>Ga0315298_1000682_pt1 | contig 65523 bp, 50 predicted proteins | sample WHS_1_MG_FD_203077 | JGI IMG/M metagenome (GOLD analysis project Ga0315298, IMG submission 203077) | Extremophilic microbial mat communities from Washburn Hot Springs, YNP, Wyoming, USA - WHS_1_MG | ecosystem: Environmental > Aquatic > Thermal springs > Hot (42-90C) | place: USA: Wyoming...
ATCGCATTAGCAAACTCAAAATTCGTCCAGAAATCCCCTCCGCCATGACCGGCCCTGCGGGCAAGTTCTTTATGCTGTGGCCAATCCGGCACATATACCCGCTCTGATACTTCACCGGGCTTTAGATCCCATTCTTCATGCCAGACCCGAATATGTCCGGGCCCAAAATAGCCAGGTCCGCGTGTAATTTCCATTGCTCCGCGCGTCCCGTGGATACGATACCAGTTGCTATGCCCTGGCAAGATGAGACCGAAAATTCTGAAAACAGCCCCATTGTCTGTTCTGCACAGCATAACAAACCCGGGGTCAGAACGTTTTACTGTAAGGCGGTTTATTTCAGGGCAGGCAATGGAGAGAGCATTGACCTTTACAGGAAGGGTACCAGTGATGAACACAAGTGGCGCAAGAGCGTGCGTGCAGTAGTAAGTTGGAGGAAGCCAGTTGCGCCAGTGATTCATTCCAGGCGATAATGCAATTATGCTGCGAACATCCATAGGATGGTTATATTCACCTTCTGCATACGTAACCCTCCCAATCTCGCCTGCCCTGTACAGTTGTCGCATTTCCATGTTGAACGCCGTGTAAGGGTAATTCTCGGCAAGCATATAAATAAGTCCGGTCTCTTCAACTGTCCTGCAGAGCGCCACTCCTTCGGCAAGCGTGGCATTGCATGATGTTTCGCTCATCACATGTTTGCCTGCCTTCAGTGCCTTAATCGCAAACGGCGCGTGCTCATGGAAATAATTAGCAAGAATCACCGCATCCATATCGTGTTCAAGAAACCTGTCATAATCAGTATAGGTTGCAACCTGAAGTTGTTTGCCCACTTCCTTAAGCCGCTCTTTCCATATATCGCATATTGCAACCAGTTTCATTCCAACAAGTTCGGTTGCGCCATGCATGAAACTCTGGCCACGGCCCACACCTACAACTCCCACACGTATTATTTTTTCTCTTTTTGCTTTTTTCTTCATTTGCGCTCCTCCAGCCATGCATTATTGATTATCTGGCAGATTTTATCTGGACTAATGGACTGCGTGCGCCATCCCTCAGGTCTATCCTGTAAGCAATCTCTTTCCCATTGTGCGTGATACTGAGAGTAAACTGCCTTTCCATCGGCAGGACATTTCTCTGGCCTGAAACCGGCAGAATCCTGATTGAACTTACTGCCTCTCCTGTGCCCGATAAATCATACACCGTGATAAAACAACCTCGCCTGCTTGCCACGCGGCGCATGATAAAAGGTATCCGTTCTTCAAGTGTATACCCTATCCCATACCCAGTAAATATCTGTGATTGCGGCGACTGAAGAGCATGAATGCCGATAATCTTTCCGTCTGCTTGAACCATGCGGATAACCGCGGATGCAGTTGTTTCCCAGCAGACAACATCAGTCAGATGCTGATACCCATTGTTGCTGCCAGCAAAATTCTGCAGAATAGCTGTGTGTGAAAGAATCGTTCCATCGGATCTTGAAAGCGTGGCAGATTTCCCTCTGATATGAAGAAACCAATCAATAATGGAGTCATTTTCTGAATCCACCGTGTAAATATCAACAAGGAGCCCATCTGTAAGGACCAACATCCGTTTAAGCAGGGCGTTCTTGTATGCTTTTGAAGCAACGCACAGTGCAGCAGAATAACTGCCTGTATCCCTGAAGAAAAGCAGCGACCCCTCACAGGGCGCCTGATTGGAGCGATCTATAACAACGGTATTATGAGCGGCAGTTGTACGCGCCCATGTCTCATACTCAGGCACGCTGTACGAAATCCGCCCTATATCGGGTACCAGTTCTTTACCGAGGGCATAAACAACAATATTCAGTTTATCAGGATGTCCATGACTGCCGCCGTGGATGCCATAGTCCATCATTGCGCATACTGCATCTCTCTCAGAGCCGCTTCGTAATATTGCAAGACCAATACCGGGCAGTACTGCACTTTTCTGTTCTCTCACAGGTGCATTGCCAACCGGATTCGCATACTGTGCAAATGCCGGGTCATGGAAGTAGTCAAGCGCAAATTTGTAGAATGATGTCCAGTTGCGTAAATTCAGAGGATCGCTATCATGGAAAGCAGGAACAGAGCCGTCAGGATACGCCATTTTAATCGGTCCAAGATACATACTCTTGAGCCGTTCATTGCTTGAAAAATCAAACCCTGCTCTCGCTGCGGCTCTTAAAAGTTCCTCAATTGCAGAGAGAGCGTAGAAATGGTAAGCAAGCGTCCCTTCGTACCATAGACCGTCTGATGTAACACTTTTTTCCAGTTGGTGGAGCAGCCCAAATTTCCCTGAAATCGCCTCCTGCAAAAGCGATGGGTCACCTGTCGCAATTCCCACATTTGCGTATGCCGCATTGAACCAGGATATATGGTTGTTGATGCCCTGAGGGTCAACAAAAAACTCGTATTTCTGAATTTCCTTTACTATTGACTTGAGAAAATCCTCAATGGTGACATGTTGCTCTGGCGAAATACTATCGGAACTTGCTATAAGGTCATACGCCTTTGCAAGTTCTATCGCAGAATATGCCTCGTCAAGATGCTGGGCATATCTCCTCCCGCCCACCACGGCAAAAGGACCCTTTCTGCCCCAGCGGTCGTGTCGCTGGAATGTGGGATAAAGCCGTGCCAGTTCAAGCAAACTATCTCTCACCAGTATGGCGTACCTTGTGTCATCTGTCAGTGCAAAAGCGAGCGCAATCTTATAAAGGTCTGAATCAAGGCGGTTATTGAGCAGGGTGCGATAAGCCGCCTGAACTCGCTCATCAGTATAGATTGCTCCACATCTTGGACATACATGCTCTTTATCGCTCTTTGCGTTAAGCATGGAACCATCCTTCGGACAGGCATAATAAAAAATCCAGTCACCTTCTTTTTTCGGTATCACCAGCCCCCTGGTAAGGATTTTCTCTGCCGTGTCACGAATCTGAATCAACTCAGCAGTCCTGGATACATCGGCACGCCATGCAGAAATTTCCTTTGCGGTATATGCAAGCCGCGGGTGCTGCGGAAAAATGACTCTTGCTTCTTCTGCGGACATACCATAACTTATAAAACATAAAATTGCAGCGACAAGCATTCTTAACACCATATTCAAACCCCTATTTGATTGCAACCCGGTTAAGAAGACCGATGCCATTGTCATAAAATATACCGGCGCGTTCAGAAGTTTTAATGCCGCAGAGTTCTGCAGCGTAGATAACAGCGAATGCAATCTCCCGGGCCATAAAGGTTGCGCGGATGGAACTGCTTGCTATACGATACGCGCTCTTCGGATATCCTTCTAAGACAACATCAACCCAGTGGTCCATAACGCGCACACGCCTTCCACGCATCGCGGCAACCGGAAAATCTGTTCCAAAAACCAGTCGTGATGGTCCAGTTGCGTTAAGCGCAATTTCAATGACAACCGGATCCATTACCATTGATGTGTCCATGAAGACATTTGGAAGATTTTTGAGAAATCCTGCTGCTTTCTTCATATCCTGCGGGGTATAGCATCGTCCACAGTGAGCAAGAACGATTCTACCTTCAGGGCATTCTTTAGCAAGCCACTCAACGCCTTTTTGAACCCCGGAATCTGCAAGCCGCCCAATTCCTGGAACATGAAGCAAAATAACCAACCGCATCTCATTTGCTAATTCTGCTTCACAGGGACCAATCATATCCTGTACCCGGGTATCATCGTAAGCATCTCCAGACCAGTTGATAAACACCTTGAATCCATAGAACCTTCCTCCGGCAAGAATCTGTTTATATTTCTCACTGGAGATACCCAGTTTTTTGCCTGCAACAACAAGCGGAAAGAGAAACGGATAATTACGCACTGCCTCTGCCACAAAGGCAACCTGCTTTTCCCAGTCCACAGAAGGCGTGGGGTTGCCAAAGCAGACAGCACTGTACTGACAGCCATTGAAACATCTTTTTCCGTCTGCAATAAGTTGTTCAGGCAGATAGGATGTCTCGGTTACCATATAAGACGCTCCCTGCTCTTCTGTTTCCCACGGGATATACTTCCAGTTTGAAGATGACCAGATATGAGCATGAAAGTCAAGAATTTTCTCTGGAAGATAAGGAAACACTTCATCCTGATAGAATACATCGCTGGTGCAATTATTTTTCATAGACATGGACAGCCGCCTCTTGTCAAAAGACGATTATTTCACAATAATATGATAAATCCCATGAAAGTCAAGACACCCGTGGCCCCGGTTGTTTCCTGCTACAACTCTGTCTCGCGATTCTCTATGCCTGATTTTATCCCTGGTTCATATATCTTCGTTTGTTCACGTGCGCTCATGTGAATTTTTCGCCATTGACGGTTTCTTGCCCTGAATCCCAATTTGAAACAACTTTTTTCAGTAAGAAACTGGAATGTTTGTTCTACGCCGCTCTTCATTAAATCTTCTTCCATCCCTATCCCTTTTCCTCAATAATTTCTCCTATATCTATTGCGCATTCTCTCGCCCGGTGGTATCCTTTTTCTATACATGTGACAAGAAGGAAACGGTTAACTGGATTATAAGTTATACCTAAAACAATGATTGTCCCGTGGCTGGAACAGAAATGACAATCAAAGATATGCCTGAACTTATGGTCAGGTATGTATCTCTGCCAATCTGCCATATTTGCATGAAATGAAAATAGGTTTTGCCACGATAGATATTACTCCAGAACCAGGCACAGAACTGACCGGATATGGTTTTTATCTTGGCAGGAAAGCGACTGGTATCCACGATAACCTTCATACCAGAGCCCTTTTCTTAAAGGACTCTTACAGGACTGAAATCTTGATTCTTGTATGCGACCTCTGTGGAATGGATAGACAATCTGTTGTAAGATGCAAAGAAAAAATAGAAAAACAGACAGGCATCCCGCAAAAAAATATCTCTATTTCTACAACCCATACTCACTCTGGACCGGCTACTTTCTTTTTGCGTGGACTGGGTAATGTAGATAAAAACTATCTATCCTCTCTGGAAAAGAAGATAGTCAAAGCAAGCAAAAAGGCAAAGGAAAATGCCCAGGAAGGAGAGATTGGCTTTATTCAAAGTACGGTTGATATTTCTTATAACAGAGTAAATAAAAACGGACCTGTTGATAAAAGTTTAAGAATTATGGCTGCCAGAAATAAAAACGGGAAATTATTTCTTTTTTACAATTATAATTGTCATTCTGTAAGCCTGGGCAGGGAAAACACTTTGATTTCTGCCGACTGGCCTTATTATTGCAACGAAAGGATAAAGGAAAGGGGGGAGGGAATTTTCCTGCAGGGTTTTTGTGGTGATATCAATGTGAAAGATAACTGTAGAAATGACTTTGAATTCGCAAAAACCTATGGAGAAATTTTGGGCGAAGAAATTCTCCAGAGTTTAGGAAAAATTGAATTTAGAAAAGATTATAAAATCAAGGCAGTTTCAAGAATTATAGATTTACCTTTAGAGATGTTAAATGAAGAAAAGATTGAAAAAATCTATGAAGAGATGAAAAAACTCTCCCCTTTTACATCCTGGAGAAAATTTCTTAAAGAATGGAGAAAAGACATGTTGTGCCAGGTTGAAAGAAATTACCGTGATTTTTTGCCATCTGAAATTCAGATTTTTGTGTTTGGCAAGGAATCCTGCTTCTTTTTTGCTCCTGGAGAAATCTTTACTAAATTCGGATTTGAAATCAGGAATTTTTCTCCTTTCAAGCACAATTTTTTGGTCGGTTATGCCAACGATTTCGTTGGATATATTCCAGATGAAAAAGATTTTGAAAGAAAGGGGTATGCTGCTATCACCGCTCCTATGCTAACTGGTTTTCTTCCTTTCAAGAAAAATGTAGGAGCTGTCCTGGTTGAACAGTATAGAAAACTGCTGGAGGAAAAATGAATGCGCTCGCTATTCTTGGAGGAAATCCGGTAAGAGATGTAAGGAAGAACCCATGGCCATCCTGGCCTGTTTTCGGAGATAAGGAAAGAAAGAATCTACTGAAGGTGTTTGAAAGCGGGAAATGGTGGTATGGCGAGAGAGTAAAAGAATTTGAAGAGAAATTCGCACGATTTCAGGATGCGCAATACGGGGTAAGTTGTACCAATGGCACAGCAGCCCTTGAAATAGGTCTTCTTGCCTGTGGAATAGGAGCCGGCGATGAAGTGATTGTACCGCCATACACATTCGTAGCGACTGCGAGCGCTGTCTTGAAAGTAAATGCAATACCGGTTTTTGCAGATATACAACTTGAAACATTCAATCTTGACCCGATAGACACAGAGAAAAAGATAACCAGGAGGACAAAAGCAATCATACCTGTCCATTTCGCAGGTCTTCCGGTTGATATGGATGCTTTTAACAGGTTATCTAAAAAATATAAAGTTAAAATAATTGAAGATGCCTGCCACAGTTGGGGAAGCAAGTGGAAAGGGAAAGGAACAGGCGCCATCGGTGAATGTGGAGCATTCAGTTTTCAGATGAGCAAAAATATAACAAGCGGCGAGGGAGGAATTTTACTGACAGATAAGGAGAAACTGGCAGACACTGCACGGAGTTATTCAAATGTGGGGAGGGGGAAAAATAGCCCCTGGTATGAGCATTATCTACCAGGAGACAATCTAAGAATGACAGAACTACAGGCAGCAATTTTACTTGGACAACTTACCCGACTGGAGAAACAAACATTAAAGAGAGAAGAAAATGCCAGAATTCTTGATGAAAAATTAAAAAGTTTTCCCGGGATAGCAATTGTTCCAACCGATAAGAGAGTTACAAGACGGTCCTACCATATATATATTTTTAGATTTTTAGAAAACATATGGGAGATAAAAAGAGAAAGTTTTGTAGAAGCGATGAATGCAGAAGGAATTCCTGTTTCAACTGGCTACCCGCATCCGCTTTACAAAAACCCATTATTTCAAAGAAAAGGCACGGGTCCTGAATACTGCCCTGTTTCCTGCCATTATTACGGAAAAACAATTGACTATTCTTCTGTTATCTGCCCAAACGCTGAAAAAATATGTAAACAAGCAATCTGGATATCTCACCCCGTTTTATTAGCAGGGAAAAAAGAGATGGGAGATATCGTGAATGCGATTGAAAAAGTGTGGGAAAACAGAAAGAAAATTGGTCTTTCGTTCCTGGAAAATGTGAAATAACTGATGACAGAATGAAAAAAGGAAAACAACGATGAGAGACCTGGAAAGAAATAAACAAGATCCTAAAGTTACGAGAAAACATATTGAAATCCTCAGGAATATCCCCGGAGAAGAAAAGTTTGAACTGGCAGCAGAACTTTATGAGTTTTCAAGAAAACCGATAGAACAGGGTCTATTAAATAGAGGAATACCGCCATATTTGGTTCAAAAAGAAGTTATCAAAAGATGTTTACCCGGGGAAATAGTAAAAAAATAAATGACCCAGGAAGAAGTTGTAAAAATCATTATTAACACCTTTAAAAAACTTGACTGATTTTCACACAAGAAGGATGAGGAGGAAAAATGGCGAAACTTGCAATTTGTGGCGGAGAAAAAGCAGTAAAGGGATATCCTGCGCCTGATAAGGTTGTCGCACAGATGACAGAAGAAATGGTTGCCCTGGCAGGTGACCTAATCAGAAAGCGCGAAATATCCGGTTCTTCAATGGTACAGGAATTTGAGAAAGAGTGGGCAAATTTCCTTGGTGTCAAGTACTGCCTTGCGCAGAACAATGGCACTTCAACTCTATTTGCGGCATACTTTGCGACCATCCAGGAGCCAGGAGACGAAGTCATAACGCCTGTTCATACGTGGCATCTTGGTGTAACCCCGATTATTGCTGCAGGCGGAATACCTGTCTTCTGTGATGTTGACCCCCTGACTCTGTGCATTGACCCGGCAAAGATTGAGGCGTTGATTACTGAAAGAACCCGCGCAATTTCAGTGACCCATGTATACGGCCATCCTGCGGATATGGATCCAATCCTTGCGATCGCGAAGCGCCATAACCTCGCTGTTATTGAAGATGCCTCTCATGCGCATGGCGCAGAGTACAAAGGTAGAAAAATTGGTTCTCTTGGAGACATTGGATGTTTCAGTTTACAGGGCAGCAAGTTGATGACCGGCGGGGAAGCAGGCCTTTTCTCAACAAACAACACAAGATACTATGAACAGGCGGTGATGCTTGGTCATTATGAGCGGATGCCTGATATGACGCTGCCTGAATACCAGCATTACAAACCAGGTCCTGATATTCCGTTCATGAGTCTCGGGTACAAGTTCAGGGTACATCCTGTTGCCATTGCAATTGCAAAGGTGGAATTCAAGTATCTTGAATACAGGAATACGCTCCAGATGAAGAGTTGTGATTACATCAGCCGCGGCCTGAATGAAATTGATGGATTTGCAGGGGCTTATATTGCTCCTTACGCAACAAGAGTTGCCTGGCTGAATTTTCTTGTCAGGTTCAATCCTGATTATTTTGATGGCATTTCAAGAGAAAAAATCATGAAAGCGCTCCGGGCAGAAGGAGTTGAGGCAGAACCCGGTAGGCCGGGTTACATCCCTCTTCACCTCCATCCGCTTGTCCAGGAGTATTGCTCTGGAAAGAAGGACACCCCCTGGAAACGCGTCAATGCAGGCAGGAAGATTGAGTACCACAAAGGAGATTTCCCAGTCGCCGAACAGCGCGGCAAAGAAAGAATCGCCATAGCGCCGTTCAGAAATGTGGTGTTTGATAAAAGCATCCTTGACCAGTATCTTGAGGCGTTCAGAAAGGTTTCAAGATACAAAGACGAACTGCGAAACATATGAATTGCGGGAAAAATTCGCGAAAAGGATTCTCCTGAAAAGACAGGTATTCTTTAGCGCGTCATCCCGACATACATTTTTCGTGAAGAATAAATGCAGGAGAAAAAATGCTAAGAATTTTTCAGGACGAGTTTAAGAACCCGGGAAGCCCTTATCGGGGAGTAATTCTCTGGATGTGGAGCGGGAAACCGGATGAGAATGAACTGCGCCGCCAGATACGATTGATGAAAGAGATGGGATTTGGAGGATTTTTTATATTTTCATTTACCGGGCTAAAAACTCGCTACCTCTCGGAAGAATGGTTTGCGTGTATCGGTGCCTGCTGTGAAGAAGCCGAAAAACTTGACATGAAAACCTGGCTATACGATGAAGATAGGTATCCTTCTGGCGCTGCCGGCGGACTGGCGACAAGGGATGCCAGGTTCCGGGCGCGTTCGTTGATAATGGAAAAATTATCAAACCCCGGGAAGTTTAAATGGAGAAAAAATACAATTGCGGTCTTTGCAGGAAAAGTTAAGGGGACATCTGTTAGTAATATAAGAAGAATCCGCAAGGGAGAACAAATTCAACTTTCTGATGAAGAATCCCTGCTCGCCTTCTCTGTGAAGGTTCAGAAGAACAGTCCAGAGTTCAACGGGTACACCTATCTGGACACTCTCAATCCTGCTGCGGTGCGAAATTTCATCAAGGTGACGCATGAGGCATATAAGAAACGCTTTAAAGATCGGCTTGGCAGGTCAATCCCGGGTTTCTTTACTGACGAACCCTACCAGAGCAGCAGTATGTTCCCGGAGGATTGGGCGAGAACCGGTATGGCTTCTGCTCCATGGACTGATAAACTGCCTCTTGTTTTCAGGCGCCGCTATGGTTATGACATTATCAACCATCTTCCAGAACTTTTTCTTGACATTAACAACCAGTTGTTTACGCAGCCGCGATACCATTATCATGACTGCGTTACTCATCTTTTCGCTGACTCTTTCGGCCGGCAGATTGGACAGTGGTGCGAAAAGAACAACCTTATCCTGACCGGCCACCTGCAGAAGGAGGACCTGCTCTCAACCCAGACAGAATGGCTGGGTAGCTGCATGCGCCTTTACGAGCACATGCAGGCGCCAGGGCTGGATTTGCTAACACAGCACATGCGGATTTTCACAGTGGCAAAACAGGTAAGTTCTGCGGCACGGCAGTTCGGAAGGAAATGGCGGTTCACCGAGACATACGGGTGCACGGGCTGGGATTTCCCTTTTGCTGGCCACAAGGCGCTTGGCGACTGGCAGGCAGCCCTGGGAATCAATCTGCGCGGTGTCCACCTGACCTGGTATTCCATGCTTGGCCAGCGAAAACGCGAGTGCCCGGCTTCTTTCCTTCAGTCGCCCTGGAAGCAGTTCTATAAGCATGTGGAAGAATACTTTGGGCGCGTCAATGTCACACTTACACAGGGAGAAGAAGTGCGGGGCCTACTCGTGATTCTTCCTCTGGAGAGCGTGTGGCTTCTGTCCCGCGCTGACTGGCAATTGAACCGGCAGATGACTGAACAGGACCGCGCATTCTGGCATCTCTGCGACACGCTCCTTGCAAACCACCTTGATTTTGACTACGGGGATGAAGACATTCTCGCCCGGCACGGCAGTATTGGAAAGAAACAGGGAGTTCCTGTTCTGCAAGTCGGCAAAGCAACCTATTGCAGCGTACTGGTGCCACCGATGCTGACCATGCGCCGTACCACTTTAGCGCTCCTGAGGAAATTTCGCGAAGCCGGCGGCGATGTCGTATTTGCCGGAGACGCACCGGCGTATCTGGACGCAGTACCGTCTACCATGGTAAGAGAATTTGCGGACCAGTGCCGAAAATCTCCGGCAGACGGACCGGACATGGTAAGTGTCGTAGAGAAATATAGCCGTCGTATCTCAATAGTCGGCGCTGACGGAAAAGAACTGAAGCCGGTGCTGTATCTCCTGCGGGAAGATGAAGAAGCATTTTACCTGTTCATCTGCAATACTAGCCGGGATTTCACGATGCCAGGTCCTGCTGTGAGCCATTACGGGCCAAAACCCGACCTTGCGCGTGCAGGTACAGTTGAATCAAAAGTGGCACCCGAACCTGCGGAAGACGAAAAGTGGAAAGGGTATGGAGGCGGACATGGCCAGCGCGAAGTAGAGCGTCGGCATGATTCGGATTCCGCGGATTTTGTGCTGGAGACCGCGGCATGTGAACAAGACCTTGCTTTCTCAGAAGTTCATATCAACGGCATTCCCGGGTGGCAATACGCTCCTTTGGAACTATGCCCTGAAACCGGTGAAATGATTGCTGCGGATACGCTCTGGACTGCGGATGGGTATCAAATCAACACATGCCTGCCACGGCTGGGAAGCCGGCTCTTTCTGATACCAAAGAAACCACTCTCAATCAAGCCGGCTCAAAGGGTGCATCTTAAGGAAATCAGCAGGTCCTTCATTGACGAACAGGTTTGGGAAATCGGCCTTTCAGAGCCCAATGTGCTTGTCCTTGACCGACCGCAATTGAAGATTGCCGGCGGCGAGTGGCAACCGGAAAACGAAGTCCTCAAGGCAGACAAAGCCATCAGGGCGCATCTTGGTCTTCCCTGCCGCAGTCAGGCAATGTTTCAACCCTGGGCGAGGACAAAAAAAGCCAATCCCGGCTCAGTGCAAATCTCTCTTCGTTATGTGTTTGATGTTGAGGTTGTGCCGCGCGGGCAGATTCTGCTCGGTCTGGAAGAACCGCAACTGTATCGCATCTATTTCAATGGCACCTTTGTTTCACCGGATACAGGATGCGGATGGTGGGTAGATCCATCACTGCGAACCATACCGCTTGATTCGGCTTTGATTCGTCCAGGTAAGAATGAAATCCTCCTTGAGTGCGCGTACGACGAAAATCATCCCGGGCTTGAGACGCTCTTTCTCTTGGGCGACTTTGGCGCGAAAGTGGAAGGAACCCGGGTATCTATGGTTAAACCCGTCTGCTCTCTCAGATTGGGTGACTGGGTTGAACAGGGATTGCCCTTCTATGCTGGCTCTGTCAGATATCTGAAGCGAATCCAGCCATGTATAAAAGAAGGCGAGCGCCTTTTCGTGCACATCCCTGATTATCGCGGAACTGCCATACGCGTCCTGGTAGACGGAAAAGAAGCAGGTTTCCGCGCCTGGGAACCATACGAGGTGGATATTACGGATTTTGTCTCAGGGCAGGAAGAAGTAACTCTGGCAATTGAGGTGATTGGCCACAGGAGAAATTCTCATGGTCCCCTGCATGCAGGCGGCAAGTTTCTCGTGTACATTGGACCGGCGCAATTTGAGGGCTATGAGGGTGAAGTGGAAGAATACCAGTTGGTTCCATGCGGACTCATGGCTGCGCCTCAACTGGTTGTCCGCAGCCCAGTCGTGGACAACAATTCTGAAATGGCGATGCCCCATAGATAGGAGATCTCAAATGAGGGAGGACTTAACAACACGAGAAAGGATTGTGCGCACCCTGAATTTCCAGCAGGTTGATCGTCTCCCTGTTATTGAATGGGCGCCATGGTGGGATAAAACACTTGCCCGCTGGTATGAAGAAGGATTACCTTCCACCCTGACAGATATGGTTGATATTTACAGATATTTTGGACTTGACGAACACAGAGAAATCTGGGCGCCGACTTTTGACCCGGGATTTGATTTCACAGGAGTTTTGCCTGTTACAAACGAGGCAGAATACATTTCCATAAAAGAACACCTTTATCCTGAAAAACTCTTTGAAGAGGATGTTTTGCGAGACATCAGCCGACGGCAAAGGTCTGGCGAATGCGCTGTATGGATGGTCATGCTCGGTTTTTTCTTTTTTCCCAGGCACCTTCTCGGCATAGAAAATCACATGCTTGCTTTTTACGACAAGCCAGACCTTATGTCATTGATGAACGAAGACCTTCTTTCTTTCAATTTGAAGTATCTGGATAAACTCTGCGAAATACTGGTCCCTGATTTCATTACTTTCGCCGAGGACATGTCGTATAATAAAGGTTCCATGATATCTCGCAGTATATTTGAGAAACACCTTGCGCCATTCTATCGCCGAATCACACCCGCGCTTCATGAGCGCGGCATAATCGCCATCCTTGATTCTGATGGCGATATCACAGAACCGATTGGATGGTATCTTGAAACCGGCATTGACGGATTCCTGCCCCTGGAACGACAGGCAGGCGTTGATATTGGTTATCTGCGCAATAGGTATCCTGGAACCCGTTTTATAGGTGCGTTTGACAAGATGACAATGAATAAGGGCGAGAATAGGATGAGAGAAGAATTTGAGCGGCTTCTTCCTGTAATGAAACAGGGTGGGTACATCCCGGGCGTAGACCATCAGACCCCGCCAGGAGTTTCACTGTCAGATTACCGGCTTTATGTTTCTCTGCTCAAAGAGTATGCAAAGAAAGCCACAGAATGAGTTTTCAATCACGGTTTAACAAGCGATTTCATCCAGGATGTAATATCTCTGATTCTGTTCTCTACAGAAGCAGATACAAAGGGAAAAATCGTGGATGATGGCAGAAATCTTGTATTAAAAGTGCTTTTCGGAAAATCAACAGAAAGAATTCCGTCGGCATTGTTTACCCACCTGTGGGAGTATGCCTGGAAGATAGCAAATATGCAACCCTGGGAACTTGCCTGTGGAGATATCAATGCCTGGCATACGTTGCTCCGGGAAGATTCAAGGAAATGGATTGTCAGTGCTGAACACAGGAAACCCTTTACCAAGTAATGTGGAACCAGGAGCCGTTGATGTTATTTTTGAAACTGTCTGGAACATAAAACTGTAAAGTAGAAAACGGGTTGATGGGGAGTCAGTATACCAGGAGATTCCAATGGAAAAAAAGTCGGTTAGTCATAGCTTGTACAGGTGGACATGTGTGACTGAAAAAGCGAATTTTGCCGGCAGGGATGGTGCTGGAGGTCTTGTTTTCAAGGGAAAGATGTGGCTTCTCGGCGGGTGGAATCCGTGGGACAAGGTCAATTTTCCGAAAATCTGTAACAGTGAGGTCTGGTCATCAACAGACGGGCGTATATGGAAACTTGAAAATCCATCGGCTCCGTGGGAAGGAAGGCACTGCGCGGGTTATGTGGTGCATGATGAAAAGATGTGGATACTCGGGGGCGATAATAATCAAAAACATTATCAAAATGATGTCTGGAATAGTAGCGATGGGGTGAACTGGGAACTTGTCAACGATAATGTTCCATGGGGCCCGCGCGTTCTACATCACACAGTTGCTTTCAATAATAAAATCTGGGTTATGGGCGGCCAAACATTTCCGAAACACGTACCCGGGATAGGTGTGCTCTATAACGATGTCTGGTGCACTGAAGACGGAGTAAAATGGGAGAAAATCCTTGACAGGGCACCGTGGACTCCACGCGGAATGATAGGCGGAAGCGCTGTGCACAACGGTCGGATGTGGCTTCTTGGCGGCGGAACATCAGAAACCCCGCAGCAACAGGCGCGACAGTTTAATAGCGAGGTCTGGAGTTCATCTGATGGCGTAAACTGGGAGTTTCATACAATAGCGCCATGGCATCCGCGTCAATACCACGAAGTTGCTGTTTTTGACGGAAAATTGTGGGTGATGGAAGGTTATTACTACCATATAATTGATGGCAACAGAAATGATGTGTGGTTTTCTGAGGACGGTGTGGTATGGGAGGAACTTCCAGGCACCCCCTGGGCACCACGCCATGCAGCGACTGTTTATGTATACGACAATGCACTCTGGATTGTTGCCGGCAACAACATGTTTCCTGATGTCTGGAAACTGACAAGGGTCTGATTAAACATCCTGTAATGTATCTGTTCTTTCTCTAAGAATCAGGACTGGAAAGAAAAACAATGAAGAAAGAATTGAATATTGGGCTTGAGTTTATTTACGGCTGGTGGGATAAATACTTCTACAGTAACCACAGAAAACCGTCTGTTCCATGCGATGATGAACTTGAAAGAGTGTATCTTGAAAGAAAACGGTTTTTGTTTGAACACTTCGGCCGGTTTGGAGTCGGAGAAGAAAATCCTTGATAAAAACCCGGATTTATTAAGCAGGTATGTGCCAGATGGCCTTCACCCAAATGAGGAACGTTGCAGAAAAGTAGTAACGCCGGCGATCCTGAAGGCACTCGGCATATAGGTGGCATATCAACCTTCCAGAACACAGGCAGCGCGAAGTAAATTGCGTCATCTGCTTGAAAACAGTCAAGAACGTTGCCGCAAATCAGTCGGCAGGTCTCAAAATTTATGCGGCAAATATATTGAACGAAAGAAATCAGCGCCCTGTTGACCGCCAGTCCATAACATTCTATAATTTTGCTGCACAAGTGTGCACATCTTATCAGCCCTGTATTATATGAAATTTGCTGCACCACAGAAGCAGGGTTCAGAAAACCTTTATCCCGGGGATAGTTTATGAGAGTCGGCATGGGAGAACTGCTCGTCATCGGGCTTGTTATCTTGATTGTCTTTGGCCCGCAACGGCTTCCAGAAATCGGCAGGGCTATAGGAAAAGCGATGCGGGAATTTCAAAAGGCGGCAAAAGATATCAAAAAAACCATGGAAGAAATATCTTCTGACCATGATGATGAAATAAAAGGCAACGACAATAAAACTGCCTGAAAGGAGTAAAAATGCGCGTCGGTGTTGGCGAACTGCTCGTTATCTTGCTGATAATCCTTCTTCTTTTCGGTGCTGCGCGGCTTCCAGAGCTTGCCCGTTCCCTCGGGAAGGCAATCAGGGAATTCAAAAATGCGCTCAAGGAAAACCCTGAAGAAAAAGGGAAGGACTCATCCGGAGAAGAGAAGCCGCAGAAGTAATTCTATGGAAGACAGGCCCCTTTCACTTATTGAGCACCTTGAGGAACTCCGTAGAAGAGTTATCTGGTGCATTCTGGCTTACACCGTCTGCGCAACTATCACATTCAATTTTGCCGGAAGAATTATCCATTTTCTCTCAAAACCTGCAGGAAAACTTATCTTCATTGAACCTGCTGAGGCGTTCGTCACTTACATAAAAATTGCCCTGTGGGGCGGGTTGTTTCTTGCTTCGCCATTTATAATCTACCAGGCATGGCGCTATGTGGGTGTGGCTCTAAAGCCGCACGAACGACGGGCAGTGATTCTATTTGTACCCTTTTCATCGGTCCTGTTTCTTGCAGGGTTAACATTCGGATTCTATGTCATCGTCCGAATAGGAATGCCCTTTCTCATCTCCTTTGGTTCAGATGTCATGACTCCAATGCTCACCGTGAGCAGATATATTTCATTTGTTGCAAATATGGCTCTTGCTTTTGGAGTTGTTTTCCAGTTGCCGCTTGCAATGTATTTCCTTACAAAAATCGGAATTTTTACACCAGCAATTTTTTCATCAAAACGCCGATATGCGATTGCGCTCATATTCATAGCAGCAGCCGTCCTTACTCCAGGGCCTGATGTTTTCAGCCAGTTGCTCCTTGCAGGGCCGCTTTTGGTACTCTATGAGGCAGGAATCATCCTTTCAAAAACAGCATATCGGCACACATTCAGAAATAATAAAACTGACACAGAACTGATACAATGAACGGTACGAAACTTTTGTTGAAACAGGTCGGGGTGCCCAAAAATTTCTGCATACTTGCCAGCGGGGCAGATATGAAAAGTGCGTTTTCGTTCTGGAAGAACAACCTAATCCTGATTTCAGGCGATTACGGAGACCTTTCTGAGCCAGACAATTTCAAGAATTATCTGGCTGCAATCCGCAAGACAGCCAGGCAGAATAAATTCTGTCCGGATATTGTTGCTGTTGATCTTCATCCTGCATACTTTTCAAGACGCGTCAGAGACCTGTTTCCTTCAGCGCACTGCTTTGAAGTTCAGCACCACCACGCTCATGTGGCAACTGCACTTGCCCTGCATCCAGAGGAACATAGGATCCTCGGAATTAGTTTTGACGGAACCGGCTATGGCCTTGACGGCAATGTCTGGGGAGGCGAGTTTCTCCTTGTTTCACCTTCAGGAATGGCGCGACCGGGACACCTTGAATACCTGCGGATGCCTGGTGGGGAAGCAGCAGTGCGCCAACCATGGAGAATGGCATTTTCGCTCCTCTACAGCCATCTAAAAGACACAGTTTTTTCAATCAATGTGCCGTGTATGAAATTAAGGCATGAATCTGATTATGCGCTCTTGAAAACACTCATGGATAAAAATATCAATGCACCGCTAACATCCAGTTGCGGACGGCTCTTTGATGCGGTATCATCATTACTCGGGATAGTGCATATCGCAACATCTGAAGCAGAAGCCGCAATCCGGCTCCAGCAGGAAGCAGAAAAATCAGATGATAGCAAATTCTACAGGTTTGACCTGTCTGAAGAACACGGGGTATTCATTGCCGGTTATGGCTCGTTCCTTGAATGCATTCTTGGAGATATTAAAAGAAAAGTTTCAGTCCAGGACATCGCCAGAAGGTTCCATAACTCTATTGCACTACTTGTTGCAGAAGTTGCAGAAAGAATACGCGGCCGTGATGGACCTGATGCAGTGGTATTGACCGGCGGTGTATTTCAGAATAAGTTATTGTGCACCCTTGCAGAGAAAGCCCTGAAAGAAAAGAGGTTCCGGCTGCTCAACACAGAGCCGATACCTGTAAATGACCTTGGAATATGTGCAGGGCAGACATATGTTGCACTGAATATGGCAGGCAGAAACAATAAAAAACGGGCAAGTTTGAACTAAAAATGCTTCCCGGCGTGATGCGCGCAAAGTAATTTTAACCTGATTCTTCAAACAACAGGATGAACCATGTGTCTTGCAATACCAGGCAAAGTGGTGGAATTGCTGAAGGACAGGCAGGCGATCGTTGACTTCATGGGAGTGAAGAAGACAGTTGCAGTTGACCTGATAGATAATCTTAAGAAAGGCGATTATGTCATAGTCCACGCTGGATTTGCTATCAACAAACTTGACAGGAGACAGGCACGTGAAGCAATCAAAGAGTTTGAAACGCTCCTGGGAGATGATAAACCGGTTCGCTGACCCTGCAATCGGAAAAAGAATCCTTGAAGAAATCCGCCGGTTTGGTGGCAGAGCGACAATCATGGAGGTTTGCGGAACCCATACTGTGGCGATCTTTCGCGCCGGCATACGTGACGGGCTACCAGAGACAGTCAACCTGGTTTCAGGACCTGGCTGCCCGGTCTGCGTTACTCCTGTGGAAACCGTGGAAAAAGCGGTGCGGCTCTCGTTCAGAAAAAATACCACGCTTTTCTGTTTTGGGGACATGATGCGCGTACCTGCAGCAAACGGAACGATTGAATCGGCAATATCCAGAGGTGCAAGCGTACGAATGATGTACAGTCCTATGGAAGCGCTTGAGCACGCAAGAGAAAACCCGCAGGTTGATACCATACTTTTTGGAATCGGGTTTGAAACCACAATTCCGCTTTTTGCATCAGTCCTTATGCGTGCCCAAGAAGAAGACATAAGGAATCTTTATCTCCTGTGTGCATTCAAACTTATCCCGCCGGCCCTTCATGCGCTTCTTTCAAGTGAAGATGCAGAAATAGACGGGTTCATGCTGCCAGGACATGTCAGCACGATTATCGGGGAAGATGCGTATCGGTTCCTTGAAACCAGGTACAGGGTGCCTGCTGTCATCACTGGATTTGAACCTGTTGACATACTGAAAGGGATTGCAATGCTGATTCAACTCATAGAAAAAGGCATCCCTGAAGTAAGAAATGAGTACTCAAGGTTTGTTTCAAAACAGGGGAATCCCAAAGCACAGGAAACGATTCACGCTGTTTTTACAGAATGCGATGCGTCCTGGAGGGGACTGGGCACAATTCCAGCAAGCGGCCTGGCGCTAAAGAACGGTTTCAGCAGATTTGATGCTGAAGCGCTTGTTGATTTTGACATTCCAGCAATCCCTGAGCGGCCTGGCTGCCTTTGCGGGGAAGTTATCAAAGGAAAAAAGAAACCGATTGACTGTAAACTATATGGAACTGTGTGCACTCCATCACGGCCAATTGGACCATGCATGGTATCAAGTGAAGGAACATGTGCGGCTTTCTACAAGTATGCATTCGTGAAAAAACGGGGCAATCATGAAACATGAGAATGTGACGCTATCAATGGGCGCTGGAGGAAAACTCTCTGCTGAACTGGTGGAAGAGGTCTTCCTGCCGGCATACGGGAATAAAATCTGCAATACCCTTGATGATGCTGCCGAACTGACAATCGGCAAAAGTTCTATTGCGTTCACAACGGATTCCTTTACTGTTAAACCCATTTTTTTCCCCGGAGGAGACATAGGCACGCTTGCAATATGTGGAACCGCAAATGACCTTGCAGTTAAAGGAGCGCGTCCAGTAGCAATTTCAGTCGGCTTTATTATTGAAGATGGCTTTCCGATGGTCAACCTGAAGAAGATAGCCGCGTCAATGCAGAAAGCAGCAGCCAGTATCGGCGTTAAGATTGTAACCGGGGATACAAAGGTTGTCGGTAAAAAAGAGGCAGATGGAATTTTTATCAATACATCAGGAATAGGCGCAACTATGCCCGGGATGTGTATTTCCTGCACCCGCGCAAAATGTGGAGATGACATAATCATCACAGGAACAATTGCTGACCATGGCATTGCAATCCTGAATGCGCGGCAGAATCTGGATTTTGAACCTGTAATTGAAAGCGATGTCGCACCTGTGCTGCCTATTGTGGAAGCAATTGCTGATTATGGCAAGTATATCCATGTCATGCGCGACCCAACAAGAGGCGGCATAGCGAGTGTTATAAATGAAATTGCAAAGGCGTCCCGGGTCAATGTGCGGCTATATGAAAATCGTCTGCCCGTGAAAAAATCGGTCATTTCCTGCTGTAATCTATTTGGCCTGGACCCGCTCTATGTCCCGAATGAAGGCAAAATTGTTCTGTTTGTGGACCACAGAAAGACAGAAGACATCCTTGAAAAAATAAAAAGCGTGCCGGAAGGGGAAAACGCAACAGTCATCGGAAAAGTGCTGGATACGGCTTTTTCCCAAGAAATCCCTCCTGTGCACATTGAAACTGCGCTCGGCACAAGGCGGTTTGTACCGCTGCTGGATAGTGAACCATTGCCGCGCATTTGCTGAGATAAAATGCACGAACTTTCAATTATTGAAGGAGTCATCTCCGCCATTTTGAAGGAAAAAGAGAGACATCATTTTTCAAGGGTCACAGGTGTGGAGATTGTCTGTGGCAGGTATAACTGCATTTCGGAAAGCAATCTGCAATTTTGTTTTGACGCTGTGGTACAGCCCGAATGGATGAAAGGCGCCAGGTTAAAGGTGCGCCGCCTTCCAGGAAAATCTGTATGCACACGCTGTTCGCATGAGTTTGAAACAATTGAAAAAGGAAAACACAGGTGTCCAAGATGTTCATCGGATGAAATAATTGACATCATTGACAATACAGTTTACATAGAAAACCTGGAGGTTCAGGAATGAAAATCAAGGTCATGGATAAAGTGCTTGCCGCAAATGACGCATGGGCAGAGGAAAACCGAAAGTTTCTCGCTCAGCGCAGTATCACAATGCTTAATCTTATTGGCTCTCCGGGTTCAGGCAAAACATCACTCCTTGAGAAAACGATTGACCTGTTAGGCAAGAAGTTGCGCATCGGTGTTATTGAAGGAGACATTGCCACATCTCGTGATGCTGAAAGAATAGGGAAAAAGGGTATCCCGGTCTTCCAGATAAATACCGGCAATGCCTGCCATCTTGACGCCCATCTTGTCAATGCAGCGCTGAAAGAGTTGTGCAAGTCGTCCCGGCTCAACCTGATTTTCGTGGAAAACATCGGAAATCTCGTGTGCCCTGCTGAATTTGATATAGGCGAGCATGCGAAGATTGCGATACTGAGCGTCACAGAAGGCGACGATAAAGTTGAAAAGTATCCCCTGCTCTTTTCAGAAGCAAAAGCCCTCATCATCACAAAACTATCTCTCTTGAGCCATACAAACTTCAAATTGGAAAAGGCGGAAAAGGATTTCAGAAAAGTAAACCGGGAAGCGCCAATCCTGCGGATTGACAATATCTCAGGAGAAGGATTCAGCGGCTGGATCGCGTTTCTTAATAACATGTAACTGGGCGCAACGATTTTTCACCTTTTCATGCGCCTTAAAAATCCCCGCTCAATCCAGAATGCCTCTTGAGAATGTTATGAAACCTGCAAAAATCTCCGGCATGAAACAATTAACTTTCAAGAATAGATAACATTTCTTCCCGCTGGGCTTCCATAACATATTTAATGCCTGAAATTTTCGCTGCCTCTTCAGTAAGAGCGATCACATCTTCACGCTTGACAGTATCCAGGCGGAAACTGCGCGCCCCTGCCATAAACTGAGTAAGGCCTGTCCGAAGTTTGTCAACAAAGGTATAGATAGCAACCGCACCAAGAGGAATTTCGTCTATCCGTTTCCTGTATTTTTCCTTCAAATCCGCATATGTTACGAAAATTTGAGCGGGTTCTTCGCCGTATCTGGACACTGTTGGTGGCAGTTTGTCCCAGTTCTTTGGAACATCCGCATTGCCCCTGACAATGCTTTCAATGTTTGAACCGACAAATCCTGGAATCATCAGGGCTCTGCCCATGCACACCGCTTTGAAATAAGGCGAACCTAATGCCAGCACTTTGAAAATGTGGTCCTCTGTGGAAAATCCGCCTGCCATGGCAAGGTCAGGAACCCATTCTCCGCGAGAGGCCAATTTCTGAGCGCATTCATAAGCCAGACATTGCAGGTAAAAGGTTGGTATACCCCACTCCTGCATCATTCTCCACGGACTCATCCCGGTTCCTCCGCCAGAACCATCAATCGTAACCAGGTCAACCCTTGCTTCTGACGACCATTTGATGGCCATGGCAAGTTCCCTGGGTCCGTATGCCCCTGTTTTCAAAGTAACTCTTTTTACACCCATCTTCCGCCGCAGGGTTTCAACTGTGCGGAAAAACTCATCCTTTTCAATAAAACCGAGCCGTGAGTGCCTCTCAAACTCCCGTATAGCGCCGCTCTTAAAAGCCGATTGCACAGCCGGATTTGACGGGTTGGGAGTCACAATATAACCTCTTTTTTGAAGAAGGAGCGCCCTTTCAAGGTCGCGTACCTTGATTTCGCCGCCAATACATTTTGCTCCCTGGCCCCACTTCAATTCCAATGCTTCAACACCCAGTTCATTGATTGCATATGCGGGAACGCCAAGTCGCATATCCTCCACATTGCTTTGAACTATGATATCGCCGTACTCTTCCTGCCAGGCCTTATATAACTTGATGCGGCGTTCCATCTCTGGAGAGCGTTTCACCTTGCCAGCAGAATCCACTTCAAGTTCAGGGTCAATACCGCAGACATTCTCGCCAATCACAAGGGTAATGCCTGAAATGGCAGCGCCTACCGCAAAACTGCGCCAGTACTTCCTTGCAATATCAGTTGAACCCAGCGCCCCTGTAAATAGAGGCATGCGCATTCTCACAGGATGCATATGGCCGTAAACGGCTGTGGTATCCACCTCAGGAAAGATTGCTTTGTCCGGATTGGTTTCATCAATTGCTTTTGCACCCAGCGCATATCCCATGATATTCAGGTGAGAGTAGTCAACCGGGTATTTCTTGTCACCTCCAGCAGTGATACTTCCAAATGGTCCCGGGTATATAACCTCTCTACCGCGAAAAGACGCCTTAAAAACATCACAATTGCCTGCGCAATTTTCCATACAGCGCGTGCAGATTCCTGAATACGGGGCCACATCCCGCGACCGATTTCTTGTCTCAAGCGCGTCATTGCTTCCTGGCTGCTGCAAATTCATTTTTCCCTCCTGTTTGTGCAAGTTACGACTATCATTTAACCTTATGCCTATCGTCCACAAAATAAAAAGCCCTTTTCAGACGCCATTATCTGAAAAGGGCTTCGTTGCTTTTTTTTCTCAGAACACCATTGTCCTATGGGTATATTTTAATCATTCCGCACAACCTGTCAACTTCTCCACCCAATTCTCGCCTGGAATCTCAAATCCTAAGAGACCAAGAGATGGCGGATATTGGAAGTGACAGATGAGGTTAATGCTTGCAGTGGGAGACGGGATATTAGAAAGGAGATATCACCCCAAAAGCAACACTGTTAGAGACCATTCTGAGATAGAGCAGTATAACAGAACATTGGACAAGGAATTCCTTCAGACGGGCCGTTATATAGATGACTGGGAGGTTTTTAACACGCTTTTAACCGGGTGGCTAATAGAGTATAATTTTAAGCGTCCACACCAGTCATTAGGTTATTTAGGCAGATAAAGTGTTCCCTATATACTCAACTCTTACAGACAGATAAAATATAAAATTATGGAATTAGAATAGGAGGTTAATAGAAAAATGGACATTGCAAAAACCAGAATTCAAGAACTGTTTGAAAAAGTAACGTCCAGTATCTTTGGAAGACCTGTTAACTTTGCACCATTAGAAGAAGAACTTGGGAAACTTAAAAAGGGTGGAAAATTAACACTCTCTCACCTTGAACATATTGCTGATCCAAAAATCTGGCCATTTTCGCAGTGGTATTTATGGCCGCCAGGAGAATACCTAGAAAAGATACTTCACAAAACAGATGGAGTCTTCAAAACTCTGGGCAGGAAACAAAACTTTATTTCTTTTCATGATAAGTTTGATGAAGAATATGAAGAGGAAGAAAAGAAAATTTTTGACGTCTTGTTTAATATTTTCAAACACATTGAACTTGTTTCTATTATTTTAAGATTTATTGACTCCGATAATTACGGAATTTACTCACCCCCAGTCGCATGTTATTTGAATACACCAAGAGGATATACATATGATGAAGAATTTTTAAATTACACCAGGGAATTAAGAAATTATGGAAGCATTTATAAGATTGAAAAAGTTGCTTATGTGGATATGTTTATGTGGGCATTATCAATGACTGAAAAACCGTGTCTAAAAAATTTACGTGAAGAAATCTGGGATTATTTTCATAAAGACATACAAATGAAAAGAAAAAAAAGAAATTCTAAACAATTGCTTGGAGAAATTATCGGAAAGCCAAGCCTGATGCAAGCAAAATCCTACTATGAGTTAGAAGCATATGATACAGCAACAAAATGGGCTGGAGTTGCATTCTTAAGTACGTTAAAGGAAAAATGCAAAAAATATCACATCAACAGGAAATTCTATCAGGGTAGTTGTAAAGTTCATAAACCAAATTCTGAAATTATTGAAGAATTGTGTAACCGTCTTGGTAAGAAACCTGAAAAACTGAAGAGAGTTTTGCAACTACGAAATCTTAGTGCGCACGAATCATATAATTTTTCTAAAGAAGATGTAGATTTTATGATAACGACCATAGAAGAGTTTCAAAAATGGTAAAAAAATGACGCTACTGGGGTCGACGCTTGACAATTGACAGATCTTGCTGGATTGTGGGTGATTTTTTTCTTTTCATTGCCCCTTAAGGTTATATGATAGAGTGCGCCCTCAAATTCCAGATGAACTGGTTTTACCATAGAAGTAGTGTAACATATCGAAATTCAAGGCCTGACCATCTTTTTCCGTTTTTTCATCTTTACCTGTCAAGTGTAGACCTGACACCTTACCTTTTTTCGGTTGGGCTTTTTGGTTTTTGCGCAGAAGTTGACACTCTTTTTTCGGTATGGTATCAAAAGAGGGAAATTGGAAAATCAAATACAGTTGCCGCACATGGCACGATTTTCAAGGAGAAGAAATGCCAGAGATTCTGAATGTTGGGATTGTCGGAGCAGCAGGCCGCGGAAGCGGTTTTAAGATTGCGTGCGAGGCAAGCGGCATCTTGAAGATACACGCGGTCTGCGACATCAATCGTGAAAAACTGGAAGAGGCAAGGATAAATCTCGGCGCATTGGAAAAGTATGTGGACTATGACGAGATGCTTGAGAAGTCCGATATTCAGGCAGTTATACTTGGCACTCCGATGAATTTTCATGTGCCTCAGGCAATTGCGGCGCTGAAAAAGGGGATACATGTGCTCAGCGAAGTCCCGGCAGGCATCTCCATTTCCGAATGTAAGAATCTGGTTCTTACATGCAGAAAGTCAAAAGCAGTGTACATGATGGCTGAAAATTATACCTACATCAAGACCAATGTGATGGTGCGAGAAATGGTGCGCCGCGGCATGTTCGGGGAGACATACTACGGCGAAGGCGAGTACCTGCACGAATTGAAGGCATACAACGAAGTAACAAAATGGCGGAGAAAGTGGCAAACAGGCATCAATGGAATCACTTATGGCACCCACAGTTTGGGACCGATTCTCCAGTGGATGCCCGGTGATAGGGTTGTTTCAGTCGCGTGCGCAGGAAGCGGCCACCACTATAAAGACCCTCGCGGTGACCTTTACGAGAACGAAGATTCCTGCGTGATGCTCTGCAAAATGGCAAAGGGTGGCCTGGTCAAGATACGCGTTGACATGCTTTCAGAACGGCCATCTGCGATGACAAACTACCAGTTGCAGGGAACCGAAGGCGCATATGAATCGGCAAGGGCGCAGGGTGAGAGAAACAGAATATGGCTTCGCTCATTATGTAAAGACCATTCATGGCTTGACATAGAAACGCTTGAAAACGAGTATCTGCCTGGAGATTGGAAGAAGCAGGAAGAAATCGCAATGAAAACCGGTCACGGCGGAGGCGATTTCTTTGAAGTGATGGATTTTGTGGATGCAATTTTAGGAAGAAAACCGTGTCCGATTGGCATTGACGAAGCGATGGATATGACATTACCGGAACTGGTAAGCCAGGAATCAATCCTTAAAAATGGCGCGTGGCTTCCAGTGCCGGATTCAAGAGATTGGAAATGAACAAACATGCGGGCAGGGTTCCTGGATTGCAATCAGCAGCATCATCAGAGGATACATGAATGATTTAGAGAGGTTCAAAGCAATTGTGCATTTTGAAAAGCCGGATTATGTTCCGATTTTCGGGTTCCCCGGGGCGCCTGGAATGGCCGGCGGCGCCATGAAAAAAACCCATCAGCGGCTGGTGGAAACAGGCATGCCGGAGTATGTTGGCGGATGCTGGGAGCCCGGAAAGGACCCGAATCTTGAATCGTGGTATAAGTACTGGGGAACAACCGGACCGATGGTTGTTGATTTTTTCCCGGGCGAGAAACCAGAGGAACTGAAGGTGGAAAAGCGCATTGAAGGAGAATATGAAATCATTGAAGATGAGTGTGGCGGCATTGTCCGTCAGGTGATTGATAACGACATCACTTACTCTATGCCTGAATTCGTCCGTTACCCAGTAAGGGACAGGTCTTCGTGGATTGTATTTAGAGACAAACGAACCCCTGGTCAACGCTGGCCGCTTGAAAAAATAGACGAGGCAGCGAAAAAATATGATAATCGCGACAGGCCGCTTGCAGTTTACGGCGGGTCAACATGGGGCGGGTGTCTCCGTTCACTCCTTGGCACCGAACTTGCAAGCACAATTCTGTATGACGACCCTGACTGGGCGCGCGAAATCCTCCAGTGGCACTACTGGCAGTTCCGCACGTATTTGTTTCCCCTCATAGAACGGTTGCGGCCTGAAGCGGTTGTGTGCGGCGAAGATATCTGCTACAAGTCAGGCATGATCATCAGCCCGAAACATTTCAGGGAGTTTTGCAGCCCGTATTATCAGGAACTCTGCTCATTATGCAGGGACTGCGGGGTTGATATGGTTGCGATAGATACTGACGGCAACGCAATGGAATTTGTGAAACTTGCTGAAGAGTGTGGAATCAATGCGATATTCCCTTTTGAGGTCAAGGCAGGCAATGATTTGTTCGCGCTGCGCAGAAAACATCCGCGGTTCATCCTGATGGGATGGCTTGAGAAAGAGATTATCAATGAGGGGAATGGGCATTTGATAAGAAATGAAATCATGTCCAAGGTCCCATGGCTCCTTGAAAGGGGCGGTTATTTCCCGAATGGTGACCACGGTATCCAGCCGGATGTTACCTTTGAGAATCTTTGCAAATTTATGACGCTCCTGCACGAAGTTTGCAACAACCCGGAAGGCGAATTCCCGAGAATACATCCTGAATGAATGTTTTGCGTTCTGCCTGGTTTTCTCTGGATGCCGCTATTTATTTGACTCCAGGATGGCATTTGCTTACACTATCCTTAAAATAAAAATCTTTTTCAGCAGATAGCGCTGAACCTGGCGTTTCTGTTTTGTCTGATATTGTCTGCTGAATAATACAAGGCATACGGAGAAAATTGTGAAATCCCCTGAAGTCATTACAGTGGGAGAATCTCTTGTAGAAATCATGCGGAAAGGGACGAATCTTTCCTTTCTCCAGCCGGGCGTATTTCTGGGACCGTATCCGAGCGGCGCGCCTGCGATATTCATCTCAACTGTCGCAACTTTAGGTCAATCAGCAGCAAGAACGGGTTTTATCAGTGTCATAGGCAGGGATGATTTCGGCACGGTTGTTACCAGGCGCCTTAAGAATGACAGGGTGGATATTTCCTGCGTGCGATTAGAGGACCTTTTCACAGGGACAGCGTTTGTCCGCTATTATCCTGATGGAAGCAGAAAATTTATCTTCCATCCCGGGGCTGCGGCGCTTCTGTCTCCTGGCGATGTTCGTCCTGCGTATTTCAAAAACATCCGAATCCTGCACATCACAGGCAGTTCTCTTTTCATCAGTAACTCAAGTTTTCACGCGTGTGAAAAAGCATTGAAACTCGCTGAAAAACATAATGCCCTTATAAGTTTTGACCCGAACATCCGTCCTGAGATGGCCGGATTTGCTGAAAATGTCAGGAAGGTACGGCTATTCCTGCAGAAGACAGGGATTTTGTTTATTACTGAAGAGGAATTAGCCGCTCTTTTCGGAGAAAAAGAAATTGCGTCTGCTGAAAAAGAGATTTTTGGATTCGGCGTCAGGACAATCGTATTGAAAAAGGGAAGGAATGGGTCAGAAATAATATGTCCTGATGGGAATATAAAAATTCGTCCTCTTAAAGTGAGGGTTGTTGATCCCACAGGCGCAGGCGATACTTATGCAGGAGCATTCATCGCAGGATTTCTACGCAAACTTCCGATTGAAGCGTGCGGAAAATTTGCGAGCGCCGCTGCGTCTTTGAAGTGCACGCGCCAGGGGCCTATGAGCATACCTTCTATTGATGAAGTGGAAAAAGCGCTAAAGTCCCTGTGAGAAAAATGTGCTATTGTGAAAGTCGCCTTGAAATTTCAAGGTAGTGTTAAATAGATTATGAAATGTCTCGCAGTTAAGTACAAAAAATTAGGGATTCCCACCCAATTGAGGGAGTGAGTGGAGATTTGATAAGTGCCGGCGGGCTGAATATAATTGTAGGGGTCGGATTTATCCGACCCGAGCAGTTAGTAGTGGGAGGTGGGATATTAGGGAGGAGATCGCTCCTCCCTAAAGATGGTTGCGGGCTTGATAAATCAAGCCCATACAGGTTCTTATTGGATGCGGGGGAATCACCCTCACCTAAATGGTCTCCCATCAAAGGAGAGGAGAAAAAGAATAATTAATCAGGGTTTTTGGCAGAACCAATTTCAAGAAAAAGGGAGAAAAAATGGGTAAGACGCTCTGGCAGTATTATGTGGACATTGCCACCAGAATAACTGATAGCGCCCTTGAACACATCAAAACCCTTGACCAGTGGGAGAAAGAACGGGATGCGCGAAAACGTGAATTTTTCATCTCAATGGCGCTCCATCCAGTGCCAACCCGGTGCGACCTGAAAATTACTCTGTTCGGAGAATTTTCAGGTCCAGGGTTTCGCGCAAGAAAAATCGCCTATCAGATTCTTCCTGATTGCTGGAGCAGCGGGCACTTTTTCCTGCCAGAGCCGCTTCCAGAAAAACAGGTCCCGGCTGTCCTGTATGTATGCGGACACTCAGGACAGGGACCCCAGCATAACCAGGCGCATGCAATCATGTGGGCGCGCAGAGGATATGCCTGTTTCATTTTTGACACAATAAAGCAGGGTGAGAATACCGGCTGGCATCACGGGCTTTATTCTGGAAGACGGCTGGATTGGATTAGCCGCATGTATACAAGCGCAGGCGGTGAACTGCTCAATTCAATCAGGGCTCTTGATGTGTTGTGTTCCATGCCTGAGGTGGATAAAAGCCGCATCGGCGCCACAGGCATTTCAGGCGGGGGTGCGCACAGCCATTTCCTTGCAGCGGCTGACGAACGGGTGAAAGCAGTTGCAACATCTTGCGGGGTAACCAGTTTGAAGTCCGCGCTCAAAAACCGCACAGTTTTCCAGAACTGCGACTGCATGTTTGCTTTTGGCGCATATCAGCGCGATAGTTGCGATATTGGGGCGCTTATTGCGCCACGGCCATTGCTTTACTGCTTTGCGTCAGGGGATAATTTGTTTACGACAGAAGAGTATCGCACGCTCGCTGAAAAGGTTAGGAAAATCTACCGCCTTTACGACTGCGAGGAAAAATGCGAGTTGTTTGAGTATCCTGGTCCGCACGCATATTCGGAAGCGTCTATTGACCGCATCAACCAGTGGTTTGACAAATATGTTGCCATGGAGAAACACCCTGCGGCAAGACCCGGGAAAGAGGAAGTGCCGGATGAAATCAGCAGTGTATTTAATGGAAAGCCGCCAATCCCGAACCGGCTGGATATTCTGCCCGAGTTATTGACGAAAACTGCCGCCCGACCTCTGCCGAGAAGTGTAAAGGAGTGGGAGCCGATTAAAAATGACACAATTCTATCCCTGAGGAGGAATGTATTTCACTGGCTTGATAGAAACAATGAGAAATTTGAAATTGAGAGAATCGGGACATGGGATACTTTGAAAAGAAATTTTTCCAGATACAAAGCCGTGCATGATGGCATGGAAATCTGGATGGAGACATGGTTTCTTAAAACAAAGAGCGCTAATACTGTTATCGCTGTGGGTGATTTCGGCGATGATGCGCCCGGTATGATGAAACGCATAGCAGAATTTCTTGAAAACGATAACATCGTGCTCATAGAACCGCGTGCAACAGGGCCGCACAGCCCTGATACAGGCGCAGGCAGAAATGCTTTGTTCCGCGCGGCTTCAATTGTGGGCGTTACGCCAGTCCTTATGTGGATGAATGACCTGAAACAACTTATCCCGTTTATACGCAACCTTCCTGAATGCAGGGATTGCCGGCTGTTTCTCTATGGCAGGCAAGAAGCAGGTGTTGCATGCCTGTACCATGCTGTTTTTGATGAGAAAATCACTGGCCTTATTCTTGAAAATGTGCCTGATACCCATGCAGACGGCGGGTATATCCCGGGGATTCTTAAAGAAATAGACATTACCGATGCGTCCGGCCTTCTGGCACCAAGGCCTTTTGGTGTGGTTAGCGAGTGCATATCCCGCTGGCAGGCGATGCTTCACTGGGGAGTAAGGGTATATCAACGTCTCGGAGTGCGCGACCATTATATTCTCGGCGATACCCTTGCTTTTGTTATGTCCAGAGTTCTGCGGCAGGAAACCTGACTTTTTTGCGCTTTCCAATCTTACGGCCATGTATCCTGGCTGGCATGATACAATCTAATAACTGGAACATTCTTCTCTGAAAGATGTCTAAATGAATGATGAACAGGAAAAGGTGCAGGATTCGCATGTAGAAGATGCGCAATTGGTGCGGGCATTCAAAAAGTCGCACGATATTGCCAGTTTTGATGCGCTTGTTATCAAATATAAGAACAGGGTTTTTAACATCTGTTTCCGTTTCCTCGGCGAACGGGAGGAGGCGAATGACTGCGCCCAGGAAACATTTCTGAAAGTTTACCGGGCACTTTCAGGTTTCAGGGAAGAAGCGGCGTTTTCAACCTGGCTCTACAGGATTGCGATGAATACATGCAAGAACCGTATTTCTTCCCGGGAATACCGGAGGAAAAGAATGACTGTGAACCCGGGAGGTTCTGAGAATGGAGAAGATAGGGGTTTTGAGATTGAAGACACAAGAAATTCTCCTGTGCTGCTGTTTGAACGGAGCGAAAAAGCCCGCATTGTGCGCGAGGCAATCGCATCTCTTGATGCCAGGCACAGGGCAGTTGTGATTCTAAGAGATATTGAAGGATTTTCATACGAGGAAATTGCCAGAATTGAGGGATTGAATGTGGGTACTGTGAAATCCCGCATAGCAAGAGCGCGCGAGGCGCTCAAGGAAAAACTCAAGGATGTGATTTGAAATGGACTGCGCGCAAATCAGAAAAGTGCTTTCAGAATACCTGGACGGAATGCTTGATATGGAAACCCGGGCCAGGGTGGACCAGCACCTTAAATCCTGTCCTGGTTGTGCCGCGCATCTTGCTTCGTTGAAGGCGACTGCTGATTTCCTGCGGTCCATGCCGCAGGTTGCGCCGACAGATGCTTTTCTTGATGAAGTCCACAGGCGTATAGACAATGCTGGAACCGGCTGGCATGGCATTGATTTCAGGAAACGGACTGCTTTTGCCCTTGCAGGGATTGCTGTTGTATTCATTGCTATCTTTACGGTTTCCCGCGCAATATATACCAGAAGTGAAAAACTCGCGATGGTAGGCAGGCAGCCAGAACTCAGCAGGCCAGAAACTTCTGTCATCGGGCACCTAAAATCTGAAAGCAAAACCGAAATAAGAGCGTCCGGCCAGAAACCCGTGGTGGCGCCTGAGAAAAAAACTGAGAAAATGCTTACCCTCAAAGAAAAAATCAGCGAACCGAACAGAGAGGGAAAAAATATAACAGAACAGCAGCCAACAACACCTTCTGCAAATGGCGGAGAAAAACCAGGCCCTGTCATCGCAGGAAAAAAACCGGCTGGTTTACCAGCAAAAGAAGAGCAGCCACAACTTATTACGGCGATGGAAGTCGGCAGCAAACCAGCAGCACAAATTTCTGCCGCTTGCGCGCCTGCTGACGAGCAAACAGCACACGAAACACCGGTTGGATTGCTCGCCTATAAGAGGGCATCTGAGGTGCAGAAAGCACTCCCGGCAGGCATTGAGGAAGATAAAGAACTTGAGCGCATCATTGTTATGATTCCTGTCACTCTGCAAAGCGAAAATGAAATCCGCATGGCAGACAGACAGGTCGCAGAAGTAGCCGGGATAGCCAGCGATGCTGAAAAGGCAGAAAACAAACAAGTAAGAGTTTCGCAGATTGCAACAGAAAAACGCATCATGGATGCAACGGCCAGCAACATTGCAGCAGCAGGAGGCAAAATTCTTTCAGAAAAACAACAGCAGGATACAGAAATCCTGAAAGCAGTCATTGCCGAAATCCCGGCAGAAAACTACCCTGCATTCCTGAAAACGCAGAAGAAAATCAGCATGTTTGAACTTCAAACCCAAACCACACGCGGGCAACAGCAGCAGAAAAACCTCCGCCTGCGTATTGAATTCAAACTCTCCAGATAGCAAATCCTGTCCTGGAACTTTTGCTCTCACTGGCGGTCTAACTTCTGCAAACACCAACAGGAGGCCCACATGAGAAATTTTCATTTCAACTTTCTGATTGTATGCGGCATTTTTCTTGCTGCACGGCTTGCGTTCGGCGACGGGTTTATAGTAATTGATAGACCAATTCTTCCGCGACCGATTCCAATTCCGGGGCCAGCGCCGGCACCTGAGTATCTGGCCGTGAAATACCACAGGGTGAACGTGACAATTGACCGACAGGTTGCGACCACCACGGTTGACCAGGTATTCAAAAATGACAAGGACTATGACCTTGAAGGAACATATATTTTCCCGATTCCCGAAGACGCAGCGATAAAAAATTTCTCCCTTTACATTGACGGAAAGAAACTTAGCGGCGAGATTCTTGATAAGGACAGGGCGCGAATGATTTACGAGGACATCGTGAGAAGAATGAAGGATCCCGGTCTTCTTGAATATGTCGGAAGAAATATGTTTAAGGCGCGCATTTACCCTATTCCGAAGCACGGAGAACGCCGTGTTGAGATATCCTACCAGCAGACGGTTCCTTATGATGGAGGCATGTTCAGATACACATATCCTCTGAATACCGAGAAATTCTCTCCGAAGCCCATTGAAGAAGTTGCAATTGCAGTAAAAATCACATCAGACATACCGATAAAAAGTGTCTATTCTCCAGGCCATGAAGTGGATTTAAAGGTAGAGCAGTACAAGGCGACATGCGGATATGAAGAAAAAAACGTGCGGCCGGATAAGGACTTTGCTCTCTACTACACCGTATCTGAAAAGGATATGGGGCTACAGGTACTTTCTTACAGGAAAGGTGAAGAGGATGGATATTTCATGCTGCTTCTTTCGCCAGGAGAACTTGAGAATAAAGCGATAGGGAAAGACATTGTTTTCGTGATTGATACATCAGGCAGCATGAGCGGCGAAAAACTGAAGCAAGCAAAGTCAGCGCTGAAATTCTGCCTCAACAATCTTGGAAAAGACGACAGATTCAATATTGTCAGTTTCGCAACTGGCGTCTCTCCGTATGCCAACCAGATTTCTCCGGCGCAGAAAGAAAATGTACTGGATGCCCTGCATTTTGTTGATGGCCTTGAATCCCGGGGCGGTACAGATATTAACGAAGCGTTACTGGTTGCGCTGAGAATGTTCCCTGAGGAAACAAAGCCGCGCATGATTGTGTTTCTGACAGATGGAGAACCCACGGTTGGCGTCACAGAAATAAAAAGCATCCTGAAAAATCTTGAAGAAGCAAATAGAAATAAGGTAAGGATATTTGTATTCGGCGTCGGAGACAGCGTCAACACGCATCTGCTTGATATGATTGCCGAAAAACATAGAGGCGCGTCAGAATATGTCCTACCGAAAGAAAACATTGAAGTCAAGGTATCCTCCTTCTACAGAAAAATTAGCGAGCCGGTGCTTTCTGACATCTCTCTAAATTTCAGCAAAGTGAAAGTCCATGACATGTATCCTGTAACACTCCCGGATATTTTCAACGGCACACAACTGGTGGTACTCGGCAGGTATAAGGGGCAAGGGTCTTCTGCAATCACACTTACTGGTACGGTCGGCGAAGGCCAGTTTACAGGCCGCAGAAAAAGTTTCGTTTACGAAAAGCTGTTCACTGAAAGAAGCACAGAGTACGAGTTTATTCCCCGTCTCTGGGCAACGCGCAAGATTGGCTACCTCCTGAATGAAATCCGTTTAAATGGAGAAAATCAAGAACTTAAGGATGAGATTGTTCAACTCAGCAAGGAATTCGGCATCATGACTCCGTACACTTCATTTCTCGTGCTTGAAAATGAGAAAGATTATAAGAGATGGGGAATTACTCCTGAAGTAGCTCCAGCAGTGCGCCAATCCGCTGACACGGTTAAAAACTCCATGCGCGCACAGGTTGGAGGGGAATCAGTCGCCGCAGCAAAAAGCATTCAGCGCATGGAACATAGCCGTGTGGCAGATAACCCCGCAATAAACACAGTGAAGCAAATATCTGACAAAACATTTTATCTGAGGGATGGCGCATGGGTTGATGCGACGTATAAAGAGGAAAAGGTATTGATGAGGGTTCAGAATGTTAAGTACCTGAGCGCCGAGTACTTTAATCTTCTTAAAGAAAAACCGCAACTCGGCAAATTCTTTGCAATAGGGAAGAGTGTGACCGTTGTATTTGAGGGTGTGTGCTATCGGGTGCTGGAATGAGATGCGCCAAACAGGATTTGAGACAGATTACTTTTTTGTTGAAAGAGAACGCCACAGACAGCAGATAAACAAAGTGGTCAGTCCAAGCCAGGTGCAAACCATCAAAACCCATCCGCTTGTTCTCATAAGGACCTCCAGCATAAAATCATATTAGGCCCTGCCGGCAGGAACTTTCCTCTGCCATGCCTTGTGTACGAGCCACCCAAGTACTGCAATCATAATAACAAGGAGCACCCGCGTGCCGATTACATACGGTACATTTTCAGCAGGCACATTCTTCATCAGTATTACATTTCTTGCCTCCTGAAAAATCCAGAAAGCAAGAATGAAAAGCAGGAATGTTGGTGTAATATAGCGGATAATAAATTTGTAAATACGGGGAAGTCGGATGTCAGAGCCCGTATGCATTTCTTCCCACGCCCTGTCTATGCCGAATACCCAGCTAAAAAGGATTGCTTCTATTGTGCCGAATAGTACAAGAGCAAATGTTCCGCCCCAGAAATCAAGTTCATCAACAACCCCCTTACTCAGAAGGAAAACAGACAGATTGCACAGGACAAATGTAACAATTGCAAATGCTGTCACTGCCTTTTTCTTGTCCCAGTCAAACTCATCTTCCATAAAAGCGATTGCCGGCTGCGCGAGTGAAATGGAAGAGGTAATACCAGCAATGAACAGAAGAGAGAACCAGAAAAATCCAAACAGGGACCCTGTTGGCATTTTGTTAAACACAAGCGGCATGGCGACAAATGCAAGGTTGAATGCGCCGCCAGAAGCGACCTGTGGAGTTCCTGCAGGCCCGAAAAACAAGAATGCGGCAGTAAGTGCGATGCTTCCGCCCAGAATGACCTCAACCCATTCATTGGCGGCTGATGCAGTCAACCCTGAAAGAATCACATCGTCTTTCCTGGAAAGGTAACTCGCATAGGTAAGGATGACCCCTATACCAACGCTAAGAGTGAAAAATATCTGACCTGCTGCAGCCAGCCAGACCTTTGCCTGCCTGAGCGCAGAAAAGTCAGGATTCCAGAGAAACGCCAGCCCCTGAAGCGGCGTCCAGTCAGGATGCTGGGGATATATTGGTTGAAGTGTGAGAATGCGAACCAGCAGGACAATCCCGAGACCAAACAAAATCGGCAGCCCATACCTGTTCAGCCGTTCAATCCCTTTCTGGATACCCCCTGAAACAACGAGGAGGTTAATGAACATTGTAATTAGAAAGAAAAGATAGGCAGGAGTTAATGAAGAGAAATACATGTTACGTTCAAGTCCCTGGTATCCTGAGAGAAAGGAGGACATGCTTGCCTGGTTGAGACATTGAGAGTACCTGCCAGTGATTGCGAATATGCTATATCCGAGCAGCCATGATTCTATGTAGGTATAATAGATGAAAATAACAATCGGCCCAAAAATCCCAATAACACCGAAGTACTTGATAAAACGATTCTTACGCCACAGGTTATGAAAAATGCCAGGTGCGGTTCCATGCCCGAATCCGCCGCCAAACCTGCCGAGTGTCCATTCAATCCACATCAGCGGGATACCCAGCAGCAGAAATGAAACAAGATACGGGATTATGAATGCGCCCCCACCATTTTTTGCGGCTTGAACCGGGAATCTGAGGAAGTTGCCAAGTCCAATTGCGCTTCCGGCAACTGCCATAATCACGCCGAATTTCGTTGACCAGGTCTCCCGCGCCCTTGCTTTGTACGTGTCTTTCTCAATGCCTGATGCGCCAGTGTCTGTTTCAGCCATTTGACGCTCTCCATGTAGCCAGTATTTTCTGTTGTTTCTTTTCCTTCATACTCCACACACCATACCCCGTGATATCCAGCGGTTTTCAGGATTCTTATGGCTTCCACGATTGGAATTTCTCCGCTACCAAGCCGGGTCCCGGCATATTTATTCTTGCTACCAGTGCAATCTTTCAGGTGAGTATGGAATACATGGGGGGCAATAGCAGTGTAAATCTGCGGAAGTTTCTCAACAGGGTATCCAAACCATCGGTAATTGGCTGTATCAAGGTTTGCTCCAATTCTTTTTGATTTCAGTCCTGCAAACAGTTCCAACTGGAGTTCGTAGTTGTTGGTGATAAGGCCATGGTTATCCAGCGCAAACCTTAAATTTAATTTCTCTGCAATTTCAAGTGCTTGCGTAATTCCCTCGCTGATGAGCCGCAGGTGGTCCTTTTCAAAAATTCCCTCTTTCGGGGTGCCTCCATCCAGGCGCAGAAGGTCTGTCCCGAGTTTTTTCGCAAGAGTCCCGATAAGTTGTATTCGCTTTAACTGCGCGCTCAATTCTTCCTGAGATGAGTGTATGAAATCGCTTGCAGTTGAGACCTGTGACGGTTTTATTCCATATCTATAAAGGATCTGAGCAATATCTTCAGTGCGCCTGACAGGATCATCAGTCAGAAGGTCTGTCTGCATGATTTCAATGAATCCAACGCCATGCCTGCTGCACCATGCAATTACCTCTTCAAGGGTAAGACCGCGGAAATTATAGTGAATAACACCTATTTTATCCATAGAACAATTTTTTGAAATTATCAAAAACAGAAGTTATCGTCAATTATACAAAAAATTTTGCGATTTTACTTTTGACGGCTTTAATTGCTCCTTCCGGGCAAACTTCGTAGCAGCACAGGCAATTTATACACTTTTTCCGATTTATTTTCAAATCATCAGAAATCGCCTTTTGCGGACAGACCCTGATGCACGCCATACATTTTTTGCATTTTGCTTCCTCCAGCACAGGTATGATAGCAAACCGTTTCCCGAGGATTGAAAGAAGGCCTGCCAGCAAGGGATTTCTCAGTGTTTTAATAAGCAGTGAGGCAGGTGGGCTATTGAAATTTTCAAGTGGTTCTGGATTATCACCGAGTATCCTGAAATCCGGTATTCCGTATTTTTCCTTATAGATTCTTAGAAACGGAATGTCATTGATGTCAAATCCAAGAAGGCGTGCGCAGACAACATCTACGGTAAGAGCGTCTTTTCCTGCGATTAGATATCCGAATTGCCTCTTGATGCCGTGTGCGGGACCGTTGCCCTCCATTATTTCAACCGCATCCACCAGATTAAAGAATATGCGGTCTCTCACAGCGCGGTAAAATTCCACAAGGAAGGCATTGAAAGATTCGGGCTCAGGAAATTTTGCATGGAGTAAACTCTTAGGATAGCCGGGGATAAACCCGTAGGTATTTTTCATTGCGGCAGTAAGCACAGTCACATTATGCGTTTTCAGTTTCGGCAGGTTCAATACAGGAAGGTTGAGGACAACATTTGAAACCGGGAATGACGCATTTTTCCGTGAAACTGTGATTGTGCGGATTGTGCTTTCTCCTTCAAGCGTTACAAGTTTGATGCCTGCAGAATCAGCAATATCCCTGTACCCGCATGTCTCCCAGTATTTCCCGGGATTTTTTCCCGCTGATGGGGGACAATCCCCGGCATACAGGCGGCCGGGAATTATTTTGCCCAGTGCGGCAAGAATTACCGGATGAGTGGTAACTGCTTCTTCGGGAAGGCGCGCTGAAAGCATATTTGGCTTAAGCAAAAGTTGCGGCGGAAATTCCTTTTGCCCGAGAAGTTCAAACAATTTTCTTATTTTCACTTCAACATCATGCGCCTGATACCCTGGGCACGCAAGCACTGCAACATCCGCATATATTTTCATATTCTGCGCTCTCCGAACTCCACTTTACGGATTTCCATTGGCCTGCATCTGAATATATAATAAATCCTTTGAGGTGTACCGTCCACTTAAATTCGGAGGTTTGATATGGGGCAGAATAGCGATTCCAATAATCACAAGAAAAGGTTAACCGTGCTCGGGGTCTTTGGAGTAATTGCAATCCTGTTTGTAATCGCCATTTTTTCTTACATGCGGTTCAAAAGCACCCACATCTCAACAGATGATGCATTTGTCAAAGGGAACACATATTCAGTGTCATCTAAAATTCCTGGCACTGTAATAAAGGTTCTTGTTGCCGAAAATCAACGCGTGAACAAGGGAGACCTCGTTGCTGAGATAGACAGTACTGATTATGCAGTAAAACTTGACCAGGCATCCACGGCGCTGGATGCTGAAAAAACAAGAGTTGAGAGGATAAACGCAAACATTGAAACCGCAAAGGTGCAATTAGATGCTGCAAGGGCTCAATCTGCCGCTGCACGCGCCAACTATGAAGTCGCACGCGCAAATCTGAAGCAGATTGAGCAGGACTTCCGCAGGTTTGAAACACTCCACGCGCAGCAGGCAATATCCAGGGAACGTTACGAAAAGGCGCAGACAGCGCTTGATGTAGCAAAGGCACAGGTTAAGGCAGCAGAAGAACAACTCAAACAGGCAGAAACAGGGGTAAGGGTGCAGCAGGAAATCGTTAAGCAAACAGAGGCAGAAAGAAACATTCAGAAGGAGATTATCCGTAAGCAGCAGGCCGGCCTTCGGGAAGCAAGATTGCTTGTTTCATATACAAGAATTTATGCTCCTGCTGATGGATATGTGACAAAGAAATCCGTGCAGCCAGGAGACCAGGTACAGGCAGGCCAGCCACTTATGTCCATTGTTTCGCTTGATGATATCTGGATTGAGGCAAACTACAAGGAAACCCAGGTGGCAAAGATTCGTCCCGGGCAGAAGGTCCGGATAAAAGTTGATGCATATCCGGGCAGGATATTTTCAGGAACCGTAGAAAGCATTATGGCTGGAACTGGTTCTGTGTTTTCGCTCTTTCCTCCAGAAAATGCCACCGGCAACTATGTAAAGGTTGTACAGCGAATTCCGGTCAAAATTACACTTGATAAAGGAACCGATCCCAATCACCTTCTGCGGCTTGGGATGTCAGTAATACCGACTGTACTTGCAATTCAATGAAAATAGTCAACAAATGGCTGATTGCTATAACCGTTATTCTACCAACGTTGATTGAGATTATTGACACATCGGTTGTCAATGTTTCCCTCGGCAATATCCGCGGCGGTTTGTCTGCAGGCATTGAGGAGTCAACATGGGTAATCACTTCATATCTTGTGTCAAATGCCATCATTATTCCGATGGCAGCATGGTTTGGCCGCATGTTCGGCCGTAAGAGGTATCTGATTTTTTCAATCGGTCTGTTTACGCTCAGTTCGTTCTTCTGCGGTTCTGCCTGGAGCCTTGCAAGCCTTGTTTTCTTCAGAATTATCCAGGGCCTCGGCGGCGGCGCTCTTGTTCCGCTTTCCCAGGCAATTCTTCTTGAAACTTTTCCGTCTGAGGAACATGGCATGGCAATGGCAATCTTTGGAATGGGGGTTGTTTTCGGGCCAATTGTAGGGCCGCTTATGGGTGGATGGGTAACCGACCAGTGGTCCTGGCACTGGATATTCTTCATTAATATTCCGATCGGCATCATATCAATCGTCATGGCATCAATATTCATTTCTGACCCGCCGTATCTGAAGGCAAATAGGCCTGCAAAAATTGATGCATGGGGAATTTTCCTTCTAACTGTTGGCCTTGGAAGTTTACAGATAGTCCTTGACAAGGGCCAGCAGGAAAATTGGTTTTCATCTGTTTTTATCCTGCGGCTTTCAATACTTGCGATCCTTGCGCTTGCGTGTTTTGTCATTGTTGAAAGATTTACTGATGAACCGATTGTTCACCTGGAAATTTTCAGGGACAGGTCATTTACAGCGGGCAATCTTGTGCAATTTGCAACTTTCTTCACGCTTTTTGGGGCCATTGTATTGCTTCCTGTATACCTTCAGAACCTTATGGGATATACTGCATTTCGCGCAGGCCTTGTGCTTGGACCCGGCGGACTGGTCACGCTTATCATGCTGCCGGTTGTAGGCCGGCTTGTAATTCGTATCCATCCCAGGATTGTACTTATTGCCGGGCTTCTTACCGGATGGATAGCGATTAAGATGATGTCCCAGTTCACGCTTGATGCTGATTTTCCGAGCATCATATTGAGCAGGGTAATCCTCGGAATTGCAATGCCGTGCATTTTTGTTCCGCTTACAAATCTTACTCTTTCTCAGGTTCCAAAAGAAAAGATGGGCAATGCAACAGGCATTTACAATCTTCTGAGAAACCTTGGCGCAAGTTTTGGCATCGCATTCGTCACCACAATGCTTTCAAGGCGAACCCAGTTTCATCAGGTGCGGCTTTCTGAGCATCTCACGCAATTGAACCGCATTTTCCAGGAGTATTCAGCCCGCGGGACGCATATTCTTCATTTCAAAGGATTTGCATCTGCACAGGCAGGCAATACATATCTTGGCGTAGTGTACAAAGAATTGATGCGTCAGGCGATGATGAAAGCAATTAATGACACATTCTTTCTTTCAAGCATCATCCTTCTTTGCGTCATTTCGCTCGTTTTTTTCCTGCGAAAAGGCAAAAACAGCACAGCATCAACAATTATTGAAAGCACTTGACAGACCGCCAGATTATTCTATAATACGATTGAAAATATCCGGATGCATAAACCTGCAGGGTGGATTAAGCATCTAAAAATCATGAGAAAATTTGCATTAGCGTCAGTGCTGATGTTATTTTCCGTCTCATTAATCTGGGGATGGGAATGCGGGCATGCACCGCCTGCAAAAAGTCCCCAGCATATCAAGGCGGGCGAGAGTTTCCCGCCCTTGCCACTTCCAGCAACGCCGCTGCGACGGTCTGAAAGGAAAAATCCTCCTGCGCCCCCAATACTTGTTGGCAAGGTGCGCTGTGGTCCAGATGAAACATGGACACGGGCGGATAACGATGTTGAGAATCTTTTGAAACTTGCCACGCAGCAACTCGGTCTTGCGTACTCAACAACATGGGTAGATTTGAACAGGTTTTCTTATGACCCTGACGAAGTCCCGATTCTCTATATCACAAGCGTGGAGCCGTTCATACCAACCGAGACAATGCTGAAAAACCTCAAAGAATATCTTGAGAAGGGTGGATTTTTATGGGTGAATGCTTCTTCTGGAAGCCCTGATTTCATGCGCTCCATGATGGAATGGATTAATAAACTGTATCCGGACAGGAATATGTATCCGATTTATGCAAATCACCCATTGAAAAATTGTTTTTACAATCTCGCATCAGTGAACGTTTTGAAGGAAAATCAGCCGTCAACATCTGATTTGAATTTGCGTGTGCTGGATATTGGCTGCAGGGCCGCGGTTATCCTGTCTCCGTTTGACCTCGGCTGCGGATGGGCAATGCACACTCACCCGTGGGGCAGCAGGTATGTGCCAGAAGATGCAGTGAAGATTGGCATGAATATGATAACCTACTGTCTCGGCTGGATAGAGTTCGGCCGGCTCTATGGCATGACGCCTGTTTTTGCAGAGAAGACAAAGCGTAAAGAAGGCAAACTTTATGTTGGGCAGATTATTCATTCAGGCGACTGGGACCCGCATCCTGCTTCGCTTGGAAAACTTCTTCGCAAGGTTGCAGAACAGACAAGCGCTTCTGTTTACCTTGACAGAATCAATGTGGACCTCAAGAAGGACTCCCTTAAGGATGTGCCCCTTCTTTATATGACCGGCCATTTCAATCCGAATCTTTCTTCTGAGGAAGTGAAGAAACTGCGGGATTTTCTCCTTTCTGGCGGCTCTCTTATTGCAGACGCCTGCTGCGGAAGTCAGGAATTTGCTGATAGTTTCCGCGCAATGATGAAAACAGTTCTTCCAGAGGCAAAACCTGTTACATGGGATGCACAGCACGCCATTTACAAGGTTCCGTTCAATATCCAGAAGTTTCTCTACAGTTTCCCGAATGAAAACCGCGCGCCGCTTGAAATTTACATATTAAAGGGATTGCCGGCAGTTGTTTTCAGCCCGTATGGGCTCGGCGGCGGCTGGGACGGAACGCCCAGGCCTTACACGCGGGAACTCGCCAGCGAGCAGGCACAGCAACTTGGCGTCAACATTATCACCTACCTTATGACCAACTGAGGAAATAATGGACCACCTGCAGCAATTAGAAGAGTTATGCGAAGTAAGAAAAGCAGTTATGGATGAGATGCACAAGGTTATTGTGGGGCAGGATGAAACTATTGAGAAGATTTTAATTGGACTTTTTGCCGGCGGCCATTGCTTGCTTGTAGGGGTACCGGGACTTGCCAAGACACTTATGATAAGAACACTGGCGCACATCCTGGATTTGAGTTTTAAGCGAATCCAATTCACTCCTGATTTGATGCCGGCAGATATCACGGGAATTGAAATAATTCAGGAAGAGGCATCCTCCCACCAGCGCAGTATGAGATTTGTCCCGGGACCTGTCTTTGCCAACCTTGTTCTTGCAGATGAGATTAACCGCGCTCCCCCAAAGACCCAGGCAGCGCTTCTTGAGGCAATGCAGGAGTACCAGGTTACTGCAGGAGGAAAAGCGTATCAACTCCCGAAACCGTTTCTTGTGCTTGCAACACAGAATCCCATTGAACTGGAAGGCACTTACCCCCTGCCTGAAGCGCAACTTGACAGGTTTATGTTCAGCATATACCTTGATTATCCGCTTGAGGCAGAAGAGCAGAAGATTGCCGAACATCAGGCATTTGAGTTTGACCTTGCGACAGGAAAAGTCCTTAACGGAGAGCGAATCATCGCACTCCAGGGGCTTGTCAGGCAGATTCCTGTATCAGATTATGTGGTGCAGTATGCGGTTTCTCTTGCACGAAGCACCAGGCCAGGCGGCAATGGATGCCCCGAATTTGTCAGGGAGTATGTCAGTTGGGGCGCAGGTCCGCGAGCAAGCCAGTATCTTGTGCTTGCTGCGAAAACGCGCGCTGCCCTGCGGGGAGATGTGAATGTTTCAATTGATGATGTTAAAAGTATTGCAGGCAGCGTTCTCAGGCACAGGGTGTTTACAAATTTCAACGCGGATGCCGACGGAGTTAATTCCAATGTGCTTATAGAGCGGCTCGTCCGCGAGATTCCAGAACCGAAGTGATACTACAACTTCCGCATTCTCCCCTGTTTTAGGTGTTGGCAATGGCACTTTATTGATCCATGGAAAAGACAGGAAGTATCCTTGATCCGAAGGCGCTTGCAAAACTTTCATCCCTTACTCTTATTGCAAGGACTGTTGTTGAAGGTTTTATTTCAGGCCTTCACAGGAGCCTTCACAAAGGTGCCAGCGTTGAATTTTCCGAGCATCGGGAATACACGCCCGGTGATGACCCGCGTTATCTTGACTGGAAGGTATATGGCCGGACAGACCGGCTCTATATAAAGGATTTCCGCGAGGAGACAAATCTCAAGTCCTATATCCTGCTTGATGCAAGCAATTCCATGAAATATGGCGGCGAGTTGAGAAAACTTGATTATGCGATCTTTCTTGCCGCCAGCCTTGGTTATCTTATGGTGCGTCAGAAGGATGCTGTGGGACTCGTGGTTTTTGATTCCAGGGTGCGAAAATTTATCAAGCCATCTGCAACAACAAACCACTTTCATTTTCTTATTGAGAACCTCAAGAATGTGGAACCCGGAGAACGTACTGCGCTCGGTGAAGTTCTCCACCATGCAGCAACGCATGTTCGCCGCAGAGGCCTTATCATCTTGATTTCAGACCTTTTTGACGAGCCCGAGCAGGTAATGAAGGGCCTTTCACATTTCAAACACAAACACCATGAGGTTATTGTGTTCCATGTGCTTGACAGAAAAGAATCAGAATTCCCATTTGAAGGATACAGAGATTTTGTTGATATGGAAACAGGTGAGCGGGTGCCAGCGGATGCTTTTGCAGTCCGTAATGCGTACAGGCATGTATTCAGGGAATTCCTTTCATACTATCAAAGGAACTGCGCAGATGCCAATATGAGTTATGCGCGGGCTTTCACCGACGAACCGTTTGACAGGTTCCTGTACCGATACCTCACTGCGAGGTCCAAGTATACATGAACGTAGAGTCAGGTTCCAATTCTTACAGAAGAAACAAGTGTAATTATGGTACTGCACTCAAAACGGCATAATGAAACCGGCATTCTGGAATAAAGGCATACCATGGCTTTTTTGAATCCTCTTTTTTTATGGATGCTTGCTGGAGCAGGGATACCGATTATCATCCATCTTTTCTCGCGGAGACGCGGAACGCCGTTTTTCTTCAGCACCATACGATTTCTCAAACTGACAAAACTCAAGACAAGCAGGCGACAGAAGGTGGAGGAAATCATTGTTCTTGCGATTCGCACACTCCTTCTGATTTTTCTTGTGTTTGTCCTTGCAGAGCCGGTAAGTAAACTGGGGTCACTGTTTTTCCGGGAAACCTATGTCGTATTTCTATTTGACGATTCTCTCTCCATGACTGCAGGGAACTCGCAGCCATGGCAGGCCGCGCAGAAAGCCGCACTTGAAATTCTGTCCTCGCTCAAGAAGCCCGTTCAGGTAGCGCTTGTTTTCACCAGCGGACGCAGGGAGCCATTTTCAGGAGACCTTGGGGCAATCGGCGAAACCGTCAGAAAGTGCGCGCCTTCAATGTCGGCAGGCAATCTTTCCTGGGCGCTTGATGCATCTCTTGCATCATTCAAGGGCAAAAGCGGGACAAAAACCATATATCTTTTTACTGACATGCAGAAGTATCTGTGGAGAAATGTTTCTTTTAAGAATGCAGAGCGGCTCCAGGTGAAAATTACAGTTGTGGATCTTGGAGCAGAAATAACTGACAATGTGAGTTTTAAAGAAATTTACAGGGTTTCTGGAACTAATTCTTATCGCTCTGAAATAACCAACTGGGGACATAACCAGGCAGCAATTGAAGTAGACCTTGCAGCAGGCATCGGTTCAGACAGAAAGTCCATTGTGATTCCGCCGGGTAAAAGCGCTGATGTTGAGTTTTCAATTGCAGGTAATCCTGATGAGGTCACCGGCAATATCCGGTATCCGGATGCAATACAGCCGGATAATTCATTCTGCCTTGCCCTGACAAACCCTGAGAAGAAGCGAATACTGGTGATTGGAGAGGACCCTGAATCTGCCTTCTATGTACAGAAGTCCCTGAATGCAATAGACGAATCAATGAGCGTTGATGTGAGAAAGCCCGGGCAACTTGAAAATACGGTATTTGAGGAATACCGCATTGTATTTCTCGTGAATTCCGGGAGAATGGACGCACAATCAGTCCGCAAACTTTCAGCATATGTAGCAAGCGGCGGGAATATCGTTGTATTTCCCGGAGACAGGGTTTCTCCGGAAACCTTCAATAATGACTGGAGCATTCGTGAAAATGAAGGGTTTGTAATGCCTGCACGCCTTGATGTCCCTTCAGAAAACACCAATCCGCAAAGGGTTGCCTGGGTTGAATCAAAACACCCGCTCTTTTCCATATTTGGCGGAAGAATCTTTGAATACCTGAAGACAACAGAGTTCAGGAGAGTTTTCAGATTGAAGGAAGTAACAGGGGACATACTCATGAAATTGAGCGATGGTTCGGCGCTTCTGGCAGAAAAGAAATCAGGCAAAGGAAGAATTCTGCTTTTCACATTTCTTCCTTCTGATTTATGGACAAATCTCCAGGTCAAACCATTTTATGTGGTGCTGATGAACGCCCTTAAAGAGTATCTCTCAGGAGCAGGTACTTATCTCGCTAAGGTGGGCGAACCTGTTGATATTCCGCTTCCTGAATCTGTGGAATCAGCACAGGTTACCTCGCCGGACGGCCGGACACTGACTGTTGGCAAGCACGGAGAAGGACGTTTCTTTATCCCTGATGTACCGGGCTTCTGGAAGGTGAAATCTGCCAACCCACAGATACCTGTTGAACGAATCGTTTCAGTCAATTGTGACTGGGAAGAAGGAAATCTTGAAAGGATTTCCTACAGAGACGTGGATACTGCTCTTAGAGGCGCTGATGTTTCTTTCGTTAAACGTGAAAATGTGGCGCGGCTCCTTGCGAAAAGGTCTGCGTCGAGAGACCTCGCAGACATGTTTTTGAATATGGCGCTATTTTTGCTTATGGCAGAACTGGGCGCAAGCAGTTATTTTCTGTTCAGGAAGGCAGGCGACCATGTTTAGAATAACATTTAACAGCACCTCTCCGGCACCTGTGGTTCTGCTGTTTTTTGCGGTTGTTATATTTCTCGTTACCCTCGCATACAGAAAGACCCTACCAGGCAGGCGTAACAGGGTGTTTTTTCTCCTCCACATTTTTTCAGCGATTTTACTCTTCCTTGCAATATTCCAGCCAGAACTCGGGATAAGTTTTCGTTTCAGAGAGAAAAAGCCGATTTGCGTGCTTATTGACGGCTCTCTCAGCATGCAGGGAAAGGACAAAAGCGGCCTGACGAAAATTGCCCGCGCCAAAGAATTCCTTTCAAAAAACAGGTACCTTCGGAGTTATCATCCAGTGTTTTTTGTATTCGGAAGAACGGTTGACCCGGTTGACAGGGATAAAATTCCAATTATTGAGGCATCCCAGAATGCCACACGAATTGGCTTTGCTCTCCGTGAAGTGCAGAAACAACTTGGGGATAATTGTTCAGGAATCGTGCTTTTGACTGACGGCCAGATGAATGAATTTTTCTCCTGGGAGACCTTCAAGAAATCCGCCTGGTGTCCTGTGTATCCTGTTGGTATTGGCGAAGAGGCAGCGAAGGATATTTCAATCTCAAATGTTATATCCAATTCGCCTGTGTATGAAGGCGAAACAATACGGATAAGCGTCTACATAAAGCAGAACGGGTTTGACGGCTCGGTAACTTCTCTGTCATTGAAGGAAGGAAACCGGCTTGTCCGTGGCACAACAGTTGCTCTCACTGGAAGTTTTACTGAGGTTGAACTTAATGTTCCTGCTGATTCGCCAGGTGATTTTATTTATACTGTTTCAGTGCCGCCTGCAATCGGGGAGGCAGTGACGACCAATAATACCAGCCGCATTCTTGTTCGGGTTCTGTCGCCGAAGATACGGGTCCTCTATGTTGACGGAGGCCTCAGATGGGAGTATAAATTTCTCAAGAGGTATCTTGAATCTGACAAGAAACTTGAAACATCATTCCTTGTCAGAGTGGGAGAAGGCACGTTCCAGCAAACAGGCGGCAAACAGATAAGTGTTCCTTCAGATATTTTCGGGGATAGTGCTTTTCTGGCTAATTTTGATGTCATAATTCTTGGAGACATAGATTTTTCAGGGTTTTCAGCGCAGGATTTTGCGCGGTTGAAGGAGTATGTGGAGGAGAAGGGGGAAAGCCTGCTGTTTCTTGGAGGAGAACATTTTCTCAGGGGATTAAAGGGCTCGCCCCTTGATGGATTTATGCCTGTGAACCTGACAGGAACTGAATATAACCTTGTTACTGAACGATTTACCCCGGCATTTACAAGCGATGCAAAGAGCCAGCCGGCGTTTGAGAATGTTGGCAATTTTCCACCGCTTGACCGTGCAAACATGATAGGCGAAGCAAGAAAGGGGAGCATGGTTCTTCTGGAGAAACCCGGACACCCTTCAATGCCGTTGCTTGTGTCCACGATGCTACCCCGCGGCAAGTGCGCGGTTTTTGGTGCAGACAGCACATGGAAATGGGCATTTGGCCAGACAGGTGAACGAACTGCTTTTGAACTTTTCTGGGGCCGTGTGATTCGCCTGCTGTTTGGTCCCGAAGAATATCTCGGCATTGGAGACATACTTCCAGATATTGTTACAGAGAAAAAAAACTATGGACAGGGAGAGGAAGTTTCAGTACAGTTCCCATTCAAATCAGGCCAGATGAAAGGCGTAAACACCTATGTAAAAGCGCCGGATGGCTCCCGATTACCCCTTGAGGTAAAGGAAGGTGCAGCGCGGTTTGTCCCTGACATGGAAGGGGTATATATCATCGCCGCTGAAGCCGGCAGCAAATTGAACGAGCGTGATATTGAGGTCACGAAAGAGGGCGGTGAAACTGTTGATCCCGGCAGGGATGAAATTTTCCTGAGAAAACTTGCAGAAATATCTGACGGCAGGTATACTGCAATAGAAGATACAGGCGCGTTGAATCGCATACTCAAGGGGCGAAGAAAAACAGTATCTGTTCGTCTTGCTCTAACACGCGATGCACGCAAATATATCATTCCGCTGGTATTTGCTTCGCTTAATACCTGCTGGTGGCTGCGAAGAAGGAATAATATCCTTTGAGAAAAGTAGAGGATTGTATGAAACAGGAATCCTTGATAACAGGTTGTGCAGGAGTAAACCGCCGGCCGCCGGAAACGTCTTACTTTCAGGAGCCGTATGGACGGACTTGAAGCACTCATCAGTTACATAAATTCTTATCGGCGACTTGAACTCAGGCGAAAGAATTCTGAGAATGCGCTGCTTGGCATCTCATTCTTGCTCATTTTTTTTCTTGTCTGTGTTCTGCTTGACAGGGCGCTTCCATTTTTTTCAGGTATGCAGGCATCCATCCGCATCCTGTTCTGGGTGCTGGTTATTGCAATAGCCGTCAAGGGATATTTTGACCGCCATGCGCTTGAAAAGACACCTGGAGAAAAATTTGCTATCTCTATTGAAAAAAAATTCCCTGCGCTTGGCTGCCTTCTCATCAATGCGTGGCAGTTAAGCGAACGCAGCAAAAACTATCCTGAAGAGTTCATCGCACTGCTGCGCAGTAAAGCCGCTGCTGCAATAAGCCGTTTTGACCTTTCTTCTGCCATTGAACGAAGGCGACTTGTCCTTGCCCGCAGGATATGCCTTGGGGTTGTTGCTCTTGTAATTGCATCCGTAATCATTTTCCCCACTGCTTCGCGCAACACATTTTTCAAGCTTTTTGTTCCTGCAAGGTATGTGCCTGATATAATTGTCGAGCCAGGCGATTGCGCGGTTGAACGTGGGAGCAGTTTGTTAATCCGGGCAACACTCAAGAACCAGCAGACCCCCTACATTGAACTGCGCGACGGCATCAGGCGAACCGAGCAGATGATTCCACAGAGATCTTCCTTTATCTATTCCATCAGCGAAATTTCCGGAAACTTGCAGTACCGTATTACGGCCGGAGGCAGGAAGACCGGATGGTATACAGTCAGGGTTGTGGATAAGACGGCTGTGGAACGTGTAAAACTGACCTACAGGTTCCCTGATTATACTGGAATGAAACCCAGGAGTGAAGAAAAACAATTATCTGAAATTGCAGCCCTCTATGGCACAACAGTTACAGCAGAGTTTGTTTTTAACAATCCAGTCAGGGATGCCTGGATGGTTTTTGGCACTGGAGAGAAACTTGAAAGCCGCGGCGTTTCAAAAAGCAAGACATTCACCTTTGTTCTGCGGGATGCAACCTTCTTTGAACTCCACTACAGGGATTTTGTGACAAACCGTGAAATAATAACTCCCAAAGAGAAGATTTCCATCATATTTGACCAGATTCCATTCATTGAGTTTGTTGAACCAGGCAAGGACCTCATGGCAAAACCCGGAACCACGATTCCCATTACGCTGAAGGCGAGCGACGATTTTGGTATTTCCTCAATCCGCCTGCGGGTTCATCCGGGTGAAGGCGAAATTTCACGAAATGACAGGATTTTTTATCAAACAGGATGCAGCGGCGCGCGAGAGAAAACTGTTTCGCTCTCATTCCAGGTACCGCAATTTTCAGGGAAGGTGGCATATTATGCAGAGTGCCTTGACACATTTCCCGGCAGTCCGAATACCGGGCGTTCGGCTGTATACTTTATCTATCCATACGGCGGCCCGGGAAGGACCGGTGCAACTGGTGAGAAGGAAAAGGAATCACAGGAGAATGTTAGGCAGTACGAAGAAATGAAGAAGGCGGTCAACAGATTTATAGACGAGCAGAAAAAGGTTATTGAGGCATCAAAGCGCATCGCCGAGACGCAAAACAAGGGCAGCCCAGAAGATTTGAAGGCGCTTGCAGAACCAGAGAAAAAGTGGGCTGAAGCATTCAAAAAAATGCTTGATGACCTCAACAAGATGGTGCCGCAGACAAAAGGAAAGTCCACCCTGAGCGATGAACTTGTAGAGATGGTATCCCACCTACAAAAAGCAATAGGCGCTGCTGAATCAAAATCTGCTCCCGTGAAGATTTTTGTGACTGAAGCCGAAATGGGGCTTGAACTTGCAAAGGAACTTACCTCAAACCTTGAACGGTGGCTTGCTCAAGGCCCTGATGCAACAAAATGGGAACTTCAAGAACCATCAAAACCAACAGAAGTTCCTGAGGCAGAACTACCCTCTGAACTTGAGGATATTATTGGAGACCTTCTTGAGAAGGAACAGGATATGAAGGAAGAGATTGAGGATATAACAAGCTCCTGGATGGATAGTTTGGACAAAGGTGCCGGCTGGGATGCTGCTGATGGTCCTATAAGCAATATGAGTGCAAAAGGTATAACCGGCAATACAATGCCGAACCAGCAGGAAATCGGCGGCAGGAGCGGAGAAGGACGTAGCGGCAGGTCTTCAGGCGAGATGGTGGAGAAGACAGCCCAGGGCAAGGGCGGCAGGCAGACACCTGCGCGGCTTACACCTGATAATATTGAACAGGGGCAGGTGCAGGATTCAAGTAATGAAAATCAGTTAGGCCCTACTGGCGGAGGAAAAGCAAGCGGCTGGGGACCTAAGGGGTTGCGCGGCCCTGTGCAGGACCTTACATTCAGATATGCACAACTTGCAGAAAAACAGGCGCAACTCATTGAAAAAGCCGAAAAACTGGCAAGGGAATTAAAGGTTCTGAATATCTATAATCCTCAACTTGAACAATCCATCTCTTCAATGAAGGCATTTACAATACAGTTGAAGGAAGGCAGATATGTCAATCTGCTCACTACCAAGCAACTCATCATTTCTCAACTCCAGCAGGCACGGCAGGTTCTTACCCAGCAGGCGATCGTGAGGGTGACCAACAGTGAAACAATTGCAAAATCAAGGAAGGACCTTGGAAGCATGTGGGATGAAAAAATTCCGACCGGTTATGAGGGAATTGTCAGGAAGTATTATCAGAATATCGCCAGCCGTTAGCGCCCTGATGCTTGTATGGGTTGCTGCCGCGTTTGCTGTTTCATTCACACTCATAAGTCCTAAACCTGAGTTTGCCGAAGAAGAGTCGGTTATTCTGCACCTTGTTGCGATGAATGACACCTCTGCGGTTGAGACGCTTTCCTTTCACTTCCTTCAGCCGAAAGAATTTAAATGGATTTATGTTGGAGAAGAGGCGCGGCTTGAAATTCTCGGCGGACCTGCTGAGATGGCGAGATTCACCAACCATATGCCACCTGAACCAAAGCCGCACAGTCCTGCGACTAGCCCGGATTATCGGCCTGTGGTTCTTGAACCTGGCCAGAGATATGAAGCATATGTGCCGTTTTTCTGGGATTATTATCCTGTAATTCTTCCGTGTAAATTCACGATCCGTTTCGCTTATAGAGAAGTTCGCTCTAATCCGGTCTCCATTAAAATCCACCCGACAAAGGGCAAGTCCATGCCGGATGACCCTGTCGTTAATGGGGATTTTTCTGAGAAGGACGGCTCCATTATTTGTGGATGGAAATTATGGGATCCTGCGACCGTGTGGGATAATGAGGAAAAAGCGCTTAAATACACGCTCAGCGCATATATTGCTGCAAACGATGGCCTATGGGTAAACTCAATTTTCTACCCTGTTCAGAGTCCTTGTCGGTATATACTTTCAGTCCGTTTCAAAAGTGCTGGTCCCTGTCTCAAGCCCTTCGTTGAAGGATGGGGCATGGTTGCAGGAAGGCGCAGAAGAATTGAGAGAAACGAGGTCATAACTGTTTCTGGAACCGGTAACTGGCAGACATATCAATGGCCGATTGAGTTTACTAAACCCGATGTCAGGTGGATTAGGATAAAACTTTATACCTATGGTGTGCCGGGAAATATCTGGTTTAACCAGGTGAAACTGGAGAAGATTTCTAACAACAATAAAGTTGCAGCACAGTAATTCTCTTTGGGTTTGACAGGCGCGGCATATAACAGCATGAAAATTAAAATTGCAATTTTCGTCCTTTTTATTATTCTTGAATGTGCTGTTTGTTTATGCGCCGACAATGACACAACATGGCCGGAGGGCTGGCAGTACCGGCTCGCGCTTTCGGTTGATACAGCAAAGGACACGGTTCCGATTGAACGCACTGCTGTATTTGCCTTTTCTGGAAAAGCGAAAGATGACGGGTCAGATATCCGCATCACTGATGCCGACGGCAGTGAGATTCCATATTTTCTGGTGAGCGCAGGACCTGGAAATGTATATACGGTCTGCTTTGCTGCTGAAAAAGATGTTTATTACCTCTACTACGGCAATCCATCTGCTCCTGCACCAGCAGGTACATTTTCCCCGCGACGGGGATTGTTTCTTGAAACCTATGTACGAAGGGGAGATAAGGCGGATACATGGGAGGACTGTCAGAAAATCATCAAAGATAGTGTTAAAGAATCCCTTATGACAGGAAGAGGTTTTCGCGGTAGAATCTGGGACAGCATAAATCCATTCAGCGCTGAACGGAATATTGTGAAGGTTTACACAGGATTCTTCTATCTGCATTCGCCCGAAACAATAAACTTCGGCACTACTTCCACAGGACCGTCTTTCATTCTTGTTGACGACAAACTTGTTGCGCAGTGGCCCGGCTGGCACTGGATTGAAGCGTTCATCCGTCCTGAGCATGCCGGTTCTATTGATTTGCAGGCAGGGCTGCATAAACTTGTCTATTATCAAATAGGCCAGCCATGGTGGAATTATGCGGTTTGCGCCATGAAAAGGGCAGACGATAAACAGCACGCAGTCATTCCTGAAGATTTTTTCCTGCCTGTGGTGACACCAAAACTTCTCTCCTGTGAAAAGCGCAACTCTCATATTACAGCAATGTTTTCCTGGCATAATATCAACTATCTCTACAGGGAAAGGTGGGAACTTATCACCATGCAGTTTACTGACTTATCCGCGCCTTCTCAGGAAATCACGCAGTGGGAGTGGGATTTTGGTGATGGGCAGAAAAGTTCAGAGAAAAACCCTGCACACACCTATCTTCGTAACAGCATCTATCCTGTAACCCTCAAAGTACAGGGGAAAAGCGGATACTCAGATACGATTTCGCTAAAAATTAAGGCAGAACAGGACTTCTCCAATCTTCTCCTTGACTGGTACAACCCCCGCACGCGCGACCAGTACATTGAAGAATTTGGAAAGTTCAATTTAGGCGCGCTTGGCAATGAAGAACTGTTTATTCTTGCCGGCATATACAATAGTTATGGCCTTCCAGAAATGGAATTCGCCTGCTACGATATACTTAAGGACAGGAATCTCCCTCCAGATGAACAACTGAAAGCCGCACTGCTGGCAGCAGATATTGCCTTAGAACTCAAAAACTATTCTGCTTCTGAGAGGATTTACAAAAAAATTCTTGCGGAAAAAACAGACCATGAAATTTCACTTAAACTTGGAAGGTTGTATCTGGAAAGCAATAATCTGGACGCTGCAGAAACAGTATTCAATGGGGTATCCGGGAGCAAGGATGTCCCGGAGAAAATTTTGAGGCGCGCCCGGATTGGGCTTGCCGATGTGCTGCGTTATCGCGGGGAGAGCGAAAAGGCAAAGGAAGCGTATGACAAACTCACCAGTCCAGAAGCGATAGGTTCAAAAAACGGCACCTATGCCCAACTGGTTCTTTTTTATCTTCGCAACAAGGATTTTGCGACAGCAATTGAAAAAATTGAAGCATGGGGCGAAGATGTTCCTATAGCCAAAATTAAGGGAAACTGGTCCATCTCTTTTGCACGCGCGTACCTGTTGAAAAAGGATTATGAAAAGGCGCTGCGGGAACTTGAAACATTCCGCAGGATATGCAAGGACAAAGATAATACTTATCTTCCGGTTTCAGTATACGTGACCGCGGAAATATACGAAGCGATGGGAGATAAAGAAAAGGCGCAACAGTGGTATGCAAAGGTAGTTTCTGACTATCCTGGAAGTGCTGTTGCCAGAAATGCTGAAGAAAAACTGAAATCTTTTACTCAGAAATAGCGGCGGTTTCAGGAAAATTAAGGAATAGAGCCCATTGGTGTAATTTTTTATCAAACCAGAGAGACAGATGGCAAAATTTTATTGCTTCCTAATAGCCCTGCTATTGTTTATCGCCACACAGAGTCCTGCAGCAAAAGAATTAGAGTCCTTCACTGTCACCACGCCGGGGAGTGATGCTAAAATCCCGCAGATAGTAATTCAGTGGGACCCAGCCACAGGAACTGGATTTAACTGGGATGAAATTAAGAGGTTAACCACGGATGATAAAACTCCAGAAAATGTCATGCGGGTTTCAGTAGAATACCTTGTTGAAGGAATCAGACGCATGACCGGCAAGTCATTGCCAGTGACGAGCAGTAACGACCTGTCGCGGGGAATAATCCTCACCACGCTCAAGGGCGCTCCAGTTGAATTGCAGAATGACCCTGAGGTACTGCGTGCGTTGCAAAATACCGGCGAAGACGCATATAATGCCAGTGAGGCCTTTTTCATTCGTAGCGAAAAAGACCGTCTGGTTATCATTGCCAATAGATGGGATGGTTTGTCTGCAGGAATCGCCGAACTTCTGGAAGAGGCCGGGTATGAAATCCTTGGTATGGGTCAAAACTGGATATATGTCCCTGATTATCATAATAAACCACTGACTTTTACCATCAAACGCGCCGGTAGACCGAGTTACTACATCCGTGTTATGGGCGGCGGCTCGTACAATGGCACAATCAGAACTTCACCACCCGACCCAACTGATGAAACAGTGGTTGCAAGCCTCATGCGATTGAAGGTTGGATGGAAGTTGTGGGGCGCATCCATGCCGCCATACATTGGTCATGCGCTTGATTCCTATCATGATGAGGTGATAGAACGAATGAAATCTAAAGGGATAACTGAAGGGTTTCTGGTATCGCAAACCATCATAGACCTGGATGAGCGGCGGCCTGCTGCTTCCGGAGAAAATGCCGGCGTTTTATGGATTAACAGCGACAAGGACGGTCCTGGTGCAGGCAGGGTTTTTATTTCAAATGGAACAAAATGGGTAGAACAGGGCAAGGGAGGTATTGGTGCCAGTTTAGACCTTTCTGTACCAATGGTTCGGGAAGTCATTTTTGAAGCGATGAAGCGATATGCTACCGCTTTTTTTGCCGCTCATCCGGATGATATTTTCGTTTTTGGCACAGAACCAGAAGATGGAGGCACATGGGGTATGGCTGACAAATTTGCGAGACATCCCAACTGGTATCCTGATTACCTTGCTGCTGAGAAAATCCCATTTGGTCGTCCTTATGCCTTACACGGGTTCCAAGGCCTCAATCATCCTGTGGAAACCTGGGACCCTGCGGCTGCAAGCGACCATGTTTTCGCATTCAATAACTGGCTGCTTCATGAATATGATAAATGGATTGACGGCCTTCCGGAAAAAGAGCGCATAACAACAACTGGAAAGGATAAAAAAACCCTGGTTCGCACCAGTTTGTTCAGTTACAATTATCATGATGTACCGCCCAATTTCAATCTTGACCCGCGCATTCGTGTTATGGTGGCTGGTTATCCCAAACATCGTGGTGCAGGGCAATGGGTACAGTTTAGTACCTATCGTGACATTGCTGCTGCCTTCAAAATGCTTCTGCCAAGGGAGCCGTCAGGAGAGTACCGCATAATCAGTATTGCTGACTATGGGGATTCTACTATGGCAGGTATTCCTGCGGCCTGGAGCGCTTCTCCTGCTGCTCTAATTGAAAACTATAAGAAAACATATGATTCAGGAACCAGGGCGCTCATAATGGAGACGGACTATAACTATGGTAAGTATGGCCTCGGATACTATCTGATAAACAAACTTTTATGGAACATTAACTTAACGCAAAATCAACTGGAGGCAATACGCGACAGATGGTTCAAGCGTGCCTTTGGCAGCGCATGGCACCAGATGAAAATGTATTATGATTTCATGCTTCCTGAAAATTACCCGTCCAATAGTCCTGGTACCTGGGCACGTGCCATACGAATGATTGATGAGGCCGATAAGAAAATTGACAGAAAGAAGGAACCAGATGTCCAGAAACGTCTTGATGACCTTAAACAATTCTGGTATTTCTACTACCTGCTTGACACAGGTAAGACAAAACCTGAGAATCCCGAATTCAGGGAGTTTGTCTGGAAATGTCAGATGTCATATATCACATCAGTTGATATGGTTATTGATTTTTTTCCTGATGCAAATAGGGACCCGAACAAAGCAGCAGGCGAATATGCAAAAGGTCCTGCGCACTACACACATGAAGAGACGCAGGCGTGGTGGGCGAAAGTGATGGAGCACTGGCCTGCTATAAATCTGGATTTATTCGCTGATGCCCTGCTGGCAAATGGAACGAAAGGTAAAGATGTTGACCTTAACGACCTTGTGGCGGTTAAAGAATTCCAGACGCCAGAACCTGATATGCCTGTCGGCGTTGAACGGAATGTCACATCGTTTTTCACTGTCGCGCAAAAAGCAGGTGATGAAATTGGTTTTCACCTCTTCTGGCCTTATGTTCCTGCATCAAGAACAGGCGCCGAGCGCAGCATAGGTTATGGACTGGATTTCTGGAATGCCCGAACCAAAAAATGGGAACTCATTGTGGATCGCGACAAAACTCGTTCCCTTTCAAATCTCGTAAAACGCACAGATGGCCTTCAGTTCCAATCAGTTGATGTGCAGTTAAAGGCGCCGCGAGAAGGAGTTTATCGTTTTACTATAGATGGGGGTGGTTCTGATTCGCGGCTTGCTGGCCTGAATTACGATGTCTCCACCGGCACTTACAAACCGTTCTATCCTGCAGCATATTCTTTCACCAAAACGCCCTGTTATGGTATAGGGAGAGGACGGATTTACTTCTATATCCCGAAAGGCACAAGAAATTTAGACCTGGAAGTATCTGTATCTGACAGGATTGAAAAAACACTTGTTTTGTACGCAGGTCTGCCATCTACCGGTATGAAGGAATCCCGTCGCATAAAAATATCAGGTGTAGGGGTACACCGTATTCGTTTACAGCCCGGCGAAGATGGGGCACTGGCACATTTTGAGCCAGTGAGCGGTGACATTTTATATTTCCCATATCTTCATTCTGTACCCGGATTCTGGGCGCGTTCTCCCGGAGCATTGCTTGTGCCACGGATGATTGCAAAGGCAGATGGACTAACGATACTTCCATAATATTGATTCCGGCAATTATTTCGCTTTCTTATTTCTATCGGAGTTTGACGAAGCGTAAAATAGCATAAGGATTTCTGGTCGCCAAAATAAGGAGACGGCAATGGAAATGGATATGACAGAATACTTTAGAGGCAAGCCATTGCGGACTGGAGATAAGGCGCAGTTGTTGCTTGATGATTACATCATAGAGGATACGTGGAAACTCGCGCGGGTTTTGCATCAACCGATGAAATGGTTCAAAAATCCTATCCTTTATCAGACAGAACCGTGGGAAGGAGAACACGTTGGGAGTCCGTTTGTAATGTGGGACAAGGAATTCGGATGTTATCGGATGTGGTATTCTTCTTTTGTCCCGGCAAACTACTACAGTTTTAGCACTACCGGACCATCGTATTTTATGTGTTATGCTGAGAGCGAAGATGGAATTAACTGGAGAAAACCAAAACTTGATGTTTGCAGATTGCCGGGCTTTGAGAAAACGAATGTGATTTATTATGGGGCCGATGGGAAAAGAGGAAGTGGCCAGGTGTTTAAGGACGAAGATGAGAAAGACCCTGAGAAACGTTACAAGATGGTATGCCTTGAGCAATTCCCATGGAAAGGTGGATACGAAGGATATACAAGCGGTGTTCGAATTCTTTATTCTCCTGATGGCCTGAAATGGAACCCGCAGAACGCCTATTTTGTGCTGGACTATCATAGCGACGCTAACAATCATGTCGTCTTTGATAGGAAAAACCATAGATGGCTTCTTTACTGTCGGCCAATCATATATGCTTCAGGCCGTTCAAGTGGTTTGCGCCATCATCGCCGCAGGGTAACAGTAATGGTGAGTGAAGACCTTGTTCACTGGTCATATCCGAGGATGGTTATGTTTCCTGACGAGAAAGACAGGCCTGATTATGACCATGTATTTGTCACTTTGTACGGAAACTATTTTTTGATGTTTTATGGTGCGATGGAAGGCGATACGACTGGAATCAAGGATACATTTTTTGCCTGGAGCAGAGACGGTTTCCACTGGGAAAGGTTCTACACAAGACAGCCGTTTTTGCCGCGCGGAAATGAAAACTCCTGGGATGCAGGCGAGGTTCTAACTTACTCAATGGTAGAACGCGGGGAAGACCTGCTCTTATACTATGCAGGCCATAACAGGGGACAGCATCAACAGGGTATATACCGCAATGGAATCGGCGTTGCTTTCTTAAAGCAGGATAGATTCGTTGAACAAAAGGCAGGAAACGAGCCGGGTTATTTGCTTACAAGAGAATTCATCTGTGAAGGAAAGTTTCTTAAGTTGAATACTGGATTTGCCTCAATGCCGGATAAACAGCAACGCATTCGGGTTGAAATCCTCCGTCATCCGCCACTTGGGAAAAATGCGCATTTCAATCAGATTTACAATGGATACGGGCTGGAGGATTGTAATGAAATCTCTACAAACAGGGTGGACGTGCCAGTAACATGGAAGACAAAGAAAGACCTTTCAGGACTTGTTGGTAAGCCATTGTACCTGAGGTTTGAACTCCTGAATATGGGACTTTTCAGTTTTCGTCTCTCAGACGAGTAAAGTACTTAGAACAAACTTGACAGAGGAAATGATATCCAGGGAAAGATGCAGAATTGCAATGAGCGGCGGTATTCCTGACAGGGTTCCTGTTATCCCGCAGATTAATCACACCCATGCAATCAGGGCGCTTGGACTTGATTTCCGCAAGACAGTCGTAAAAGTTCTCAAACAACCTTTTCTCCGAAATAAACTTATTCTGGAGTGCGCAAGGAGGTATGGAGTTGATGGGGTACGATTTTTCATCCCTGCAGACCCGGTGGAGAATCTGGTTGACGATGGTACCTGTGTGTGGCAAATTAGCCCCGGGAATGGCACGAAAATCGGGAAAGTGGATTTTGAGGGCGGCGGCTGGGTCATACCTCTTATAGAGCGTCCACTGATAAAAAACGAACAAGACATAAAGAAAATCCCTGTTATTCCTGCGGAAAGTTTGATAGCAACACCAAAATTTCAGGCATTGAAAAAGATGATAAGAAGTGCCTGCAAAGACCTTTTTGTAATAGGAGTACCTGGATATTTTACAGTGGAGCATGTAGCAACTCTCATCGGGAAAGAGCAAATGTTGATAGACCTTATTGAGAGGCCGGATTTCGTGAAAGAGATAATAAGAAAATCCACGGATAGAACGATTCAGGCGGCTATTGCGCTTGCCACACTTGGCGTAGATGCCGTCCTTATCGGAGAAACATTTGGCGGCTTGATTGGTCCAGCACATTTTGAAGAATTCTGCTCGCCGGCAATTAAGAGATTCGTCAATGCTTTAAAACCTTATAATGTTCTTACCTATCTACATATCTGTGGAAATAGCACGGCCTTGTTTGAATTGATGGCAGATACAGGGGTTGACTGCATTGAACCTCTTGATCCGCTTGGCGGAGTTAGAGTCAGGGATGCAAAAGCAAGGGTGGGCAAAAGGGTCGCTCTGATGGGAGGGGTCAATACTATTACTCTTGCAAAGGGCACTCCTCAACAGGTCAAGGAGGACTGCCTGAGATGTTTAAGAGAAGGCGCGCCAGGCGGGGGATATATTCTGGCTTGCGGGGATATGTTGCCAACAGAAACTCCAGCAGAAAATGTCCGGGTGATGATAGAGGCAGCAAGAAACTATAGATATGAGTAATCCCATATTGAAATTTCTTAATGAGATTGCCGGCGATAAGTCGTACATTTCGTGAAATTCCGATAACGTAGAGGCCGAGTATGTAATTACAGGGGGGAAGATGCCTACTTCTGTCTGGTTTGATAAGAACCGCATTGCCCATGTTAACGGCAAACCTTTCTTTCTTATAGGTGCGCGCCATATCCCTGAAGGAGGGTCACCTGAACTTCTCGCAGAAGCAGGTTTTAATGCGTATCGCCTGCTTACTTTCGGGAATGAGTTATCTCGCCCTGAAACTCTCCCGGACACAAAGGGAGAAATCTATTTCTGGGCATATATTTATGACAGGGCTGTTTTGAGCCGCTCGCCAGAATACAGGGGACAACTTGAGAAGTTTGTGAGAGATGTCAAAAGGCACCCCTTTTTTTTATGCTATGAAAACCTGAATGAGCCTGCTCTCGCATGGAAAAACCTTCCGCCAAAAGCATTGCCAGAGGAATTGCTGGAAGGTACAAATCTTGTGAGAAAAATAGATCCTGGTCACCCGATATGGATTGTTCATTCATGTGACAGAACAATAGATACACTCAGAAAATACAATAAGGCCGCAGATATTCTCGGTTGCAATCCATATCCTGTACAACCGGCCGGAATGCGGCAGCACATTGGTGTAAGGCCTGATGGAAAGATGTTTGACTGCCCTGACCAGACGCTCCATGCGGTGGCAAGGTATACAAGGAAGATGATGAAGGTGGGCAACAACAGAATGCCGATCTGGATGCTGGTACAGGCAATGGCAAATGAAAACTGGTATAGCCCGGTTCACACACCTGAAATGGCACGCCAGGGTATTGACCAATCTAAAATTCTCTATCCAACATTAAAGGAAATGAGGTTCATGGTATACGATATGATTATCGCTGGTGCGACCGGCATTGCTTTTTCAATGTATAAAACGCCCCATGGAAGCAAGGTGTGGAATGATATCACATGTGTGGTTCAGGAACTGAATAAACTTGCACATGCGCTTACAGCGCCTCCTTTTCAGAAATCTTTTAAAATCAGGTATGTTGACCTCGGATACACCATCTGGGATGGCGTAAAAGTGCTTGCCAGACAGTACGGAAACAAAGTGTTTCTTTTTGCGGCAAATTCATCATTTGACCCGGCACGGGTGAGAATCACTGTCCCGGATGCAATTGGTAGCCCCAGGGTGTGCGTTGAGGGCGAAAACGGCCGGACAGTTCGTATTCATAATCACGAATTCTCAGATGATTTTGAACCATTTGATGTACATATTTATCGTATGAGTACAGATAATACAACTGCCTGAACCTGTTATACATCAGGTAACAGGTAAGTTTTATTGATAATTGCCCTCTGCTCTTCTGGAAAGGAATGAGACCGCGAGAATCCCTCAATTTTCAGTAAATTGGCTTGTTACGGTATACTTTCTATGAAAACTGAACCATCACCTGGTTTTTTGTGGGGCATCTATTAAACTGGCTCCATCTCGTCCTGTCATGGAACCTGAAATGAATGATGAAACGGCAAAAGTAAACGGTTCCGAAATCGTTCTAAAGCGCTTTTTTGATGTACCCGGCTTGTTACTTGCCACTATTCTCTTCTTTTCATCAGGAATCCTTATTTATGAAATTTCTCTTACAAGGATTTTTTCTGTTTTGATGCGGTACCACTTTGTATTCCTCACGGTCTCTCTTTCCATGTGCGGGCTGGGAGTCGGCGGTATGATTACGCCATTTTTACGCAGGAAAATGTCTGCCTATCCCAAAAAAGACAATAACCTGCTTGAAATTTCCTGCATTGCTGCTGCCCTGACCATGCCTCTATCAATAGTTTTGATTTTTCTTACGCCACTAAAAAGTTTTCTTACAAGCATTACATTCATTCCCCTGGTCCCATTTATCCCATTCCTGTGCGCCGGGGTGTTTTTCTCTCACCTATTTGAAATATTCGGGAATTTCAGTGGAAAAATCTATTTTGCTGATCTGGCCGGTGCTGCAATCGGTTGCCTTCTGGTTATTCCTATCCTTCAGTTAGTCGGGGGACTTAACGCGACGCTTGCTGCAGGGGCGTTTTGTCTTGCCTCCTGCTTTCTGCTTGGATTGATGAAAAAGAAGAGAATTTTTGCCATCTGTTCTATGGTATTTTTGTTCTGCACTGTGCTGCTTTCCGCAAGAAGCGGCTATGGAAGCATCCTGGGTATTGCCAGTATCAAAACAAAAAACGCAGGGTTCATCAAGCCACTTTACCAGGCAGTGGACAACCCTGTAGAGATGCCTCGCATCATCTATTCAGAATGGAATGCTTTTGCAAAGACAGATGTCGTGGAATTTCCTGGAATAAATCTCAAATACATCTATACTGACGGGGATGTTCCGTCCACCATGCAATACTTTAATGGGGATTTTTCATCAATTTCTGACTTAAAACAAACGGTCTTCTATCTGCCATTCTATGCGTGCGAAGCAAAAAGGGTGTTATCCATTGGGCCAGGCGGAGGCCTTGATATACTTGTTGCCCTGCTCGGCGGGAGCAAAGAAGTGACAGGGGTGGAAATCAACCGTTCCATTTTTTCCATAATGAAAAGGTTTTCCTGGTTCAATGGAGGTCTTTACAACCGGCCTGAAGTGAATGTGTTTCTTGATGACGGCCGCAACTTCATCAGGAGGTCACAAGACACATATGACATTATATATCTTGCTTTAACACAGACAGCGACTACCCAGAGTGGGACTTTTGTGCTGAACGAAGGTTATATTCATACAGTTGAGGCATTCCGCGATTACATTTTGCACCTTAATGAAAATGGAGTGCTTGTTTTCGTCACACAGGACAGAAACCTCCTTTTCAGAGCAATATTAAGTACACTTTCTGTGCTGAGCAAGATAAGTCCTGTTGATGAATCAAGAAAGCATCTTCTTGCTCTTGCAGTTTCAGAAGAAGCATTTTCCACCACACCTTACAGGTACGCACTTATGGTGCGGAAACAGCCATTTTCACCTGCTCTATGCAGCACAATTCTGGAAAAAGCGCAGAAGCAAAAGTTCCAGCCGGTATATGTTCCATTCATACACGAATCCATTCTTGAGGGCAGAACCTTCCAGGAAATAACCCGGAAACTTTCGCGTGAGAGTGGACCTGCTGTTAATCTTGCTCCCTGTTCAGATGACAGCCCCTTTTTTCTTGACCTATCCTTTGGCATACCGGGGACCCTTGTGCGAACATTACTCGCTGTCATTGTGATTGCTTTCATTTACAGTTTTCTGGTTATCAAAGGCAACCAGATTCGGACTTTCAGCCGGCAGAATGTATATCTTGCTTATTTTGCATTTTATTTTGCTCTTCTCGGCACTGGCTACATGCTGATAGAAGTAATCCTCATCCAGAAATTCATGCTTTTTCTCGGGCACCCAACACTTAGCATCACTGCTGTTGTCTGCTGCCTTCTTCTTGGGAGCGGAATTGGCAGTTTCTCTACCAGGTCATGGAGAGAAAAAATGCTTGCCCGTGTCTGCATCGCGGCTACCGGAGTTGCTCTGATGGTCGCGCTCTATACGGTCATACTAAACAAGATTTTTGCGGTTGCCATTTCTGAACAACTGATAACCCGTCTTGCCCTGGCGTTCGTCCTGGTTTTTCCTCTCGGTTATTTTATGGGAATGCCATTTCCAGCAGGCATGAAGGTTTTGAAGCAGTTAAACGGCCCGAGTATTCCTTGGATGTGGGGCATCAATGGATTAATGTCTGTTGCCGGCTCAATCCTTGCAATGATTTGCGGCAAATCCATTGGCTTCACAGATGTTTTTCTGATTGCAGCATGCTTATACGGAATGGTTGCTCTTGCTGGACTGGTGATAGAAAAAGGACTGATACGGGAGACGGTCTCGGCAATTCCATTATAAGGCATTTACCAGGTAGCAGAAACCTTGTATCCGCGCGGATAGGAACTGTTTCCATTGCATTTTGGCTCTGATTCAGTGATTCCATATTGACACCCACAAATTGGGTGCAATCTATGATAAACTATGTATATCAGAAATAGGGCGAAAAGGAATTGATAATTTTCTTTAGGAGGGAGACGATAGGAATCCTATGAATAAAAAACTGGAGATTTTTGTGAATTCCTGGATTTTTGGGAATGTCCAACTTGATGAAATCGTAAAGAGGGTTGCTGCACTTGGTTTTGATGGTATAGAACTCGTCGGGGAGCCGGGTGAATATCAACCAAAAAGAGTGAATGCGCTTGCACGGGATTTTGGAATCAGAATCTGTTCAATCTGCGGCATGCACCCTGGACCAAACCCTGATGATTTACGGGCTCTATGCCATGCTGACGCAAACGAGCGGCAGAAGGCGGTTGATTATGTTATGCGATGCATTGACCTTGCAAAGGAAGTCGGGGCCAGAAGTGTGCTTGTGGTGCCAAGCCTTGTGGGGCAGCCGGGATTTTTTGCGTCAAGGGAAAAAGATACCATGATGGCTGTTGAATCTATTGGCAGGGCAGGTGAATATGCCCGAAAACAGCAGATATATCTGACCATAGAGCCGATAAATCGGTATGAAGTAGGACTTGTAAACAGCATATATGAAGCCCTTGATATGGCATGGCGTATTGAGAATGATTTTGTAAAAATTATGGGCGATACATTTCACATGCAGATTGAAGAAGGCGATGGTATTGCCAATGCAATCAGGAGAGCAGGTGGCGACTGGCTATACCATCTGCACGCGGCTGACAATACAAGGGAAGCCCCGGGACGCGGTACGATGGACTGGAAGGAAATTCTGCGTGCCCTCTATGATATAGAATATACAGGGGTAATTTCTCTTGAACCACTTCCAAAGGGATCTTCACCATACGACGCAAGAAAAGGTAACATACCGGCAGAAAAACTTGATGCAGAACTGAAGTTTGCTCTTGGTCACCTGCGCCAACAGCAGTTGCGCGTTTTGCCGTATACAGGGGAATGAGGCAACCGTCAGATGGAGTGTGCATGAATATGAGAAGAAGAATTCTTGAAGGGAATCTGCTTCTGCCGAAACTGGGTCTTGTGGTGGGAACTCAGGGAAACCTGAGCGGATACGAGCCGAAAACCGGTTCTGTATTCATTAAACCCAGCGGTGTCCCGTATGAAGAAATGTGCGAGGATGACATTGTTGAAATCGCACTTGACGGCACTGTGCTGAAAGGAACAAAAAAACCCTCTGTTGACTGGCCGCATCATGCATTCATCTACA
>Ga0315298_1000683_pt1 | contig 65508 bp, 47 predicted proteins | sample WHS_1_MG_FD_203077 | JGI IMG/M metagenome (GOLD analysis project Ga0315298, IMG submission 203077) | Extremophilic microbial mat communities from Washburn Hot Springs, YNP, Wyoming, USA - WHS_1_MG | ecosystem: Environmental > Aquatic > Thermal springs > Hot (42-90C) | place: USA: Wyoming...
TTCACCTCCGGCAGCTCTCCACCTCGTGTTGCCACGACGCAGTAGCCTTCGGTTACAGGCCGGTGAACGCTCGGCCTGGCGGGGACTTCCACCCCGCTGTGTGGGCGCCTTCGCAGGCGCACTAGTCCCGCCTTTAGGCGGCGGAGAAGTCGCTCGAATAATCCACGCGTCTCGGACACAGGCTGAAGCCTGTACTACGAACCGCTGCCGTTCGTAGTCCCGCCTTTAGGCGGCGCAAGAGCCGCTCGAATAATCCACGCGCGTCGGACGCAGGCTAAAGCCTGCACTACGAACCGCCGTGGTTTGTAGTCCCGCCTTTAGGCGGCTCCAGAGCGATTGAAAAAACCAACCGCGTCGAACGCAGGCTAAAGCCTGTACTACGAACCGCCGCGGTTTGTAGTCCCGCCTTTAGGCGGCGGAGAAGTCGCTCGAATAATCCACGCGCGTCGGACACAGGCTAAAGCCTGCACTACGAACCGTCGCGGTTTGTAGTCCCGCCTTTAGGCGGCGCAAGAGCCGCTCGAATAATCCACGCGCGTCGGACGCAGGCTAAAGCCTGTACTACGAACCGTCGCGGTTTGTAGTACCGCCTTTAGGCGGCTCCAGAGCGATTGAAAAAACCAACCGCGTCGAACGCAGGCTAAAGCCTGCACTACGAACCGTCGCCGTTCGTAGTCCCGCCTTCAGGCGGCGCAAGAGCCGCTCGAATAATCCACGCGTCTCGGACACAGGCTGAAGCCTGTACTACGAACCGCTGCCGTTCGTAGTACCGCCTTTAGGCGGGTTCAGAGCATCTCGCCAATCCACGCGTGTCAGACGCAGGCTAAAGCCTGTACTACGAACCGTCGCGGTTTGTAGTCCCGCCTTTAGGCGGCTCCAGAGCGATTGAAAAAGCCAACCGCGTCGAACGCAGGCTAAAGCCTGCACTACGAACCGCTGCCGTTCGTAGTACCGCCTTTAGGCGGCTCCAGAGCGATTGAAAAAGCCAACCGCATCGAACACAGGCTAAAGCCTGTACTACGAACCGCCGCGGTTTGTAGTCCCGCCTTCAGGCGGCGGAGAAGTCGCTCGAATAATCCACGCGCGTCGGACGCAGGCTAAAGCCTGCACTACGAACCGCCGCGGTTTGTAGTCCCGCCTTTAGGCGGAAGAACGCGGAGGAAAATTTCGTGCGCGTCGGACGCAGGCTGAAGCCTGTACTACGAACCGCTGCCGTTCGTAGTCCCGCCTTTAGGCGGCTCCAGAGCGATTGAAAAAACCAACCGCATCGAACACAGGCTAAAGCCTGTACTACGAACCGTCGCGGTTTGCAGTCCCGCCTTTAGGCGGCGCAAGAGTCGCTCGAATAATCCACGCGCGTCGGACACAGGCTAAAGCCTGCACTACGAACCGCTGCCGTTCGTAGTACCGCCTTTAGGCGGCTCCAGAGCGATTGAAAAAACCAACCGCGTCGAACGCAGCCTAAAGCCTGTACTACGAACCGCTGCCGTTCGTAGTACCGCCTTTAGGCGGTGGAGAAGTCGCTCGAATAATCCACGCGCGTCGGACACAGGCTGAAGCCTGCACTACGAACCGCTGCCGTTCGTAGTCCCGCCTTTAGGCGGCGCGAGAGCCGCTCGAATAATCCACGCGCGTCGGACGCAGGCTAAAGCCTGCACTACGAACCGCTGCCGTTCGTAGTACCGCCTTTAGGCGGGTTCAGAGCATCTCGCCAATCCACGCGTGTCAGACACAGGCTAAAGCCTGTACTACGAACCGCCGCGGTTCGTAGTCCCGCCTTCAGGCGGCTCACCGTCGCAAAAAGGCACAAGAATAATACAACCCTTGCACAAGACCGCGGCCATGCGTCACAATCGATCTTGACGAAATTCCCGATGCGGTACGCTGCACAACCACGCGCCCGAAAACGAATCCCGAGACTGGCAATTCTGCTGGTCTTGCTGGCCGTGCTTGTCATTCCGCTAATTCACAGACGCCTTTCTTCCCCGGCAACAGGCGGTCTGGATCGGGCAACTGTAAACCGGTTGGCAGCGGAATTGGGCGCCCTCGAGGCGCGAGAAAACCACATCTCCGAAACCATTTGGGCTCCGGAATTGCTCGCCCAACAATGCGAAAGCGTGATCGACTCGCTGTGGGATGAGGTGAACGCCGCTTCGGACAAGCTGGCGGTAATTGAAAACGCTTCGTTGGAAGGTGTCGTAATGCCAACTTTCAAACCGCCACTCAAGACTGCACACGCGATCGAGCTACGGTATCCGGTCGGAGACGGAGTACTACTTGGTCTGGATCAATGGCGCGAATTCATTCGTGCCCGGCGCAATTCGGGATGGGAACTTGCTCAAATCGAGTTTCGACACAACAAGTTCGAGACCAATTCCAACGGCCAGCCGGCATCGAGCGAATTTCTTTTCGCTGCCAATTTGGTGAATGAAAAGCAGCAAACGCGCGCTTCTCTTGCGGGTAATCTTGTCGTCGAATGGGATGCGCAGGCGACACAGGATGGCCAAATCAAGATACGGCACGTCGATGCCAGCAAACTCGTGTTGAAAACGCGGATCGGCCCGCCGCCGTTTCAGCAGGTGTTGTGCGAGACGTTGGCACCGCCAGAAGGTTCGCACTTCATTGACCCGTTGATAGTCCATGACCTCGACGGAGACGGGTTTTCGGAAATCATACTCGCTGCGCGCAATCAGGTCATTAGACGGATCAGTTGGGACAAATTCGTGTCAGCACCTCTGTGCCGGCATTGGCCGGGACTCATATTCACCGCGCTTGTCGCCGATTTCGACGGGGACGGTATCGAGGATTTTCTCTGCGCCAAATTCGAAGGATTGTTTTTGTTCAAGGGAACCAGTAACGGCAGGTTCGATCTGCCGCCCGAGCAGGTCTGGTCTGTCGAACCGCACCTGAAATACGGGCAGGTACTCACAGCCGGTGACATCGACGGCGACGGCGACCTCGACGTTTGGCTTGGACAATACAAAGGGCCGTTCCTGCGCGGCCAAATGCCGACTCCGTACTACGACGCCAACGACGGCAATCCTGCATACCTTCTGCTGAACGATGGCCATGGCCATTTCGCCGATGCCACAGCCAATGCCGGTCTCAGCCCGAAAAGATGGCGCCGCACGTATTCCGCATCCCTCGTCGATTTTGACGCAGACGGCGACCTCGACCTGCTCGTTGTCAGCGATTTCGCCGGGATTGACATGTACGCCAACGACGGCAAGGGCAGGTTCACTGACGTTACCAACGCCCTGATCTCGGATCGCCACGGATTCGGAATGGCCCACACCTTCGGTGATTTCAATCTCGACGGACGTCTCGATTTCCTCGTCACCGGAATGCACTGCCCGACAGCCAAGCGGCTCGATCACCTGAACCTTGTCAGGCCCGAGCGACCGGATTACGCCGCAATGCGCGCAGCAATGACCGCAGGAAACAAACTGTTCCTCGGCCAGCCCGATGGACGGTTCGCCCTTGGCCCCCAGAGCTCTTCGATTGCGCTTTCAGGCTGGTCATGGGGCTGCAATGCCTTCGACTGCGATAACGATCTTTACCCCGACGTGTACGTGGCAAACGGTCACGAAAGCAAACAATCCGTCCGAGATTACGAGCCGCACTTCTGGCTGCACGACATATACGTGGCGTCCTCATACGACGACCTCGTCAAAGCGGCGTATTTCAACGGTGTTTCTGCACGCACAAGGGGACACGGATATTCTTACGGCGGATACGACAAGAACAAACTGTTCCTGAATCGCGAAGGCGCCGAGTTTGTCGAGGTCGCGCACCTCTTCGGCGTCGCTCTCGAAGAAGACTGTCGGAACGTTGTTGCTGACGATCTGGATTGTGATGGTAGAGTGGACTTGCTGGTGACGACATTCGAGGCATGGCCGGAAAGACGCCAAACGCTGAGGGTTTTCCGGAATCTCATTCAGGAACACGGCAACTGGATCAGCGTGCGCCTCTCCCCAAACGTCAAGGGTTGCTCGCCAATCGGAGCATCTGTGACGATCGACGCCGCCGGATTCCGCATCACAAAGCCCGTCGTCACCGGTGATTCTCACCGCACACAACACACCTCGCAAATTCACTTCGGCCTCGGCACAAACGACAGAATCGACCGCCTCGTTGTCCGGTGGCCCGACGGCGCCACAAATATCATCCCGTCGCCCCCCATCAACATCAGCCACCTTATACAACACCCTTAGCCCGCATCTTTCTCAGCGCGGCGCAGCCGCAGCCGAATGATCCGGGCGAGGTAAAGGCGTTCCTTCCAAGCTGGGCGCTCTGTCGCGCCGCGCTGAAAGGGGCGACTTCGTCGCCCACGGGGGAGGTGAAATTGGGATCAATGCCCGAACAGCTTCAAGACAACAGTCTCGAACCATCCCCCAAAAATCAACTCCGTGCCTGTCCCCGCGGGAGAGGGAAAACATAATCCCGGTCCCAGATACTCCCCGCTGTCGCCCATCTCACCGCGTCTGGCTTCCTCATCAATGATCACGGCTCAACTCATGCAACTGCGCAGGAAGTCCGGCCCAGCCGTGGTTGTTGCAACAACGACTTGACCAACCCAACGCGCTGCCCCGGCTTCCCTCTCCCCCCAGGAGAGGGCAAGGGTGAGGGCCCCAACCGGTCAATGAACAGTCAACCTCCGAAACACTCGACAGAACCAATCATGAAACCGTGCAGAAAGTCTGGGCAGATTCTGCAACATTGTACTCCAAAGGCCGCACTGTGGTGACCGCACTGCTCGCTGCCAGAAAAACAGATACTGACAAATTGAGCAAACTCGCAGCCTGAGAATCTTCGCAAATATGATCAATTCCTCAGTATACTATTCAGCGCGGCACAGCCGCAGCCGAATGCCCGAGGCGGAACCATTGCGCTGGTCGCGGGAATACCGCTGTGTCGCGCCGCGCTGAGTGGATCAGGCTCTTGCAATGCCACCAAACAAAAAGTGGCGCCGCTTCACACAGGCGCCACTTCGACCAAATCAATTCCAGTTTCGACTCTGAAGTCTATGGCCCGCCGTAACCTGGGCCGTTAAGAATATCGTTGGGCCGCGGTGTCTTCCGGGAGTCGAGCATGTCGTAAAACTTCTGCATCTTGAGGTACTCTGCACTGCCACTTACCCGCCCGACCATTGCACCGCCGCCCTTCGCAACATTGTCCGGACCATACTTTAGACCGCCTGCATGACGTTGCGATACACATTCTCCGGCAGTTTCTGGATTGTTTCCAAGGTCATTAAAATAGAAACCGTCAACCTCGTTTTGTTCCCACAAAATGATGTCCATGGGCCGGAAATCGGAGGTCTTAAAAGTCTTTCCGCTCGCAATCAAACCGGCCTTCGGACCACAGTAGCCGCCCACTGTGCCGTTCCAGCAATAAGAACTGAGCTTGACGTAGCGGTCACGCCACCACTGCTTGAATTGCCCGCGGCTTCGATCAGAAACGTCTTTCGGGCAATAGAGAACGTGGTAGTCACCAAGAATCGGTCCCAACTGCCCGATCTTGAAGAAAGCCACTTGGTTGCTGAATTGAGGCGAATTCTCAAAGTACCCTCTGGCAGAAGGCATGTACGCCGGACCGCCCGGCCATCGACCTGCGTTGGGCCCCGCGTATGCCCATCCATCAGGACCATTGTTTGCTGAACCATCGCACGTTCCCCATGTCGGATGCGCCATGCGATCACTGTTGTCGTTGGCGTAAATCAAGTTCGCTTGCAGAATCTGTTTGACGTTGCTCAGGTCAACTGCGGCCTGCGCCCTGTCCTTGGCGCGACTCAGAGCCGGCAACAACATCCCTGCAAGAATGGCGATTATCGCAATAACCACCAACAGCTCAATGAGCGTAAAACCTCCCACAGTCTCCCACTTTTCGCGCCGATCTCGAGGAAGTGTCTCTTTTTTCATATTGAACTCACCTGTTTCGGTTAGACGAAGGTTTTTTTACTCTTCTTCGGAGCGGAAAGCAAGTGTGCGTTTTCAAGCACAGGCATCGTCGCCCGGTTCAGCCGCTACTCGCCAGGCCTCGGAGCGGACGCGTGTTCCATAAGCCATCCAAGGTCATTGTTCCCCTTGAGCCACAATGTCCAGTGATTCGGGATCCAGGGAACTTCGGCTTCTTCGATTGTTCTCGGCTCGACCCATTTATGCATTGCTGCGTGGCCGTCTGCAAATGAAACCGCACCCCTGCGCCCATGCTGTGTCCCTGGCAAATGATAAAAATGGCCATCGGACCCAATCCGGATCACAAACGCCGAATAACAGATGTTGCCCGGCGAAACGTCAAGGAACAGAAGCGTGTCCGCAGGGTTTACGGAACTGAACTGCGAAGTTTTTTGAAAAGTCCAGTAACCGGGTTTGTTGAACGAAAACAGCCAATCAACCCATCCGATGTACGAGTTCAAAGAATAGTTGCGAAGGCGCCGGTGCGGCTGGCCGTCTATCAACACCGTCCCCCGGTCAGCCGGGCATTTGTATGTTCCGAGTGATCGAATGTACGGGGCAAAAGCGGCAAGCTCGGGATTGAGTATGTAATCGACGTTGGTGTACGCATGCGGATCGAGGTGTTCATCGCCAACTACCCAGAGCCGGTTCCCGGCAAGCGATTTGGCCGATCCGTACCCGTTCGGCGGAAGTGCGTCATTCTGATCGTCAGCGTACAAAAAGGTTGTTGTGGAAAGTTGCCGAAGATTGTTCAGGCAGGTCGTCTGAGAGGCTTTGGATTTGGCCTGCGAGACCGCGGATAACAAAAGCGCAGCTAGAATCGCGATCACCGCAACCACAACCAGCAGCTCCGTAAGCGTGAAAGCGGCAATATCACTCCAATCACGATCCAAGGAACACCGTTTTGTGATCCCTGCATTGGCCGTGCTAGTTGATCCTTTCACAATCACACTGCCCCGAATATATCACACCTTGACATCAATAGGAAATCAATGTATCGGCGCACCGGCCCGGGTATTCTGTGAATTCTTTTGAAGAAATCCACATCCCAGCTCGCTCAGGCCCCCGAATGCGCCGCCTAAAGGCGGGACTACAAACCGCGGCGGTTCGTAGTTCAGGCTTTAGCCTGCGTCCGAGACGCGTGGATTATTCGAGCGACTTCGCCACCGCCTAAAGGCGGGACTACAAACCACGGCGGTTCGTAGTGCAGGCTTCAGCCTGTGTCCGAGACGCGTGGATTATTCGAGCGACTTCTCCGCCGCCTAAAGGCGGGACTACAAACCGCGTACATCTCGCAACTCGTTTTGCGCCGCGCTGCATAATTACAGTGCAAATTCGATCATACTTGTGAAGATATTCAGACTGCCAGTTTGATCAATTTGTAGGCATCTGCCTCGCTGGCTGCGAGCGGTGGGATCAGCACAGTGCGGTCTTTGCAGCACAATATTGGAAGAACTGCCCGGAAATCGCCGATTAGAGGATGCTTCCAGACTTTTGTCTTCAAGCTGTTCGGCAACCGATCCCGATCTTAGTTCCTGCGCGAGCGACGAAGTCGCCCCTTTCAGCGCGGCGCGACACAGCGGTATTCCTGCAACCAGCGCAGTGGTTACGCCTCGAGCGACGCCTCGAGCGTTTGGTTGCGGCTGCGCCGCGCTGAGAAACATGCTGGCTTGCCCCACCTCAGGTGAACACAACACGCGTCGTCAATGCTTCGGCGTCCCAGCCGCGAGTCGGCTCGGCGGTGATGCTCGAGACTTCTTTGATTGAGATTTGGCGACCGCGTGTGCGCGGTCCCTTTACGTCCAGCTCGCCGGGCGAACAGGTTTGCTGATTGATCTTCTGGTATGGAGCCGGTTTGTACCGAATGAACAAGGTCTCGGGCGTGTCCGGAGCAAAGAACAGAATGCGGCATTTTTCTCCCTGAGGAACGCACAAGTATTCCTTCTCCAATATGTACCCGCCAAACGTGAACCGTTTCAGGTAGGTGGCATTGCGATCGGCATAGGCCATTGTGAAAACGCGGTCGCGTTCCGGCAACCCGCAGTACACAAGGTCGGGTCCAACGAACAGTTTCTCGGGCAGTTCTATGACCTTGTACCGTCCATCGCGAAAAACCAGAAGTATTTTGTCAAATCTGGTGCATTCGGTCTTGAACTCGTCGCCGTTGACTTTGAAACCGACGTAACCGCTTTCCCGGTCGTAGGAAACCTTGAACGCTTTGAATGCGACCTCGCGCACGTCGATTTCCTCGTGGCGGCTTACTTTTGTCAACCTCGGATACATCGGACCGTACTTCTGCAGCAACGTTTCGAGGTGATTGATCGCGTAAGCGGTCAGGTTTTTCAGGCTGCGTCTTGTGCTGGCAAGATCAGCGCGCGCGCGTTCGATTTCATCGCGATGCCTGGCAATGTCGAACTGGGAGATGCGCCGGATTCGGATGCCCAACAAACGCTCGATGTCGTCGTCGCTGATGTCGCGCAAAAGTTCTTTGCGGTACGGCTTGAAACCGTCGCGAACGGCAGCAAATATCGCCTCGTTTGTCTTGCACGATTCGATTTTCTTGTAGATTCGTTCTTCAATGAAAATTCTCTCGAGAGTGCGCTGATGGAGTTCGTCCATGAGCTTTTTCTCGCGGAGCTGAAGCTCGCGTTTCAGCAGATCAACCAGTTGAGCTGTGTTTTGCCGGAGCAACTCGCCAACTGTGAGCTCGACCGGTCTGTTGTCACGGATGACGATGATGCGGCTCGAAAGTGTGACTTCGCAGTCCGTGAAAGCGTAAAGCGCGTCCACCATTTTCTCCGCATCAACGCCGGGCGGGCACTTGATCTGGATTTCGACTTTTTCGGAAGTAAAATCGTTGATGGACCGGACCTTAAGTTTTCCTTTCCGTGCGGCGTCTTCAATCGATGCGATGAGCGATTCGGTGGTTGTCGTTGGGGGAATCTCGGTAATCACAACCGTGGATTCATCCAGCACTTTGATGCGGGCTCTGACAGTGACACTGCCGGTGCCGTCCTTGTACTCGCGAGCGTCCATCAACCCGCCCGTCGGGAAATCAGGAAGGCACTTGAAAGATTCGTTCTTCAGAATCGCGATCTGGGCTTGCAGCAATTCCGGGAAATTGTGCGGAAGAATGCGCGCTGCAAGGCCCACAGCAATTCCCTCTGTTCCGAGCATCAGAGCCAGAGGCAGCTTCGAAGGGAGTGCAACCGGTTCACGGTTCCGCCCGTCGTAACTGGGAACGAATTCTGTCAGCTCGTCATTGAAAAGCTCGGTGCGCGCAAGGTCTGTCAGGCGACATTCTATGTAACGCGCGGCTGCCGGGGGATCGCCGGTGAACAGGTTACCGAAGTTCCCCTGACCTTCGACAAGGTAACGCTTGTTGGCCAGCACAACCAGCGCCTCGCAAATGGAAGCGTCGCCATGCGGATGAAACTTCATTGTATCACCGACAACGTTTGCGACCTTGGCGAAGCGACCGTCGTCGGTCAGGTGCATTGCCCACAGAATCCTGCGCTGAACCGGCTTGAGGCCGTCGGCAATATTCGGAATCGCACGGTCGCGTATGACGTAGGAAGCGTACTCGAGAAAACTCTTGTCAATCCGTTTGTGTAAAGGCAGCTCGATTTTGGCCGGATTGAAAGGGCGATGGGCCGGTGCCAACGCCTCAGGCACGCTTTCGGCCTCCACATGCGCCGCGTGATTTGACTCTTCCCTGGCCTGCTTGCCCGCGTGACCAGTCCTTGCGCGCCCGGGTTTTCCGCCTTCGGGGCCCCCCGCAGCCGGTCCCGGTTCAACGTTGCCGTTTTCCTTGTTGGTTTTGGCGTTTTGCTCTTGCGGAGCTGAGTTCGGCGCTGATTGAGGGCTGATTACGGGCAGGTCAAGTTGATTGGGATCCTTCTTGCGTTTGCTGGTCATGGTCGTATTAATCCAATCTGAATATCCCAAGGTGAAAGTATCATGGCTAGAGTTTGCCTTCGGTCATCTCTCAGCGCGGCGCAGCCGGAACCAAATGCGCCGGGCGTAAAAACTGCGCTGGTTGCAGGAATACCGCTGTGTCGCGTCGCGCTGAAAGAGGCGACTTCGTTGCCCACGGGCGAGATGCGAGTGGGATCAGCGGACGAACAGTTCGAACGCAAAAGTCTCGAACCACGCGCTGATCTGCGATTTCCGCAAAGATTATCTGATATTATACTCCAAAGGCCGCGCTGTCGTGACCGCACTGCTCGCTGCCAGGAAAGTAGATACTGACAAATTGAGCAAACTTGCAGCCTGAAAATCTTCGCAAACATGATCGATTCTTCAGTATGACTATATGGCGCGCGCCTATTCCTCGACCGGCACAATCAGATGTTCCATGATGTAGTCCTTGCGTTCGGGAGTGTTCTTTCCCATGTAAAAAGCCAGGATGCTGCCGGCCTCCGGTTTCGGGGCGTACTCGACCCTTGTCAGACGCATCGAGTCACCAATGAACTGCTTGAATTCGGTCGGCGAGATTTCACCAAGTCCTTTGAACCTTGTGATCTCGGGTTTGCCGCCAAGAACGGTTACGGCGTCGTCTCTTTCGGTTTCGCTGTAACAATAGATGGTGCGTTCTTTGTTTCTGACGCGGAACAGAGGCGTCTCGAGAATATAGAGGTGCCCGTGCTGAACAAGCTGGTCAAAAAAACGAAAGAAAAACGTAATCATCAGATTGCGGATGTGCAGGCCATCCACATCGGCGTCTGTGGCAAGAATGACCTTTTCATAGCGCAGCCCGTCGATGCCGCTTTCGATGTTCAGGCTCTGCATCAGATTGTACATTTCATCATTTCGATACACGACGTCGCGTTTGAGGTCCCAAACGTTCAGCGGTTTGCCCTTGAGCACGAACACCGCCTGCCGATTAACGTCCCTGCAGCTCGTAATCGAGCCGGCAGCGGATTGCCCCTCGCAAATGAATATCATGGTTCCCTCGCCTTTGCCGCGGGCGCGATCATAATGCAGCCTGCAATCCTTCAATTGTGGAATGCGCAGTGCAACCGCTTTTGCACGTTCACGGGCGAGTTTTTTTACCTCCTGCAGCTCCTTGCGGAGCTGCCTGCTGTCATCGGCTTTGGCAACTATTTGGTCCGCGATTGCTTTGTTTCGGCTGAAAAACTGAAGTAGTTCCTCACGGACCTTGTTCACCAGATCGCTTCGGATTTCGGTGTTCCCAAGCTTGTTCTTCGTCTGCGATTCGAAAACAGGGTCTTTCAACCGGATGGCCACGGCCCCTACAATGCCCTCGCGCACGTCATCACCGTCAAAACCTTTGCGCGAGTACTCGTTTACGGCCTTGAGCAGGCCTTCACGGAAAGCGCTCAAGTGCGTACCGCCGTCGGCCGTGTACGTGCCGTTGACGTAGGAATAGAACGTCTCGCCATACCGGCTGTTGCTGTGGGTGAAACAAAACTCGAGCATCTTTGTCGAGTAATGCAGCGGCGGATACAACGGTTCACTGGCGTCGGCACGCAAATCTTCCATGACGAGGTCAAGCAAGCCCAGTCGTGATTGGAAGATTTTGCCGTTGAAGACCAACCGCAGCCCCGTGTTCAAATAACTGTAGTGCCGGAGCCTGTGCTCGACATGCTCGATCTTGTATTCCGTGCCGGGTAGCAACTCGGGGTCGGGTTCGAACTCGATGTACGTGCCATCAGGTTCCTTCGGGTTCTGGCCGCGTTTCTGGCGTTGGAGCCGCCCCTGCTTGAAAACGGCCTCGACGAACTCACCGCCACGGTGGCTGCGCACGATGAATTCGCGCGACAAAGCGTTGACAGCTTTGGTGCCGACACCGTTGAGCCCGACGCTGAATTGAAAAACATCGTCGTTGTATTTTGCGCCGGTGTTGATCGTCGAAACACAGTCAACAACTTTCCCCAACGGGATACCGCGCCCGTAATCGCGCACCGTGACACGGTTGCCTTCGATGCGGATGTCGATCTGCTTGCCGTATCCCATGATGTACTCATCAACTGCATTGTCGATGACCTCTTTGAGAAGAATGTAGCAGCCGTCGTCAGGATGCGATCCGTTCCCCAAACGGCCTATGTACATGCCCGGACGAAGCCGGATATGTTCGAGCGACGACAGAGTTTTGATTTTGCTCTCGTCGTAAACATGTTTTGTCCCTTCAGCCATACTCGATCCAGTCAGATTAACCGCCCGGCAATCAATGCCAATTGCCCGCTTCGAGCTCTACTTCCCGCGATCTTCCCAAACCGCCAACTCGCTCAACCCAACGTTCGCAGTTCCGTCCTTCGCGGACGTCACAATGAACGCCAGCCACGTAATTTCCCTCGGCTGAAAAGTGACTTCGAGCCCTTGTTTTGCATCGTCCGGCAGCGGGCCGGTTGCAACAGTCGAGCCGTCGCTGAACACAAGCATGCCGCCGGTCACCCGATCGATCGAGTTCGGCCTGTCAAACAGCCACACTCTGCCGACCCGTTTCTTTTCGTTCCATGTCAGCCGGACCATGGCAGTGTTGATTTCGCCGGCGGTTGCCCATTCAGCCTGCTGATTTTCGGGCCAGCCGGCAACCGCGCAATCCACCACCGCTTCAGCTTTGTAACCGGGATGCACTGAGCTCACCGTCACTGCGGCTTCCGGGGCAATGTTCTCTGGCGATCCGAGCACCTCTTTCGGTTCCTGATCGCCCGGTCCGAGAATCCGTATCTGCTGCAAACACATGCCGTAGCGGCTTCCGCGTGGACGTGATTTGAAGACGATGCCGCCCCAGCCGGAACTGAAATTGGCGGCATAGCACAGCCATAATGTGCGACCGTCTCCGTCTATGAACTTCGATGGGATGTTAACGAAATACGCCTGTTCACCGAAGTGTTTCATGTAACTGACCAGCTTCCACGGCCCGGTGATCGAGTCCGACTCGAGGATGTAAGTGTTGTATCGCGAAACAGTGTTGCCACCGTCCGTCACGCACATCAGATACTTCTTCAGCGGCGGGTCGTAGGTCATGGTTACGCAACCCATGTTGTCACGCCATGAAGCGATCGGCTTCGCTTCGGACAGATTCCTTGTCCACGTTGGTTGCCCGACTTGATCGTGTCCTGCGAAGAACTCGTACTTTGACGCATCGTTCATGTTCTCGACTGCAGGCGTCACACGCGCAAGATAAATCTCGTCCCCGGTAATCCATGAATTGTACGCGAACCTTCGTCCGTCCGGTCCATGGCTTGCTCCGTGAGCGACCAGATAAGCCTTTCCGTCGGGCGAATGCTGCATGTTTTTGCCAAAATCAACGAAATGTGGCGCCCCAATCTTGACCGGCTCGCCATTCAAGGCGTGCTCGCCAAACAAAGGTTTTTCAGGCGCGCACGGTGTCTGGGTCCATGTTCGCCCCAAATCGGTTGACCATCGAAACCCGACAAACGGCCCCAGCCATGGCCAGTTGTACGGAATCCCGTCCCGGTCAACACGCCCGCTCGGGTGCAAACAGTAGGTGCCGTAGTACCAGACACCCCCAAACACGAGGCTGCCACAGGGATAACGGCCTTCATAGGGTCGCGGGCTGGACTTGAAAACGCCCTGATTGGTCACAACGAGTTTCATCGGATCATCGCCGAGGATTGTGGCATGGCCGGTGGTTGCGTCCGGACCCGCTGAACTCGAATGCAGTCCGTTCACATTGCCGTCTGTCCATGGCGAGTACAGATTTCCATCCGCAGCCCACGACGGGTACCATGTGTCGGCCCCCGTGTATTCGGCGTGCCGGCCTGTGAAAGCAACAGCGACAAGAGACGTGGATTTGGGAAACGGACAGCCCGGCGGCGGTTCCGAAGGCCAAACCCGCCATTGCGAAGGCGCAGGTGCGGGTACCAATGTCTCGCTTGCGTCCGTGGCAACCACCACCACAAGAGCAAGTGCCACCAACGTTGTTCTTTTCGTCATAATCGCCAAACCTCACTCGACAGATTTGTCTGCGGGCAACCCGAGCTGCTCATAAAGCTTGCGGCGCGCAGCCTTGTCCAGCTCCAGAATCCCGCGTGCATATGCTGCAACCTCTGCCGCTTTCGCACGCGGAACCACCACAACGCGTTCCCATCTTACGGCAATGCCTCACAAGCATGACAACTGCTTTCTTGTGCCGCAAGCGCACATTGCACGCGCTTGCGAAACAAGGGCACATCGGGTTAATCTACCCCCCGCATGATCATCGCGTCTTCGCTCCTTGCGGCCAATTACACACGATTCGGTGTCGAAATCGCCCGTGCCGAAAAAGCGGGAACCGACTGGTTTCATTTGGACGTCATGGATGGACACTTTGTTCCGAACCTGTCGTTCGGCCCGGGCCTGTTGAAACAGTTGCGCCCGCTGACACGCCGACCTTTCGACGTGCACTTGATGTGTTCACGTCCCGAGATACTCCTCGAGCCGTTTGCAAACGCCGGCGCGAACTTCCTCTCGGTCCATGTCGAACTCGAAGGACGCGTGCCGTCTCTGCTCTGGAAAATCCGTTCCTTGGGAGTACAGGTCGGGCTAGTCATAAATCCGCCAACACCAGTCTCTGCGGTCAAGCCGTTCCTTGCACAGATTGATCTTCTTCTGATTATGACCGTTAACCCCGGCTTTGGCGGGCAGGAATTCATCGAAGAGGTGCTCCCAAAAATCCAGCAAGCAGCAGCATGGCGCCGTGAAATGGACCTGAGTTTTCGCCTTGAAGTTGACGGCGGAATCAATGCTCAAACCGCCACCGAATGCGCCCGGGCAGGAGCCGACACGTTCGTATGCGGCACAGCCATTTTTGGTCAGCGAAACCTCAGAGCAGCAATCCGCCGGTTGCGAAAAGCGATTGGTTCACGTGGCCACTCCCACAGTTCAAGGGAATCCAGCCACGTTCAGACCAAGGCTTGAACGAAAGAATTGAACAGACAGGATATTCTTGCAGTTCAAGTCTTCGCCTTTTCAGGCGACCCGTCCCTGTGCGTGCCTGTCTTCTGATTGGCCTCCTTTTCTGCCATCCTTGCGGCAAGGCCCACAAGGACAACATGTTCAAGTTCAACCGAAGGCCGCCCAGGCTGCGGACCACGGAAAAGCGCCTTCAGGTTCTTGAACACTTGCACCGGCGTGAGAATCAACCCCCACGGGATGCTCCACCACCCCAAACACAACGAATACAAAATCCCCACTATCTGGCTCTTGGTCGCGCATTTCCTGCAACATACCTCGGGAATGTTTGTCCACCTGCTCACTACTATGGCCGAGCAAATCCGATAGCTCCTGTGAACATCCACCGGACCAAGCCCCCCACACTTCGGACACGACCCCTTATGAAGTTCGTCCAGTTTCCGAATCAGCAGCCGGTACGGCACCTTCGCCGAGAGCGACAAAAGCCTCGCGCTTTCGCGGCAGCGTTCGCTGCAGAAGGTTTTCCCTTCCACCGAGATACCGCCGAAAACAATCGTGTTGGAACAATAAGCGCAAACGGCCATAATCCCAGTCAGGTTAAGCTAGTCTCATGCCAAACGCTAATAGGAAATCAAAACAACCGATCGGTCTGCTGCGCAACCCCGAACCGCAACTCGATTCAGTGCGGCAAAACGCAAACCCAATTACCCTGCTGATATCGGGACGAAGATGGAAGTGACGGCGAGAACAAACTGGCGACCCTACCGGGATTCGAACCCGGGCCGCCACCGTGAAAGGGTGGTGTCCTAACCACTAGACGATAGGGTCGTCATCACCGCTGCGATCGGCCTACCCGCCCCTGAGTACCGCTTTTCAACCACCAAGCAGCCCCAAGGCCCGGAACCAACACACCAGCGACTGGTGGGTTGGCAGGGGATCGAACCCTGGACCAACGGCTTAAAAGGCCGCTGCTCTACCGCTGAGCTACCAACCCCGCCGAAAACGCGAGCCAGCGCAAACTGGTCGCGCTGGCTCTCGCAACGTCGCGGGCTTAAAGTAGCGGCAAAGCCCGAAGCGTGCAAGCCCTTTTCTCGCGGTAACACCACATGCGCTGTGAATCCGCTTCTCCGACGCACTCTCCGACGCAATTTCCAACAGCACCGAGCGCCAACCAAAAAATGGACAGATTTTGCCAAAAAGGGAAAAGTCGCGGTTGTAGCGGCCTTCTTACTGTTCCACGAACTTGGGTCCCGAAAAGCGCATGAGAGATCGCAAGCTGGCGTTCATATACTCACCAGAGACTGAGGGGTACACCTACCCGCCCGATTGCCCTTTCAAGACTCAACGCGCCGGCTTGACAAGGGAACGACTTGTGTCGTTTGGTCTCCTGGGCGACAAGAACCATATCGAACATCCGGCACGGGAAGCCACTCGCGATGAATTGGAACGCTTTCATGAGCCGCGTTACCTTGACGAAATGCAGCGCGCAGCCTCCGGCGACCTGTCCATCGAAGGACTTCACATGGGATTTGGCGGCCCAGACACGCCCGTGTTCCCTGCAATGTACAAGTTTGGCGCGTGGGCTTGCGGATCAGCGTTGGTCGGAGCCGATCTGTTGATCCGCGGCGATGCCGACATCGCCTTCAGTTTGCTCGGAGGATTCCACCACGCCAAGCCCGCAATGGCAGCAGGGTTTTGTTACTTGAACGACGCCGCGCTTGCCTGCCTTCACCTCGCCGGCACCGGCCTCCGTGTTGCATACCTTGACGTGGACGCTCACCACGGCGACGGTGTCCAGGAATGCTTCTACGACCGGCCTGATGTTCTCACCATCTCGATTCACGAGAGCGGACGTACCCTGTTCCCGTGGGGCGGCTTCGAGGACGAGATCGGCGAGGGCCCCGGCCTTGGGTATAATGTAAACGTCCCCCTGCCGGCAGGGGCGTACGACGAAGCGTTCCTCCTGGCCCTGAGACGGGTTGCCCTGCCATTGATGCGCGCTTATGCGCCCGATGTTATCGTGCTCGAGCTCGGTATGGACATACTCGCAGGCGACCCTCTCACTCACCTCCGCATGACAAACAACGTCGTCGTCGAGCTGATGACTTGTTTGCTTGATTTTGATCGCCCAGTTTTGGTTCTGGGGGGCGGCGGTTACAACGTCGAAAACACCGTGCGCGCATGGGCGCTTGCATGGCGTACTGTCGCAGACCCGGACGGCGACGACGGGTTCGGTCTCGCCCTCGGGGGAGTGATGCTCGGCAGCAGCGAATGGGCCGGCGGACTCAGGGACCGCGAACTGCCTGTTACTGACGAACAGCGAGCCAGCGTCGAACCCGCTCTGGCAAACAGCATTGAACGCATCATCAACCTTGTCTTTCCAATACACGGAATCGGAGCCAAACCGGCGTGCCCAAAATGCGCCGGCCGATAAGCCAGCCAATTTTGTTCGAACCGAAACAAAAAAAACATAACTAGAAACAACCAACAAAACCATGGCACAAACAAAACAAACCGTATCAACTACCTCGTTGCTCCAGGAAAACCGAACGTTCCCGCCCTCACCCGAGGTGGTGAAGCGGGCCTACATAAACGCAGAGCAGTACAAGACAATGTACGAGCGCTCAATCAAGGACCCCGACGGGTTCTGGCTCGAGCATTGCAAGATTCTGGACTGGTTCAAGCAGCCCACCATCGGGCGTCGGTATGAATGGAATACGGCCGCCAGAATCATAAAACACACGTGGTTCGAAGACGGCCAGCTCAATGCCTCTTACAATTGCCTTGATCGCCATTTGAAAACCCCGGTGCGCAACAAGGTCGCGCTCATATGGCAGGGCGAACCTGAAGACGACGTGCGGAAAATCACGTACGCTCAGCTCCATCAGGAAGTGTGCAAGTTCGCCAACGTCCTCAAATCCCTCGGGATTAAGAAGGGCGACCGCGTTGCGATTTACCTTCCGATGATACCCGAGCTGCCGATTGCGATGCTCGCATGCGCGCGGATCGGCGCCATTCACTCGGTCGTCTTTGGCGGGTTCAGCGCAGAGTCGTTGGCCGGGCGCATTAACGATTCCACCTGCCGACTCCTTATTACCTCGAATACCTCACTGCGCGCGGGCAAGAGCATTCCGCTCAAAGCAATAGCCGATGACGCTCTCAAACACTCGCCGTCCGTCGAAAAGGTCATTGTCGTCAAACGAAATGAAACGCCATGCGCGATGACTCCGGATCGTGATTTGTGGTACCACGAGCTCATGGCCAATGCATCTCCGGATTGCCCGCCGGAAGTGATGAATGCCGAGGACGTGCTTTTCATGCTTTACACCTCGGGTTCAACCGGAAAACCAAAGGGCGTTGTCCACACAACCGGCGGTTATCTGGTTCATTGCGCAATGAGCCACAAGTACATTTTCGACGTCCACGACGACGATATCTACTGGTGCACCGCCGATATTGGTTGGGTCACCGGCCACAGTTACATCGTGTACGGCCCGCTTTGCAACGGCGCCACCAGCCTCATGTTCGAGGGCGTGCCAACATACCCCGACGCCGGTCGCTTCTGGCACGTAATACAAAAGTTCAAGGTCACAATCTTCTACACTGCACCGACTGCCATCCGCTCGCTCATCATGAAGGGCGAAGAATGGCCGAACAAATACGACCTGAGCAGCTTGCGCATCCTCGGGTCAGTGGGTGAGCCGATAAACCCCGAAGCGTGGATCTGGTACTACCGCGTAATCGGGAAAGAACGCTGCCCAATCGTGGACACATGGTGGCAAACCGAAACAGGCGGCATCCTCATCACGCCGTTGCCGGGCGCTCATACTCTCAAGCCGGGAAGCGCATCCCGGCCATTCTTCGGCGTTGAACCGGTCGTTTTGCGCGATGACGGAAAAGAGTGCGCGCCAAACGAGGGCGGCAAGTTGTGCATCAAGAAACCGTGGCCGGGCATGATGCGAACCACATGGGGCGATCATGAACGTTTCATTGACACGTACTTCACAATGTATCCAAACATCTACTTCACTGGCGACGGCGCACGCATCGACCAGGACGGCGATTATTGGTTGATGGGCCGTATCGATGATGTCGTTAACGTGTCCGGCCATCGCATCGGAACCGCAGAGGTGGAAAGCGCGCTCGTGAGCCATCCGAAGGTTTCAGAAGCCGCAGTGGCACCAATGCCGCACGACATCAAAGGCCAGGGCCTTTACGCTTTTGTGACCCTCAAGGAAGGCGTCAAGGAAAGCGAAGAGCTCAAAAAAGAGCTCGCAATGCACGTCCGCAAGGAAATCGGCCCAATCGCAGTGCCCGACAAGATCCAGTTTGCGCCTGCACTGCCCAAAACACGATCCGGCAAGATCATGCGCCGCATCCTGCGCAAAATCGCAGAAAACCAGTTGGATCAAATCGGCGACACCACAACACTCGCCGATCCTCACGTGGTCGAAATACTCGTCAAAGGCCGCCAATAATCGGCTGCATAGCACTTAACACGTAACCTAACCAACCCAAAGAGTCGGGACGGCGAAATCCGTCCCGGCTCTTAATCCCATGAAAGGATAATGCCCCATGACTACACAAAAGGTGATGAACCGCTGGTGGGTCGTCGTCGGAGGAATACTGGTGCAGTTGTGTCTTGGCAGCATTTACGCGTGGTCTGCATTCACGGGCAAGCTCACGGCTGCAAACGGCCCATTCCAGTTCACAAAAACTCAAACACAAGTGATTTTCTCCGTCGGTCTTCTGACTTTCGCCATTGTCATGGCGCTTGTGGCTGGCAACTGGCAGAAAAAAGTCGGCCCGAGAATCGTCGCGCTCACCGGCGGCTTGGTGCTGGGCCTTGGGTATGTGCTCGGCGGCATGGTAGGCAACAGTTTTTGGGGCATTCTCTTCGGCATCGGAATCCTGGGCGGCGCAGGGATTGGATTGGGTTATGTCTGCCCGATTGCGGCGTTGGTCAAGTGGTTCCCTGACAAGAAAGGCATGATTACAGGCCTTGCAGTAGCCGGATTCGGCTTCGGCGCTCTGCTGTGGATCAAGCTGACCAGCGGTTTCAAATTCGGCAGCATAGACCTCACGAAGGGATGGACCGGCCTTTACGGCATGGGCTGGACGGTAAGCAAAGTGTGGATTCTTTATGGCATTTTGTTTGCCGTGATAGTCGGGCTCGGCTCGATCGCGCTCGTCAATCCCCCTGAAGGCTGGAAACCAGAGGGTTGGAACCCGCCTTCAGGCGCAACCGCAAGCAGCACCGGCGGCGTCGAGTTCACCCCAGAACAAATGGCGCGCACCGCCCAGTTTTGGAAATTATTCCTTACCTTTTTCGTCGGCGCCACCGCCGGCCTCATGGTGATAGGCGTCATCCAATTGTTCGGAAAAGATGCGCTCACTGCGAACGGCATTCCCGCCGACCGCGCCGACATCATCACCGGCACTGCAATGGGTTTGTTCTTTGCGTTGTTGAACGGTCTCGGGCGCATAATTTGGGGCACATTGTCGGACAAAATGGGCCGAAAAGCAGCCATCGCAACAATGACCGCCCTGCAAGGTTTGATGATGATCCTCTTTTACTTCATCGGCGGGCGAGAGCTTGGACTTTACATCGGTGCTGCAATCATCGGGTTCAACTTCGGTGGCAACTTCGCTCTGTTTCCGGCAGCAACGGCAGACTATTTCGGGAACAAGAGTGTGGGCACAAATTATCCGTGGGTTTTCATGGCATACGGTGTCGGCGGCGTGGCAGGGCCTGTGCTTGGAGGTATAATGGGCGATGCCAGGGCATGGATGTGGGCCTTCGTCCCGGCCGGTGTGGCGTGCCTTGTGATGGCGGCAGTCGCCCTGACCCTGTGTCCGCCAACGCTGCTCAAAGAGCAGAAGCAAGCTTGAATCTTATCCTGCTGGAACACCTGTCTGTTATCTTGGGAAATTGGGCTTTTGACCAACTAAGGAGTCAACAAATGCAATCGAAAATGAATTGTTTGATTCAAGTTGTTTCGGACCACAAGAAGCAAAGCACGGCAACTGTCCGGAGCCGGACGTTCCGTTTCATGATCTGCTGCCTTTGCGGCGCAGCCGCTAGTTGCGCAGCAGGCGATAGCCCGTATCAGTTCAAAGCCGATGCCAACATAAAGGAAACATACGACAGCAACGTCTATCTCCAGGACACCGACCCCGGAGTCGCAGGCGCAATGCCTGCAGAAAAAGGCTCATGGATCACAACCTTCACCCCGCGCGTCGCGTTTGATTACACGCCTTGCGACCTGTTGCACACAACCGTGTCTTATGCACCTGACTTTGTCGTTTTCCACAACGCTCACTCCGAAGACTATTTTGCCCACAGAGGCGGCGTAACGCTGGGCGGCAAAGCAGAAGACATTGTCTGGGAACAGGTCAACACCATTGTATTCACCGATGGCAGTCATCTTGGACCGTTGTTTGCGAAGCCACAAGACGTGCCGGCAGTCGGAGGCATCCCATTGCGCGAACGCCGTGACGCATTGCTGTATCGCGGCAGCTTCAAATTGACATGGTCAGTCGGGAATTTCTTTCTCCGTCCCGTCGGCTCTGCATACATTCACGATTTTCGGACAACCCAGAAACTCCGCGCAGAAGTGCCCGACCCGTTAATATACGTCAATTTTAACGACAGACAGGACGTGAACGGCGGGCTCGACCTCGGATACAAAATCGCTGAGAAAACTCACATCGTCGCCGGATACCGCTACGGGCGTCAGGACCAGTACCGCGGACCTTCTGTGTTCGATGCAACAAAGTTCGCAGACAGCCCGTTCGACAGTGAGTATCATCGAGCCCTGGCGGGCATCGAAGGCACCCCATTCCCATGGCTGAAGCTTTCGGTTCTTGGCGGACCCGACATCCGCACATGGTCGGACCGAGCGCATCAGGTGCCTCATTTCCACCCTGCCGAGCTGCTCTACTGGATCGATGCGAGCGTCGCAATCCTGCCAACAAAAACCGATACAATCACATTGTTCAACCGGCGTTATGAGCAGCCTGCCTTCACGAGCCAAAGCGTCTATGAAGACATTACTTATGGGCTAACATGGAGACACAAGTTCGACCAGCACTGGGCTGCCACCGCCGGATTTCAGGCCTACCTTGGCGATTGGCAAGCGCCCGTCAACCGCGAAGACTGGATTTACACCCCAAGCGCATCCCTCAGTTACACATGGCAAAAACTTACTGCGGAGCTGGCTTGGTCATACGATTGGGTAGAAAGCCTTGTCCCAAATACAAAAGGGCGCGAGTTCACACGCCATTTGGCCACACTCGGCATCAAGTATTCCTTCTGACGTGACATTTGCCTGAGAAAATTGGTTCTCGCTGATTCCCAACATGTTCGAGCTGAATTCGGTCCCTTGACAGGCCGTCAGCCGGGTCTATAGTTGCCCACAATGTTGGAAGTCGAACCTTCTCCGCAAATCGAAGAGCCTCCTTTATCCCGGTCAACGGAGGATCTGAAAGAGTTTGTGTCAGCAGGCCAGGGCCATTGGGCCGATTTGCCCGCAAGCCAGTGGCAGGATTGGCGTTGGCAGCTCCAAAACAGAATCACCTCCTTCGAACAGTTGCAGAGATTGGCACCCAACCTTGCCCCGGAAGAACAGGCAGGAACGCTCGCAGCCAGCAGCAAACTGGCAATGTCAATCACGCCGTACTTCTTCAATCTGATAAACTTCAAAGACCCGTCCTGCCCAATCAGACGACAGGTATTACCCCGCGTCGAGGAAACACAAACCGCCCCGGGCGAATTGAAAGACCCGTGCGACGAAGACAGCCATTCGCCCGTGCCCGGCCTTGTGCACCGATACCCTGACCGTGTCCTGATGTTGGTTACCGACCGCTGCGCGTCATATTGCCGGTATTGCACCCGATCGCGATTGGTGGGTCGCACCGCAAGCGAGTCCTTCGACAGCCGATTGGATCGGCAAATCGATTACATTGCGCGAACGCCTGCAGTACGGGATGTCCTGCTCAGTGGCGGCGATCCCCTTCTTCTGAACGATCAAAAACTCGAATCGATTCTCGAGAGGTTGCGTGCCATTCGCCACGTCGAGTTCCTCCGGATTGGCACCCGGGTTCCAATCTTCTTGCCGCAGCGCATCACTCCCGAGCTCTGTGCAGTTCTTCACAAGTTCCATCCACTCTTTATCAGCATTCATTCGAATCACCCGCGCGAGTTAACCACCGAGGCTCGAACGGCCTTGGAACGACTCGCTGACGCCGGCATTCCGCTCGGAAATCAGTCGGTGCTGCTGCGCGGCGTCAATGACAACCTCGAGGTCATGAGAGCGCACGTCCAGAAGCTCCTCATGTGCAGAGTCCGACCGTACTATCTCTACCAATGCGATCCTGTCCATGGCACTGCGCATTTGCGGACGAGCGTCAACACCGGCTTGCAATTGATGCGCGGCCTGCGCGGACATACGACCGGCTACGCAATCCCCACCTACGTGATAGACGCGCCCGGCGGCGGCGGCAAAGTGCCGATCTGCGAGGACCCTGTGCTGAGCTGGGCCACTGACAGAGTTGTTATCCGCAACTACCAGGGGCGGATATTCGAGTACCCGCAGCCCGGCACGCTCGCAACCGAATGATCAGCTCGCGACAACTGCGCCGCGCTGAGCAAAAGTGTGGGATTGCTCTGTCTGTCAGCCTCCGCCGATTTTCAGCTCATTCAACCTCGATCCAGCGGATGGCCCACGGTTCGAGCCTGAGCAGAACCTTCCCAAGCTCGTCAGCGCGGCAATAATGCACAACCTTGATGTTGTTAACCGGCGCTGCGGAATCCAGTTCAACTACACGGCTGTTCCTGCTCTCCACGCCCACCAGCTCCACGCGCACTTCGATTTCGGCGGGGTCGCCACCCCCGTATCGCCAGACCAACAGGTGCTTGTACCCTTCTCCATCCCCGGCAATGGCCCGAATCTCCCCTTGCTCGCCCTCGACAACATAGCGCGGTCCTTCGAGTTGACCCAGCAGGCGGAAAGCATACCAGGCCGGGCGTACTCGACCGTGATGATCGAAGAGCGCGCTATACTGCGGCATCGTGTTCCACCAGTGGGCCATGAAGCGCCGTCCCCCCGGAGACATCCAGTCGAAATCTGCCACGTCCACAAAACAATCCCGGATATGGTAATATGCCGCCATGTCAAGCCCCGCTTCCGCATACCGCCGCATGTTGTCGAGCACAAAGCAAGGCTGAAAACCCGGCGCAAGGTTCGGATGCATCAGGTCCATGTTCCACTCCGAGATGAACAACTTGACGTCCTTGAGCTGTGGGAATTTGGCAAGCCTCGCGCGCTGTTTGGCGATGTTGCCGGCATGAGCCTCCGGCGAGTTCGAGTACAAATGCCATGACAGAAAGTGAAGGGGCACATTGTTCGTTGCACAATGACCGATCAAACCATCGATGAGAAAACTGTCTGCCGAAGCGACTGCAGGTCCACCAACGCGTGCCTCCGGATCGCCCCGAAGCAGGCCTGCGGCCGTGCGGGTGTAGAATTGATTATAGTCGGCAGCGCTGCGGAAGTAGTGCGGCGTTCCCCCCATTTCCCCAATGTCCGGCTCGTTACAGACTTCCCATGCTGCGACCCTGAATTCTCGCTCCCGACAGTGCATTGCCAGAGCTTCACAGAGCCGTTCCCACTCCTCGTAGTTGTTCGGGTGCACAATGAAATGGTCCACAGTCGGATACAGGACCGGCGGTTTCATCGCCAGTGCCAGCGTGGGCCGGGCACCAGTCAGCCGCACAGCCTCAAGCTCACGATCGAGCCGGCTCCAGTCGTAGGTGTTGTGGGCCGGGTAAATGCGGTAGTATTCGCTCAGAAACAACCGGATTGTGCGCGGACGTAGTTGGCGCAGTTCTTTGATGTGGGGTTGGAGCATCGGATCGGACTGCAACCCGCCCTGGCCGAGACCCAGCGCAGGCATGTTCCAGGTGCCGTCAGGTTTTGAGAAGTCCACCCGCAGCCGCACCGGCTCGGACGCTGTCAAACTGACCGCCGCCGCGAGGATCAGAGCAAACATTCTCATAACACAACCAAAGCGCGCCGCCACGCTCACCCCGAAGAATCACCCATGAAAACGCGGCAGGCAACAACAACCTCGCGCCGCTTCATGCTCAGCGCGGCGCAGCCACAACCGAATGCTCGGCTCATGGCAACTGCACTGGTTGCAGGAATACCGCTGTGGCGTACCGCGCTGAAAGGGGCGACTTCGTCTCCCTACTCAGAGCTGTCGCCGGCAAGATGCTTCGCTATCTCGCCAGCCACGGCTTTTGCGTCGCCGAAAACCATCAGCGTCCTTTCGTTGTAGTAAAGATCGTTTTCGATTCCCGCAAAACCCGGGTTCATGCTGCGCTTGACCGCAAGAATAACCTTGGCTTTGTCAGCCTCGATAATCGGCATCCCGTAAATCGGGCTCTTTGGATTGTCACGCGCCGCGGGATTCACCACGTCGTTCGCGCCAATCACAAGACAAATGTCACACTGCGGCATTTCAGGATTGATCTCGTCCATCTCGACAAGGTCCTCGTACGGTATGTCCGCCTCGGCAAGCAAGACGTTCATATGACCCGGCATGCGGCCCGCCACCGGATGTATGCCGAACTTGACCCTGATACCACGCTTTGTGAGTTGGTCATAAACCTCGCGCACCCGATGCTGCGCCTGGGCGACCGCCATGCCATATCCGGGCACAATCACCACAAGACTCGCGTTCTCCATGAGTTCAGCCGCGTCCCTCGGCGTTGCGCTTCTGATGACCTTCTTTTCAGCGGCGGCTTCCGCGCGTTGAACCTTGCCGAACGCCCCAAACAAAACGTTCGCAAAACTCCGGTTCATAGCCCTGCACATGATGATCGACAGAATCAAACCTGACGAACCGTCCAACGCGCCGGCGGTGATCAAAAGTTTGTTTCCCATTACAAACCCCATCGCAACTGCTGAAAGGCCGGCATATGAATTCAGCAACGATATCACCGTTGGCATGTCCGCCCCCCCGATCGGAATGATCAACAACACACCAAACACCAAAGCAAGAATCACAACAACAGGAAAAAGATGCTGGAATCTTGCTCCGTCGATCACAAGCAGAATACAGCATGCCACGGCAATACCCAAAAGACCGAGGTTGACCACGTTTTGCCCCTTGTAGGTCACCGGTCTGGTCGGTATGAACTTGAGCTCCTGAAGTTTGCCCGCCGCCATCAAACTCCCGGTAAAAGTCAGGAACCCAAGCAATACTTCCGCACACAGAGCCGATGTCTCGAACCGCCCGAGCGCATGACCACCTTCAGCATGTTGCTTGTAAAACTCAGCCACTCCAACCAGCCCCGCAGCCAGTCCGCCAAAAGCATGCGACAATGCCGTTCGTTGCGGTACAGCCGTCAGAGGTACCCATGACAGCGGCACACCAATAACGGTCCCGATAATCGCAGCAAGCGCTATGTACTTGAAGTGCGAACTGATAAGGCCCGGACTCAGGCATGTCCCGATGATCGCCAGCGCCATCGCCGCAACACCCGACAACACCGCCCGCCGCGCAGTCTCGGGGTGGTTCATCCACTTCAGCGCAAAGATGAACAACCCCGTCGAAACAAGATAAGCCAGTTCAACAACAGGGTTGCTCATGACTTCTTCTCCTCCCGTTTCTTGAACATCTTGAGCATCCGGTCGGTAATCAGAAAACCGCTAACGATGTTCGTTATCGAAGCCGCAATCGCTACAGCACCCAAAGTGTTGATCCATGTCCAGCCCTCGCCGTGCTTGCCGCCGGCTATGAGAATCGACCCAACCACCGCAACAGCAGAAATTGCGTTGGTGAGCGACATCAACGGCGTGTGCAAGAGCCGGGAAACGCGGCGAATCACGTCCAACCCAACAAATGTCGCCAGCATGAAGACGAACAGCATCGCCACGTACTCATTCAATGAAACCTCCGAAGCAACACCAGAGGTCGCGGCATCGTGCAATGCCTCTGTCACCGCTGCGGCGGAAGCTGCCGTCTCATTTGCGCCCGCTAACACAGAATCCGCGCCCGCAGCCAACACGGTCACGAGCGCCGACCCGGCAACAAACAACACTGACGTGGGCTGAAAACCAGCCCGTGGCAAAAACAGTTTTCTCATACACATCTTCGGACAAATCAACCCGGTCCGGCAACCGCATGTTGCGATCCGGTGCCGGCCGGGACATCGCTGTCGCGGAAGTGAGGTTGGCGAAGACAACCACGAAGGTCAAGATTAAGAAATTCGAACTATAAACATAAGGGAAAATTCTGCCCGGCTGGTCAACCCATTAGCTCAGTGCCGCGCAACCGCAATCAAATGATCCCGGAGAGAGAACAGAGCTGGCCGCAGGCTCGGTGCTCTGCAGCGCCGCGCTGACCGGTCACTCCCACGCCGAGCCTTGCCAAGAAAACACAGGCCCGACTCGCCTCGGCACAGGTTTGTTGGTTCCGCGAAGGCGAGTCGGGCGATGTGAAAATGCGACAATGTCGCGTCGAGCGTGTTACCGCACTGCGCGGAAATACATTTGGGCGCCGGTCGGTGTCACACGATACGGCGAACTGGTCGCGCCGGTTACTTTTTCCCACGGGCCGTTGATCGAAGTCGCTGATTCAAGAGAACCGCCGCTCCAGCTCACTTCAACCTGGCCGGCGACAAGGCCAACGCTAAGGGTTGGCGGAGTGCCTTCGCTGAACGGGATCGGCTCGGTCGCATTGAATCCCGATTTGCTCACGAAGAAATCATCGAACAATGCGCTGTGGGTCGTGTTGTTCCCGGCAACGAACAGTTTGTCGAGGTTGGGCATCATCATGCCCAGCACTGGATCTGGATTAAACGGATCACGGTCGCTCGAGTAATCAACGAAGAGTTCCTTGCGTTGGGCCTCGCCGCGTTTCTGGATGTAAACTGAAAACGTGTCGTAAGGCCATGCCGGATCGTTCATGGGCACGTTCTTTATGTTAATCCACACAGAATAAACCGCGTCTTTTTCAAGTGCATCAGGTGCGTTCTCGAGCACGCCACCAACTCCGTTGATGACTCCAACAAACCAACCCGGATTGGCCGGATCATAGCTCAGATTGAGAACCGGCCCAACATTTCCAGTCGTGTCGCCGTGCCACCGAATGTTCTTGTCCGTTAACCCGACGACCTGCCGGAGGGCAGCAGTCGGATCACCCCGGGCAATCATGCGGAAAAACAGAGTCCGCTCCTGTCCTTCCGTAATCTTTAGAGGGCCGATCGGGAGCACTGCCGCACTGTCGGTACTCATCATGCTGAGCATGCGATTGCCATTGAAATCTTCGACCCGTGCAAATTGGCCGCGCAGGTCCGACCACCATCCGGTGTCGGCAATGGGGCCGAGCGGATATTCATCAAACGTATCAAGTACAGCCCAGTTTGCAGCAACTCCGCTCAGAACATGGACCGTTGCTTGAGCTGTGAGTTCATCGGTCCCGCGCTTTATCGTAAGCGTGTACTTCGTGGTTGTGGCAGGGCTGACGCTGACACTGCCCACGCCTCCGACTGTTTTGGCTGTTACATCACCAACGCCGTTGTCGATCAGGATTTCAGTCGCTGTCTTGCTCACATCCCAACGGAGCATCACTGAATCGCCCTGAACAATTTGCGGAAGCTCGGCCTTGAACAGATTGATTTTCAACGGCTGCAGATTCGGCGGCGGTGTTGGCATCGGCGCAGTGGCCAGCAATTGAGCTTCTGCAGGGGAAAGCGCCCGATCCCAAACAATCACGTCATCAATCTGTCCCGTGAACCATGCGGCAGGCGTGGCGCGCAAAATCCCGCCAATTGCGGTGGTGTTCATCGACAGCGGTCGAACCGGCCCGAGAACAACATCGTCCTCGACTCCGTCAATGTAGAACCTGGCCGTCATGGCGCCTGCGACCTCGCGTTGCGTGTACAAGATATGATGCCATGTGCCGTCAAACGCAATCCCGGTGGAATGCCGATGGTCGCCACTGGTTGCCCCACCGTCGGTTCGGATGTAACTGTCCACAGTGCCGTCAGCCCCGGTGTTGTGTGTACCGATGCAGAAAAGCGGTTGGGTTGATTTCGTCGAGCCTTCCGAGAAAACACGTTTGTCGGTCTGTATGTCGCCCTTCACCCAAAGCGACACCGAGAAATTGGGATGTTGATAGATTGGCAGCGCTTCGCCTGCGCTGTGAACCCGCGTGAGCATTGTTTGGCGGGCAAGGTCAAACGTAAAACACTTGCCCCACTTGCCAGCAACCAAATCAGCCGCAGTCAGATTGACAAGGTCCATGTCATAACCACTCACGATATCGGGCGTCTTTGACCCTTGGATTTCGTCCAGTGGCCAGTAAGCAACGACTCTGTTGGTCAGATTTGGAGCCGCCCAATCGCTGACCGTGATCGTTGCTGGAGCGGACGTTGCGGTTCCGGAAGCATTGCTTACGCGCAGTGCATACTGCCCCGAGTCGGCAGGTTGCAAGTTGGTAAGCACAAGCGTGGGTGAAACCGCATCAGGAATCGGCGTGTCGTTCTTGAGCCATTGATAATTCAAAGGATGAGTTCCGCTGGCACCCGCAAGGAGTGTGATCGAATCCCCAATGTACAGATTGGTAGCACCCGCAGGGTTCATGGTAATAGATGGCGGAGAGGAAGGCACTGGCGTCTGAATGCCGTTGTTCATGACCTCCTGAATTTCTTCGGGCGTCAACGCGCGGTCCCACGCAGCAACTTCGTCGATCGCCCCGTTGAAATAAGCTGAGATCGAACCGCCACCGCCCCGGACAATGGCACCGATCGAAGTTGTGTCCTGCGCAGGGGCCGAGCGGGTATAGGTGGTTGTCATGTTGACCTGGCCGTCAATATAGAGTGTTACCTTGCCGTATTCATCAACCAGCGCGACGTGATGCCACGTGTTGTCATACGCGGTGCCGGGGGAATGAGCGTGATTGATCTGGACGCCGCCGGTCGAGTTGCGGAAATACAGGTCCACCGTCCCGTCTGCGCCCGTGTTGTGGGTCCCAATGTTCACAAGTGGGTTATTGTTAAAATCGCCACTGTTGCTCTCGGAAAAGACACGGCGGTCTGATTGCTTTGGCGCCCCCTTGACCCAGCAAGCTACCGTCCAAACCGCTGCGCGCGAAATCGGCAGGCCCGTATCGGCCCCGGGCGCCGCCGTGTAGTAGGCATACTGCGTGCTGCCGTCGAATTGCATTGCCTTGCCGCGTTTCCCGTCCACAAGAGCGCTCGGGTCGATTCCCATCAGCACAAAGTTGTTCCCTGAAACAACATCAGGCGTCGTTGTCCAGTCCTCGGAGATCACGTCCAATGGCCAGTAAGAGACAAGCCCCTGCCGCACATCAGCAAGCGCGGTAACCGCCGCCAACAAAACGGCAGAACCAAAGGTGCACAACAATCTGATTGGTTTCATACGCTTATCCTTCCTTTCTGTATTGCTCGAGACATTGAGTTCAGTTTTGAGTTGGTTTGCGCGCGGCAAGCATTCGGACGCATCGTGTTCGCCGACGGAACACCCGGCAACAGTCCACCCTCATCCGAGTCACCGGTCCGTGCCGAGCTGCCGCAATGCACGTGAGAATATCCGGGTCATGCAACTCCGAATCCTCAAGCCACACGTCCATGCAAACTGCCCGAACTCGCCTTCATGTCAAGACTGAACTTCAGCCTTGCCCGATAAGCCTCGTGTAGGAAACACACACCCAATAGCGGGCCGATCATTCGGATGCGCCTGCGCCGCGCTCAGATAAGTTATGCGTGAAACTTCGCGCGCCCGCGGCTGTCAGAGTTCCGACTTCAGGCGGAACAGTTTCATGAAACCAAACATGCGCACTGCTCAGTGGTCTGCCTGTGTTCCGCGTAAACGCGGGACTCTAACTGCGCCGGGTTGCTCCACGCCTCGGCCAATGCACCGCCGGCGGCTGCGGCGCCACGCTCCCTTTCTGCCCGCCACGGCACGGGCTTTCAGCCCTGATTCTGAGTTGCTGACCACGCTTTACCCGGGACGCTGCCCCGGGCTGGTATGGAGCTGGCCTTTGGCCCTTTCTGTGACTGCTCGGTGACCAAACCGCAAACGGCGCGAAGCATACCAGCGTGAGCCAACGCGGCACGAAACGGTCACCCCCACATCACTTTACACAATCCAAGGGCTGAAAACCGACCTATTACAGCAATCCCTTCGCGGGCTTCGCGCCGCGACGTCACCGAATTTGACTATCGATCGCAGACTCTGTGATCGTTCGATTGTGTTCTCTTGCAAGGATTCACTCCCCCATGCGAACCCTGCTGTCACCCGTTGGCGACGAAGTCGCCCTGTTCAGCGCGGCGCGACCGAGGGCCAAGCCTGGAACGGACGCCTTCACCTCGCCCAGATCATTTGGTTGCGCCTGCGCCGCGCTGAGGGTATATCAATCGATAAAACAGCGCTTCCCCGACAGGTGCGTTGGTCATCATATACACCCCGTTGAGCACCGTCGGCGGAATCAGCATCGGAAACCAGTTGGTCGCTGGCAGCGCGGTCGCAAATTGCAGTTGAAAAGACCCCGAGTTCGTTGGCCATGAAATGAGAACAACATTGTTCTTTTTCTCAATTGCGAGAGCCGGCATGGGAGTGGGCTCGGGAATTGTCGCGTTGGCAACGATCAAGCCTTCTACAGAACCAACAACGCTCATTCCCTCCAGATCAATCGCGAGGTTGGAAATGCTGATTTGATATGTGAGGCGCCGAGCTCGTCCGCCCATGTCAACTATCGTGCCCCCGGCGGAGTTCGTGACAGCAATCGCTGGCACCTCCGCATTGCGGACATCTGGGATTGGCTGGCCAAGCTCGAGCGGCAATGCAAGTCCGTCCACGTCAACAGTTGCATTGCTGATACCGCAGAATGTCATGCGCCCATCAAACACCCCGTTGCTAATGGTAATCGGAACGGCAGCCAGATTGCCAATATCGATCTCAACGTTGCGGAACGCCACAAACGCGACGTCAAACGTGAGAAACAACAGCGTCGCACGAACCCGGGCGCCGAGCGCGGCAGGCGCAGATGTTGTGTTCGTGTAACTCTCCGTAGCGGTGTCCCAAGCAGCCGGGTTTGGCCGAAGAGAAGTCTGTTCGACAGCGCGGATGTTGTGCGAACCGCTCATGAAGCGGATGGCCACGCCGTCCATGTATTCAGTCAGAAGCTCACCGGTCAAAGCGGCTCGCCGCCCGCCGGAATCGGTCCATTGGCCGGTGCTGTCTGCGTTGCGCAGTCTCACAGTTACCTCGCCAATGTCAGGCACCGTCAATGCCTGGTCAGGAATCGTCAAACGAACGTAACTGGCCGATGAATCGATCTGCCAGCTCACAATGTCCGCAGTCCAGACAATCGATTGGACCCCGCTGAAACTCAGGAGCAGGCCGAGTACACGCCAAAGATGATCACCACAAACCATTTTTCGCTGCCTGATACGGTTTTGACCGAAACCGCCACCGCAATGCCGATAATACCAGCAACCTCCTCACGGGCAACATATGTTTTGCTTCACGGCCATCTTGGACAATCTGCGCAGAAATCGCAGATCAGCGATCATTCGGTTGTGGCTGCGTCACGCTGCGTATCAGGCCGATCAATGCAATCTGCGGTCAAAGCGTGACATTCTTCCCGGGATGCGTTAAAAGCTCACTTCAAGTTCGTTGCAACCTTAATCGAGTATCAAAATGCGATCTGACATTGTAAAAAAAGGCGCCGAACGCGCGCCTCACAGAAGTCTCCTTCGCGCCACGGGCACAATTCTTTCCGAGGCGGATTTCGACAAGCCGTTTGTCGCAATTTGCAACAGTTACACCGATTGCATTCCCGGGCACACCCACCTGGCAGAAGTGGGCGAGCTCGTGAAACGTCTCGTGCGCGAAGCAGGCGGTGTGCCGTTCATTTTCAACACGATCGGCATTGACGACGGCATCGCCATGGGCCACGCAGGCATGAAGTATTCTTTGCCTTCCCGCGAGTTGATAGCTGACAGCGTCGAATCCATGCTCAAAGCCCATTGCTTCGATGGCATGATATGCATTCCGAACTGCGACAAGATCATCCCCGGAATGCTCATGGCCGCCATGCGTGTCAACATCCCCACCATCTTCGTCAGCGGCGGTCCAATGGCCGCAGGCATCGCAAACACAGTCAAAGACCCCGACCTCCCGCCCGGGCTCAGGTCCGCTTCAAGGCACTCGGACCTGATCTCGGTTTTCCAGGCTGTCGGACAGTTGCAGGCCGGCAAGATAACCGAAGCCGACCTTAAACAGCTTGAACAGAGCGCCTGTCCAACATGCGGATCGTGCTCGGGCATGTTCACTGCCAATTCAATGAACTGCCTCTGCGAAGCGCTCGGAATGGCATTGCCCGGCAACGGCACAATCCTCGCCGTTTCAAAAGACAGGGAACATTTGTATCGTTGGGCCGCAACCCAGATTCTCAAACTCATCGAACTGGACCTCAAACCGCGCGACATCGCCACAATCGAAGCCTTCGACAACGCCCTTGCACTCGATGTCGCAATGGGCGGATCAACCAACACCGTCCTTCACACCCTCGCAATCGCTCGCGAAGCCGGCATCCGGTACGACATCGCACGCATCGACGCAATCTCGAAACGTGTTCCATGCCTTTGCAAGGTTTCACCATCCTCACCGTATCACCTCCAGGACGTCCATCGTGCAGGCGGAATCCACACGATCATGGGCGAACTCAAACGCATGGGCCTGCTGCACACATCGTGCAAGACCGTCACAGGCCTGACCATCGGCGAAAACATCGACCAATGGGACGTTCGCTCGTCGCATTGCCTTCCTGCCGCCAGGGCTGTTCGCGTATCAGGCGCATCGGCCCCGGTGGTCGAAGTGCCACCCCAACCAGGTATCCCACTAATGCCCAAACCCGTGTTCTGCTTCCCGGCCGACGTCGGATCGATCGCCCTCTGGCGCGTCGCAGCAGCGTGGAACGCAGGCGACATCGACGCCCTGCTGGCCGTGTTTTCAGAAGACTCAGAACTTAATGTCGGCGAAGACCGCATTGTCCGAAAATGCGATGACATGAAGACATGGTTCGACGACCAGATGCGCCGCGCCGCAGGCCGCATCCGCGCCGAGTTGGCTGCGCTAGATAACCAACCCGCACTGTTGTTCTCACAATACACAGGCGGCAAAAAGAACAGAGCATGGCTGATGACACCAACTCGCTTCCGCGACGACCTCGTCGTTGGCGTGCGCCTCGAATCAGGTAAAGAACAGATCAACCGCGCCGAACCCGTGGGTTTGATGCCGCATGACCCGGCGTTCATGTTCAATCCAACAGACTGCATCAGAACAAAGGAAACCGCATACTCAGCCGACGGCGGCCTTGCAGTCCTTTACGGCCAGCTCGCCCCGGAAGGAAGCGTGGTCAAAACAGCCGGCATCAGCCCCGAGTTCAAGAAAAACTGCGGCGATAATTTCGTGTTCGAAGGGCCATGCGTCGTCTTCGAAAGCCAGGAAGAAGCCTGCGAAGGCATCCTCGCCGGCAAGGTCAAACCCGGTGACGTCGTCATAATCCGCAATGAAGGTCCCCGGGGCGGACCCGGAATGCAGGAAATGCTTTCGCCGACCAGTTACATCGTCGGAATGGGATTGGGCGACAAGGTCGCGCTCATCACCGACGGCCGTTTCAGCGGTGGCACCGCCGGCGCCTGCATCGGCCACGTCTCACCGGAAGCCGCCGAAGGCGGCCCCATCGGCCTCTTGAAGCCCGGAGACCGGGTAAGAATAGATTTCCCAAATCGGCGCATCGACATCTGCGTGCCAGAAGCCGAACTCGAAGCGCGAAGAAAAACATGGCAGCCACTCAAACGACCTCTCACGGGCTGGCTGGCGCGCTACCAGAAAATGGTAACCAATGCAAGTCAGGGCGCCGTGCTCGCAAGTGACTAGCCCTCGCAGACATCTGCGCCATGTTGGGTAATATCAATAGATACTGAAAAATCACCTATGGACCCCTTGTTACGAATCCTCAGAGATAATGCGAACATTGCTCCCGAACAGCTCGCAGCCCAGTTGAACCTCACAAAAGACGAGGTCCTCGCAAGAATCAAGGCGTACGAAGCTGAAAACGTCATCCTCGGTTACCGCACCATCCTCAATGAAGAAAAACTCGGTGTTGATAACGTTCGCGCCGTCATTGAAGTGAAGATCACACCCGAACGCGAAGGCGGATTCGACCGTATCGCCGAGCGCATAGCGAAATATCGCGAAGTGCGCTCCTGTTACCTGATGTCGGGCGCATATGACCTTCTTGTCGAGGTCGAAGGCCAAAGCCTCCGTGACGTCGCGATGTTTGTTAGCGAAAAACTCGCCACAATCCAGGGCGTGCTGAGCACGGCAACGCATTTTATGCTCAAACCTTACAAAGAACAGGGCGTTTTAATGACTCCCGACCGCCACGAAGAACACCTGCCCGTAACACCCTGATGTTCCTGGCTAAGGAGTAGTGTCATAACGCCAAACCGGCTCTCTCCGCTCTCGGTCTTGGGCCCGCCTCGCTAAAATAGTCAGGCAAAAGTCCGGACAGGCAGCCCTGTTCGCCCACGAATCACCGCCGCGGTCACCTCGAGCTCCTGCTCGGTCAGCTTTTCAACCCACGGCTCCGGCACCGGTCGAGCGATCGTATAAGCGTGCACCTCTTTTATCTGTCCGCCGTTGGCGACAATGCTTCTCAGCCTCTCACAATAGGCAAGCAATTCGGTTTCAGGCATTGTCGCACCGTGCACTCTCATGAACATGCTCTGAATCACAATCGGTCGTTCACGCGACGTATCGAGTATGTTCCCAAGTATCCGCTCGAATTGCACCGGTGACCGGTTGATCATGCGATACCATGTTTCAGTCCCCGCATCGAGTTTTGCCCAAACTTCGCCGTTGTTCACGTCCATCACCGCAAGCCCCTTCTTGACATCCTCTTTGCCAAGCCCTGTCGCGTTGGTGATCAAGACGATCTTTGTCTGGTCAAGGTTCTCCCGTTTCCTGACCTCCGCCGCAACCCTGACACACTCACTGAAGTTCTCAACCAAAGTCGGCTCGCCATCACCGCTGAATGAAATGTCCTTTATCGTCCGCGCGAGGTCTCCTGCATCGTGAAACTTCTGGTCCGCAAGCAGTCTGCCCTCCTTTGCCCAGCGAACCAACAACGTCAGCTCATCAAGAATCCTGGCCGGATCAACTTTCCCGCTGCGACCCGGCGACCGCCTGTTCACTTCACAATACGCGCAGTTGAAATTACAGCGCTTGTCCGGGTTCAGGTTCACACCAAGCGACAGCCCCCCAGCACGACGCGAAATCACCGGATACACAATCGTCAGCCCTGAAAACGACCGATTGTGATCCTGCACAGCAGCAAGATTCGGCGGAACTTGTCCACGATCCGTTGACATGGCCGCAATTTAGACTTCGCACACGCTTCCGCAAGTCCGTGCCCCGACGCAGGCCGATCTCGGTCGGCATATACCAGAGCGGCGCAGCCGCAACCAAAAGGGCCAAAAACCCGCTCCATCCCAGAAAGACATTCGCGCATTGATCCTCCCATGGACGAACCCGTTCGTGGCGCAGTTGCTTCTCCAACGCATTGGGCCGTCCGCGGGCAATATTTCTCAGCGCGGCGCAGCCGAAACCAAAGGACCGCGGCGAGATAAATGCGTTCGTTCCAGGCTTGGCACTCCGTCGCGCCGCGCTGAAAGGGGCGACTTCGTCGCCAAATGGGGAAATGCGAGCGGGATCAGTGGCCGAAAAGTTCGAAGGCAAAAGTCTCGAAGCACGCGCTGATCTGCAATTTCCGCCCAGATTACCCAGTATTATACTCGACTGCAAAGGCCGCACTCTGGTGGCAAATTGAGCAAACTCGCAGTCTGAAAATCTTCGCAAAAATGATCGATTTCTCCATATAGTAATACAACCTCATTTTTCTGCCCTCCATTGTTCTGCCATTCCCTCTTTCGTCTCTTTTCGTTTTTTCGGCTATCACCGAAAAAACACCTGTTGGTTCTTTCGGTTAGCCGAAAAAAGGAAAAGAAAACGAAAGAATGTTACTGCCCTATTCTCGCTTTTTGCGGTTCCGATATTGACCCAGCGGCGGGCGCGATCCCGGCGCGATCGCTTCTCCAACGCACCGGCAGCACCGCGGCGATCTTTTCTCCCCCCATTTTTCTGCCATCCATTTTTCTGCCATTCCTATTCTCGTTTCTTTGCGGTCCCGATTCTCGTGTGGCGGCGACGGAAGCGTTCTTTGGGGAGGGGGAACGCACAACGTACAGCGAAAGAAGAACAAAGAACGACTGTCAACGCTCAACGTCCAACGTTCAACCCGCATGTTGGGCGACGGGTTGGGTGTCCGTCCGGGTGGCTAAGACCGTTGACGGGCGCGTTATATCCAACGCGCCGGCAGACCCGCGGCTGACTTTTCACCGCCTCATTTTTCTGCCATCCATTTTTCTGCCATTCCCTCTTTCGCCTCTTTTCGTTTTTTTCGGCTATCACCGAAATTCTCTGTGTGCCAGACCGGCATGGCGCGGGCTTTCAGCCCTTATTTACCTCGCCGGGCGCACTTTACCTGGGGCGTTGCCCCAGGCTGGTATAGATCGGGCCTTTGGCCCTTATTGTCACTGTTCAGTGACCAGAGCGCCAACGGCGCGCCATATACCACCGTGGGACAACGCCCCACGAAAAGGCCGACCCCCACGGTCACCTTCCACGATACAAGGACTGAATGCCCGTTCTATCACTGCAGGCCGTTCCCGGATTGATGCGCCCGAGGACGGGCACGCTCCCGGCGCCGTTGCTTTCTCCAACGCACCGGCAGCACCGCGGCGATCTTTTCTCCCCCCATTTTTCTGCCATCCATTTTTCTGCCATTCCCTATTCTCGTTTCTTTGCGGTCCCGATTCTCGTGTGGCGACGACGGAAGCGTTCTTTGGGGAGGGGGAACGCACAACGTACAGCGAAAGAAGAACAAAGAACGACTGTCAACGCTCAACGTCCAACGTTCAACCCGCATGTTGGGCGACGGGTTGGGTGTCCGTCCGGGTGGCTAAGACCGTTGACGGGCGCGTTATATCCAACGCGCCGGCAGACCCGCGGCTGACTTTTCACCGCCTCATTTTTCTGCCATCCATTTTTCTGCCATTCCCTCTTTCGCCTCTTTTCGTTTTTTTCGGCTATCACCGAAATTCTCTGTGTGCCAGACCGGCATGGCGCGGGCTTTCAGCCCTTATTTACCTCGCCGGGCGCACTTTACCTGGGGCGTTGCCCCAGGCTGGTATAGATCGGGCCTTTGGCCCTTATTGTCACTGTTCAGTGACCAGAGCGCCAACGGCGCGCCATATACCACCGTGGGACAACGCCCCACGAAAAGGCCGACCCCCACGTCACCTTCGACGATAAAAGGGCTGAAGGCCCGCCCTACCACTGCAGCACGTTCCCGGATTCGTGCGCCCGAGGACGGGCGGGCTCACGGCGCGATCGCTTCTCCAACGTGCCGGCAGCAGCGCGGCGATCTTTCCCCCCCCATTTTTCTGCCATCCATTTTTCTGCCATTGCTTTTTGTTCTTCCCCACAATTCGCTTGCCGCTCCGACTGAATTGTCGCAACGTGACATGGAGATTCTCAAACATCTTTCTGTTATGAAAAAGCACTTCACTGCATTCGGTGTGACTCAACTGTGGCACGCCCTGATCCTTTTTTCCGCCGGCCTGATCTCAATGTCCGGATCTGTTGCTCTCGGCCAAACCGCCGGCAGCAACGCTCCGTTGCGAATCATTTGCTTTGGGGCTCATCCTGACGACTGCGAAATCCAAGCCGGCGGCGTGGCAGCCATGTGGGCGGCACGCGGTCACAAGGTCAAATTGGTATCAGTCACAAACGGCGACATCGGACATTGGCGGGACGCAGGCGGACCGTTGGCCAATCGACGCCGCGCCGAAGTCGAAGCCGCCGCAAAAGTGCTGGGCGTAACAAGCGAAGTGCTCGATATTCACGATGGAGAACTCCTGCCGACACTGGAAAACAGAAAATTGATCGTCCGCCTCATCCGCGAATGGAAAGCCGACATTGTGATGGGCCCCCGTCCAAACGACTATCACCCTGACCATCGCTACACGGGAGTTCTCGTGCAGGACGCTGCGTACATGGTGACGGTACCGTTCTTCTGTCCGGATGTGCCGCATTTGGCGAAAAACCCGGTGTTCTTGTATTTCCCGGATTCTTTCAAAAAACCAAATCCGTTCACGCCTGACATCGTTGTGGCAATAGACGATGTGATCGAGAAGAAACTCGATGCATTGGACAAATTGGTTTCGCAATTCCACGAAGGCGGCGCAAATGGCGGACCGGCGCTAATGCCAGCCGACCCCGCCGGCCAAGCGGAACGCGCAAAACAGGTGCGTGAGTATTTTCGGAATCGACAAAAGAACCTGACCACGCGCTTCAAATCAGCGATTTCGGATTGGTACGGCGAGGAACGAGCAGGCCGCATCGAGTATATAGAAGCTTTTGAAGTCTGCGAGTACGGCAGACGTCCCGATCGCGCCGAACTGAAACGGCTATTCCCTTTCTTTGACGCAGCGCCATGAACGCCTCCTTGCTCCGTTCAGCGCGGCGCGACGGAGTGTCAAGCTTGCAATCAACGCATTTACCTCGCCCGGATCATTCGATTGCGGCTGCGCCTGCGCCGCGCTGAGGTCTGCGGTCTCTCGAAACCAACCACGCATCGCTAACCGATAACCCGTACCAAACTGTTCCGCATAAACGCAGGACTCTAACACAGCGCAGGGTTGCGCCGCGCTGAGGACTAACGCGATTCATAACGCTCGCCTGCCATCAGACGGAATCGTTCCAGCAGGTCGTATCGCGCCGTGAGCCCAAAATAGAGGTTGGTACAGGCGCATATGATGAACCACACAACCGGAATATGTTCCCACACCATCGGCGGGCTGGGCCGGTGTTGGTAAATGAACGCAGTCCCCATGAGTACCACAAGCAATACAAACCATGGGAGAAACAGTATCCGTCTCACCGTCGCGGCAAATGCACGGTCCGCACGTCTCTTTTTCAATGCAAGCCACATCCCAACCCATTCGATCGTCCGAATGTCCCACAAGGCTGTTACGATGCCGACGATGGCCATGCCAAGCGTCGGCTCGTCGCCCCCGAAAACTTCGAACGAGGTCTCGCTAAGTACAATCATACCAAGCTGAACGATCAATACTGCGCCGGCAGGAACCATCAACAGCCGGTCCATCGCACGCAAATGACCGCGCACGATTTCATGCACGCTGATTGGCGTCGTAAGAAGCAATTCAAGTGCTCCGGATTGCATTTCGGTTGCAAGCTGATGCGTTGCTTCGGAAGCAGCGAGCCATTTGATTGGCCCCAGCAACCATATGCCCACGAGGAACACCGCAGCATCGCCCGTGGTAAAGTATGCGTAGCGGACTCTGATGAAAACCCAAAACGCAAGGGCAATCGCAACCGTGCTCCAAAGCAACCATCTCTTCAACCTTTGCCGCCACCTGAGCCATGCGATAGGGTCTGTGTCCATGAGCGCACGCAGCTTGCGCCGCGCCTCGGGACTTCCATAGTACCAATCATGCCAAATCCGACGACGCACTATTCTTCCTACCCATCCCGATGGTTCGCGCCATGCGTGAGCGGTCACCCAACCGGCCACGGCAAGCGCAATCCACGCCATGGCGTGGGTTGAACCAAATGACACCCAGAATCCAACCGGCGCGACCTGATAATTGCCGGCGAGTGTCATCGCCGAAACCGGGCTGATGATTTGTGCGGCCTGTCCCAACAAATCATCGGTGTGCACCGAGCCTGGTGCCATTGCCGTGGCAACCACAACAATCAAAAACAATGCGAATCCGGTCAGAGCCAACGCGCTCCGCCACTGCACACACAGAGCAGACATGAGAATCCCGATGGCAAGGGACAAAAACAAAGTGTTGCCCAACACAAGAGCGGTACGGAGCAGATCACCCAGTTGCACGCCGCCCAGTAGAATTGGAATGGCCATCACAGGAAGCACGGCCAGCAAGGCAAAAACGGATGTTACAGAAGCAGCAACAAGTTTCCCAAGAACAACATCCATCCCGTGCAGGTCCGTGAGAAACAGCAGACCAAGTGTGCCATCGCGTTTCTCAGCGCTGATGGTATCGCATGTCAGAACCGGGCCGGCAATCACGCAAAAACAGAAAACCAGCCACGCAAGCGGCACAAACAATTCCCTTCCGCTCTGCAGTGCACTTCCGAACGGAGGCCACACAATCAAGACCGCAAAAGCGCAAAGTACGGCGCCTCCGGCCGAAACCAGCCTGACCCAGAATGCGCTTCGATGGCGGACAGCCACGCGCAATTCTCTTTCAACCACCGGCAGGAAAGTCATTGTCGGGCCGAAACGAAGTTCGCAATTGTGACGTGTAAATAGTCACTTCTCGGAATCAATGTCCGGTGGATGTCTCCACCGCGGTCAACGGTTCGATTTTGAGTGTTCTCGAACTTTTTGGCGAAGGCGGATGCATGCGGAAAAACGGGCGCTTGTCATACCGATAAGTTTGCGCTGCAGCGCTCCTGAAATGACGCTGTAACTTGCTCCTTGCCCAAATCACCAGCAAGAGGTTCTTCAAAACCCACGCCAGCGTTCGCGCAACCGGATAATAAGCTAAGCCGGTGCCGAACAACGCTCGCAACAGACTGCTGGTGTTCAGTCTCACGACAAAGCTTGCAGGAAGTATCGTCGAAAGCCCGGGAAGGAAATAGCCGATTGTCCACGGCCCAAGTATCACAAGCGCGAACGTGTAAAGCACGGCAAACCCCGGCTTTCTCAGGGAAAGGCTCAGCCACGACCCCACGTAGCAAAGCGCCAGAACATCGGTTAAAAAGTTGATCAGGCTGCTGCCGGCAGCGATCAGATATGACTGCAGCAACATGCCGCCCACGCCGCCCTGGAGGTTTGCCAGCCGCCAATTCACCGCAACATAAAACACATGCAGCACCGCAATGGCCACGATCGGCAATACAAAAAACCGACGTAACGCCCGCCAATGCCCCCGCAACAACGTCCGTACCGGGATCGGCGTCGTTAGAATCAACTCCAGAGCCCCGGTCCTCCTTGCCTCAAGGAAAAACCTGCATGCCATCACCGTAATCCAAACCCTGTTCGTGAAAACCAGCGCATGTGAGAAGTATTGATGGAACTGGTAACTCGACGTGTTTCGCCGGTAACCAAACGTGATCCAGAACACGTTCAGCGCAACAAGACATACCAACGTCCAAAAAACAAAATGCGGCCAACGTAATCGCCCCGCCACGGCAAAAACCGGGTTCTGTTCCAATCGCTTGCGGTAAATGCGTTTCCACCCGGCTGTGTACCCAAAGCGCATCAGCCATCTGTGCCGGATTGGCGGTTCTTCGGGGTTTTCGCGCCAGACTCTGGGCATGCTCAACGCCGTTATCACCATGAAAACCCAGCTCATGCAATGCACCACCCCCAACGAAAGCCAATAGTTCTGCGGCGCCGTCCTGTAGCTCGCGTCAAGCGCGAGATACCCCGTGTATGCAGGACTTGCAAGCGCCACTGTCGGGAACTGGTTGAGAGGGCGAATGAAAAAACCCGACTCGACCACAACAAACAATCCCGGAACAAGCCCGGTCAGCCCAAGCACAAGCACCACCGATCCAAGAACAGCTTTCGATTGGTCCCGGCTCAGGGTCGAAACACACATGCCGGCTGTCAGTGAAAAAAGAATGGCGTTTACCACGGCAAGCGCCGTCCGCCAGTATTCACCCGGCGTTACACCGCCCATCAACAACGGCAAACCAAGCGCGGGTAAAATGCCCAGCAACCCGTAAAACGCGGAGATCGAAGTTGCCAACCATTTCCCCAGCACAACATCAACGCTTCTCAGCTCCGTCAAAAAAAGCAAACCCAATGTACCGTCGCGCTTTTCTTCGCTCACTGAATCGGCAGTGACAAACGGAGCAACAAGAAGACAATACGCGAAAGCAAGGATCGTCAGGGACGAAAAGACCGATTTTCCAAGGTTGACTGCCGGCTGTTGCATGCCCACGCCGTAACAGAGCCATGCGCATACCAGCAAAGCAGCCGCCGCCGCTGCGACACGCAACCAGTAGGTCTTGTTGCGCCGCGCAGCAACACGCAGTTCTCTGGACACTATCGGCAGGATCGTCACGTCACCGCCAAAGATAATCGGCCCTTCATCAGCGCGCACGCCAAAACAAGCCCTTCACGCACCGCGGCACAGCAGAGCGCCGAGATTGACACCTTCGCGTGATGGCCATGAACAACAAAACGCGGTCTGAAAAACAAAAAACGCCGCTCCGTTGTGGAGCGGCGTTTTCATCAAACAGTCTATTCAGCTAACCAACCCTTATGGTTCGAATATCACTCAGCGCGGCAAGGCAGAGCGCCAAGCTCGAAACGGACGTCTTTACTGCGCCCCCGGCAATGCCGCGCCCACGGCGGTTAGAGTCCCGCCTTTAGGCGGAACCAGTTTCATCAAACCAAACATCTGCACTGTCCAGTGGTCTGCCTGCGTTCCGCGTAAACGCGGTACTCTAACGGCGCATCGTTGCTCGACGCGACGGGCGATGCCACGCCCGCGGCGGCTAGAGTCCCGCCTTTAGGCGGAACCGATTCATGAAACGAAACATGTGCACCGTTCAGTGGTCTGTCTGTGTTCCGCGTAAACGCGGGACTCTAACGGCGCATCGTTGCTCGACGCCTCGGGCGAGGACACGTCCGCGGCTGTTAGAGTCCCGCCTTTAGGCGGAACCAGTTTCATCAAACCAAACATCTGCACTGTCCAGTGGTCTGCCTGCGTTCCGCGTAAACGCGGTACTCTAACAGCGCATCGTTGCTCGACGCCTCGGGCGAGGCCACGTCCGCGGCCGTTAGAGTTCCGCCTTTAGGCGGAACCAGTTTCATGAAACGAAACATGTGCACCGTTCAGTGGTCTGTCTGTGTTCCGCGTAAACGCGGGACTCTAACGGCGCATCGTTGCTCGACGCGACAGGCGATGCCACGCCCGCGGCGGTTAGAGTACCGCCTTTAGGCGGAACCACTTCATCAAACCAAACATCTGCACTGTTCAGCGATCTGTCTGCGTTCCGCGTAAACGCGGGACTCTAACGGCGCATCGTTGCTCGACGCGACGGGCGATGCCACGCCCGCGGCGGCTAGAGTCCCGCCTTTAGGCGGAACTGTTTCATGAAACCAAACATCTGCACTGTTCAACGGGTTGGCGGTTTCGATCCTGGGCCGGCGCGGAAATACTGCTCCAAGTGCCTTAATGAACCCGTGCTCGAGTCAGTCCCCGGCAGATTCCTTGCCTTCGGTTCGTGGACGTGGAATGCCGAGCTTGTCCATCAGCTCGTACAGAGTCGGACGACTGATCTGGAGCTCAGCCGCAGCCGGAGCGATTTTGCCACCATGCCGGTTCAGCGCAACTTGAATGGCTTCGCGCTCCGCAGCCTGGCGCGCATCCTGCAATGTCCGAACAGATTCAGCTTCGGGTACCTCCGCCAATTCCAAATCCACAGGGTCAATCCGCGCGCTATTCGTCATTATGACCGCTCGTCTGACACGGTTCTCGAGCTCGCGCACGTTCCCCGGCCAGGCATGTTTCTGCATCGCAGCAAAAGCGCTCGGACTAAAATCAATCTGATCGTGTCCCGATTCCGCGGTGAAGCGCTTCAAAAACGCCCGCGCAAGCAGGGGAATGTCACCAACCCGATCCCGCAACGGCGGAATGCGTATCACCACAACCGCCAGACGGTAGTACAAATCTTCCCTGAATTTCCCTTCCGCGACGGCCTTTTGCAGGTCCGTGTTGGTGGCAGCCACAACACGCGTGTCAATCTCGATCCGCGTTCTTCCTCCGACGCGTTCTATGGTGCGCTCCTGCAAAAAGCGCAACAGTTTCACCTGAATCGCAAGCGGCAAATCGCCGATTTCATCAAGGAAAAGTGTCCCCCCAACCGCGGATTCAATGCGCCCTTTCCGCTGCGTGTGCGCACCGGTAAATGCGCCCTTCTCATGCCCGAAAAGCTCACTTTCTAGAAGCGTCTCCGGAATCGCACTGCAATTGATCGGCACAAACGGACCGTCTTTGCGCGCGCTTCGCTTGTGAATGGCAAGCGCTGCCATCTCCTTACCAGTTCCACTTTCACCCAGTATCAGCACCGGCGCATCTGTCGTCGCAACCTTGCGGATTGCGGCAAAAACCTCCTGCATGCCACGGCTGTTCCCGAGCATTCCCTCGAAACCGCCGCTGTCCAGCCGCTGCTGCATCAACCGATACTCACGTTCGAGCTGGGCGACGTAGAATGCCCGGCGCAGGATTATCTTCATCTCCTCGACGTCAATCGGTTTGCACAGGAAATCCGAAGCGCCCGCACCAATCGCCCTCAAAGCATTCTGCTTTTCAGTCTGCCCCGTCACCACAATGATCTTCACCAGCTTGTCGATCGCCAACAAATCCCCGATCGCCGCCAAACCTTCCTCGGGCGACACAGGATTCGGCGGCAGTCCAAGATCGAGCAATACGACCATCGGCTTCTTGGCGCCGAACATCTCAACGGCAGAAGGCCGGTCCTGCGCAAGAACAGGATCGTACTCGTCTGAAAGCGCCCATTTGAGCTGCGATCGAATCTCCTCGTCGTCATCAACAACCAACACCGTCTTTTTTGAACCGGCTACTGTCATCTGCACAATCCCCACATGGGTAACCACATTTTACCCAACTCACTCCTCCCACACACGCACAATTCAGTTCCTCAGAAAAACGAGAACCGCTCCGGCACGTGGATAATGTCAAACGGTCTTATGAAAAACTGCGTTGTGCTTTCTCCGCTGATTACCGGTTTCAAGTTGATCACATACGTCTTCGACCGATCGCCCTCCCGGCGTATCACTCGAACCGCTTTCACGTTGGCACGCGACTGGTCGAATCCACCGGCTTCTGCAATCGCTTCAAGAACCGTTATCGGTCGATCCGTCATCACTTTCCCCGGTCGCAACACGGCGCCTGTGACAAAAACCGCGAAAGCCGCCGAGTCCAGCGACACCGTCACTTCTTTCGACACTAATTGGTCCCCGTACGCCTGGATAATCGCCTTTTCAAGTTCCGCCGGTGACAAGCCACTTGCTTTGATGTCGCCCACCAGCGACAGGTTTATCTTGCCGTCGCGCCTGATTTGCTGGACTGTGTTCAACGTCGGGCTTGCCGGAAAAGTGATTCTCACCACGTCACCCTCCTGCAACACGATTGTGCGATCCGGCCCTGCCTGTTCCGGAGGAACAAAAGTCGGGCTCGGCGTCTGGCATCCAACAAGCATTAACACCAACCCCAAAAGTACGCCCCGACGCACATTGCTCCGCACACCGCGAAACGGAGCCCCGCTAAAATCGGTCAATGCCCTTGCAATTCCGCCAAACCAACTCATAGTCACCTGACAAACCTTGTTCACTCTCGATCCCCGAACAAATTGGTCTCCTGTGCGATCTGGTATTTGATTTGTGCCCATATCATTCATCGTGGTTTAGAATCTGCCCGCTGCTTGTCGATTTCAAAACTCTCTTACGCTGAATCCCAAGCCGGGCCATGATGTTGTAAAATGTCGCCCGACTCACGCGCAGATCAGACGCCGCCGCCGAAATGTTGCCGCCGTGCTTCTCAAGCATCTGCAAAATCATTTCCCGTTCCAAAGCCCGACGCGCATCCTTGAGCGTGTGCGGCAAACAAGGCGTCTCGACAGCAGGCAGTTCAAGATCAGAAGCCCGCACCACGCCGCCTTCAGCCATGATAACACCTCGTCTGACCCGGCTTTCAAGCTCGCGGACATTGCCCGGCCATGCATGATCCTCGAGCGCCTTGATTGCATCCTCGCTAAACACCAGCTTGGTCTTTCCGTAGCGCTTGGCAAACCTGTCCAAAAACATCTCCGCCAGCATAAGAACATCCTTCTCGCGACTCCGCAACGGCGGTATCCGAATCACCACAACGGCAAGCAAGTAGTACAGGTCAGGCCTGAATTTTCGATCACCCACAGCATTGACCAGATCAGTGCAACTGCTGGCAATAACACGAAGATCCGTCTTCGCCGGTTCCCTGTAATCTGCAAGCCCCACTTGATGCTCACACAGCAGGTCCACCAGCCGCCCCTGCAGCGGAATCGGCAGCTCATCTATCTCACTTATGAACAACGTCCCGCCAATCGCCTCATGGAACCGACCGGGAATCGATGTTGGCCCGGCCATCCCACCGACCGGTTCGTGCCCAAACATCTCCGATTCAAGCGCGTCGTATTGCATCGCCCCACAGTTGATCCGGACGAAAGGGCCATTCTTTCGCGCGCTCAACCGGTGAATCGCATGCGCAGCAACGCTCTTGCCAGATCCACTCTCACCGTACAACAGTACCGAAGCGTCGGTCGCCGCAACTTTCCGAATGGACCTGAAAACCTCCTGCATCGCGTGGCTCGCCCCGAACATACCCTCCAATGTAAACGGCTCGGCCTTCTGCTGAAGGTCCGCCCGTTCCAGCTCGCCCACGCCCAATCGCCTCTGCAGCAACAGCCGCAGTTCTTCCATCCGCGCCGGCTTCCGCATCGCCTCGCATAGACCCGGCGGAACCGGGGTACCAACGCCCGTCGCGCTCTCACCCTTTTCGCTGAGCATGATCACCTTCGCCAGCCGATCAAGAGTGATCATGTCGTTGATAAGCCCGACGCTTTCCGACGTCTGAGGCGGTCCGAGCGGAGAATCAATATCGACAAGAGTGAGCGCAGGCCGATTCGACCTGAAAACAGCCTCCGCAGATGAGCGGTCCCTGGCAGTCAGCACGTCGAAATCATCTCGCAACGCCGCTGCCATCTCCGAAAGAACATTATCGTCCCCGGCAACAAGCAATAGTGTGGGTTTGGTAGCCATGGTCAATTCCTCAAGTGACACTCTCCATTTTCTGCGCTGGGCGGTTGAGTGGCAGCAGCACCTTGAAAACCGTCCCTTTGTTCTGCTCGCTCTCCACTTCCAATTTGCCGCGATGCGCTTCAACAATCATTCTGCTTTGAAACATCCCTATTCCAAGGCCCTTCTTCTTCGTCGTCTGAAAAGGACGGAAAAGACACCGATCGAGAAACTCCGGGCTCATGCCGCAGCCGTTGTCAGCCACGGTCACAACTGCCCATCCATTGCGAGAGGCGGTTGATACTTCGATACGTCCGCCGGCACCAACCGCCTCTTTCGCGTTCAGGAGCAGGTTAATCAGAACCTTCTTAATCTGTTCGGGATCAAACGACAGCTTCGGCAAATCGCTCAGGTCAGTCACAACCTCGACATCCCCGGCAGTCCCGGTCCCCAACGACTCTAACGTCTTTGCAACAAGTTGGTTAAGGTCCCCCTCGACCGAGTTGATACGCAATCCTTCCTTGATCGAAGTCAGACGGCTGATCAGCCCGTTGATGTGATCCACTGCTTTCCCGATCGCTCGAAGCGCGTCTTCACGAAATGCCGGATCGTTAAAGTGAACCGGCAGGTTCCGAAGCGTCAAAGACAGCGCTGAAGCCGTGTTCTTCAGGTCGTGCACAAGAAACGCCGACATCGCCTGAAAAGCTTCCAACTGCTTCGACTCGAGCAACCGTTCCGACAGTTGAATGTTCCTCAGGTTCGCCGCCACCTGATCCCCTATGCATTTCAGCAATTCGTAATCCTCGATCGAAAACCGTACTCCGCTCACTCGATCTGCCAGCGTTATCAAGCCCTGCACTTCTCCCGCTGCAATCAGCGGCACGCAGACGCGATTGCCACCCTTGCCGAAATGATCCGGGTTGCACCGCTTCAGCAGCTCGACGCACGGCTCGCTCAACATGTCAATATCGACCGGTTCATTCTTTTGTTTCAGAAACGCAAGCAACGCCGGCAAATCACGCTGATCACCAAGCAACTCGACCGCCTTCTGTTCCGTCAACGAAGTCGAAGCCCCAAATACCAGCCTGTTCCTCTGCAAGTCCACCAGCCAAACCGTCGCCGAAAGCACATTGAACGTCTCCGCCACAAGCGCCACCACTTCACGACACAGGTCAGTCCGATCCACACGCGACGTTGCCCGCTCCGTGAACGCCGTCCACACTTTTCGATAGTCGTGCAGCGGACGTCGAAAATGCCGGCTCACAAACCGCATGCTGTACTGCCGAACCCGATCCGACGCCAACACCAAAGCCAACGCCGCCATCGCCAGCAAAATAAACAGAGCTTTCAGCGGAAAATCAATGTCACCCCCAAGCGCGCTCACCACCTGCGCAAGCAAACCAACAACAAATAAATAAACACCAACCAGTAATACCGTTAGCGACTGATGGATCACCGCCTGCGACGGGTACACGTCAATCTCAACTATCCCCGATCTGGCCGCCGACGTAGCAATCAGCCCACAAGCCAACACCAACGCTCCAGCTTCAATCCCGGCCATCGAAGTCGCAATCCCCGAAAACAAAAGTCCCTGGCTCGATGTGTAAACCCGCGCCCCAAACAACAACCCAAGCCCGAGCATCGCAAACTTGATCCGCCATCGCATCACCCCGACCGCAGTCCGATAGGTCCGTTCGAGGTTCATCAAAACCAACACCGACCCGATCAACATCAGCATGTGAAAAACTCGGCCCGGCCAGCTAGTCGCAATAAACCATGTCGTCACCCCCTCAGGTTTTCCAACTCCGATCATCAGAGATTCTTCAAACCCCAAAACCAATAGCACCGGCATCAAAAAGGCTGCGCCAAGCACAAAACGCCACTGCCGCACAAACAAAGCATAGTTCCCCCTCGAATAGGTGAGACTAAACAGCAGCCACGTCCCCGGAATCAGCGACGAAAACCCCAGCCGATAGTATTGCCACCGGGCGGCCTGCACCCAATCCGTTGCACTTGCCGACAGCCAGGCGCAAACACTTTCGCCAGCCAATAGAGCCATCCCGACCGCAAACGACCAGCCTGCCGCACCCCACCGCCGGAAGGCTATGCATGCCATAGCCAAACAACCGGCCAGAATGGCTGCTCCAATGGAAAGTATCGCAGACACTATGTACGCCTAACGCCCTAACTTTTCAGCAAAAATCATACTAGCCCAATCGCGCCGGAAATTCCACCCACATGAATCACAACAAATCCAGGCGGAAAATCACACCTAAGTAATTGCTAGAAGATTACTTAATCGCATCGACCCACCAAAGATTGAGTCAAAAAGTATTTGATTCTCTCCGCTTGCAAAACCCGTAACTATGCCCCCATTCACGCCAAATCGTCGGAAAACTTTACAGTGTTAACTGTCAAGTTTTCTTATCATTTTATCCGCATTGACACTCCCAACCCCTAAGCACTGCGAACGGCGGGAACAGGCTACGCGCTGGTAGGAGCGCGGCGATTTCCCCCCCCCCATTTTTCTGCCATCCATTTTCCTGCCATAAACCGGAATGGGGACAGGCACGTAATTCACTCTGGCGGCGGACCGGCGTGCCGCGCGATGCGACCATAGACCATAGACCATAGACCATAGACCATAGACCTCAGCGCGGCGCGACAGAGCGCTCCGGTTGCAATGAACGCTTGTATCCCGCGGCGAGCATTCGGTTCCGGCTGCGCCGCGCTGAGAATACGTGATGCGTGAAACGTCGCACACCCGTGGTGGTAAGAGTCCAGCCTTTGGCAGGAAAAGGTTCTCTTCACTGCCCAACTTCCGCATAAACGCGGAACTCCAACACCGCCGGCTTCCTCCGCACCTCGGGCGATGCCACGCCCACCGCTGCTAAAGTCCCGTCTTTAGGCGGAACAGTTTCTGCCAACCGGTCAGTGCCCGAAGCGCCAAAGCCGCGCTGCAGCACCGCGACCATTCTTGGCCGCCCCCAGCCGGATAAGGGGACAGGCACATAATTCTCGGTTGTCGGATCGATGCGCCCGAGACGGGCGCGCTCCCAACCGCGATTGCTTCCTACAACGCGTTGCACCCCCGCGGCGATCTTTCACCGCCCCATTTTTCTGCCATCCATTTTTCTGCCATAAACCGGAATGGGGACAGGCACGCAGTCAGGGCAGGTACAGTTTCTGTCGCCGGATTTCCGTTATCCAAACCGGTGTAACATCGGTCGTCGGATCGATGCGCCCGGGACGGGCGCGCTCCCGACGCGATTGCTTCCTCAACGCCTTGCACGCCCGCGGCGATCTTTCCCCGCCACATTTTTCTGCCATGGGAGAAGGGAAACGCGCAACGTAGAACGCTCAATCCGCAACGTGCAACGCGCAGAAGACACGGGCGCATGATGATGGCCAGCGGCGCTCCGAAACTCCTGCCTCGCAAACTCCGCCACCGCCCAGCCTCACTTCAATTTCTGCAGAATATTCGTCGCTTCCGCTGCCATGGGGCTTTTCGGATTCATCGCAAGCGCCTTTTGCAATGCCTGCCTGCTGTCTGTCTTCTCGTTCAACTTGTAATGTGCCAATCCGAGATAGTACATGACATCCGCGTCACTGGTCAGCTTCCGTGCGCTTTCCTTCAACAATTGCGCCGACTTCGCATATTCACCTCGCTGGTACGCGAGAACAGCGAGCGCCTTTGCAACGGCTGCGTCCTGGGGGTAAGCTTCGCGGGCTTTTGTAGCCAAATCATAAACCTTGCTTGCATCCGACGGGTTTTCCGCGTACGACAATGCCAGCTTGCGCACCGCAGGTTTGAACCCCGGTTTCAACCGCAGTATCCCCTCGTAGGCAGCAATTGCGCCCGTCTTGTTGCCGCGCTGCTCGTACACTGCCGCGGCAGCCATCAGGGCAGGAACCGAATTCGGATTGGCCTTGAGCGCTTTGTCGATCTCTGCCGCCGCCTGGTCGGCCTTGCCCGGGTTGTTGGCCAGATCGATCAATGACAACAGTTGACGCGCGTCCGCCGCACGTGAAAACCGCGCATCGGCCTGCAGAGCAATCTTCAGGTTCGCTTCGGCCTGACCAACATCCCCCGTCTCGTAGTAAGCCATGGCGAGGTCGTACAGCACCTCGGCCTGGTTGGGTCGTAGCCGTGCGCTTGTCTGCAAAAGCCTCAGCGCCCATTCGGCGTCGCCGGCCCCGAGAGCAATACGCCCGAGTGCGTGAGCAATGTAGGGGTCCTCAGGCGCAAGTTTCCATGCCGCCCGCGCATATTCAAGGGCCTGCTTGGGATCGCGCATCCGCCCTGCGTACAACTCGGCCAGCTTGACAGTCAATGCGGCGGAATTCGGATTGGCGCTGAGCGCCTGCTTATATACGCCAACGGCCTTGTCAACTGCGCCGCGTTGTTCGTGAATCGCCGCCAGCCGACTCGCAGCAATCACATCGCCGGGATACGCCGCAAGAGCTTTCTCGAGAAGCGAAATCCCCTGGTCGCTCGAGCTCTTGGTATCAATGCTCAAGACCGACAGCATTCTCGCGGCTTCATCTTTGCCGGGAAACTCGCGTTTGGACTCGACCGCGCGCTGGAGCGCGAGCCGCGCCATGTCTTCCTCACCAAGACGATAATGTGCTGCGCCAAGGTGATACTGAATCTCGGGTTCAGAGTCGAGTTTCTCCGCGCTTTCCTTGATGAGCTGGAGCGCTTTCCCGTATTCACCGCGCTTGAACAGAATCCAGCCCAGCGTATCCGCCACAGAAGGATCATTCGGCCTGAGGTCCCGTGCTCGTTGCGCCAGTTCATGCGCTTTGTCGAGCTGCCCCAACCGCTCCGAGTACAGATACGCAAGGTTGTTCATTGCCACCGGCGAATTTGTGCTGACGGCGAGAACTTTCTCATACCACCCTGCCGCCGCCCGATAATCCCCGCTACCTTCATGTATGGCTGCGATCTGCAACAGCGCGGCCAAGTCGTTGGGGTTCTTGGCCAGCAAAGTCTCGAGTTGTTGTAGCGCCTGGTCGCGCCTGTTACTCTGCAAGGCAATGTGCGCCAGCATCAGATGCGCCGGTCGCGCGTCCGGATCGAGCTCGATCACCTTTTTCAGGACCGATTCCGCCTGATTGGTCATGCCCTGGGCAAGGTGCACCGTCGCAAGAATCAACTGCGCCCCGGCAGATTTCGGGTCCTTGTTGATCGCTTCCGTGACGCGTTTGAGTGCCGAATCGTATTTGCGCTCCGACAAATCAAGGTCAACAAGCTGTTCAAGCAACACAAGATCGTCAGGTGCGAAGTTGGCCGCTTTCTCGAAAGCTTGACGCGCCTCCTGAATCTTGCCCTGCGACCGCAACACCCGCCCCATCAGAAACGGCGGCTGCGGGTTGGTCGGCATCATCGACGCCAAACGCCGGTACACACCCAGCGCTTCATCCGGCATTTGTTGCGCCAAATACGCATTTGCTATCAGCAGATGCGCAGGCACATTGTTCGACTGCCTTTGCAGCAATTGACGCAGTGAAGCAATTGCGGCAGAAGCATCGCCCTTCCGCAGGTTCAACTCGCTCAAAAGCATCACAGCATCTGTGTAGTCGGGCTCGATCCGAACCGCTTCATTGAGGCTGGCGATCGCTTTTGCGAGGTCGCGGTTCAAGAGATGCGCAATTGCCAAATTGTAATGTACCGACGGCACGCGCGGGTACTTGGCCGCAAGTTGAGTAAACTCCTTCACTGCCTCGGCGCTCTGTTGCTGCAGCAAACGCATTCGGCCTCTGAGCATCAACGCGTCGAAATCCGAATCTTCACGAATCAGCACTTTCCTCAGGGCTGCTGCGCATTCATCAAACTTGCGCTCGCTCAGGGCAATCTGCGCCAGCCGCTTGTAAGCCGGCAGGTAATCAGGCGCCTTTTCTACTGTCTCCTCCAACAGTTTTTTGGCTTCGGCAACAGCACCTGTCTGCAGTTTGAAATCTACATATCGCAGCCGCCTGTTGGATCGAACAGGATCGAGGTCTGTCGCAGTCTTGTAATACGCCTCGGCTTGTTTGAGATCACCCTTGACAAGGTAAAGGCTACCGAGAGCGAAGTTGGCCGCACCCGACTTCGGGTCCATGGCAAGCGCGCGCTTGAACGCGGCTTCGGCGTCTGCACTGTTGCCCTCGCGCATGGCCAGATTGCCCATCGCAAGGTGATAGGCCGCTGTCTCGCCCCCACGCTGCCGGTACCTATCGAGCATGCCGCGAACGGCAGGTATCTCGTTTCGGTCCCGGATTGTGTCCACAAGCAACAGCGGGGCTTCAGGATGAGCCGGATTACGATCGAGAACAAAAATTGCCTCGTCACGCGCCTCTTTTGTCTTTCCAGTGGCCGACAAGACATAACCGCACTTGACACGGACATCGAGGTTGTTGGTGTCCATGGACCGCGCGCCAAACAAAAACGCAGCCGCCCGCAGCAACCGTCCCTGGCTTTCGTAAATCGACCCGAGCCGATAAACGGCTTTGAAATTGCCAGGATCGAGCCTCAACACCCGCTTGTACTCGATTTCTGCTCTGTTGTAATCCCCGGCTTCGTAATACTTCTCGGCGCGATCCGCATAACGTGCCTTTCTGGCCTGCTTCGAACAGCCCGAGCCGACCAACACCGCCAAAACCGCGGCCAACAATACCGGCCCCAAAAAGCGTAATGTATAAACAATCTTCACTTCACCTTGTCTCTTGTTTTCAATGCATACTGCATAACTATATTGAGAAATCGATCGTTTTTGCGAAGATTTTCAGACTGCGAGTTTGCTCAGTTTGTCACCAGAGCGCGGCCTTTGGAGTATAATATTGTATGATCTGCGCGGATACTGCAGGTCAGCAGATCCTTCGTGACCTGTGCCTTCGAATTGTTCGGCCGCTGATCCGACTTGCATCTCCCCCCCCGTTGGGCGACGGAGTCGCCCCTTTCAGCGCGGCGCGACGGAGCGCCAAGCTTGGAACGAGCGCATTTATCTCGCCGCGATCATTCGGTTGCGGCTGCGCCGCGCTGAGGTCTATGGTCTTTGGTCTATGGTCTATGGTCTGTTCTCTCTACGCCCCCTGCCGGAATTTGCCGGCCCCGACCTTCCCCGCTGCGGAATAAGTCCTTTGCGCATTGCGTAACTGACCAAATCCACGTGGCTGTGCAACCCGAGCTTCCGCATCGCACTGGCGCGGTGCACCTCGACAGTCCGTTGGCTGATCGACAGCCGCTTGGCTATGAGCGAGTTTGTGCAACCCTCAGCCACAAGCTGGAAAACCTGTTTCTCGCGCGGCGTCAGCGTGTCATAGACGTCAAACACGCCCGACTTCGAGTGATTCAGATACTGACGAATTGCCAGATCAGAAAACGGCGAACTCAAAAAATGTCGGCCTGCCATCGCCTCACGAATCGCTTTGACAAGGTCGGTCGAACCAGACTGTTTCAGCACAAAACCAAGTGCGCCCAGTTTGAGGGCTTCCACGACAAACGACTCGTCATCTTGCATGGTCAAAATGACAATTCGCGTCTTGGTCGAGCGCCGTTGCAGCTCGCGCGTGACTTCAATCCCCCCAAGCCCCGGTATCCCTATGTCCAAAACAAGCACGTCCGGCTTCAGCGTGTCAACCAACCGCAGTGTTTCGATGCCGTCCCCTGCCTCGCCTACGACAACAAACTCCGGTTCATGTTCGAGCAACGCTTTCAGGCCTTGTCTGATCATCGTGTGATCATCGGCCAACAGTATTGATACCTGTTTCACCGACCGCCCCCCCCAATGGAAAACATGCTGTGATGTACGTGCCGGCCCCAGGTTCAGACTCGATCGACAAACTCCCCCCGGCCATCCTAACCCGCTCTTCCATGCAGGCCAACCCAAGCGACGCCTTCCCCCGACGCACTTCCGCAAGGTCAAAACCCCGACCCTCATCCGCAACCTGCACAAACAATCCCGACCCGTTCTCCCACACTCTCACAACAGCAGAACTCACACCAGCGTGCCGAACAACATTCGTCAGCGCTTCCTGCACAACCCTGAACGCCGCAGTCTCGATCTCGGACCGAAACCGCCTCCCCTCCATCTCATTGTGTTGGACCTCGACTCTGACGCCCGACAACCTCGTGCACCGGTCCGCACACCAAATCAGCGCCGCTACCAGCCCCAAATGATCCAACATCGCCGGGCGCAAATCCAACGACAGGTCCCGCACCGCTGATAACAGCTCTTTCGTCGTCGAGCGCGCTTCCATCAACAGCTCGCGCATCGCCTCCGGCGCCTGCTTCAGACACATCTCGAGCGTCCCACCCAGAATCGTCAGCGACTGGCCAAGCTCGTCGTGCAGCTCACCGGCCAGACGACGCCTTTCAGTCTCCTGCAATTCGATCAGATGTTGCGTCAGCGCAGAAAACCGAGCAGCAGCCTCGCTGCACATTGCTTCAGCTTCTTTCCTGGCCGTTACGTCACGGAACAGGGCTGCCAACGCCTTCCTCCCACCGTAAGGCGCCACATGCGCGCTGATGTCAACGTAAAACACTTTCCCCTTTCGCGGTTTTACAGGAATGTTCTCGACCGACCTAATCTCCCCCGCGGCAATCTTGTCAAACTTCGCAAGAATGTCCGGCAGACTCTCAGCCGGGTGGATGTCTTCCACACCCAGATCTTGCAGCTCGTCCCGTGCAACGCCGATCATCTGCAAAAACGCCTTGTTGGCCGCCAAAAACTTACGCGTCACAGGATCAGCTATGACTATCCCATAGGGCGCACTATCGAATACTACACGGTACCGGCTTTCCGTCTCGCGCAACCGCACGTCCAATTCATTCCTCGACATCGCCTCGCGCACGAACCCCGTGAACAACCGAGTGTTCAGCACCGCTTGCCCGCCCAACTTGGCCATGTGCATCAGGAACAGCTCGTCATCGGACGTAATCCGACCGTTCCAACCGCCCGTCCCCAACAAAACCAACGTCCCCAAATTCGCTCCCTGAACTTTCGCCGGTACAATCAGCAATTCCCGAATCCCAAGCTTCTGGACCAAGGGCCTGCGCTCCGGCCTGAGCAACCCACAAACCTCTTCCACCGACCCCGCCACAACAAACACCGGTTCGCCAGTTGCCATCGCTTCGCCAGTCAACCCTTTCTGACTGTCCTGTGGTACAGACCTGAGCGATTCCAGAACAGCCGCTGCCCTCTCAGAATCGGCATCGTAACACGCCGCGATCTCCAGCGTGCGATGATCAGCCGCCAAAAGGCTGTAAAACACGGGGCCACCATACATCGCCCCAGCCTTGCGCACGATCAGGTCGAGAACTTCGTTCGGACGTGCAAGTGCCCTCCCAAGCGCATCAGTAATGTCAAGGATTGTGCGCAGTCTGTCTTGAACACCAAACAAACCGCCCGCTTGCGCCGGCGGCGCTCCTACCATCCCGCCCTGGGCCGTCCCCATTCCCCCACCGGCCCCAATGCCACCTGAAGAGTTCATTTCCCCACCGAAAATTGTTGGCGCGATTTTAGGTGTACCAACCCGGTTGGTCAAGAAAGATTTACGTCTCTTTTTCATGCATTGTCGGATCGATTACGCGCTGGCCGCTCCAACCACCGCAGCCACCAAAGCAATCCAAGAAACGGTATCAGCGACAGCACAAAGAAAATCGGACCGCCTCGCCGGTGCAACGCAGAGTCAATTATACCGATATCAACATTCGCCGATAGCATCCCGATCGTGAACACCCGGAACCCGTTCCTCAATATCCCCAGCGGCACAACCGCCAACGCCAATGCCGCCCGTTTCCAGCCGCTCCGCAAAAACATGTGCCCCGCCAACAGACTCGTTATGAACAAAACCAGGCTCGACCTTATCCCGCTGCATTCACGCGCAACCTCGATCGATATCCCCGGCAAATCAAACCGCAGTCCATCCCGCAAATACGGCGTCCCACCAATCGCAAACAACAAATGCGATGCTTCAGCCGACGCGTATTGCAGAAAAGTCTCGATCCAATCTATGACCGCCACCGGAAAAGGCACCATGAACACAAGAAAAATCCACGGGAACGCCAACACCCGCATCACCTGCACCCCAAGAAACATGACCCCCCCCGCCGCCAAAAGGCACACGTACGGTAGCACCGTCAAAAATAGATAATCCTCCCGGGCCAAAACATGCCCCTGCCTCCTCGATGCGAAGTAAAAACCCAATACAACAATGGCAATCAACGTCAACAAACCCGCCCCCAGCAGTCCACCCCGTCTCCCAGTCGCGACGGGCTTGGCACTGCGCTGCCCGCCGACGTCTTCCTCTCCACAATCCTCCACGACAGAAACCGCAATCGCCCGCTCTGCGCTTTCGCACAACACCCGCCTCCCGTCTCCCGTCCCCTGTCCCCTGTCTCCCGTCCCCTGTCCCCTGTCCCCTGCACCCTTTCCCCCGTCCCCTGCCCCCTGCCGGCCGAAACCCCGGAACTCCGACACGCCGGTCTCCGCGTTCGCGCCACCTGTAACTTCAAGGCTCCGCCATTTCTGGCGCGCCAAATACACACTGATCAACGGAATCAGCAATGTATGCGAATACATCGATGACTTCACCGCGTACGCGACCAAATCAATCAGCGGGCGATAAAACAGCAGGCTCAGCAGACCGGCGAACACAGCCAGCCTTGCCGCCGGCGACCATTTCGATTCCCCGTTCACGTTACACTAATCGAGAGAGACCTCAGCGCGGCGCAGCCGCAACCGAATGATCCCGGTCAAACAACGGCGTTCGTTGCAAGCCCGGCGCTCCGTCGCGCCGCGCTGAGCGACACGATTGCTTTGCCAACGCCTTGCGGGAGCGCGGCCATTCTTGGCCGCCCACAACCGGTAAACGTTCGGTCGTCGGATTTGCATTATCGAAACCGGTGTAACATCGGTAGTCAGATCCATGCGCCCGGGGACGGGCGCGCTCCCGACGCGATTGCTGCCTCCAACGCGCTGGCAGGAGCGCGGCCATTCTTGGCCGCCCACAGCCGGTAAACGTTCGGTTGTCGGATTTGAATTATCGAAACCGGTTTAACATCGGTAGTCAGATCCATGCGCCCGGGGACGGGCGCGCTCCCGACGCGATTGCTTTCTCCAACGCGCTGCAACAGCCCGGCTGATCTTTCACCGCCTCATTTTTCTGCCCCTCATTTTTCTGCCATTCCTACTCTCGTTTCTTTGCGGTCCCGATTCTCGCGTGGCAACCACGGCGACGCTTATACGCCCGACGCGATCCCTTCTCCAACGCCATGGGACAACCGCAGCCATCTCTCTCGCCCCCATCTTTCTGCCATCCATTTTTCTGCCATTCCTACTCTCGTTTCTTTGCGGTCCCGATTCTCGCGTGGCGACGACGGCGATGGCTGCATTCCCGACGCGATCCCTTCTCCAACGCCATGGCACAACCGCAGCCATCTCTCCCGCCCCCATCTTTCTGCCATCCATTTTTCTGCCATTCCTATTCTCGTTTCTTTGCGGTCCCGATTCTCGCGTGGCAACCACGGCGACGCTTATACGCCCGACGCGATCCCTTCTCCAACGCCATGGGACAACCGAAGCCAATCTCTCCCGCCCCCATCTTTCTGCCATCCATTTTTCTGCCATTCCCTTTTTCGCCTTTTTTCGTTTTTTCTGCTATCACCGAAATTCTCTGTGTGCCAGACCGGCATGGCACGGGCTTTCAGCCCTTATTTACCTCGCCGGGCGCACTTTACCTGGGGCGTTGCCCCAGGCTGGTATAGATCGGGCCTTTGGCCCTTATTGTCACTGTTCAGTGACCAGTGCGCCAACGGCGCGCCCTATACCACCTTGGAGCAACGCCCCACGAAAAGGCCGACCCCCACGGTCACCTTCGACGATACAAGGACTGAATGCCCGTTCTATCACTGCAGGCCGTTCCCGGATCGATGCGCCCGGGGACGGGCGCGCTCCCGGCGTCGTTGCTTCCTCCAACGCGCTGGCAGCAGCGCGGCGATTTTTCACCGCCTCATCTTTCTGCCATCCATTTTTCTGCCATTCCCTCTTTCGCCTTTCTCGGCGAACTTGTCCGGGTCTTCCGATCGCGGCGTCGATCGCGCCTCACCCAGACTCAGCGCGGCGCGACGGAGTGCCAAGCCTGGAACGAACGCATTTATCTCACCGCGACCGTTTGGTTGCGGCTGCGCCGCGCTGAGGTCTATGGTCTATGGTCCATGGTCTATAATGTCCCACGCATGGCTCACTGAGAACCCGTCCTGAACCATTCCGCCTAAAGGCGGTACTCTAACGGCCGTCGGCGTGGCATCGCCCATCGCGTCGAGCAACGATGCGCCGTTAGAGTCCCGCGTTTACGCGGAACACCCACGGTCAACCGAGCAGTGCCCATGTTTGGTTTCATGAACCTGTTCCGCCTAAAGGCGGTACTCTAACCGCCGCGGGCGTGGCATCGCCCGTCGCGTCGAGCAACGATGCGCCGTTAGAGTACCGCGTTTACGCGGAACACAGACAGACCACCGAACAGTGCTCATGTTTGATCTCATTCGCATCTTCCCCGTGGGCGACGAAGTCGCCCCTCTCAGCGCGGCGCGACGGAGTGCCAAGTCTGGAACAAACGCATTTATCTCACCGCGACCGTTTGGGTGCGCCTGCGCCGCGCTGGGGTCTATGGTCCATGGTCTATAATGTCCCACGCATGGCTCACTGAGAACCCGTCCTGAACCATTCCGCCTAAAGGCGGTACTCTAACCGCCGCGGGCGTGGCATCGTCCATCGCGTCGAGCAACGATGCGCCGTTAGAGTCCCGCGTTTACGCGGAACACAGACAGACCACCGAACAGTGCTCATGTTTGATCTAATCCGCATCTCCCCCCGTGGGCGACGAAGTCGCCCCTCTCAGCGCGGCGCGGCACAGCGGTATTCCTGCAACCAGCTCAATGGCTGCGCCTCGAGCGTTTGGCTGCGGCTGCGCCGCGCTGAGGTCTATGGTCTATGGTCTATGGTCCATGGTCTTCGTTCTATGGTCTATGGTCTCTCATAAGTTACCACGCATAGCTCACCGAAAACCCGACCTGATCACTCGTGTACGTGTAATTCTGCGCGCTCGAACTGTTCTCGCTATGGTAATAAAACACCGCAAACCGACCGCGCTTGAGAAATCCTATTCCAAGCTGCACCGACACATTCCCGCCGTCGTCCGATCTGCTCGTACTCCACTCCCCCACCGTTGATTTATAATCCGTCCATCGATACCCGCCGCCAACGCTCAAATCCATTTTCCCGAGCAACCGCTGACGCAAACCCGCGTTCACGCTGGTGCCTTCTGTCACCTGATTCTGAAAATACGACGCGCCCACGCTTCTGTTAAACCCGACCGACAACGTCGTCACGTCAAACGGCTTGTAACTTACACTGCCACCGAACACGGGCGACACCTGATCCGACAAATCACTGTCAAGAAACTGGCGTATTTCCGGGCCACCGTGCGCCTCGAGGCTCACCTTGTCCATCGGTCGCCACACAACACGTGCCTGCACCTGTTCATACGTCATGTCAGTCCCATACTCGACATCGGCGTACCCGGCCCCAACACCCAACCCACCCGACAACCGCTTGTTGAACTCGTATCCGATCCACTCCATCGTGGACCATTCCCAGACATCAGGGTAGTCAGACGCCAGTCGAACATGCTGATTCACGCCAAAATCCAACGACGTCTTTGTGCCCAGCCGATACGACGCGTCCAAGCCGGTGTTGAAACTCTCCTGATCAGTTTGCCTTGCCGTTTCCACCAATGTCCCGGACGTTGCCGCGTACGACTGCTGCAATCCAAACACCCAATCACCGTACGGCACAGCACCGCCGAAGAACACCTGATGATCCGTCTTGTCCTTGAACTTGTCGTTCGAATAAAACCTGAGCGTGGGCGTGTAATCAAGACGCCACCTGTCACCGAGATTAAACGCAATGCCGGGCGAAATCTCGTTGATGGCTGTCTTATATGTCTCGCCGGGCCGGGCCTGAATACCATCGCCATAGACGAACCGATACGTCAGGTGCGGATGCCCTTGGATCGGCCCCCATGTGAACAGGCCGGCTACACCTGTGATCTCGGGTCCAGCCCCTGGCGCGGGCTGATAAGTCACGGGCGTACCGGTTGACGGGCTGCTTGCGGTAACGCGCGCCGCCGGTGCGGGCGTGGCGACAGGTGTTGTCGTCTCTTGCGCAGTCGCGTTTGGCAATCCGGTCAACATCGACGCCGTGGACACGGCGGCCATTGTGATGACTTTATGGTCCATGGTCTGTGGTCTATGGTCTATGGTCTATGGTCCATGGTCTATGGTCCCCCCCACCCCCCGCCCCCGCCCCCGGCCAAAACAACAATCGCGCATACAGGTACGCCACCATCTCCCCGACAACATCCCTCACGCCCGCGCTGCTTGCCCACCACCGATCCGGATCATAACTCGGATCCTCGATCGCTATCACCCCGATCTTCACTCCCGACCCGAACGCTTTCTCGAACAACAACACGATTCAAACCATGCAACACGCAAAATAGAGGAGAAAAAGACCAAGGACCAAAGACCAAGGACCAAAGACCATAGACCAAAGACCATAGACCAAAGACCACAGACCTCAGCGCGGCACAGTCGCAACCGAACGATCGCGGTGAAACAAACGTGCTCGTTTCAAACTCGGTACTCTGTCGCGCCGCGCTGAGTGCTTGTGCATGCGCAGAAGCCGTCAACACTTTCTGTGCTGGCGCCTTGGCCATGCCGTGGTTTGTACCTGCCTTGCAACTGTAATTGGGGATTTGATCGTAGGGCCACTGCTGTTGTTCTATGTCACAACAAAGCGCAGGCGAGCCTGCGCACTCCCAAACGCTTCGCGATCGACCGCGCTTGGCAGGCGCGCCAGCGTCTGGAGTGCGGCGGCTCGACGCCGCTTTGTTGGCGGGCGCCCAGCAACCCTCAACGTCCAACATCAAGCCTCGCTCAACAGCGCCGCAGGCGCGTTCCGGGAGACACGGGACACGAGACAGGCACCGGAAGAATAACCGCTGAGCGCTTGATGAAGGGCCAAAGGCCCGTTCCATACCAGCCTGGGGCAACGCCCCAGGTAAAGTGCGCCCAGCGAGTGAAAATAAGGGCTGAAAGCCCGCGCTATCATTGGCAGAAAAATGGGAGGCAGAGAAATGAGGAGGTGAAAAGTCGCGGCGCTCCTATAGCGCGCCGTTGGCGCTCTGACCGCCCCGGTGCAGGCCTCGCCCGAGGCGTCGAGCAACGACCCGCCGTTAGAGTACCGCGTTTACGCGGAACACAGACAGACCACCGAACAGTGCTCATATTTGATCTCATGAAACCGGTTCCGCCTAAAGGCGGTACTCTAACAGCCGCGGACGCGCCACGTTTCAAGCATCACGCATTCTCAGCGCGGCGTGCCACAGCAATATTCCTGCAACCGGTACAGTTGTTCTGGCTCGAGCATTTGGTTCCTGCTGCGCCGCGCTGAGGTCTATGGTCTATGGTCTATGGTCTATGGTCTCTCATAAGTTACCACGCATAGCTCACCGAGAACCCGTCCTGAACCATTCCGCCTAACGGTGGGACTCTAACTGCCCCGCGCATGGCAGGCGCGCCAGCGTTTGGAGTGCGGCGGCTCGACGCCGCTTTGTTGGCGGGCGCCCAGCAACCCTCAACGTCCAACATCAAGCCTCGCTCAACAGCGCCGCAGGCGTGTTCGAGGAGACAGGAGACAGGGGACAGACGTCAGGGGTCAGGAGACAGGCACAGGAAGAATAACCGCCGATCACTTGAACAAGGGCCAAAGGCCCGTTCCATACCAGCCTGGGGCAACGCCCCAGGTAAAGTGCGCCCAGCGAGTGAAAATAAGGGCTGAAAGCCCGCGCTATCATTGGCAGAAAAATGGAGGGCAGAAAAATGAGGAGGTGAAAAGTCGCGGCGCTCCTATAGCGCGCCGTTGGCGCTCTGACCGCCCCGGTGCAGGCCTCGCCCGAGGCGTCGAGCAACGACCCGCCGTTAGAGTCCCGCGTTTACGCGGAACACAGACAGACCACCGAACAGTGCTCATGTTTGATCTCATGAAACCGGTTCCGCCTAAAGGCGGTACTCTAACAGCCGCGGACGCGCCACGTTTCAAGCATCACGCATTCTCAGCGCGGCGTGCCACAGCAATATTCCTGCAACCGGTACAGTTGTTCTGGCTCGAGCATTTGGTTCCTGCTGCGCCGCGCTGAGGTCTATGGTCTATGGTCTATGGTCTATGGTCTCTCATAAGTTACCACGCATAGCTCACCGAGAACCCGTCCTGAACCATTCCACCTAAAGGCGGGACTCTGACCGCCCCGTGCTCGGCAGGCGCGCCAGCGTTTGGAGTGCGGCGGCTCGACGCCGCTTTGTTACTGGGTGCTCAGAAACGCTCAGCGTTCAACATCAAGCCTCGCTCAACAGCGCCGCAGGCGTGTTCGAGGAGACAGGAGACAGGGGACAGACGTCAGGGGTCAGGAGACAGGCACCGGAAGAATAACCGCCGACCACTTGAAGAAGGGCCGAAGGCCCGCTCCATACCAGCCTGGGGCAACGCCCCAGGTAAAGTGCGCCCAACGAGTCACAATAAGGGCTGAAAGCCCGTGCTATCATTGGCAGAAAAATGGGAGGCAGAGAAATGAGGAGGTGAAAAGTCGCGGCGCTCCTATAGCGCGCCGTTGGCGCTCTGACCGCCCCAGTGCAGGCCTCGCCCGAGGCGCGGGACACCCGGCCGCTGTTAGAGTACCGCGTTTACGCGGAACACAGACAACCCACTGAACAGTGCTCATGTTTGCTTTCATGAAACTGTTCCGCCTAAAGGCGGGACTCTGACAGCCGGGGGCGAGGCATCGCCCAACGCGCGGGACAACCGGTCGCTGTTAGAGTACCGCGTTTACGCGGAACACAGACAACCCACTAAGCAGTGCTCATGTTTGCTTTCATGACACTGTTCCGCCTAAAGGCGGTACTCTAACAACCGCGGACGCGCCACGTTTCAAGCATCACGCATTCTCAGCGCGGCGTGCCACAGCAATATTCCTGCAACCGGTACAGTTGTTCTGGCTCGAGCATTTGGTTCCTGCTGCGCCGCGCTGAGGTCTATGGTCTATGGTCTATGGTCTATGGTCTCTCATAAGTTACCACGCATAGCTCACCGAGAACCCGTCCTGAACCATTCCGCCTAACGGTGGGACTCTAACTGCCCCGCGCTTGGCAGGCGCGCCAGCGTCTGGAGTGCGGCGGCTCGACGCCGCTTTGTTGTGGGGCGCCCAGCAACCCTCAACGTCCAACATCAAGCCTCGCTCAACAGCGCCGTAGGCGCGTTCCGGGAGACAGGGGACAGGAGACAGGAGACAGGCGTCAGAGGTTAGGAGACAGGTACCGAAAGAATAACCACCGAGCGCTTGATGAAGGGCCAAAGGCCCGTTCCATACCAGCCTGGGGCAACGCCCCATAGGCGCTAACTTAGCGCTTGCCAGTCCTCTGTTATGGTGTTAACAGTGGCCTGTGCAAACTACTAATTTACTTGAAGAGGAGTGGGAGTACCTGACCGAACTACTCCCGGAGGACTGGCGGGAGCAGGCCCGCAAGACCGGTGCACTCCGTCGTGCG
>Ga0315298_1000684_pt1 | contig 65446 bp, 54 predicted proteins | sample WHS_1_MG_FD_203077 | JGI IMG/M metagenome (GOLD analysis project Ga0315298, IMG submission 203077) | Extremophilic microbial mat communities from Washburn Hot Springs, YNP, Wyoming, USA - WHS_1_MG | ecosystem: Environmental > Aquatic > Thermal springs > Hot (42-90C) | place: USA: Wyoming...
TTGATCCAGCGGATGGAGGCGTTGTACGGGAAAGACGGGAGGCTGGTGCAAATTGCACGCGAAGGACTGGAGAAACAGGGCAAGGTGCCCGAGGAGATAAGGTCCCGGATGCTGCGGAGGATGGGGGGACATATCGGTGTTGTTGCAGGAGATCAAGCAGCGGTTTACTCGGTGGTACAATCGCCGGATGGACCGGCCCGGGACGATGTGGGCCGAGCGGTTCAGGAGCACGGTGGTGGAGGACAATCCGGAGGTGGTGTAGTACTATATAGGAAAATCTGTGCACAAATCGCAGATTAGCAGATCATTCGAGACCTTTGCCGTCAAACCGTTCATCCACCCATGCCAACATCATACCCCCCGTGGGCGACGAAGTCGCCCCGTTCAGCGCGGCGCGACGGAGCGCCGAGCTTGCAATGAACGCCTTTACCTCGCCGCGATCATTCGGTTGCGGCTGCGCCGCGCTGAGCGGCTGGCCTGTTACATTGACCTGAATCCTGTGAGGGGGGCACTGACTGGGGACCCGAAAGATTACCGGTTCAGCAGCTATGGAGCGGCGGTGCGCGGGGACAAACAAGCGCGGGAGGCGTTGATGGGGCTGTTGGGTGTCAGCGACTGGGAAGAAGCGTCGAGGTTGTATCGGCAACTGCTGTACAGGACGGCCGGGAGGGCGGGGTCGAGCGGGAAGGTAGTGTTGGGTGAGAAGGAGATCATGGAGGTGATAAAGGAGGGCGGGAAACTGAGTTTTGGGGATGTGTTGATGTTGAGGATCAGGCACATAACCGACGGGGTGGCGTTGGGGTCGCGGGAGTTTGTTGAGGAGGTGTTTGTGAGGTATCGGAACAAGTTTGGGTTGAAGCGGAAGAGCGGGGCGAGGCGGATACCTGGGATGTTGTTGGGGGAGGTCTATGCGTTGCGCGACCTCAAAGTGAACGCGATCGAGTAAGGGGAAAAGCACGAGGTCGGAGCAAGGGGGTAGGGAAATTTCCAGGAATCAGAGATTGAGCAGGCCGAAAGACTGGCGATGGAGTTCGGCGATGGGGGATTGTTGTTGTGTGACGTCGTTGATCGTGTCGGCAGTGTGGTGATTGGGGATAAATCCGGGGTTTCAGTGGCGTTGAACGGGGCTGGAGACGCCTTGCTGGATCAAATCTGAGGTTTCCGATGGTTGTTTAGTGCGGTTGGGGGGTGTTTTCTGCTGGCGGCGCAAATAGAGGGACAGACACGATATTTGGCCGGCCTCATCGCCGCGGGGGTACCGGCGTAGTCCCGGACAGCGCGGTGCGGCAGAATAGGGTGACAGACACGATATTCGACCGCCCGCCATGCGCCCTTTCAGTCACCCCGTTGAAAATTGAGAGTTGAACGTTTCACGTTGAACGTTCCTGATCGGTATACCGGACACCGTGCCTGTCCCCATATCTCATATCTGGGCGTCACAGCCAACCTCGACCGTCTGACCGGCGCTGAGTCGGGTGCGGCGTGTCGAAAGTCTGGCGGCCCGGGCCAAATATCGTGTCTGTCCCTCTATTTGCTATACAGCAGTTGCCGATACGACCTCGCCGGTTTTTTGTGCTGCGACTGCCCAGCCGAGCGCAAGGCGCTGTGAAGGAATGATTCGATCCAAAAATGTGCACAGTGCATTTACGCACCGGCAGACAGCTTGACCGTATATCTTGCCCGGCAGGGAAGGTCGGAAACCGTTGAAGTGAAGGTCAAGGAACGCCTGGCCCAGCGCTGAAGCACCGTATCCACGCTGGATTTCGCGCACCACGGTCAGGCCCGCTGCATTCATGAGCTTGCGCAGGCCGTGTCGTGTGTACCGATAGAAATCGTACGGTTCCTCATGCAGGGGCCAGAGCATGGGCGCGGTCAAGAGGAGAATCCCACCGGGACGCATCACACGCGCGATTTCACGCACCAGCCATTGTGGTTCTGAGACATGTTCGAGCACCTGGGTGCATATTACCGTGTCGAAGACGGAATCGCTGAATGGCAACTTTTGGCAATCGGCGAAAACATCTGCCAGCGTCAGATGTCCGTAGGAGGCCTGCATTGTTGGCGGGTTGTCGGACCCGAGCCAGCGGTCACCTTGTGCACTGAGCAAAGGTTCATACGGTTTGATTCCGCATCCGACGTCCAGGATTGCGCCGTGTTGGACAAGGTCGGCCATGCCGCTCAGGGCGTACAAAAGCGAATTGCGCTCGAGGTATGTCGGGCTCCCCATGGAAGGGGCAAGAAAACCGCGCCTGAGTCGGGCGAGTGTTTCCGAGTTCGGACTGGTGCGCGGAGCTGCGGCCATGGTGCAGGGGAGGATAAAACTCCCTTTGCACCAGCGCAAGCATTGTGGGGACGATCGTAGGTGTACGGCGCCTTCAGCGCGGGGCGACACAGTGGTGTTCTGGCACCAGCGCAGTTGTCACGAGCCGTGCATTCGGTTGCGGTCTGCGCGGCGCTGGGATGAATCTGTTGGTTTATTCGGCGGGCAACCCCCACACCTCGATCTCGGTGTAGCGGTTCAAGGCGCTGTAGGTGCTGCCTCTGCTGTAGCAACGGACGTATCGCGCAACCACGCCTTTGGCGTCGATGAGCTTGCCCTCGTAAGTTTCAAGGTATTCCTTGTCCGTGCCGACGCCCAGACCCGAACTATTGTCCTGGTCGTTGTTGAACAACGTCTTGACGTTCTGAGTGAAATCGGGGTCGCTGGAAACCTGGACGATCACATCCTGGTAGTATTGGAACGTGTTGTGAGCATGCCAGATCAGTATGGCGTAAATCTTGTGCGGTTTTTCCAGATCGATTTGGACCCACTGTGTTTTTCTGTGGAGCTCGACAAAACTGTTGTCGTTGGATTCCTTGTCGCCGTCGGTCACCAGATCCAGTGTGCCTGTGATGGGCGATTTGTCACTGCTGGTGACCTTTTTGCCGAGCGCGACATTCTGCACGCCTTTTGGCGCCATGAAAGGCGGTCGGGGTTTGTCAGACGGTTTCTCTCGCAGGTTGGGGTCGATCTCGATGTCCGTTGGTGTGCCCATAAACGCCGGGATGGGCAGTTTCAACGGCAACGGCGCCAGTTCCTGAGCGACAGCTTTTGACATGCCAAGTGCTGCTGCGACGATCGCTGCCAGCAACGGAATTGCGGATCGGTTTCTGTGTCCTGTGTTTTTGTTCATGTTCATCTCGTCAACGTTCAACAATTAGATTCGGAGAGTGTGCGTTTATTCAATCCAAAAGGCAATCCCCAACAATGGCGGCCCGGCGCAGCCAAATACCACGGAAATCAGCCCAACAATTGCTCAATGACCGGGGAGAACAGATCGCGGACAACGGATCGTGCGGGCCGCGGAGAGTGCAAAGCGGTTCAACGCAGCTCGTTGAGCAGGTCAATCGCAGGGCTGAATCCGGGGTTGATTTCCAGGGCCCGTTTTGCGGCCTGGCGTGCTTCCTGAGACCGGCCCAACTGCGCCATGATCGTTGCACGAGCGTAAGGTATGACAGGATCCGACGGGGCGATTGACTCCGCTCGAGCGAGCGCCTCGAGCGCACGGTCTGTCTGTCCCAGCCTGTGCCGTGCAAGCCCAAGGTTGTACCACGCGCGCGCATGTTTGGAGTCCAAAAGCACGGCTTTCTCGAGGGCTTCAACAGCGCGGTTCAGGCTGCCCGCTTCGTTCCACGCCAATCCGAGCTTGAAAGCGAATTCAGCCTCGCGGGGGGCGAGTTGGCAGGCGATTTCGAGTTGTTCGACCGCGTCGCGAGCGCGGCCCATTCGACTCAGCAGCACGGCTATTTCGTGTCGGATCGGGGCTGAATTTGGGTCCCATGCCACCGCAAGCGCGTAGTGTTTGTAAGCTTCCTCGAGCCGGCCTGCGCGGAACTCGATTGCGCCAAGCATCATTTGACCGCCGGGCTGGTCCGAGTTGATTTCGAGGAAATGCTTGTGCTCGACCGCCGCGAGTGAGTCTTGTGCAACGTTTGGATGCAACGCTGATGCCGCAACGACGCGCACGGCGCGTGACGGGTCATCGAGCATCCGACGCAGGACATCCACCGCTGCAGGGTCGTTCGCTTCCGCCAACGGTTCCAGCGCTCGAGCGACACTCACCCGCACCAACGGATGCGAATGGCTGGCAGCACGCAGGATTGCGTCCCGGACGGCGGTCTCAGCAAGCCATTGTTCCAGAAGCCGGACAGCCGAGGCTTTCCAATAGGCGGAGTCGCTCCCGGCCAGGAGGGTCAACAACGGCGCACGTGCTGTAACATCGCCTTTTCTGGCTTTTGCGAACCAACGAGCCCTGTCTCTGGCGGGGCGGTCCATTTTTGTTCCATACCATTTGTTGGCCCATTCGATGGCCCAATCGACCGACTTGTCTGCGTGACAACGCGAGCAAGCGTTTGGAATGCCGAACTCGCGTGTGAGCAACGGGTCGGGGCTTGTGAAACCGTGATCATGGCGCCAGTGACGTTGCATGTACACAGTTTGGGGCATGTGACAATTGACGCATTCGCCTCCTGTCTCCTCGATCTTCCTCGGATTGTATTCTGTCAGGTCAAATTCGATTGGCGCTCCGTTGGTGTCGAAGCCGTACACCTTGTGGTGGGCGTGTTGGACAGGCTGAATAACAGGGGCATTGGTTTGAGTACCGTTGTGGCAGCGCAAGCAGAGCCAGTTGCCCGGCAAACGCGTTTTGGCCGAGTGCGGCTCGTGACAGTCAAGGCAGTAAACACCATTGGTATGCATGCGGCTGCCCAGGAAAGCAGCGTACTCGTAGTCCTCGTCGCGGACCTGTCCGTCGGGGTAGTAGGTGTCGGTGAGATCGACGATTGCCAATTCCTGATGATCATTGAACAGGTCACCGGGCTTGAAATCGCCAGTGAAGTCAACACGACGCGCATGGCAAAATCCACAATAATCAACAACCTGTGATTTGTTGAAGCGCGGAACGGTTGGGTCGGGCTTGCCGCTCTTACCGAATCTGGCCTGCCATTTGACGTGGGATTTCAGGGGGCCGTGGCATGCTTCGCATCCAACCGTTGCCTCAGCCATGGTGGTGCGATAACTGTCGGCTGCAGGGTCGTAGTTTTTCCGCACGCGGGTGTTGTGGCATGCGGCGCACATGCTGTTCCAGTTCATCCCGCGCCCCGTCCAATGGCCCCATTCGCCCGGCCGACGGTCTTCGTCGCCATACACGTTGAACCACTCATTTGAAATGGGATCGTATGCGGCCTCGGTTACCTGCAGGCGGCCGCCCGGCGCTGTTACAAGAAACTGCCGGAGCGGGTTGTGGCCAATCACACGCAACGCAGTGTGGGTTTCGTTCGACCGCGAGAGGCCGATGAAGGTCAGAAGGAAATTCGTGCCCGACAATTGCACGCGGGTTTCCTGGGACCCATGCCGAAATGTGCGTGCCGGCTCGAACGCTCTGGCATCGGCAACAGTGTTTACGGGCCTTTCAGCCAGACAATGATTTGAATTCTCCCACAACGCGTATTCGTCCTTGTGGCAATCCCGGCAGCTCTCCGAGCCAGCGTATTTGGAGAACGCGCGCCTTTCATCTTCGATCACTCCGGTTCGGACAGCGAGTCCGGGGCCGCTGGCGCCTTGCCACACATCACGAACGTGGAGGAAGCGCAAGGTCAACCACGTTATCAACCCTGCAGCGGTAATGGCGGCCATCAGCCATGCAAGCCGGCTGTTTTTGCACAGCCAACAACCGAAAAGCTCGAACGGACGTCCGCGCCGGCTAGCGGTCAGGCTGGTCTTGTGGTTGTGGAGAGCCGACATTGGTTGCGGATGCTATACGCGAAGTTTGCTTCAAGCAATCCATGCGAGGCAGGTCAACCCTCTCGCGTTCCGGGGGCAAAAGCCGATTGTTTGGTCCATTCGCTGATTGGACGAGATGCACCGCAGTCAAAGCAGCGTATGCTTGCGTAATACGCACCGCACCCCGGACACACCGCATGTCCTGCGAATATGTCAAAGGCCGTCTGGCAATTTGCGCACACCCACTGCGGACCTTTCATTGGCGCCTTGTGGCACGAGGGACATTCAAATTCAGTGTGCCGCGGCAAATTTTCCATACGAGCAAGAAGGCGGGCCTGGTTCAGACCGCGCCAGCAATTCAGGACCATAAACACCGCCAAAATGGTAATCCATTCGGACTTGGCCCACCAGGCGACCATGAACAGTCCGGCCACGCCGACGAACCCGACACTGCTGGCGACGGCCAAACTGCGCGCCCGGCCAATCATGAACCACAACACTGAACGCAGAATCTGGCCCCCATCCAGCGGGTAAATCGGCAGCAAATTGAAGACCATTATGACCACGTTCAGTATGGCGATGGTCTGGATCAATGCGAAAAGGTCGGGCATCTTCGTTTCCAAACCCGCTGCTGCACTGGCGAACCATAAACCGATCAGAAACGGCATCAGCAAAACGTTCACAAGCGGTCCCGCTGCAATGCTCCATAGCGTCGCTCCGGGACGTTCCGGCGGCGCGACATATGCAACCCCGCCCAAAGGCCACAGTATGATTTCATTCGCCCGGCCACCGACCGATCGGCATGCCAACGCGTGGCCAAACTCGTGCATCAGCACAAGGGTAAACAGGGACAGGTACTCGATCGCATTCCAAACCGGCAAGCCGTAAAACGACTTCCGCCCCCAAATCTCATAGACCGCGATAAGAAACCACGACCAATGCAGGTAAACCTGGATTCCCGCCAGTTTGAACAACTTCAGAGCGCCTTTATTCGTTGGCATCATATCATCCCTGACCCGATTTGCACATCCGCTTCGGACCAGCCTCGGGCCATTGTCTGTCAACATCCACTGTAGGGCGGCTGCGTCGCCCGCCCCCACCAAAGTATTGAGTGCAGTCTGGAACAGAGCAAAAGCGTTTGAAAGCCGAAATCCGTAGCGCGGCTCAGTCGCAGCCGAATGCTCGGCTCGAGACAACTGCGCTGGTTGCAGGAATACGGCTGTGTCGCGCCGCGCTGAAAGGGGCGACTTCGTCGCCTTGGGAGGAGATGCGAGTTAGATCAGTGGCTGAGCAGTTCGAAGGCGGGAATCTCGAACCACGCGCTGATCTGCGATTCCCGAGCAGATTATCCAATAGTAACTGCTCAGGTGATCGCCCCCGTTGGCGCGACTACCTGAGCAGTTACCACGCTTCTATCTCGACGCAGCCGTTCGGTCGCGGCTGGGCCGCGCTGCGGAGCATCCATTTGCGCATTGCATCTGCAGACCTGTTGGATTCAGAATCCCTCCTGTTATTGATGAGCTTGAAGTTGCGAAGAATCGAAATCTACGACACAACCCTGCGAGATGGCAGTCAGGGCGAAGGCGTGAACTTTTCTGTCCCTGACAAGCTTCGAATTGCCGAAAGATTGGATGCATTTGGGATTCGTTACATAGAAGGCGGGTGGCCCGGGAGCAATCCGCGGGACATGGAGTTTTTCCGGCTTGTTGCACGTCGCCGTCTAAAGACGGCTCAGGTGGCCGCTTTTAGCATGACACGCCACAAGGGCACGCCTGTTGACAAGGACACACAGATGCGCCAACTGCTTGCTGCAGAAACGCCGGTTGTCACCCTCGTCGGCAAGACATGGCTGCTACACGTGCACGAGGTAATCCGAACGTCACCCGAAGAAAACCTCCGCATGATAAGCGACAGCATCCGGTACATGAAAGCACATGGTAAACGGGTTTTTTATGATGCCGAACACGCGTTCGACGGTTACCGCGACAACCCGGAGTACGCGCTGGCAACATGGTTGGAAGCCGAAAAAGCCGGTGCTGATTGCATAGTCTTGTGTGATACAAATGGCGGTGTGTTGCCACAGGAAATCGCCAATGTCACCGCACTGGCGGTGAAGAAACTGAAGATCCCGATCGGCATCCACACACACAACGACTGCGGCTTGGCAGTGGCAAATGCATTGGCTGCGGTCGAAGCCGGCGCCGCCCAGGTGCAGGGCACAATCAACGGATACGGCGAACGGACCGGCAACTGCAATCTAACCACCATTATCCCAATCCTTCAGCTCAAGATGGGGCTGAGTTGTGTGCCCAAAAGCTCGATGCCGAAGCTCAGGGAATTGTCGCTGTTCCTTGACGAGACGGCGAATTTGAAGCCCGACCCGCGGCAACCGTGGGTTGGCGCCAATGCATTCGCACACAAGGGCGGCATGCACGTGCACGCTGTCGAGAGAATCGTGTCCAGCTACGAACACAGTCCGCCCGAAGCCGTCGGAAATGTGCGGCGGGTCCTTGTCAGCGACATGTCCGGGCGGTCAAATCTGATTGTAAAAGCGCGTGAGCTCGGTGTCAGGCTCGATCCAGATGCTCCGCGGACGCGAGACATTCTGGACCGCGTCAAGGAACTCGAAAGCCAGGGCTACGAATTCGAGGCGGCCGAAGCATCTCTCAAATTGCTGATGCGGGGCATGCTCGGGCAGGGACGAAAACTCCCCTTCGTTCTCGAAGGTTACCATGTTTCGATGCGCAGCAACGGCAAGGGATCGATTTGCGAAGCAACGGTGAAACTTCGCGTCGGCTCAAAGGAAGCGCATACAGTCGCCGAAGGCGACGGGCCAGTAAACGCTCTGGACAGTGCGTTGCGCTCAGCCCTTGTGCGGTTCTTTCCAAAGCTCCGCCGAGTGCAGTTGATCGATTACAAGGTGCGAATCATCGACAGCGGCTCGGGGACGGCCGCCAAGACCCGGGTTTTGATCACCAGCAGCGACGGAAAACGCGAATGGGGGACTGTGGGTGTCAGCGAGAACATAATAACTGCTTCGCTCCAGGCGTTGGTTGACAGCATCGAATTCGCCCTCTTGAAAGAGTGACGGGTTTGGCGGGGGTATCGACATGACCCAGCGGCTGACCGCTTTGCCGGCGGGCTATTGTTGCGGCTCAGCGCGGCGCAGGCGCAACCAAATGATCGAGGTAAGAGAGACGTTCGTTGTATTCTTGGTGCTCCGCCAATTAGCGCTGCGGTCCGATGTATCATCCCGCCAGGACAACCAGCAAAGTGCGCAGCAATGAATTCACAGGCTCACACCCAAAACTTCGCGCATGACAAATCCGAGCAGGAAACTGAATGCGGCCACACCAAAACTGAGGCTGGACATCTCGATGAACCGCCTGCGAAACGGCAAATCTCGCGCGACGCAGATGTAATAGTTGAACGCCGCGATGATCAGGAGTGCCAAACCCAGTGTGCCGGCGAGACAAACGAAGTAGTTGGTCAACGTCAAGTACGGGCTTATCAGCACGCCAACCGTCAGCAAATACGCAATGCCGGTGTAAACCGACGCTTTCAATGGCGACTTGTCTGTTTGTTCAGCGCGCGTTGAGAGGTATTCTGAAGAAGCCATCGAGAGTGCCGCGGCAATTCCCGTCACAAGACCGGTCAGCGCAATCAGGCGCGTGTTTCTCAGAGCCAGTGTGAACCCGGCCAATGCACCCGTAAGTTCGACAAGCGCGTCGTTCAACCCGAGCACCATCGAGCCTGTGTACTGCAGGCGCTCCTCATTGATCAACCCCAGCAATTCGTTCTCGTGGCCGTCCTCTTCTCTTGCGACCTTTTCGGCTTCGGGAACAAACTCGCGCAGGTCGTGGTAATTCTGTTCAGCGCGTTTCTCGCCGAGTTCCATCAGCTTGAGGCTGAACGCCAATCCGAGTATCCGCCCGATTATTACGTACCACAGAACACGGAGGCTGTTCGGGTGGGGCTGTTCTCCCGTGTATCGTTTCCACAACTCGGCATGGGCAGCCTCGTCACGTGCAATGCGTTCCAACAACTCACGGTTCGGACCGGCTGGAAGCGACTCGGCCAGGCGCTTATAGACATGATATTCCGTGACCTCGGTTCTTTGGATGTTGCGAAGCTTTTTGAGCAAATCAGTCGGGAGCTGACGCATGAAAAGATGCTATACTGGCGTCGCATCCCCGGTCAATTGGCCAAAGAACGATCAGTGGGACTTCCGGACCGCTTTGGAGCCGCCTAAAGGCGGGACTACGAACCGCAGCGGTTTGTAGTGCAGGCTTTAGCCTGTCCTCAAACCGCGCGAATTCTCCAACTGCCCTTGTGTCAGCTGAAGGGGGGACTACAAACACCTCGGGGTGTGTTCCAAACCCGGCGTTATGGTTCGACGGACGGACCGCAATAGCCGCAAACGCCCGTGCGCGGAGAATTGACAATCGGCATCAACATTTCCTCACCACACCGATGACCAACCGCACAGGCATCGCAGAAAGTGCAGTCTTGATCGGTGGACTCGCAATCGGGGCAGATGTTTGTAGCGGGCTTCCCGCACAAGGCGCACCGGATGTCAGGCGGTTCATTGCGCGCCAGCAGACGGATTTTGGCATTCGATGGGGAAGTTGGCCATTCGTCAACGACTCTCAGCGACAGGTTCGTTGTCGTGCCAAAATCATATTCGTACTCGAACTTCATCCCGGGTACGAGCCTGCTACCAACCCGCGCGCGCATCAGTCGCCCCTGCTCTTCGATGTCGTCATCGTAGTCGAGTGTCATGAGCCTTGCCAGAATCTGAGAGAGGTCCTCCCCCGAGGAAATCCTGGGGCTGCGTTCCTGGGGAAAACTAAAGGCGCTCAGATGCCCACAGCACTCGAGCCAGATGTCGCGCAACACGCGGTCCAACCGCGCGAACGTGACCTTGGCGGGAACCTCCATGTGCAACCAATAGCGTGGGTCATAGGTGGCCGTGACGATTATATGGAGGGAGCGTGTTCGTTTGCCTTGTTTGGCCGGGGCAGCTATTGCATGGTTGCTGACACAGGTTTTGAGGTGTTTGGTCATCTGCGCCTTGCCGATAAGCCGACCACACAGCCGGCATTTTCCTGATGAAACAATTGTGTTCATTGTATTTTGTGTTGGTTGTTTGGCTCACCGTCTGGACTTGCGACGTGACAACTAAAACGGCGTCAGGCCCATTGGCGCGCGCATTTTTTGTCTGATATTGAAACCTTCTGCCCTGAGTTTCGCTTCCCCATTCTCGTCCACACACACCGTGAAATGGAAGTTGTCGTCGCCGCAGCGGCTCCTTAGTTGCTTCAAAATCCGGAGGCACAGTTGAAACGAATCATGCGGACCTCGCATATAAAATGGTTTCCCATCTTTGCCGTAGGGGAAGGAAGCGGTCGAGTCAGAGGGGTTGATGCCGCCGAAGACGCGGCAGGCCTTTTTGTAATCCGGGTGCGGGTTGAACCCCAGGTCTTTTGCGTAAGCCACGGCACCCTCGACGAGTTTGCGTGCCGATGGCGGAGCAATCGGCATGCGGTTATCGGGCGGCATTATGTCGTCTAGTATTTCGCGGTCATACACCGCTTGGTCTGCACGCGTGTAGAACGCGCTCTTTACTCCGAGACAGTAAGTATCAACCAAGAAGACGCCAACCTCGACCAGTCCGCTGGCGCGAAACCGGGCGACCAAGACATGGCCGAGGCCAACCTTGAACATGTTTGCGCTCAAGAAAGCTTCTGTCTCTCGTTTCATGCAAACTCATTGTGCCGCACCGAACCTTTCACGTCACGAACGAAAAGTTGGGTCCCCGGGGCAGTCTCGCCGTACGATGCGTGCGTCGCCTTCGGCCAAACACATATGTCGGGCTGCGCATCCGTGTCACCCACATGTCCGCGGTCGGTCCACTGTATCGTGTCTGTCCCCATTCTGCCCCACATTGTGTCTGTCCCCATTCGGGGTCCACCAATGTAAGTACAGCGTCGGAACAATGTTGACGAAACCACAACCCGAGAATGAACATGGCCCGAGTTAACGGGGTCCATTTCGATATGAAAGCATCAGTTATCAGTTTGGTCAGTCTGGTTCTCGGGATTCAATTTGCAACACCACAGCCTTGTGCGGCGGACGCTTTTGAACAGAACCGGCGGCTCGGTCGCGGCGTCAACATAATCGGTTACGACCCGATATGGCGGTCGCGTGAGCAGGGCCGTTTCAAAGAGCGCCATTTCCATGCCATAAGAGAAGCTGGGTTCAACGCAGTGCGGGTCAATCTGCATCCGTTCCGCCACATGGATCGTGAGAACGGCTGGAAATTGCGGCCTGCATGGCTCGAAACGCTTGATTGGGTACTGAAAAACGCGGGACAGGAGAACTTGATGGTCATTCTCGATTTCCACGAATTCAACGCCATTGGCGATGATCCCGAGGGAAACAAGGAACGTTTCCTTGCTTTTTGGAAGCAGTTGTCCGAGCACTGCAAGAATGCGCCAGATTCGGTGTTGTTCGAAATACTGAACGAACCCTGCAAGAAACTGACGCCGGCGCTGTGGAATGCGTGGTTGGTCGAGGCCCTTGGAATAATCCGTGCAAGCAATCCAACACGCACCGTGGTGATCGGACCGGCGTTCTGGAACTCGGTCGATCATTTGGACGAGCTCGTGTTGCCGCCGGACGACCACAACCTGATTGTCACGGTCCACTACTACAAACCGATGTCTTTCACGCACCAGGGCGCTGCATGGACAGGCCAAGCCGACAAAACAGGCATTGATTGGCAGGGAACTGCGGATGAAATGGCCGCGATCGAGCGCGATTTCGACAAGGTCGCTGCATGGGCAAAGAAACACAACAGACCGATCTTCCTCGGTGAGTTTGGCGCTTACGACAAGGCACCAATGGAATCGCGGGTGCGTTATCTGAATGCAGTGACAAGAGCTGCTGAAAAGCGTGGTTGGAGCTGGGCCTATTGGCAGTTTGACAGCGACTTCATTCTCTGGGACATGAAACGGGACGGCTGGGTCGAGCCAATCCTTAATGCCCTCATTCCAGAACACCGCTAGCTGCAGCCGCCAACCACCCCCACCGAAGAGACACGGCGCGATTCCTGTCGTGACCAAGCAAAGCACAGGAGCCCACCCAACTTTCGCTTGAATGTGAAATCGGCTCGAACCATGGCCGACAGTTCTGGTGCCGGACACATGGCACTAGCCATGGCTGCAACATTGGCGATCCAGGCCGCAACCCAACCGGACAGCCCTCAATCCCAAAATGAAATCTCGAACGGAGCGATCAAGATCGCCGTGAACACCGCAAATGGCAGCATCGTGGAACTGCGTGATGTTGAGTCCGGTGTGAACCTTGTTGGCGATGGCGCTGGTTTTGCGGATTTGTGGGAATTGCGATGCGCATCACCAAATGGCGCACTCAGAGTCACGCCACGGTCGGCGAAAAGGTTCGTTTGTGATGTTGTCGGAGGCGCCAAACCGGGCCTCAAACTCAGTTGGACTGAGTTTGGTCCCGATAAACACGATGGCATGTCGGTCACAGTCGATGTGCAATTGGAGGAGAGGACGCCATCGAGCCGATGGCGGATTCGGGTTGACACGCCGGTTGAAGTCGCACTCCGCGAAGTGCGGTTTCCCATGGTTGCAAACGTTGCACGCCAGACAAACGAAAGTCTGGTGGTGCCGGAGTGGCTGGGCAAAATCACATTTGATCCGCGGCGAGTGATTGTCGGCTCGAGCGCCGGAGGCGCCCGGCACGTTTGGTCATATCCAGGACATCTGTCCATGCAGTTTACGGCGTTTTACGGTCAGCCGGGCGCGGGGTTGTACCTGGCTTGTGATGATGCTGAGTCGTACAGGAAAGATTTTGTGTGGGTTGGCGGCACGAACCAGGGCGTTGGATTTGAGCTTGTGCATTTGCCGGAATCGGCAGGCGCAGAATTTCGTCGCTGGGTGCTGCCTTACAACGTAGTGTTGGGGACATTCCACGGCGACTGGGTTACGGCGGCGGAACAGTACAGATCATGGGCAACGAATCAGGCGTGGGCGATCAACAGTCGGCTGGTTCGAGGCGCAGTTCCATCGTGGGTTTTGGAGACCGGGCTCTGGGTGTGGAACAGGGGTCGGTCTGATCAAGTGCTCCGGCCGGCGTCAGTCCTGCGGGCCGAGTTGGGGTTGCCGGTGAGCGTGTTTTGGCACTGGTGGCACGGTTGTGCCTATGACACTGGGTTTCCGGAGTACCTGCCTCCACGCGAAGGAACAGAGAGTTTCCGCCAGGCTCTCGATGAGGCCCACCGACAAAACCTGCACGCGTTGGTTTACATGAACCAGCGGTTGTGGGGAATGACGACCGGAAGCTGGGCAGCCGAGCAGGCGGAACGCTATGCCGTTAAAGGACAGGACGGCAAGGTCCATCCAGAGGTGTACAACACGTTCACTCGGGCGCCGTGCGCTTCAATGTGCATGGGCACCGAGTTCTGGAGAAACAAGTATGCCAGCCTTGCCGAACGCGCCGTTTGTGAGCTGGGCGTTGACGGCATTTACATGGACCAGGCATGCACAAGCCTTGCGTGCTACGACCCTTCTCACGGCCATCCTCTCGGTGGGGGAACGTATTGGATCAAAGGCTTTGGTATGTTGGTTGAAGACATCAGACGACGGTGCGGCAAACCGACCGCTCCCGCCAACAATTGCATCAATTCACAGCCAGCCCTCGCCGGCGAAGGATGCGGTGAATCATGGTTGCCGCATCTGGACCTGATGTTGAGTCTGCAAATCAGCAGAGAACGTTACGCTGACCCGGACGGTTGGGAGCCTGTTCCGCTTTTCACGGCTGTCTATCACCCATGCGCGGTCACGTACGGCAACTATTCGTCGCTCACCATGCCGCCTTATGATGAGTTGTGGCCATCGGAGTTTGCTCCTGCTGAACCGTTGAAGCTCTTGGACAGGAAATTCTCGCGGCAGTTTTACCTCGAACAAGCCCGGGCGTTCGTCTGGGGACAACAACCTACGATTGCAAATTTCCTTCCCTTTCATTTGCAGGAACGCCCTGAGGAAATGAAATACGCTGTCCACCTCGCAAAACTGCGCAACAGCGCAACCAAATACCTGCTCCGCGGCGTTTTTTTACGACCGCCAAGGTTACGCGTGCCCGGTGCAATTCTCGACATCTCACGCCTTTCCATTTACGCGGGCCAAAGGAGCGGACCGCGAAGTTACCAAAAGGAAAACCCGCTTGTCCTTTCGAGTGCATGGCGCGCTCCGGATGGGCAAGTGGCGATTGTGCTGGCGAGCATTGCTGACGAGCCCCTGAATTTGGATGTGCCAGTCGATAGGGAGTCATGGCAATTGCATGGAGACCTTTCGATATGGCGTCTCGAAGAAGACCGCCGCGAGAGATTCCCGAGTCTGAAGGAATCCGATTCTGTTTTCTCGCTTGTTCTGCCGCCTCGAACTGCGACGGTGATCGAGTTGAAGACGATTTCCAGATGAAGTCAATTACGGGCCACAGACCCACCAAGTCCAGCAAACGACGCAAGTCGGCGGGCAGATCGGTGCGGACCGCCTGTTGTCATGAAATCCCGGGGAGTCGAGACCGTATCCGATTACTGGCGGTTGCTGAGGAATTGTATTGAAAGAAGGCCCGGACCAAGCCAAATAGTTGGGCGTGAAGTGCTTTGTCACCGGCGGTTCGGGCTTTATCGGCAGCAATCTTGTGCGCGAACTGGTCGCGCAGGGTCACGAAGTGAAGGTTCTATTGCGGCCTTCGTCCGACCTTCGCGGTCTTCAAGGGGTGACTTTCGAGCGTGTCGAGGGAGATTTGACAAACCGAAGTTCCATGATCAAGGCAATGCGCGGTTGTGACTGGTGTTTCCATGTCGCAGCAGTGTACGCGTTGTGGATGCGCGATTACACACCCATGCACGCAACCAACGTGGCCGGCACGCGCGAGGTCCTCGAAGCGGCAGCAGAAGCCGGTTGCAAACGAATAGTTCACACTAGCACGGTGGGGTGCATCGGCCTGCCACGAGAACGTGACGGGCGGGTTGTCCCGAGCGACGAAACCGCGCACGCTTCATGGTCGCGCATGACCAATGAGTACAAGAGATCAAAGTGGCGAGCTGAAAGCATAGCATGCAGCCTCGCCGCCAAAGGTGCGCCGGTGGTGATCGTCAATCCCAGTGCCCCTGTCGGCCCACGAGACGTCAAGCCGACTCCGACCGGACAGATGATCGTTGACTTTCTCAACAAACGAATGCCCGCCTACGTTGATACTGGATTGAACTGGGTCCACGTGCGCGACGTGGCCATCGGCCATATTCTGGCTGCTGAAAAAGGGCGTGTCGGAGAGCGATACATCCTCGGCAACGCAAACGGCAATTGGACGATGAAACAAACACTCGATGTACTCGCAGAAATCACCGGGTTGGGCGCGCCCAAGGTCCGAATTCCCTACTTTGTCGCACTCTTCTATGCTTACATTGGCGAGGCTATTGCGCGGATAACCGGCAAGCCACCTCGCGCACCTCTTGCGGGGGTTCGCATGTCCAGACACAAGATGTATTTCAACCCCGCAAAAGCAATCCGCGAGCTGGGTTTGCCGCAGACCCCGCCGCGGAAAGCATTCGAAGACGCTGTCGAGTGGTTCAAATCGAACGGCTACGTCCGGCGCTTCTGACAGATTTCAAGACAAACAGCTCAAGCAGTCTGTCGCCGCGCCGCTATTGCACATCGAGCCGGATTCAACACCATCTTGTCACGCAAGCCCCATCGCCCCGGTTGCGCCCGGCCAACCGACAAATGTCACGCCGAAGGCTCCGGCAAAAGCATCGGGATTGCGCGAGCCGAACTCCGGTCAGCGTATTTTGTCCAACGCTTCCTGACATTTCTTCTTGGTAGCTTCGTTGGCTGATGTCGCGGCAGCGGTTTCCAGGGCTTTCTTGCGTTGCTCTTTGGCGACCCCAGGAAGATTCTTCGATGCAAGAGATACAATCGCCGAGCACGCTTCCTCGGCAACGGCGGAGTCGGACGTCAGACTGACGAGTAGATCAAGCGATCCTGCGATTGGCAGGCTGCCGAGGACAGTGACCGCAAGCCGTTTTTCCTCGGGCAGTTTCATCAACGGGAGCAGGTCTTTAACCTTTCCGAGTTTCTGTTCGTCAGTGAGTTTCTTGTCGCCGCGCACGCACTCGAGGTATCCACGTGCGGCAAGGATTTGATGCGAAGGTTTCTTGCCTGAGTTGACCAACTGCAGCAACGGAGTGGCTACGGCCGTGTCTTCCGGCCAGTTGTTCGGCCATGTCGAGAGAGTCCGCACAGCCTCGTCTTGAACGGTCTCATTTGAATCATTCAGCGCCGCAGTGACAGCCGCCAGAGCCTCAGGGCCGCCCGCTGCAGCCAGGGCTTGCAGGGCAACGATGCGCACTGCAGCTTTGTCGTTCTTCGTGAGCGGAAGGACGTGTGTTACGGCCGAGCTGCCGGCACGCCCGCAAACGGCCACAAGAGCTTGTCCGAACGCGTCCAGCTCTTTTTCATCTGCGGTTTTGGCAACGAGACCGGCGAGTTCGGGGACCTGGGCGGCGCCGCCGAGAGCGGTTACGGCCTGAACAGCCGCGGTTCGGGTTGCGGGATCGGCATCTGAGATTGCAGTGGTAATGGCCGGGAGAGCCTTGACAAGCTGCCGCTGCGAAGCGGTTTCGATCAACACGCGCCGCTCGACTCCTGTTGACTTCGAGAGGCGGGCAATGATTTCGTTGTCAACATCGGACGATCCCATTTTTGCGAGCGTGCTTTTGGCGGCTTTTGCGAGGTCTGCGTCCGGTCCGGCGGCCAACAACAGCAAATCCGACACGCACGAAACATCACCAATGTTCTCGAGAATGCCAATCGCGGCGAGTTGGAGTTCTTTCGAGCCGGCACGCGCGGCGTCACGCACCGCAGGCAGCACCGCTGAATCATTGCGATCGCCAATCGCCATCAACAACAGCGGTTGGCGGGCCGGTTCGAGTTGTTTCATTGCCGCCGAAAGGGCCGCAGTCACGCCGCGGCCTTCCAGTTCACGAGCGACGCGGAGGCCGACGGCAACCATAGTTTTGTCCGGCGACTTGAGCTGGTCGAGCAAGAGCGGCACGCCCGCTTCGCCGCGGGCGAGAATGGCGCCGCGAATCGCTTCCGCGATGCGTTGTTTGGGAACATCCGATTTGCGGACGAAATCATAGAGGTCCATCGCTTCGGACTTCTTGCCGGATGCAAGGAACTGTTCCGCGGCGCGAACGAGACCTTCAGCGACTGCGGACTTCACCTCGGGCTTCGAGTTGGCCATGGCTGTCTTCAAAGCGCTGGCGGCGTCGGGGCCTCCTATCTGGCCGAGAGCCGCTGCTGCCGCGGAGGCAACCTCGACGTCGGCGTGTTTCAAATGCGCAACAAGCACGGGAACAGCGCCGGCATCGTGCCTTCTGCCGATCGAGTTGATCGCGCCGACGAGCAGTTTGCCGTTCAGTCCGGGTAGGGCATCGCGAAGCGCTTTGTCCGCCGACGGGTCCGGTATTACTTCAAGCGCGATTCGGGCCCATGACGCAAGCTCCGGGTTCCCGAGCAGGGCAGCGAGGGCAGGCACCGATTTGCTCGACCCATAGATTGCCAGTTGTTTGCACGCCATGGCTTTCTCCTGGGGCGGCGCGCTTGAGGACTGCAAGACTGCGAGGAACTTCTGTTCTTTGCCTGCGGCATCTTCTGCGGCTCTTACGTGCCCCGGCAGTAACAACGCAAGACCGGCCAGCATCGCAATCGGCAAAGCAAAAAAACCACTGCCCGACCGAAATGAACTCTTTGTTTGCATGTGAGGTTTGAGCATAGCCTTCATTTTGTGAATTGGTTTGAGTGTGGGGGATTAAACGCGCCACGGTTCGCGCAACGCTTCAGAACGGAGACGATTGGCCTCGTCGTCACCGGGAAATTCATGTTTGACAGGGTCATAAACCACTTTTCTCCCGAGGAACAACGCTATGTTGGCCGCGTGACAAGTGATGTGGGAATTGCAGGCAACTTCGGCGTTGGCCCGCGTTTGGCCTCTGGATTTGACACAATCAAGAAAATTACGGACGTGGAAGTCAGCCGGGTACCCGGAAATCTTCGGGCCTTTCCCTGTCAGAAGCACGGGGTCGCTCGCGACGATGTCGCCGTTATCGGCGGTTTCGACCCAACCGGCATCGCCCTCGAATCTTACCGGGCAGGAGCCGAGCGGCAGCCAGCCGTCATTGCGCATAACGAGCCTGACACCATTTGCGTATTTCGCATGCAACTGACCGTTCTTAGGTTCGTATTCAACCGCAGAAGTGTTGTCTGCGTCGTTTGCCCACTGGCAAAGATCAACGCAGTGCGAACCCCACTCCAGACATCCGCCTCCGACCATGCCGCCACCCTTCTCAAAGTTGAACCCGTCGAGCAAGTGCCTGTTGAACGGTCGCCACGCCGCAGGACCAAGGTAAAGGTCCCAATCAACTTCCTCTTTGGCCGGCTCCGGTTCGGCGGGCGCCCATCCGCTCATCTTTGGATCGAGACCGCCCGGGTGGGCGTGAAGCGTCTGCAATTTGCCCAACCTGCCGCGCCGTGCCAGCTCGATCGCAAACGCGAAATTCGGCAGGCTGCGGCGCTGTGTGCCGGCCTGGAAAACACGGCCTGTGCGACGGAACGTTTCTGCAAGGGCAAGGCTTTCGAAGATTGTTTTCGTGCAGGGCTTCTCGCAATAGACGTCCTTGCCAGCTTTGGCTGCCAGCATGGATGCTGTGGCATGCCAGTTCGGCCCGGTTGCGATGAGCACCGCGTCGATATCGGGTCTGGCCAGCAATTCGCGAAAATCCCGGTAGGTAACGCAGTCCTGATTTCCGTACCTGCTGTCAGCCATTTGTTTGACCGCTTTGCGGCGTGCAGCTTTGACGTCGGCTACTGCCACAAACTGAACGTCGGGTTCATGAAGGAAACAGCCGAGCACGTAACTGCCCCGGCTGCCAATACCAATTCCGCCCAAAACAATGCGTTCGCTTGGCGCGATTGCGCCGGCCCGTCCAAGAACAGTCCCTGGAACAATCTGAGCTGCAAACAGAAATGCACCTGCGCGAACGCTCGTCTTCAGGAACCGCCTCCGGTCAAATCCAATGTTTTTCATTGTCGTATTCCCTTCAAAACTTGATTGCCTGCGTGTGGGACGCGGCAATCCCTGATTGTCATTTTCATGCGCTGACATTGCGGGCTTCGATAATCACGCTCTCTGCCGCCGGGGTCAAGCCCCGCTACTGCGTCAGATAAAGACCGTGAACAACTACCAAACAATGGCAGTTCAGACCGGTTTCTCTGAGGCTCGGCATTCGACGGACCGATTCCATTCACTGCCGTTGACCGTCGCGCAAACGCTTTGTAACAATCTGCAGCCGATCCGCCTCCTGTCTCCCGTCTCCTGTCCCCTGTCTCCTCTCCTCTGTCGCCTATTCTTCATTCCGGTCCACGGTCTCCGATCTCAAGTCTCCGGTTTCCTGTCCACTGCTGCAGGCTTGTACTGGAGTCGAGAGCTGCTTAAATGAGGCACATGAAAAGGTCACTCGGAGCAAAAACCATCGTGTATCCGGCCCCGGTGTTTGTCGTCGGGACGTATGATTCAACAGGCAAAGCGAACGTGATGACAGCCTCATGGGCGGGCTTGTGCTGTTCGCGCCCGCCATGTGTGGCCGTGGCGTTGCGAAAAGCCACGAGCACTTACGCCAACATCGTCCAGCGCCAAGCCTTCACGGTTTCAATCCCGTCGGAAAGATATCTCAGGCAAACGGACTATTTCGGCCTTGTTTCCGGGCGTGACGTTGACAAGTTCGCAGCGACAGGTCTGACACCCGCAAGGAGCGACATCGTTGATGCACCGTATGTCGCCGAATTTCCGCTGGTGCTGGAATGCCGGCTCTTCAAGACGATTGAACTGGGACTGCACACGCAATTCATCGGCGAGATCATGGATGTGAAGGCTGATGAGGAAGTGATTAGTCTTGATGGCTTGGACATGGCCAAGGTCCGGCCTTTTGTCTTCGCACCTGACACACAGTTCTACTATGGGATTGGGTCCTTTGCCGGTCGCGCGTTCGACGCCGGGCGAGAGCTCATGCGATAGAGTGCAGACCTCGGGAAAACCGGTTTTTTTGGCCGGATACATTCGCAACTTCAATGTCTGCTTCATTGCGCGAATGAAGCTTTAACGAGTTCTCCGATCCATTTGGCGTGATCAACCAACCGGCATCGGTCGGTCGGACCAAATATCGTGTCTGTCCCTGCATTTGCCCCCAATGAGCAGTGCCAGTAAGAACCGAGGGACCGCTCTATATCAGCCTCGGGCAACGCCCCAGAGAGCGTGCGTCCAACTGGTGAAAACAACGGCTGAAAGCCCGTTCCGTCCCCGGCAGAAACACAGCCCGTGGAAACGGGCGATGGAGCAACCGTTGAAAACGAAAGAGGCCGGCACGTGGCCGGCCTCTGATTGATCCCTTCTAAAACAGGGGATGAACGGATCAATAATCCATGTCGCCCATGCCGCCGTGACCGCCGGCAGGTTGTTTCTCCTTCTTCTCGGGCACCTCGGTGATGAGGCACTCGGTTGTCAGGAGCAGACCGGCGATTGACGCGGCGTTCTGGAGGGCTGTCCTCGACACCTTGGTCGGATCGACAATACCGGCCTTCACGAGGTCGGTGTACTCGCCCTTGGCGACGTCATAACCCTCATTGCCTTTTCGGCGTTTGACTTCCTCGACCACGATCGAGCCTTCGACACCGGCGTTGTTGGCCAACTCACGGGTCGGATACTCGATAGCGCGTTTGACGATGTCGATACCGATTTTCTCATCGTCGTTTGCGGCTTCCACTGCGCTTATCGCGTTGAGGCAACGGAGGAGTGCCACGCCACCGCCGGGGACAATGCCTTCCTCGACAGCAGCCCGGGTTGCGTGGAGGGCGTCCTCGACACGGGCTTTCTTTTCTTTCATTTCAGTCTCGGTAGCGGCGCCGACGTTGATCACAGCAACACCACCGGCGAGCTTCGCGAGGCGCTCTTGCAGCTTCTCGCGGTCGTAGTCGGAAGTGGTTTCCTCGATCTGACGGCGGATTTGGTTGATCCGGCCCTGGATTTCGGAGGGTTTGCCACCGCCTTCGACGATTGTGGTGTTTTCCTTGTCAACGACGACGCTCTTGGCTTTGCCGAGGTCCTCGATCTGGACGTTCTCGAGTTTGATGCCCAGATCCTCAGTGATGCACTTGCCACCGGTCAGGATGGCGATGTCCTCGAGCATGGCTTTGCGGCGATCGCCAAAGCCAGGGGCCTTGACGGCGCAGCACTGGAGAGTGCCACGCAGCTTGTTCACCACCAAGGTCGCAAGAGCTTCGCCCTCGACTTCCTCGGCTATGATGAGCAGCGGTTTGCCGAGCTTGGCGATTTTCTCCAGCAGCGGCAGGATGTCTTTGATGCTGCTGATCTTCTTTTCATAGACGAGTATGTAGGGTTCCTCGAGCTTGCACTCCATCGTCTCGCCATTGGTGATGAAGTAGGGCGACAGATAGCCCTTGTCGAACTGCATGCCTTCGACAACCTCGAGGGTGGTTTCGATTGATTTGGCCTCCTCGACTGTGATGGTGCCATCCTTGCCAACCTTGTCCATGGCATCGGCGATGATTTCGCCGATGGTTGTGTCCCAGTTGGCTGAGACAGTGGCGACCTGCTTGATTTCCTCCTTGTCCTTGACCTTCTTGGAAATCTTGGCGAGGTGCGCCACGGCGGCATCGACGGCCTTCATGATACCGCGTTGGATGCCGATTGGATTGGCGCCGGAGGTGACGTACTTGAGGCCTTCGCGATAGATTGCTTCGGCCAGAACAGTGGCGGTAGTGGTGCCGTCACCAGCAGCGTCGCTGGTCTTGCTGGCAACTTCACGCACCATCTGCGCGCCCATGTTTTCGAATGGGTCTTCCAGTTCGATTTCCTTGGCAACAGTGACACCGTCCTTGGTGACCGTTGGGGAACCGAACTTCTTGTCCAGAACAACGTTTCGGCCTTTTGGACCGAGCGTTGCGGCCACGGCTTTGGTTAGCTTTGTTACGCCTCGAAGGACCGCCTGACGGGCGGCTTCATTGAACAACAATTGTTTTGCTGGCATACGACTGACTCAGTTTTTTCTGGTTATGTTTAAGATGTACACGGGGTTACTCGGTGATGATTGCAAGGATGTCATCGCTGTTGAGCAGCTTGAACTCCTTGCCTTCAATCTTCACTTCGGTGCCTCCGTACTTGCTGATCAGCACGCGGTCACCGACCTTGACTTCAAACGGCACTTTTTTGCCGTCTTCGTCAGTCTTGCCGGTTCCCAACGCGCGTACAACGCCCTCTTGTGGTTTTTCCTTGGCAGTGTCGGGTATAATGATACCGCCTTTCTTGACTTCTTTCTCCTCGACCGGTTCAACCAGAACGCGGTCGCCGAGAGGTTTAAGGTTCAGTGCCATACTCTTAGTACTTCTTGCTTGCTTCAGTTGAGTTTGATTTTTGAATCAAATCCCGCGGCACTCGCGCGCGGGAAAAGCTTTTTTGGAACACTCGTTTTCCTAGTTCTTCTTCTCATCAACAACTTCTGCGTCGATGATGGGACCTTCACCTTTGCCGCCCGATTCGCTGCTGCGGGACTCGCCGCCTGCGCCCGTGCCGGCGCCGCCTGCGGCCTTGCCGGCCCTGGCTCTTTCTGCTGCTGCACGGTACAGTTCGGCCGACACGGCTTGCCACGCCTCGTTGAGGCGTTCGGTGGCCGACTTGATCGCAGCGGCATCGTTTCCGTTCAAGGCGTCTTTGACGGCCTTCACGGCGTCCTCGATCCGAGCGCGGTCGCTGCTGGAAATCTTGTCCTTGTTTTCGCGCAGCATTTTTTCGGACCTGTACACTGCGTTGTCCGCTTCATTGCGGGCTTCGGCCTGTTCGCGGCGCTGCCTGTCTTCTTCGGCATGTATTTCAGCCTCTTTCCGCATGCGCTCGATTTCATCCTTGGTAAGGCCGCTGCTCGCTGTAATCGTGATTTTTTGTTCCTTGCCTGTGCCGAGGTCTTTTGCGCTCACGTTGAGGATGCCGTTGGCGTCGATATCGAAAGTGACCTCGATTTGGGGCACACCGCGCGGAGCGGGTGGTATGTCGGTAAGGTGGAATTTCCCGATGGTCTTGTTATCGCGCGCCATTGGTCTTTCACCCTGGAGCACGTGAATCTCGACGGCAGGCTGGTTGTCGGAAGCAGTCGAGAAAATCTCCGATTTCCGGGTCGGAATCGTCGTGTTGCGTTCGATCAGACGTGTGAAAACACCGCCCAACGTTTCGATTCCGAGGGACAGAGGCGTCACGTCAAGGAGAAGCACATCTTTGACTTCGCCTTTGAGTACGCCGCCTTGTATGGCCGCGCCAACGGCCACAACCTCGTCGGGATTGACGCCCTGATGCGGTTGTTTGTTGACCAGCGATCTGGCGGTCTCGACAACCCGCGGCATGCGGGTCATTCCGCCCACCAGCACCAGTTCATCAATTTGATCGGCTGTCAGACCTGCATCCCTGAGGCAGTTCTTGACCGGAATCACGGTACGCTCGAACAGGTCGTCGCACAACTGTTCGAGTTTGGCGCGCGTGAGTTTCATGCAAATGTGTTTCGGACCACTGGCATCTGCTGTAATGAAAGGCAGATTGATCTCGTACTCCTGCGCGCTGGAGAGGGAAATCTTGGCTTTCTCGGCCTCTTCCTTGATGCGTTGAACGGCATCCGGTTGTTTGCGGAGATCGATCCCGTGCTCGCGCCGGAATTCCTCGATGATCCAGTCCATTATTCTGGCGTCCCAGTCGTCACCGCCGAGGTGAGTGTCACCGTTGGTGGCTTTGACTTCAAATACGCCGTCGCCGATCTCGAGTATGGAAATGTCGAATGTACCGCCGCCAAGATCGTACACGGCGATCCGCTCATCCTTTTTCTTATCCAAGCCGTAGGCTAGAGACGCTGCGGTGGGCTCGTTGATGATTCGGAGAACCTCCAAACCGGCTATTCGCCCGGCGTCCTTGGTTGCCTGGCGCTGGGAATCATTGAAATAAGCCGGAACGGTAATGACGGCCTGGGTGATCTTTTCCCTCAAACGCAGCTCGGCGTCGGCTTTCAGCTTCGCCAGAATCATCGCGGAAATCTCCGGCGGGCTGAATTGCTTCGGACGACCGTCCACCTCGACTTCGACCCATGCATCGCCGTTGGGAGCGCGAACGACCTTGTATGGCACACGCTTGATTTCTTCAGTCACTTCATCGTACTTGCGCCCCATGAAACGCTTGATCGAGTAAATCGTGTTGCGCGAGTTTGTGACAGCCTGGCGTTTGGCGGCTTCGCCCACCAGCCGTTCGCCGGACTTTGTGAATGCGACGACCGACGGGGTGGTGCGTTTACCTTCTGAATTCTCCAAAACGACAGGTTCGCCGCCTTCCATGACGGCCATGCACGAGTTAGTTGTGCCCAAATCGATGCCTAATACTTTTGCCATAGTCCAAGCGAAAATCCTGTACTCCAATGAGCAGCACTGATGCCGAAAGGCAGATATTAGAGCTAAGTGTTTATTGATAAAAACCTTACACGAATAATCGCCCCGCGCGCATCTGGCGACAAAGTGTGTCAAAAGCGACATTTTGTCACACTCTGTGAGACGGCAAGCGTTGCAGTGGCACACTTGGGGGGCTCTCGGGGAGCCAGTTGCATGAGTATTTGCAATCTGGGATTACCAAGGTAGCAGCCGGGTCTGGTAATTCTGGTAATCAAGAGAGAGACGGCTCGGGAGTTTTCGGCGGAAGGGATTAAGCCATGCTTTGGCGCTGAATTGTTGCCTTTCGAACCGGGGCCTTGACATTGGTCAAAGAAACATTCTGTGCGAAGTGCAATTCTGGGCTGGCAATTGGCGTCATCCGTCGTGAACATGACGCTTGAATTGCACGAGTCAGGTGAACCAATAACGAGAAAACGAGGAACAAGAATATGTTTTGTTATCAGTGCGAGCAGACGGCGAAAGGAACAGGATGCACCGACATTGGTGTGTGCGGCAAGGACGAGGTCACAGCAGATTTGCAGGACCTTTTGCTTCATGCGACCAAAGGCATCTCACAATACGCGCATCGTGCCAGAGCACTCGGCAGGGTTGACCCTGAAATTGACCGGTTCGTTACGGACGTGCTTTTCACTACTGTGACGAACGTCAACTTTGATCCTGAAAGGCTTGCTGGGATGATCCACCGTGCTGTGGATATTCGCGGGCGCGCCAAAGCCATGTATGAATCTGCATGCCGGGCATCGGGAAAACCTGTCGAATCGCTCAGGGGACCGGCGACGTGGGCACCCGCGATGGACACCGCCGGGCTGATCGAGCAGGCCAAGGCGGTATCGATACTGTCGCGGCGGCGTGAGTTGGGGGCTGACGTGACGGGTCTTCAGGAACTGTTGACCTACGGCGTCAAAGGAACTGCAGCGTATGCTTATCATGCTGCAGAGCTTGGTGCGGACATGGATTTTGCGTTTGGCTTTTTCCATGAGGCGTTGGATGCACTGACACGGGGTGATTTGTCTCAAAACGATCTTTTGGGACTTTGCCTGAAGTGCGGCGAAGTGAACCTGAAAGTGATGGAACAATTGGATGCAGTCCATACAACCACTTACGGTCATCCTGTTCCAACGCGGGTCCGCGTCGAGCCCGTCGCGGGCAAGGCCATTGCGGTCTCGGGCCACGATTTGAAAGACCTTGAGGAACTCTTGAAGCAGACAGCCGGTAAAGGGATCAACATCTACACACACGGCGAGATGTTGCCTGCCCATGGTTATCCCAAGCTGAAAGCGTGGCCGCATTTGGTCGGGAACTACGGCGGCGCCTGGCAAAACCAGAAGCGCGAATTTGCGGAATTTCCGGGGGCGATATTGATGACAACAAACTGTATTCAGGAACCGCAACCGTCGTATCGGGATCGAATTTTCACTTGTGGTTTGGTTGCGTGGCCGGGGGTGAAGCACATTGCGAACCGGGATTTCGGTCCGGTGATCGAAGCGGCGTTGAAAGCGCCCGGGTTCACCCGGAATGGTCCCGACCATTACATTACCGTTGGCTTTGGCCACTCGGCAGTGCTGAGTGTGGCGGACAAAGTAATCGAGGCGGTTAAAACCGGTAAAATAAAACGGTTTTTCCTGATTGGCGGGTGCGACGGCGCGAAGGTTGGACGGGATTACTACACACAGTTGGCACTGTCAGTCCCCAAGGACTGCGTGATTTTGACACTTGCGTGCGGCAAATATCGGTTCAACAAACTTGACTTCGGCGAAGTGGCCGGCATCCCGCGGTTGCTGGACCTTGGCCAGTGCAACGACGCGTACTCGGCGATCAAGATTGCCAGTGCTTTGGCAGGCGCCTTTAATTGCGGTGTCAACGACCTGCCGTTGTCTTTGATACTCTCGTGGTACGAGCAGAAAGCGGTGTGCATATTGTTGAGCCTGCTGTATCTGGGGATCCGCAATATGCGGCTTGGGCCGAGCTTGCCTGCGTTTGTTACTCCGCCGGTCCTGCAAATTCTGTCGGAGAAGTTTGGTCTGATGCCGATTACAACTCCCGAGAGAGACCTCGCGGCAATTCTCAAGCCCGCTGCATAAAAACCAGTTCGCATGTCTTGCAGCGCGGCGCAGCCGCAACCGAATGGTCGCGGCAGGATGCAAGCGTTCGTTGCGGGTTTGGCGCTCTGCCGCGCCGTGCTGCACGAGGATTGGTGGGTTGGAAGGCCGTGTTGATCCGGGTTTCCCCCGAGCTCGGGCAAGGTGTTGACATACTCCCCGGAGAAAGCCCGCTGCGTTGGAACAAAACCTCGCTGACACCACGACCCGGTTTGACTGCGGAACCGAGCCGTGGCATCTGTCCCCATATCCTGCCCGCCATGCGCCCTTTCGGTCACCCCATTGAACGTTGAGAGTTGAACGTTGGACGTTGAACGTTCCCGATCGGCATACCGGCAAGCTTTTCCTGTTGATAACGCTCGAAACTCCGTGTCTGTCCCCATGTCGCAGTCCCAAACAAATACGCGCCGCAACTTTATGGCGAATTCGGTTATTGATTACCAGAGCACGTGATGAATGCGACCGCCTTCGACAAATTCCTGGCAATAGCAAGCCGCAGAGAACTGACCGCGGCCGAGATTGCAGAGTTGCATGCCCTGCTCAATGAGCGCCCGGACCTCAAAGCCGTCTGGCAGGAGGAAGAACAGCTCAACAGACTGCTCCGAAAATTGCCCGAGCCACCCGTATCCACAAACTTTACTGCCCGCGTGCTCGAACGGGTCCAAAAACAGCCTGTCCGAAGGCCGTCGGTGTCGTTTCTGGCTCCGTTGCGGGCGCTCTGGCAGTTCAGGTACGCGCTGCGACTGGCAGCCGTGGTTTTGCTTGGCGCCGTCGTTATCGGGGTTCACCAGCGGCGAGCCGCCAATGAAAACGCACTCAGAAGCTGGTTGGCCGCGCTTCCCGCCGATGGTCTGGCCGAGGTCGAATTGTGGAGTGATTTCGAGGCAATACGCCACCTGCCGAGCGAGCCGTTGCCATCCATTCACGAACTGGCTGACGCACTCAAATGAAGATCGCGCGTGGATACAACGGTTTGCTTGATGCGATCCCGCGGTCTCTCGCCGGGCATGTTCCGTTGTCTCCCGCGAACACCAACGAGTCGCAAGGTCGTCCCCAGCCCGGATCCGATCGATGTTCCCTTTCACATTCCCGCTTTTCCCGGGGCGCAAGTTCTTTGGCATGCGGCGCAGTGATTTTTGCGCTGTTGTGCCCGATCCTTTTTGCTGCCGATGTTGTTGAGCCTGTCGGCGAAGATCAGGCAAAGACAACACCGCTCGTCAGCGCTCCAACTCCTCCGGCGCCGCCAAAGTGGAATCCGGTGGATGCGTTCCGGCGGCTGCTGGCCATGTCACCCGAAGAACGCCAAAACACATTGGCTGGCAGAACAGAAAAACAACGCAAATACCTCGACGATCGGCTTCGTGAGTTCGAACGATTGAGCCCCGTGGATCGCGAATTGCGTTTGCGCCTGCTTGAACTGCAATGGTACCTGCTGCCGCTGCTCAAACTTCAACCAGAACAGCGAACACCCTACATGGAAGCCGTCCCGGACCAGTGGCAGGCAATCATCAAAGAACGCCTTGCTGCATGGGATCGTTTGCCGCCCGAACAACAACGCGAACTGCTGGCAAGCGAATCGACACTCGCCCGCATGCCCGCACTTTTGGGTTCACCCGACCATGCGCCGGCGGCGATTTCACAGCTTGACGACGGTCTGAAATCCGATCTTGCACGATGGCAGGCTCTGCCTCAGGAACAACGCAAACGGATCGCCGCCAACTTCAATCGATTGTTCAGCCTCGATGATGCCAAAGTTGAGCGCGGTCTCCAGAGTCTCAGTGAAACCGAACGTCAGCGCGTGCGCATCTTGTTCGCAACTTTTGCCCAACTGACACCAGAACAGCGATCCAAATGCATCGAAGCGTTCAACAAGTTCGCCAACATGACCGCCGAGGAACGAGCTCGGTTCTTGAAGAACGCTGCGCGTTGGAAAGCCATGACACCTGAAGAACAACGCGTCTGGCGCACGCTCACAAGTCAGCTTCCACCCACACCCCCGGGTTTCCCTTCCTTAATTCCCACTCCCCCAATCCCTCAGGCCCCGGCAAACACCAACATGGTCAGATTGACCAATCACGGCTTTCTCGCGCCCGCGCGGTGATCAGCATCTACCGTCTTCCGACATCCCAGCTCAATCAACACACGCCGCCAGAACAACACGCCTGCCGTGCCGTGGTCTTTCACTTTTCTGTCAGTCTCCGCGAATGGCTTCGACGGGTTTCAGCCGGGCTGCGCGCATGGCTGGAACCAGCGCGGCTGCCAGCCCAACCAGCATCAACACGCACACCGCAATCAGCACCACCAGACCTGACACGGACAGTCGAATATCAGCGCGCCCGGACGGGTCTTGTTCGAGGGCGCTGAGGAGCGGAAGTGATCCCATTGCCTGGCTCAGGACCAATGCCAGAAGTATTCCCGCAACGCCGCCGGTTGTTGTCAAAGCAAGCCCTTCCAGCAGTATTTGGATCAGAACATGGGACCGTTTTGCGCCGATGGCGCGCAGAACTCCGATTTCGCGCGTTCTTTCGTTCACGGAAACGAGCATTATGTTCATGACGCCAACGGCGCCGATGCTGAGTGTGAGCGACCCGATTATCATGAGCAGGAGGTTAAGGCCGGTGCTCAGCGCCGTCACAATCGACCGGAATTGATTCCAATCCATGATTGTCACGGCTCGTTCATCACGCGGGCTGAACCGATGCGCTCGAGCCAGAGACGAGCGTAACGCCTCGATAAACCGGTCCCTGAACTGGTTTGAAGCCGGCATCACCACAATGTTGTTCAGATAACGCGCATCAACCATCGTGGAAAGCGTGGTCAGCGGCACGAAAGCAGTCATGTCGTCCGGCGTTGAATAGTTGGTTATCTGCGTTTTTTTCCGGAGAACGCCGATGACCGTGAACCCGACGCCTTTGATCTTGACAATCGAACCAACTGCGGGGCGCTCGTTGTACAACTCCTTTTTGAGTGTTGCGCCAATCACCGCTACACGTCGCTGGTAGCGAACATCGTCGGCGCACAAAAATCTCCCGTCCTCGACCTCAGCATTTCTGATCCGCCCGAATGCGGCGTGAACACCGGCAATGCTATAGTTCTTGGTGCGTGGACCGTATGCAACCGGCAACCATCTGCGCACCTCTGGCGAAATGGCTTCGATCGCCGGCACGCCCTCCTTGAGCGCTTCGACGTCCCGCAGTTCGAGTTGAATCCGCCGTCCGGCACGTTCACCGCCTGCCTGAAGGCTCGTTTGACCGGGGAATATCACGATCAGGTCTTTGCCGATTTGGTCGAAAGCGGCCATCATTGCGGCCCCGAAGCCATTGCCATAGGCAAGCAACAGGACAAGGGACGTAACTCCCCAAACGATGCTACACAAGGTCAGGATTGTGCGAAGCCGGTAGTGGCTGAGCGCATTCCAAACTTCATGTAGCAGATGGCGTATCATTCGTAACGAAGCGCTTCAACAGGGTCCATCAAAGCAGCGCGTCTTGCGGGGTAAAAACCGGCCAGCAACCCCACCAGCACCAGCGTGCCCGCCGCAAGCAGGATTGTGCCCCGGCTAATTGGCAAACCGGCAAACATGGTCGGCATCCGAATGCTGCTTACCGCAAGACTTGCCAGCCATGCGAAACCCGCCCCAGCAGCTCCGCTCACAAAAGTAATCGCAAGCGCTTCAAGGAAGAACTCGAACATGATTCTCGCAGGAGGCGCGCCAATTGCCTGTTTTATTCCGATCTCGCGCGTCCGCTCTGTGACGGAAACCAGCATGATGTTCATCACCCCAACACCCCCGAGAACGAGTGTGACCACGGCTACCACCCCGAGAAATGTCTGCATCATGTCGTACACGCGGTTGACCATTTCGGCGGTTTCAACCGTGTCCCACATCCATACCGCCCCCGGGTCATCAGGCGCGAAGTTGTGTCTGCGCCCAAGGAGTTTTTTCACCTGCCTCACCGCTTCGGAATGAACATCCCGCGAAACCGGCATGAAGATTATGTTGTCCACTGCCTTTTCACCAACAAACGGGCGCGGGTCCGGAAACAGCAAACCCATCGTCGTGTACGGTATCAGCACTTTTTCCGAATCGAACCCGTTGTAGGAACTGGTCTGGTCCTTGTCTTTCAACTCGCCCACGACAGTGAACGGGATCGACTGAATTCTGACGGTGGCGCCGACGGCTGGTCTGTCTGCGAACAACTGTTTTCGGACCTGGCTGCCAAGCAAACAAACCCTTCTGCATTCGGCGAAGTCAGCGTCCGTAATGTGTCTCCCGGCTCTCAACCGCATGGATCGGATTTCCTGATACACAGGCGCAATCCCGTGTGTGGAAAACAGCCCGTTGTTGTGCGGGCTTGCAACCTGAAGCTCGCGAGCGAGTTCAGGACTCACATGCCTCACCAAAGGACACTCCCGCCCGATCGCCTGAACATCGTCGCAGGTCAGCACAACATCGCGACCGGCACGTTGGTCGCCCACCTGGCCTGCCGTCCGCCCGCCCCACACAATCACAATGTCCGTTCCCATCTCATAGAGCGCGCGCCTGTAGCCGATCTTGAATCCGTCACCTATCGCCATCATGAAGATTATCGACGCCACACCCCACGAAATACCGAACATTGTCAAAAAACTCCGCAGCTTGTGCGCCCACAGGTTCCGAACGGTGTTTGTGATGAGTTCGACAAACCACATGGCAAGGTTCAAGGCAACACCAGTTGCGCCGACTCGGTTACGCCTTCGACCACCTCGGTTTTTTGGCCGTTGGAAATACCAATAACAACGGGCACTTTGCGAAAACCGGCTTTCTCTGTCGCATCAACAACCTGAACCCATGGCCGTTTTTCCTTGTCGTAAACCACCGCCAGCTCGGGCACCAGCAACACCCCGGTTCGCTCCTCGAGCACGATCTCCGCATTCGCGCTCATGTTCACCCGCAGCTTGCCTTCGGGATTCGGGATCGAAACCCGCACCTCGAAGGTTGTCACATTGTTCCGCTCGCGCCCCATTGGCGCAATGCGCGTAACAGTCCCCGCAAACTGCTCGCCAGGATGCGACTCGATTGTGGTCCGGACAGGCAACCCCTCCTTGATTTTGCCCACATCTGATTCGTCGATTTCTCCCCGCACATACACGCTGCTCAAATCGCCCAACGTCATGATCAACGTCGCTGCGCTACCCAGATTCAAGATCGACGACACAGCATCGCCCACCTCGGTGTTCCGGCTCAGAACAACCCCCGATATCGGCGACCTAATCGTCGCGTGCTTGAGATCTTCGGTCGCCCGGTCCAGCGCCGCTTGCGCAGCCGCAACATTCGACTTCGCCTGAGCAGCCTGAGCAGATGCGCAACCCACCGCCGCCTCGAGCAACTCGCGTCGGTTGCTTGCAACCTTGAACTGCCGCGCCGCCTCGTCCAATTGCTGTTGCGATGCAATTCGTTGCTCGAACAACGCCTGCACACGCTCATACTCCCGTCGTGCAAAATCCAGTTCGGGGTTCTCAGCTTCGATCCTCGCCTTCCGCTCAGCCGCAATCGCAGCTTCAAGGTTCGCTTGTGCGGATTCCAACGCGGCTTTTGCACCGCGCACCTGTGCCTCCAAATACTCCTTGTCAAGCTCCGCCAGAACCTGGCCTTCCTTGACCTGGTCGCCTTCATCCACAAGCAGCGCCTGGATGATGCCGTTCGCCTTTGATTTGATCTCGACCTTCGACCGCGGCTCGACATGCCCAACCGCCACCACCGACCGCGCAATGTTGCCGCGCTCGACCTTGACGAGCTTCTCGGGCGGGATCGGCTTCGGCGCAGCCCACACAGACCGCAACCAAACAAAGCTCGCCGCAACCAAAACCCCCGGTACCAGAACCCACAAGATTTTTCGATGGCTCGCGTGTTTCATCACCACAAACTCGCTCGATCACAAGCGCGACAGGTGTGCTCCGAATGACATCACAGACTTGCAGCCTGTGAACCAAGCATTCGGCTGCGGCTGCGCCGCGCTGAGCACATTCATTGTTCCAAAAGACCCGGAACTCGGCTGGAAAGTTTCAAGATTGAATAGTATCGCGAGTTGGGCAAAGCTCTGGAATCCAACACTTGGACACCATGCGCCGAAGCTTCAATTCTTGGCTCGCAAACTGCCGTATCTTGATTTGCTCTGTCGCTCTTGCATCCCTGCAGAGCGCACCCGCAGCACAATACCCGGACAGGTTCGTTTGGGTTTTCGGGTGGGATTTGGGCCGGGACAACGACGTCGCCGAAATCTCCCGTCTGCTCGACACCGCCGCGCAGCACGGAATCAACGGCGCGGTGATGTCACTCGGACTGGACACTCTTTGCAAAAAAAACCCGGAGTTTTTCCGGCGGCTCGACGAAGTCAAAAAGGCCTGCGACCGCAACCGCATCGAACTGATCCCCGCCGTGTTCTCGGTTGGTTATGGCGGCGGCGTCCTCGCCCACGACCGCAACCTCGCCGAAGGCGTGCCGGTTGAGGACGCAATCTTTGTTGTGCATGGCCGCGAGGCGCAGTTCGTGCCCGACACATCCGTGCGAATGGCAAACGGCGGATTCGAAGAATCCACCAACAACAGAATGAAAGGCTACAGTTTCCACGACCAGCCGGGCGAGGTGAGCTTCGCAGACAAGCAGATCAAACATAGCGGCGAAACCGCGTTGCGACTCGAGAATTTCACCTCCAACCCCCACGGCCACGGGCGAGTCATGCAGGAAATCCACGTGCGCGCTCACCGAACATATCGGATCAGTCTCTGGGTGAAAACCGACGAGCTCCGCCCCACAAGCGCGTTCCAAATCACCGTTCTGGCGGGCAACCGTTCATTGGCACCCCGCACTTTCAACCTGCAACCGACCAGCGACTGGCAGAAGTTGACAATGCTTTTCAACAGCCTCGGCTTCGATACCGTCAGAGTTTACGCTGGTGTCTGGGGCGGACGTACAGGGAAACTCTGGCTCGATGATTGGACAATCGAGGAGGTCGGCCCATTGAATGTCCTTCGCCGACCGGGCACGCCTGTCACCGTCCGCAGTGAAGACGGCGCAACAACTTACACCGAAGGCGCTGATTACGCCCCTCTGATTGATCCCGAGTACAATCCATATCGCATCGATAGACCCGCACCTCCGCTGAAATTGATCGCCGGCAGCCGAATACAGGATGGACAACGCCTCCGTGTAAGCTGGTATCACACCTTGCTCATTCACGACTCGCAAATCACCGTCTGCATGGCAGAACCGGCTCTCTACGAAATCTTCGATCACGAATCCAAACTGCTGGCGGAACGGCTCCACCCACGCCGAGTCCTGCTGAACATGGACGAGGTGCGCATGGGCGGCACTTGCCGGGCATGCCGGGGCCGAAACATGGCCGAGTTGCTCGGCGAATGCATCACCCGGCAGGTGGAAACCTTGCGCAAGCACATCCCCGGTGTTGAAGTCTATATTTGGAGTGACATGCTCGACCCCAACCACAACGCACACGCGGACTATTACCTCGTGGACGGCGATTTTACCGGTTCATGGAAGCACGTTCCCAAAGACCTCATAATGGCCGTCTGGGGTGGCGCACCACGTGAGCCGAGCCTGCGGTTCTTTGCCGGCGAAGGTTTCCGCACCCTTGTAGCATGCTATTACGATGCCGATGACCTTAATGATGTTAAGGGCTGGATCGGGCTGGCCCGCAAAACCCCAAACGTCCGCGGATTCATGTACACCCCGTGGCAAAAGAAATACACACTCCTGCCCGAATTCGGCGATCTGTGTTTGAACGCGCAACCCTGAACATCGAGCCTGACACTTTGTCTTACGTCCTATTCTGGATTTCTGGATCCGCTCGCGTGCCAGCCGAAAGTGCGCTGACATATCTCAGCCCGGCGCAGCCGCAACCAAATGCTCGAGCCGGAACAACTGCGCTGGTTGCAGGAATACCGCTGTGTCGCGCCGCGCTGAACATGGCGACTTCGTCGGCCACGGCGGAGATGAGATTGGCATAGGTGAATGAACGGTTTGACGCCAAAGGTCTCGGACGATCCGTTAATCTGCGATTTCCGCGCACATTATCCTACTTATGGTCCAAAGACCGCAATGTTTTGACCGCACTACTCGCTGCCAGAGAACCAGATCCCGACAAACTGAACAAACTCGCAGTCTGAAATTTCCAGTCGGTTTTGCCCCACGATTCAAGGCCAAGGAAAGATGGTACTTTGACGCTGTCGTTTCCCTCGGGCGGTTCAAGTCCGAATGCCACGCTTATCACGCCGCCCGTGGCACCCTCGAGGCGCAGCGCCAGCTTTCGCAGTTTCTCATTTGAACCTTGCCCTCCAGGATTTGGCGATGCTGGCAATGGGCGGGCCGGAAGAACTTGGAATTTTGCCTCTGCCGGCGCCGCCAACAATCTTGCCGACAATCTGCGCTCCCCGCTCTTCAGCAAGGCCGTTCTTCCGTCTTTCCCGATTTCAATCTCAGCCGGGGTATGCATGAACCACCAGATGTTGGTTGCACCGGCGCCGTTGATCTCGTCCTGGACAATCACGTGTTTTCTACCGACGACGGCAACCCCTCGCCGCACACTTTGCGCGTGTTTTGCATATGCCGCGGTCAAGTCTGCAATGGCAAACGCCGCTCCAGATTTCGATTCGTACTGAATCAAGGGCGCTGCAGCCGACGGCTCCTGGTCGGGACCTGTACCTGGATTGATCACGACTGTGTTGTGTCCTTCGGCGCGAAGCCGATAATACGTCCACCGCTGCGCCCCAAAATAGGCCGGTAAATTGTAGTTGTCTGCTCCCAAATCGACCGCCCATCTTGTCCCCCCGGCATCCAGCACAAACGTCCCGAGGTCAAGGTGACTGTGATTTGCCTTGTTATCGCCGCCTTTGAACCCGACGAACAGCGCTTCGCGGTTTGCCCAGCCAGATCGAAAAGTCGCTATTTCGGCGCCCCGAAATCGTCGGTCGAGCGGAAGCTGTGCGATGCTTTCCCCGGCCAGTGCTCGATCATACCAGAGCAGATCAAGCGGATGCGGTGTTGCGAGGTTCCGTTGATAAACAGCGTAGGCCGGGCGTTTGAATCTTCGCCCCAACCAATGCATCTGCGGAGCCCGCACGGGACCTTCGCCACCGTCGGCATAATTGAATGTCCGGTCGAGCGGCCCGGTGATATAGATCGGGAACATGCCGGCCTCGGCGAAACCACGGATGTCTGACAAGCCGTAGTCGGTTCCAAGCGCAGTTTCAAGTCCGGCCAGAAACACGACATTATATTGTGTTGCGTAATTCCAGTAACCGGGGCCCTCGGCCCATGCACCGTCCGGAGCGAACTCCCGCATCGGAAGCTGAATTGACTCGATCGCATTTTTCAGCAACTCGCCGGCCAGCTCCGGCTCAACATCGCCAAGCGCAAGCGCCCCCATTCCAATCCCACCGTTGCAGACCTGGTTCCAGTTGTGCCGCACATTCATCCAACGCCCGTAGTTGGCTTTTCCTTGGTAGCATCGCAATGCCGGACCAAGCCCTTTTTCGACCATGGCTTTGCGGAGGATTTCGCGTTGCTCGGACGTCCAGCAGTCATAAAGCCAATCGTACCCGATCGCAAACGCATGCGTCATTTCGGCAGTGTCGAGAAAATGCCGGGGATTCCAGTCGGGGAATGCCGCGGCGGCCTCCAACTCTTTCCATGCGCGGCTCGGGTATCTTTGATCACCGTCAAGCCAATACATGAGCGCCAGCGTGTAAACCCGATCCAGTACACGTCTGCTCACGCCCAAAAGGCGGAGACCATCGGGTATCTCGTACTTGGACGGTGCCTCGGACAGGATTCGCTCGGCACGGGCGGCCAGCTTCCCACGCCAATCGCGAAGTGTCGCATCCTCTTTCACACCAAGCCGGAGCTTTTCGAAGTCGGCGCGCGACGCGAGCAAACGCGGATGTTCCGACCGGAGTCGGGAAACAATCTCTCTGGGCGGCGGCGCATTGATCGCATTGAAATCCCCTGCGGCAACAGCGGGTGCGGCAGCGATCAAAACCATCGCGCACACCCCGAGCAGCATCCTTGCCACAAGAGAAACCGGCGCGGCGGTGAATTGGGCTGTCCTGAGCGAATTTGATGTCTGTGTCATATTGTTCTGCCAATTTGAAACGAACATGCCTGCCGAAGCCCGGGCCGCAGACCTGAGTGTCATTGTACTGCGCATCGCGATTGTGATCGTGCGATGATCATAATGCCGAAGGCCCGGCCAATGCCAGAGTTTCGAAGACTGAATTCTCAGAGGCCGGGGTTTTGGACCTCCTTCTCCATCAGCGCGGCTCACCCGCAACCAAATGCTCGAGGCGTAGCAACCGCGCTGGTTGCAGGAATACCGCTATGTCGCGCCGCGCTGTCGTGTCTGTCCCCCTATTTGCACCGCCGGCCCCCAAATACCGTGTCTGTCCCCATATCACGCCCACCATGCGCCCTTTCGGTCACCCCCGTTGAGAGTTTAGAGTTGAACGTTGGACGTTCAACGTTCCCGATCGGCATACCGAACATCGTGCCTGTCCCCAAATCCGGGTGCCCCGGGGCAGCCTCGCCCCCCGACAGGCGCTTGGACAGGTCCAGCGGGTCAAAAGTCCAGCCCCCCGGGCCAAATGTTGTGTCTGTCCCCGATTTGCACCGCCGGTCCCCAATACCGTGTCTGTCCCCATATCACGCCCACCATGCCCCTTTTCGGTCACCTTATTGAAAGTTGGGAGTTGAACGTTGCACGTTGAACGTTCTGAATCGGCATACCGAACATCGTGCCTGTCCCCACGTCCGGGTGCCCCGGGGTAGCCTCGACCCCCGACAGGCACTTGGACAGGTCCAGCAGGTCAAAAGTCCGGCCCCCCGGACCAAATGTTGTGTCTGTCCCCCTATTTTTGAAAGTTGAGAGTTGAACGTTGCACGTTGAACGTTCTGAATCGGCATACCGAACATCGTGCCTGTCCCCAAATCCGGGTGTCCCGGGGCAGCCTCGACCCCCCGACAGGCGCTTGGACAGGTCCAGCGGGTCAAAAGTCCAGCCCCCCGGGCCAAATGTTGTGTCTGTCCCCCTATTTGCACCGCCGGCCCCCAAATACCGTGTCTGTCCCCATATCACGCCCGCCATGCTCCTTTCGGCCACCCCATTGAAAGTTGAGAGTTGAACGTTGGACGTTCAACGTTCCTGATCGGCATACCGAACATCGTGCCTGTCCCCACGTCCGGGTGCCCCGGGGCAGCCTCGACCCCCCGACAGGCGCTTGGACAGGTCCAGCGGGTCAAAAGTCCGGCCCCCCCGGACCAAATGTTGTGTCTGTCCCCCTATTTGCACCGCCGGTCCCCAATACCGTGTCTGTCCCCATATCACGCCCACCATGCGCCCTTTCGGTCACCCCCGTTGAGAGTTGAGAGTTGAAGGTTGGACGTTCAACGTTCCCGATCGGCATACCGAACATCGTGCCTGTCCCCAGGTCCGGGTGCCCCGGGGCAGCCTCGATCGCCCGACCGGCACTTGGACAGGTCCAGCGGGTCAAAAGTCCGGTTCCCCCGGGCCAAATGTTGTGTCTGTCCCCGATTTGCACCGCCGGTTTCCAATACCGTGTCTGTCCCCATATCACGCCCACCATGCCCCTTTTCGGTCACCCCATTGAAAGTTGAGAGTTGAACGTTGCACATTGAAGGTTCCCGATCGGCATACCGAACATCGTGCCTGTCCCCAAATCCGGGTGCCGGGGCAGCCTCGATTTGCCCACCACTTGGTCATCCGGAAATCTCACCAGACCAAACCACTTCAGCGCGACGCGGCGTGAAGCCTCAGGTCTCCTCAGGCCGTGGAATTAGTCTGACCCCGTTCCTGAAACCACCGAGCGATGGATTCCGCGTGTAACCCATTGATTTCCAAGGCTGCTACAGGCGCGGTGGTATCAGGAAAATTCCACGGCAGTTGAAGTCACAGCCTCGGGGTCAGGGGTTCTGAGCTTGGCGCAACGCCCCACGAAACGGCCACCCCCAGATCAGATTCTACAAACCAAGGGCTGAAGCCCCCCCCTATCCGCCGAACACTCGCTTGTTCTTTGACGGTTCCGATTTTGAGCCGACGGAGACAATCCTGCTCGAAGCGGACGATCTTGCGACGAACGCCGTTACCTCTCAGCGCGGCGCAGCCGCAGCCGAAGGATCGCGGCGAAATAGATGCGTTCGTTCCAAACTGGGCGCTCTGTCGCGCCGCGCTGAAACGGGCGACTTCGTCGCCAAATGGGGAAATGCGAGCGGGATCAGTGGCCGAAAAGTTCGAAGCCAAAAGTCTCGAAGCACGCGCTGATCTGCAATTTCGGCGCAGATTATCCAATATTATACTCGGCTCCAAAGGCCGCACTCTGGTGACAATTTGAGCAAACTCGCAGTCTGAAAATCTTCGCAAAAATGATCGATTTCTTAATATAGTAATCTGGGCCGCGTTGAGGGCTAAAAGAAAATGTCGTCCTCGGCAATGTCGGGTACGCCTATCACAAGCACACGCATGCGGCCCTGCGCACCATGCACAACGCCCGGGGGAATATGCAGCAGGGTACCTTTACGCACCGCATGGGAGACGCCGTCGAGCACGACTGTGCCCTCGCCTTCGAGCACGTAGTATAGCTCTGTGCTTCGTTTGTGGTAGTGCGGTTTGGCGTTGTCGATGTCAACCACATGCGCCCATGCAACGACTCCGGTGTCGGCGTCTTCCCGGCTTATCAAGCGATATCTCCGGCCGCAGGTGCTGCATTCTTTGGGCGCCTGGTCTTCGTGTCGAACGAGAACAGGGCCAACGTGACCGGCAGTGCAGCATTGGGAGGTCATCGGTTTATCGGGGCAGATTGATTTCCACGTTGTACTCTTTCTTGAGTTTTTCGGTGTATTCCGGGAGGCGCTTTTGCAGCTCTTGATTGATCAGGAACTCGCGAATCTCGGGAGCGGCTTTGTCATAGGGCATTTTGCCGGCTGGCGTGTGCTCGAGAACCCGCACGATGTAAAATCCGAGTTTGTTGGTGATTGGGCCGGAGATTTCGTTGACGGGCAATTGGAAAAGCATGGCTTTCAGGTCTGCCAATTCCGGTGATGCCGGCGCGGTTCGAACAATGACGTATTCGCCACGGTTGCGCTTGGCGTCGAGGTCATCGCTGTATTCACTGGCCAGGTCGCTCCAACTCTCACCTGCCTTGAGCCTTGCGACGATGCGCTCTGCCAATGCGCGTTTTGCCTCGCGATCGGGTTCGGAGAGCTCCTGTTTTGTTACTCGGTCGATTGTGTAGAGGGCTATGATGTTGGCGCGCACCTGTTCGGGGCGTTCGAGGCGGGCGAGATTTGCCTTTGTGATTTCTTCGAGCTTCTTTTTGCCGTCGGCGTAAAAAACGGTTTCAGGGCCTTCCTTGGCAAGGCGGTCAACGACGGCCTTGACTTCTCTGGCTTGCTGGTCCATTCCGTGGTCGTAAAAGTCGCGCACTTCATCTTCCGAAACCGAGATTGTGGATTTGAGTTCGCGTTCGACGACGGTTTCGACAATTGCCTGTTCGGCGGCTCGTTTTTCGAACAACTCGGGCGTCATTCCTGTTGCTCGAAGTTGGCGTCGATATGACTCTTCTGAGGGGGCCTTGGCTTTGGTGTCGGCAAGGAACTTGTCAACGGCTGTTTTTGCCTTTTTCAAGTCTTCCTCGGTTGCCTTTTGCAGGAGGATTCGGGTGATCACCATGCGGTCCAACAGCCGTGCAGCGACAGCGTTGCGATCGCGGTCTGGTATGGGCTGGTTTTGGGTGGCCAACGTGGCCCGCAAATTCGCCACAGCGTCATCCAACTCGCTTTGCCGGATTTCAAACCCTTTCCCTTTTGCCACGACCGGGTCGGGGAAAAGCTCGACAGCATTTGTTTTTGCGGCAGCAAGACCGTTTGCCGAGCAAGCGATGGCGAGAATCAAAGTGACAATTGCAAGAAACCCGCGGTATTTGGTCATAAAGCGATACAGGGAAAAGGTTCGAGCCAGAGAAGCACTGTCTGATCCCGAGGCGGAGTTCAATTCACATTGAACAGTGATTTTCCTCATGAAAGCCGGGCAACACGCACGTTGTCAATGTCGGGGTCGGACTGAAGTTTCTGCAAAACTTTGGTCGGCGGGACACTGTCGAGGTTGAGCACCGTTAAAGCCCGACCGCCAGCGCGGTCGCGATGCAAGCTCATTGTGGCGATGTTGACGTTGTGTTTGGCCAGCAGCATTCCGATATAACCGACCATGCCAGGGCGATCGGCATTGTTCAAAAGCAGCAGCACCCCCTCGGGGACGATTTCGACCGGTTGATCGTTGAGTCGCACAATACGAGGATGATGAAGGGTGCTGAAGAACGTCCCACCAGCCGATACTTTCTGGTCGCCAGAATAGGCCGCAACATGCAGCCACTCGTGATAGTCTGTTTCCTCGTTCGATTTTGTTTCTTCAACCAGAAGGCCGAGGCTGGTAGCGAGTGACCTGACATTGACCTGGTTGACCTCGGCACCGCCGGCAAATGCAAGAAAACCGGTCAAAACAGCGCGCGTGATTGGGTCGGTGGGAAGCTCAGTGGCAGCTCCGCCATACGTTACAACCAACCGGTCGTTGCGTTTGGGTCCGAGTTGCGCCACCAATTTCCCGAGCTTCTCGCCGAGCGTCAGATACGGCTTAACCAACTCGTAGGTCTTGGCATCCAGACTCGGCAAATTGACCGCGTTTCGCACCGCGCCACGCAAGAGGAACTCGGTAAGTGTTTCGGCAATTTCTATGCCGACATTATCTTGCGCCTCATGAGTACTTGCGCCGAGGTGGGGTGTCATGATGATCGCCGGATGCGATCTCAGCGGTGAATTTTTTGGCAAGGGCTCTGTTTCGTAAACATCGAGTGCTGCGCCTGCAACCTGGCCGCTCTCCAACGCGGCCAGCAAATCCGTTTCCTTGATGATACCACCCCGGGCGCAATTGATGATTCGGACGCCGCGTTTCATTTTCGAAAACGCACCGGCGTCAATCATTCCACGCGTTTCGTCGCTCATGGGCAGGTGAATGGTGATGAAGTCAGCGCGCCGGTACAGATCGTCAACCGCCTCGACCATTTCGACCTGCAACAGCTTGGCTCGTGCAAGACTCAGGTACGGGTCGTAGGCGACCACCTTCATTCCGAACGCTGCTGCGCGGCGTGCAACCTCGCTACCAATTCGCCCAAGTCCGAGAATTCCGAGCGTTTTGCCATACAACTCGGTGCCCTGGTATGCCTTCCGGTCCCACTCGCCCGCTCGCATGGAAGCATGCGCTTGGGGAATCTTCCGCGCCAATGCAGCCATCATTGAAAACGCGAGTTCTGCGGTCGAGATTGTGTTCCCGCCGGGCGTGTTCATAACGACGACACCGCGCTGCGTGGCTGCGTCAACATCGACATTGTCAACGCCAACGCCGGCCCGGCCCACCGCCCGCAGTTTTCTTGCGGCGTCAATCACCGCCCTTGTGACCTTGGTTTCGGACCGCACAACAAGGGCACTGGCATCTGAAACAATCTGTATCAATTCGGTTTCCGTCGGTGGTTTGGGCAAGACCACCACTTCAAACTCGGGCTGCATTTTTAAGTGTTCCACGCCCTTCGGCGAAACACGGTCACAAACCAGTATTTTCATACTCTCGATTGCAGGTTGATACGGCGATCGAAAGCGCCACTCTAGTAGAGCAATCCTCCCCGGTCAAATACGGCTTTAAACAGCCGGGCATGCACTTGCCCGAAGCCCGGTGAAAGCAGCACGGATATTCTTGGCCGCCCGCAAGCGCGCCGATTCTTCTCCGCACACAACCGGTCAATGTTCGGGTGCCGGATCCGGGTGATCGAAACTGCCGCGGGATCGGCCATCGGGTTCATGCGGGCAAGGACGCCCGCGCTTTTGAGGCGATTGTTTCGTTCGCAGCGTTGGCCTGAGACGCCAAATAACCCGAGCGCCTGCAAGATGAAACAGCGTGAGGCTTAAAGATAGGCTTGGCGAATGTGGCGTTACGACTAGACTCCGGGCGCGGATGAATTTTGCCGAACTGCGTTTTTGGGGTTATTTGCTGCTTGGGTTGGCAGCGGTTGTGACCTTCCGCGCAATCCTGAGAGCCGCGCGCCCTGCCGTACTCGAGAAATACGACAGGCTGGCCCTTGCTGTCCTGAGCATGTTTCTGCTGTTTTGCGTTGGCTGGCTCACATTTTTGATTTGGCTTGCGGTCGCTGTTTTCACGTATGCGGGCTTGTATTGGATTCTGCGTTTGAAGTCAGCGGGGCGACGGCGGTATTTGCTGATACTGATACCGTTGCAACTTGGACCGCTGCTTTACTACAAATACTCGAATTTTCTGGCGAACGGTGTGTTCGGGCTTGGTTGGGATTCGCTGCGGGACCTTGTCATACCGGTCGGGCTTTCGTTCTACACGTTCCAGAAAGTGGCTTTTGTGATTGACACACTTGCATTCAAAGAACCTCTGCCCCGGTTCCTTGACTACATAAACTTCGTCGGTTTTTTCCCCCAGATCGTTGCCGGGCCGATCGAACGCAAACGGGATCTTCTGCCGCAAATGGAACGATTTGGTTTCAGGTGGAACGCTGATTGGATCAATGAAGGTGTTCCGTGGATCGTACTCGGCCTGTTTTTCAAGATGTGCCTTGCAGACAACCTTGCCCAATGGATGGCGCCATTCATGGGCGCATCCGACAATCCGTTCTCAATCTGGCTCTGCAACGTCTTGTTCGGCTTGCGAATTTACTATGATTTCGCCGGGTACAGCCTTGTGGCGTACGGGTTGGGCAAGTGTTTTGGCGTGCGGTTGACGCTGAATTTTCTAAGTCCCTACTGTTCAACCAACTTTCAGGAGTTTTGGCGGCGGTGGCATGTCACACTGAGCAACTGGTTTCGGGACTATGTTTACATTCCGCTCGGGGGCAGCCGAGTGTCATGGTGGGCGGCAAATATCGCGATCGTATTTGTCGTGTCCGGCTTTTGGCACGGGGCGGGATGGAACTTTATTCTGTGGGGCGCGCTACACGGTGCTTTCCTGATAGCTTACCGGCTTGGCGGCAAATGGAAGTTGCCCGGGCCGATTGGATGGCTCGGTACGATGGCGGGGGCGTTTCTGGCGTGGTTGTGCTTTTACGAAACACGCTGGCCAACGCTCTTGGCGAAGCTAAAGACGTTGTTTGTGCCTTCGACGTATTCGACGGCCAACCTGGCGGCGACAGCGAATGTGCTGAACTCCGGTGAACAGATAGTGCTCGGCGGTTTGATGGCAATGGCGGCTTTAACGCTGGTTATGGAATGGTTGTCGGTTCGGCGCGACAATGAGCCGTTTGCGATTTTGCGGAAACGGCCGGTCGCGACGGTCTTGGTCGTGCTCATCATCTTACTGGCGCCTGGAAAGAACAATGCCTTTATCTATTTTGCATTCTGATCGCGGTTTTGGCGTGCAACTGCCGAAACTTGCGTTGAGTCTTGTGGGTGTGGGGGTGGTGACGTTGCTTGCGACGGCTGCCTACACGCTTTGGCTCAACCCTGAAATCCGGTTTTATCTCTACGCGGCCAAGATCAAGCGCGCATGGGCTGAGAAACTTCACAAGGAGTACGGGCACGCAATTGTGGTGTTTGGAGCGTCGAGTTGTGCATTTGCCATAGACGGCGAGCGGATGCTCGAAAAACACGGGTTGCCGGTTGTCAATTTCGGCATGCACGCGGGCATGGAACCCTTGTTTCTGACAGCGTTGGCTGTCGAATCGACACGCCCTTCCGATACGCTGGTGGTGGCGATAGAACCGGGCCTGTTGCTATCGCCGTTCGATTCACCTGATCTTGCCGCGCAGATGGGCATGGCGCTGGGTAATCCTCGCCTTGTACACGCCTCAGACCTCACGGGTGAGCCTGTGCACTGGATCGAGAATGTTCTCAGTCTGCGACCGGGCGCATACCATTTTTTCACCCTGCTTGGGAAAATCGTGCTGGGCAAGCCGCTTTATCGTTATTCGCCAAAAGACCTCCGTCCCAGCGGTTGGCAACAAACAAATGAACGGCGCGAAATCCACGACCAGGAACCCTTCATTGTGAAATCGTTGCCGGAACACAGTCGGCGGCTTCTAGCGGCTCTTGCGCGGTGGGGAAAGACAAACAACGTCAGGGTTGTTTATTCCTTGCCATGGGGTTGGGTGAGCGACGCAAAACACGATCAGTTCAAGCGAATGAACGCTTCGTTCCTTCGGCATGTGGCGGAGTTCATGCCTGTTCTCAGAGACCCCGCTCTCGGCGCGCACCCGGTTCGGCATCATTTTGCCGACACCGAATGGCATTTGACTGCCGAGGGCGCCGCCGAACGCACCGACGCGCTGGCGACCGAACTCAAGGCGGGTGTTTACTGGACGATTGCGGAGCTGGATGCAGTCGTCCGCGACGAAGAATCACGGCAATCGAGTCGCAAATGCCCGGCCTTTCAAACCGTCCTTGATGAGATAAAACAGGAACAGACTGTTGTAACGCACATAGCGTCGCAACAGCCTGCGAGGTTCTGAAACCATCCGGAAAACCCATGTCAACCCCAGCCGTTGCATCCACAAAGGCGCGTCCGGCTTGGTCCCTGCATTGACGTCGAATGCGAAACCCACGGCGAAAATGACGCCGCGTTTGATGCGCGGTTTGTTCCGGTAAATCCACTGTTGTTGCTTCGGCGTGCCCAGACCAACCCAAATGAACGACGGCTCGAGCCGATTGATTTCATTCACTATTTCGATCTCCTCATTCTCAGGGAAATAGCCGTGTCTGCTGCCCGTGATTTTGATGTGCGGATTCAATGAGCAAAACACCGATTTCAACCGCGACAGGCACTCTTCGGATCCGCCGAGGAAATAGTGTGTAAACGGATCAGGGCTTGCCAGCACGCAGTGCCGCATGAACGTCGGCCCGTAAACACGATCGCGCAAACCTGCGCCCTGGCTGTTCAAGCACCAGATCAACGGCATCCCGTCCGGAATAAAAAAATCAAATCGCTCGGTGGCTTTCCGAAACTCGGGATCACACCGGCGCATGGTAACTATCTGTGTGTTTGTGAAATCCACCGCGACGGTGTTGCCCGCTCGAGCCAGTTGGTGGCATCGGGCCGTCAGATTGGCATAAGTAGTGCACTCCAGAGGCGTGCCAAGCACACCCAACCTCTTTTCATTCATGGGCAACTGCTGGTTCGACCCGCTGCTCATTGAAATTCCAACGTTCAGGTTACGCACACAACTGGCCCGATGATACACATTCCGGCGCATCATCCGCAAACCCCGTATGTAATTCATTTCCTCCTGACTTGCGGCTCGCGGCAACCGGGAACTCTGCCTTTCTCGGCGCCGTGCATGCGATCACAAATTTAACGGCGCCTTGCTTTGCAATCTCAACTGTGGCCTTCTCACTGACCCAAGCGCCAAAGGCGCGACCCATACCAGCGTGGGGCAGCGCCCCACGAAACGGTCACCCCCACATCACCTTACACAATCCAAGGACTGAAGGCCCGCTCTATCACAGCAATCCTTTCGCCGGTTTCGCGCCGCGACGTGACAGAATTTGACCATCGATTGCAGACTCAGTGATTGTTCGATTGTGTTGTTCTGCAAGGATTCAGTCCCCCATGCGAACGCCACTGTCCACCGTGGGCGACGAGGTCGCCCCTTTCGGCGCGGCGCGACACGGCGGTATTCTTGGAACCAGCGCGATGGTTACGCCTCGAGCGTTTGGTTGCGGCTGCGCCGCGCTGAGGCATGTCCGGTACAGGAGAACCGCGGCATCGCAGCTATTTCCCGGAAGGCATCTGGAGGTCGTGGAGTTTCTTGTAGGTACCGCCTTGTGCCAGCAGTTGTTGATGCGTGCCGGTCTCAACTATTCTCCCTTCGTGGAGGACAACAATCATGTCCGCCTTGTGGATGGTTGAGAGCCGGTGAGCGATGCAGATTGTGGTGCGTCCCTGCATCAGATCGTCAAGCGCGGCTTGGACGGCCCGTTCGCTTTCGGAGTCGAGGGCGCTTGTTGCCTCGTCGAGTATCAATATTGGCGCGTTTTTGAGAACCGCGCGGGCAATAGCGATTCTTTGCCTTTCACCGCCCGAAAGCGTAACACCGGCCTGGCCGACGACGGCCTCGTATCCGCCGGGTTTGGCCATTATGAAATCGTGCGCATGCGCATGGCGTGCTGCGGCCTCGATTTCTTCATCGGTGGCGCCCGGCCTGCCCAAAGCGATGTTGCGGCGGATTGTGTCGTTGAAGAGCACGGCTTCCTGTGTGACGACTGCGATTTGGCTTCGCAGATCACGCATGGTCACGTTGCGCAGATCAACTCCGCCGATCCGGACCGCTCCGCGTTGCGGATCGTAAAAACGCATGAGGAGGTTTGCGAGTGATGTTTTGCCCGACCCGCTTGCGCCCACGACTGCGACCAACTGGCCGGGAACAATTCGAAGGGTAATGTCTTTCAGGACGGGCTTTTCATTGTAAGCAAACTCGACGTGGTCGAACTCGATCTCGGCGCCTGCTGCCTTGAGGGGAACGGGCTGAGACGGCTCCGCCAACGTGCTTTGCATGGCCAGAAGCTCGAACACGCGCTGGCTGGAAGCTCTTGCTTGTTCGAGCTGATTGTGAAGCCTGGTGAGGTTTTTCAGGGGGCGGTACATCGAAAAGATGGCAAGCACCACAGCAAGGAAATCGGACGAATTGGGTCGCGGAGAATGCCCAAACGCGAGCCACAACAACACCAGTGCGACGCTGATTGCGCCCACGAACTCGAGCAGCGGGCCTGGAATTTCGCCCGACCTCACGATGCGCATGTACTGTGTGACAAATTTCCGCGCAGTTGTCCTGAACTGGTCTATGAGTCTGGGTTCGAGGTTGTATGCCTTGACGATTCGGTTTCCGGCAAACGCTTCGCCCATGAGACCGCTGAGTTCGGCAACATGCGTTTGAGCGGCGCGGCTTGAACGACGGATTTTTCGGCTGAAAATTGCGACCGGCACCATGCACACGGGCAAAACCACCATCGAAATCAAGGTTATTTTCGGCTGTTGCCAGAGGAGGTAAGCCAGCAAACTCGCCAGCGTTACAGGGTCTTTGACGATCACGCCCGTTATGTTGCCAATGACATGTTGCAGCGCTGCGGTGTCGTTCATGACCCTCGAGATCAATTCGCCGCTGGTTGCCCGGTCAAAGAAACTGCTGGATAGATTCAACAGATGGGCAAACAGTTTTACGCGCAGGTCGGCGATCGCCCGGACCGCGGTCCATTGGAGGAAATAGGCGTTCAAGTATCCAAACAACCCGCGCAAGAACATTACGGTGGGAATTGTTGCCAGCAAAGCAGCCACGGCCCACGCGTTTCCTCGCAATCCGGCTGCCAATGCCTGTTCTGCAGAAACCAACCAGTCCTTGAGCCATCCGGGTGCCCATGCAAGCTGGTTGGCGACCGACCCGGCGTTTGCGGAAGGGAAAACCAGTCCGTAAACGAAGGTTACGGTCGCTATCATGAGAGGCTCGATTAGCCCCGCAAGCACGCCTGCCGCCACTCCCAATACCAGACGTGCCCGGTAAGGCCGCGCCAGCCCCCAGACATTAGCCAGAAATTTCCACATCTGTCTCAAAGCAAATATGCCCCCATACCGATAAACCAATCAAGAACCGGGTGAGACAATGGCGCCAGACCATTTGCGCCGGAAATCGCAATGGGATACCGCTACACTATTGGTTTTTGGAAAATCTGCGCAGCGCTGAGGATTTCCTTGGTCGGCCAGCCGATAAGATTTTCCGGATAGCGAGGCTTCGTTTCAGACCGATCTGCCATGCAGTGTGGTTGGTCAAACGCCTCGGCGACGGCGTTCTTCAGGCAGCCAGCGTTCAAGAAGATCGCGGCAGTTCAAGACTTTTTCGACAAGGTCCAGCGACACATAGAAGTACTGGTTGGCGGCTTCAAAGCCGATCCTCGAATCTTGCCGCTGCAGTGCGCAGAGACGGCGCGCCAGCGCTTGTTCGCTCCTCAAGAGGCCTTCGATTGCGTCAATGAGTCGGCGCGTTTCAGCTGGGTCGGTTGCCTGAGCAAGGGCACGGCGCGCCATTACAAACCGGGCCTGGTTGGCGACGCTTTTGAAATGTATTGCCGCGGCTTCGGCCACGCGCAACTCGTCTTCGAGCGCGTGCATTTGGGCGCGCGCCGCGTTTGTTTTTGCGGCTTTTTCGCGCAATCGGGCAATTGCGCTGTTGAATCCGTCTGCCACTTTGTCGAACTGATTTGCAAAAACCTCAGCCGGATAGCGTCCGCGCCATCCGTCCAGATCGTCGTAAGGAAAACCTGTCATGGTCGAGCGATAACGGGTCGGCTGCGCCCACAAGAGGTTTGCCGGGCCGAGCTGCTGAGGGCCGTTGTATAGAACGGCGGTGTCGAACGGGAACTCAGAAAACGCTTTGCTGAATGCTGTCCACGCTTCGACAAGGGAGGGCGCGAGGTGTTTGCCGACCCGGCGTTCGGCGACGGTGCGCATGGCATCCTGAGGCTGTTTTCCGGCCATGCACTCTGCAACGACCTCGATGTTCGGCGACGGGTATCCGCCCAATGTCCATCCGAGCATCAGGCCATCCACGCCAACCTGGCGCAGATTGGCAGCGTGAGTCGCAACGTTTTCAAGCGCCGGAATATAAGGTACTGCCGATAATTCCCATGTGTTGCCGGCCTGGATTTTGGCGATTGCGCGCAACCCGCGCTTCCGTGCAATCTCCCAATGCCGCTTTGCACGCGGCCCCGGGCCAATCGACGAAATGCTGTACTCGCCAACATCGCCTTTCACACCGCCTCGTTCGATTGGCAGACTCCATTCGCTCACACTCATCAGGCTGGCCTCCGGGGGCAAAAGCCGAATGATCTCGTCCGCCCATGAATCGTTCCAGCCCCAGTCCCATGCAATTAACCGCGCTTTCGAACCGGACCGCCGAATCCCACGAGCTACAAGCCCGTTGACCTCGGCAATGACTTCCGCAGGTGCACGCCGACTGCATCGCGGACAGCCTTCACCGTGATGATGCGACCAGCAGTTTGTCAGGTTTTCAGACGCTGTGATTGTGAAGAAACCGCCCAACTCGGGCACTTCTTCGCAAATGGTGGATACCGCCCGCACCATGTACTCCTGGACTTCGGGCACGCTGGTGCAAAGAACCGCGTAATCGCCCTCGACGACCCCTTTGAGCGTCGGATGGTCTTCAAAGAAACGCAAAGGCATCGCACGCGGTTCGTTGAGATAAAGAAACACTTTGACGCCATGCCGATTCGCCCGCGACACAAGCCGGCGCAGGTTTTGCAACCGTTCCTTGTTTCCGTCACTCAGAGCCGGCTGCCACGGAAAAGCGGCCATTTTGTAAAGCACCCCTTGAAGCCAAACCCCGGTAACACCCGCAGCAGCAAGCCGCGCAAGGTAACCTTCCGGGAAAGGATCCGCTTCACGATCCAGCAATGGATCGCCATACAACGCAAAATACGAGTAACAGAACCGCAAGTCTCCTCCTGCCGACGATGGTTTGGCCGCCGGAACCCCCGCCGACAGTCTTGCAACAAAACCGAACAACTCCTCGCCATGCGCGACGTCCAATCGGCCAAACTCGCGCCTGACAATCTCGGCGACTTGCCGTTCCAGAGCGCGCGTGGCTTCAGTAGGTTCCTCCCATGTAATCCGGTCACATTTCGGCTTCAAGCTGCCGAGCTTGATGAACAGAAAATCGTCTTCCCGGAGAGCAAAAGCGAGTTCGTCTGCCGACCAGCCGAGCAGTTCCAGAAGCTGCGCGTATGGCAGCAAATGCCAGTTTCGCCGGATCACTGTGAGCGCGGACCTTTTCATGCGATCTTTTGTGATCCGCGGTTGTGATCCGAGGCCCATGGCTGCGCCAACCGCCCTGATCTGCGCAGGAGTCGCGCCAACGACGGCAGCGATTCGTTCCACAGGCACAAGCTGCCAGTTTCTCCAAACCAACGCATGCAAACGGCTGGGGAAATGCGGGAACTGCACCGGCGGCGGGGCATTGCCGGTCGGCAAATCCTCCACTCCAAGCGTCGGTGTTACACCGTGTTTTCCCCGATCCGCCCCAACACACGCGGCAGACGCGCCAAAGACCAAACCGCAACTTGTTACTCCGGCAATCCCAAGGAATTCTCGACGTTTCATAATAGAGCAGCAATTCTGCGACCGACTATTTGGTTTCAACCCCGAGAAGGTCAGTTACCATGGCGCGCTCGGCCTTCAGTTCGGCCACTGAAGCATCGATCTTGCCCCGGCTGAACTCATCGATCTCCAAGCCTTTGACAATTTGCCAACGCACACCATCGTGTCTCACCGGGAACGAGCAAATCAGTCCGGGCTCGATGCCGTAACTGCCATCGGAACACACCGCGACGCTGTGCCAGTCGCCGGGTTCGGTTGGGAAAACAAGAGACCTGACGCTGTCAATCACGGCATTTGCAGCGCTGGCGGCGCTTGAACTGCCGCGCGCCCTGATGATCTCCGCGCCACGCTGCTGCACGGAGCTGATAAACTCGCGCTCGAGCCATGCGCGATCGTTTATCACGTCGATCACCGGTTTTCCACTAATGCGCGCGTTGACAAAATCGGGATACTGCGTCGCCGAGTGATTGCCCCATATCGTGACGTTTGTTACCGAGGTGATTTCCACACCTGCTTTCCGGGCAAGCAACGCCTTCGCGCGGTTCTCGTCAAGGCGGGTCATCGCAAAGAACCTGTCCCGTGGAATGTCCGGCGCATTGGTCATGCAAATCAGACAATTTGTGTTGCACGGGTTGCCAACGACAAGAACTCGCACGTTGGCGGACGCGTGCTGTTGAATGGCGCGGCCCTGGCTGACAAAGATTCTTCCGTTGATCCCCAGCAAATCTTTGCGTTCCATGCCGGCTTTTCGGGGAACACTGCCAACCAACAACGCCCAATCGACCCCCGCAAAGCCCCTCGCAAGATCGGAAGTTGCGATCACACCTTTCAACAGCGGGAACGCGCAGTCCTCGAGTTCCATCGTGACTCCTGCCAGTGAAGGCATGGCCTGTTCGATCTCGATAAGCTGCAAAACGACGGGCTGGTCGGGACCGAAGACATCGCCGGCGGCAATGCGAAACACAAGCGCATAACCCAACTGGCCTGCTGCACCTGTTACTGCGATTCGGACGGGTTTCTTGTTCATGTCAGGGCTTCCTTTTCGCAGGCGCATTGTGCCCTGCAAAACCCGCGCAGTCCAGAATGAGTGCGCCGTGCCGCGACGCCCTTGGCGCGGAACTGGAACATTACCCTCCCCGCCATTGCCAGCCAAATCCGATGCGCGTTGACCTTCGATGAATTTTTCGCGCTTGGCGTGGAGGGAGAATTGTCCTAGCCTGTCGGCATGAAAAAGATTCTATTGATGGCTTTTGTTTTTGCGTTGTCAGGTACGTTTCGAATGGCCGCGGCTGAGGCCGAGGAAGGTTTCGTCAGCCTGTTTGACGGCAAGACCTTCAACGGCTGGAAAATGGCCAGGGAAAACACAAGCACATGGAAGATTGAAGATGGCGCGCTTGTTGCCCGGGGGGAACGGTGTCACCTCTTTTACGAAGGGGACGGCAAGCCGTTTAAGAATTTTCATTTGAAGGTCGAGGTGATGACCGAGCCCGGGTCAAATGGTGGCATTTACTTTCACACAAGATACCAGGAATCTGGCTGGCCCAAGTATGGGTTCGAATCGCAGGTCAACGTCAGTCACAGCGACTGGATCAAGACCGGCAGTCTTTACGGGCTGGTGAACGTCGGGTTCGCCGCCTGCAAGGACAATCAGTGGTGGACACAGGAAATCATAGTCCAGGGCAACAGTGTGACCGTGAAAGTTGACGGGAAAACCGTTCTCCAGTACAACGAACCGCCCGGAGCTCAGCCGGGCAAGGATTTCACGCGTAAGATCGACGAGGGCACGTTCGCTCTCCAGGCTCACGACCCAAAGAGCGTTGTCCGATACCGAAACATCAGGGTCAAGCGATTGGATTAGCACTTGGCCTGAATATCCCGAAGCGCGGCGCAGCCGGAACCAAGTGATCGCGGCGAAATAAGAGTGTTTTTTCACTCTGGGTTGACGAGCGACGTTCCCGGTGCAAATTCAGGCGATGAAATCATTAATCGCCAAATTTGTAATCACGATCATGAGCATCGTAACGTCAGCCGCAGCAGGTTCAATCTACGATATCCCGCTCAAAGACATTGACGGCAAGCAAACCTCGCTTGGTAATTACCGGGGTAAGGTTGTGCTTGTGGTCAACGTAGCTTCACAGTGCGGGTACACCAGGCAATACAAGCCATTGGAGTCATTGTATCGCAAATACAAAGACCAGGGTTTGGTTGTCGTCGGCATTCCCAGCAACGATTTCGGCGGCCAGGAACCCGGTTCGCATGAAGAAATCAAGCGGTTCTGTTCTTCCAAGTTCGACGTGACATTCCCCATGATGGCAAAGGTTGGAGTCCGCTCCGGACCGGATCAGCATCCACTCTACGCGGCTTTGACCGCGAAAGATGCCCCGTTCCCGGGCGAGGTGAAATGGAATTTCACGAAGTTCCTGATCGACCGCAAAGGGAAGGTGGTTGCGAGGTTCGAACCCGGCGATGAACCTGATTCGCCAAATGTGATTAAAGCCATTGAAGCTGCTCTTGCGGCCAAGTGAATTGAATTTCAGCACATGCTGCCTGCAGTACGGCCTTGGGATATCCGCGCAGCAATCGCAAATCAGCGGATCGATCGAGACTTTCCGCTCCCCCAGACTGCTCTACCGCTGATCCCAATTCCGCCTGCCCCTTGCCCGGAAACTTTAACGCCTCACCAGACCACGACACCCAAAACTTCAATCCGGTGATGTTTCCGCGCTGTCACTTGATGATTTCCACCTGGATATCCCGCAGTTCGCTGACACCCAGTTCGATCAACGACGCATTTGCGTAAAGTGCCAAATCGATCTTGGACGATGGAGTATCTGCGAGAGCGTGTTGGCGTTCAATCTCGTGAATTGAGAGCACATCGAGCGCCACCGGATCTTTGCTGAAACGGAGCTGGCAAAGCGGCCTTGCGTAGTGTAGGAGCGCGCGTTCCTCGCCGTAATACTGCGCGACAAGCGCGTCCGTAATGTTGAGAACCAGCTTGTCGCCCACCTCTGGCAGAGCGCAGATATCGGGCACGGCCATCTGAAGCTGGCCCGGCGCGTTGATGAACCGAATGGTGTTGTCCACGCTGCCAAAGGCAAGACTGAACAAATGGCCCGAAACACCAGCGTGGTTGTGGTTGAGCAGCGGAGCGATGCTTATCAGTTTCGTGATTTCGCGCGTAAGCAGCTTGGAAACAAACGATTTTCGACCAATCCCGGGCCGTTGTCCGCCGAATTCGTGGTCGCCCCACACAAGTTGTCCGACCACCACGCTGTCGTAAAAATGTTCGCTGTCGTATCCCGCATCCGCGCTGCCTGCTACGCGGACACCGTACTTTTCGGCCAATTCGACAAATCCCGCTGCCTTGAGATTCGAGTAATGTTTGTCCCAAATGATGATCTGTTTTGGCGGAAACCCCGCGTCAATCATCGATCCGACAGCCGCCTCGACCACGGCAGGTCGCGTCCCGCTGAGCGGGCCCGGCGCGGAGAGGACCTTGATTCCGACCACGTCCTGCGTGGAAACAACCGCACGCCATGACTCGGCGACCGAGGCTTTGCCAATCAAATTTGTCAGCCCCCGATCGAACATTTGCCGGACGACATCAAGGCGGGGCACGAAAGCGTTGACTGCACCTTGGTCTTCAACTATCACAACACGGGCTTTTGAACGGCCAACTTCTATTGGCCCTGCGCCGGGCTGCGCCGAAGATGAGTCCGCCGCCCGGGCAAAAAACAACAATGTGAGCAGCACCGACGCCAAAACAGTCGCAGCTCCAACAAAAAGTGACTTCCGAGCGGGGATTGCAGGCCCCGTCCAAATCATGGGGAACGACACACCAACTCCGATCGGGCCGTCTGTGGACCAGGTCGGCGAAGGCGGTCGGACTTTTATGCAATTATCACTCGGGTGTTTGCGCACGGGAATTCCGCGTTCCGGGGTTTCTTGACTCGCCGGGCCATCAATGATACCAAAGCCTGTCATGGCGGCCAATAAAAACTATGAAGGCCAGTTGGTTCCACCCTCGCTGGTGAGGGATGTGGAAGAGCCGCTCGATACGCGATTCCGCAGAGCAATCGCCAGATTTTCGTTGGTGAATTGCTCGTTGGCGTTAATCGTGGCGCTGGCAACGCTCATCGTCGGTTGCAGCCCGCCCGGGCGGCGCGAACTGATCGAGGGCAAACGCCTCATCGAGCAAGGCCGGCCTCGAGAAGCGGTTGAACCACTCAAGCGCGCCATGTCGCTTTTCGGCACAAACACGCCGGCTGCGGCACGGGCATGGAACTGGCTTGGACTGGCTTATCACCATGCAGGTCAGGCAAATGATGCGTTGCAAGCGTACCAAAACGCGATCAAATGCGACTTCAACCTTTTCTCTGCAAGGTACAATCTCGGCTGTCTTTTGCTCGAACACACAAATCTTGCCGGAGCGATCAATGAGTTCGTTACTTACACAAGCCACAGGCCGAATGATCCTTCGGGCTGGCTGCAGCTCGGCACAGCACAGTTTCGCGCCCGGCTTTACGAACAGGCAGAAAAAAGTCTGCAGCGGGTGATCGACCTGAACGCTCCGGCAGCGGACTGTGCCGAGGCGATGAATCTGATCGGCATGTGCATGGCGGCCAAGCGGCGTCCGCAAGACGCGCTGCGCGCATTCGAGGCCGCGCTCAATTTCCAATCTGCGTACGCACCGGCTCTCCTCAATCATGCAATCGTTGCCCAAACGCAGCTCGGAAATACCATGCTTGCAATCCAGAAGTATCGCGATTATCTCAACGCGATCGGCGGGCCAACCAATAACCCCTCGGTGGCGGCCCTCGTGGTCCAGCTCGAGGCATCGGTGCAACCCCGTTCCGCAGCTACCAACCATTTGTCCCCGCCCACTCTCACAAACCGGATCGTTTATGCCGCCCCGCAGCCAACGAACGGCGATGCCGCTCTCAAACCTTTATCGCTTCCCACAACACAGACGGTCGCGACAGTTCAACCGAGCAAACCTGCTCCCGTTAAAACCAACATTGTCGCCGAACAGCCAGCGGTTGGTGAACCCCAGAAGCCAGCTTCAAAGCCAATACCAGATCGCTCAAACGCAGTCGCCGTAGCAGTTGTTGATCAACCCAAGGCCCCCCAACCCGCTCCTCCGCCACAGACCGACACCAAAACCGATGCCACCGTCCCCGAACAGAAGACTGAGAAGGCAGCCGCGCCTGTTGAACTTGTGAAATTGGAAGACGAACGGCCTGTCAAACCTGCAACCACAATCGAACTCCCGCAGAAACAGCCAGGTCCAACTCAACAAGTCGCTGCGGTTGCTGCTCCATCGGCGCCGTCCAATCCTCCCCCTGTCCAACCAGTTGTTGCAACTGCTTCACAGCCGCGCACTACCGCCGTTGCACCGACCGAGGAAACTGCCACAACGCGGCGGTCGTGGGTCCAGAAGCTGAACCCGCTGAATCTTTTCAGGTCAGGTTCTAAAACACCTGCCGAGCAAACCCGGCCCACTCCGCTGCCCGCCACTTCAGTCGCGTCGGTCTCGCCAACGCAAGACAAGGTCCAGCCCGCGCCAGAAGAGATGCCACCTGAACGCCCTCGTCCGAGCTTTCCGCGTTACCCATATTTGTCGCCTCCGGTGCCTGCGCCCGGGAACCGGGCGGCCGCAGAAACCCACTACGCAGCGGGTTTGTCGTTCCAGAAATCGGGGAACATGGCCCAAGCAATACGCTCCTACCAGGAAGCGGTGGCTGCCGACCCCTCGTATTTCGAGGCACACTACAACCTCGGTGTTGCTGCCTATGACGCGCGCAACTGGCAGATCGCTCTCCAAGCCTGTGAAAACGCGCTCGCAATCAGGCCGAACGACTTCGGAGCGCGGCTTAACTTTGCATTGACACTGGAAAAAGCCGGCTACCCGGTGGACGCCGCCAAGGAGTTGGAAACATTGCTGACACTTCATCCGAACAAACCCGAGGTGCACCTCGCTGCCGCAAACCTCTACGCGCAAGTCCTGGATGACAAAGCAATGGCGCGCACTCATTACTCGCGCGTGCTCGAACTTGACCCGCGACATCCCCAGGCGTCTGCCATTCGCCGGTGGTTGCTGGCAAACCGAAACCGGTGAAAGCCATGTCAGTCATCGCAACCCTTTGGATTGTTTCCAGTCACAGTTTGAAGTCCGGCCTTCAGGCCGCTCGAAGCCGGTCGGCAAATTCATGAGGTCCGGACCGTGGCGCACGTCCCAAAATTGGCGTGAGAATCACGGTTTAAAAATGCCCGGTCTGGATGTCTCTGTGCGCCAAGCTGATGAATATGAATGCTGGGCGCAACCTTGCAGGGCGAAATTCAGTCGGACGGACTCCAGAACGAAATGGCGGGAGCGGCGGGGCTCGAACCCGTAACCTCTGCCGTGACAGGGCAGCGCTCTAACCAGTTGAGCTACGCCCCCGCAAACGGGACAGCAAAGATAACCAATGACGCCGTTCCCGTCAACGGCTGTTTTGCGCTGTGACCTTGCACAACCGCCCGTCGCGATTATGCTGTCGGTGTGCCTGCGAGGCGCGAAAAATTAACCGGTTCACATCGACACGACAACACACAAGCGTCGTTTGCCGATCCGCAAAACGAGCTGGCCGGCCAACAGCTCCGGTCGGCTAAGTGCGGTACACCACCTGCGCCCAACGGTGGCCGGAGCGATCGGTTGGTTTCTTCAGACGACCTTGAAAAGGCCGTTCGCCGGGCGATCCTCGAAAACCGCCTGATCCCAAAAGGCACAACCGTCGTTGTCGCTGCCTCCGGTGGACCGGATTCGATGGTTCTTCTTCGGCTTTTGGCCGGGTTTGCACGTGATCAGCAGTGGCGGTTGGTGGTGGCGCATTTCAACCATCTGCTCCGCGGACGGGAAAGCGATTTGGACGAGGCCCTCGTCGCCTCGGAAGCGCGCAGGCTTGGGCTTGTGTTTGAACGAGGCGAAGGCGACGTCAAAACCCACGCAAAACAACGCGGACTGTCAATCGAAATGGCCGCGCGCGAATTGAGGCACGATTTTTTGGTGAACGTTGCACGCCGTTATTCGGCGCGCTGTATTGCGTTGGGGCACCATGCCGATGATCAAATAGAAACCGTAATTCTGCGGATGTTGCGCGGATGCGGCAGCGAAGGGATCCGTGGCATGAGACCGTCGGTGCCTTCGGAAATCGACAAATCAGTTCTGTTGGTTCGCCCTCTGCTTGGCATCTCGCGCAAAGCCATCGAGAACTACGCCGCCCAAAAACGGATTCCGTTCAGGCGCGACTCAAGCAACGCCACTATTGACATCGCGCGAAACTGGATAAGACAAAGCTTGTTGCCGTTGCTCGAAGGCCACGGTTACCCGTCCGTGCGCGAAGCCATCCTGCGCATGGCAGATCTTCTCGGCGCAGAAGCCGATTTCGTCACTGATACTGCGCGGAAATTGCTTGCGCGATCGAGGCGACCGCAATTCGACGCGTTGCATTGCGCCGTGCAACGACGCCTCATTCAACTGCAGTTGCGCGAACTAGGCGTTCCAGAGAGACACGACCTGATTGAGGCTTTGCGGAGTGCCCCGGAAAAACTTGTGACAGCGCCCGGTGGAATTTGCTTGTGGCGGGACGCCTTTGGACTCCTCCACACCAAGAAATCTGCTGCACCCGGTTTCAATCCGTCTTCAGTCCGGTTGCCATTGAGCGGAACCAGGGGAAAAGCGGTCTTCGACGGGGTAACGGTACAATGGAGGATAACGAAAAACCGGATGTCAGGGGCCGACATAAAGCGTGTTGTGGGCCGTGAATTTTTTGATGCCGACAGCGTGGGATCGGAAGTGGTTTTGCGGCACTGGCTGCCTGGCGACAGGTTCCAGCCCATCGGCATGCGAGAATCCGCAAAGCTCCAAAACATCTTCGTCAACGCCAAAGTGCCAAGGCCGGAACGATACAACAAACTCGTGGCTGAATCGCCCGGCCACGGGATTTTCTGGGTGGAAGACCTGCGCATCGGAGACAAGTTCAAGGTCCGGCCCGACACCCGTCGCATTCTTGAGTGGCGATGGACCAGAGAAACTCCCCAAACCAGACCTTGACTGTTTGAGTCAAGTTTTCAGCAAGGCGATTGGATCTCGAGCCTGACACTCAATTGGACCGGAGACATCTGCAATAATGTGTGGTGTGCACTCCGCGACTTCGCGCTCCCGCAAAGCGAAGGAACGCCGGCTGCGGCCGTTAATCAGACCTCGCATGAGTCATGGCGGGCGCTCCGCAGATGCCAGAATATGGGGACAGACACGGAGTCTGGGCTGGTCACGACGCGATATGGGGACAGACACGAGGTTCAACCTCCACGCATGCCAGAATATGGGGACAGACACGGAGTCTGGGCTGGTCACGACGCGATATGGGGACAGGCACGAAGTTCAACCTCCACGCATGCCAGAATATGGGGACAGACACGAAGTTCAACCTCATCTCCCCCGGGTGGCGGCGAGGTCGCCCAAGGCGGCGGGGCGCAGCGGAGCGGGCGGAACGCCAAGCCTGTAACCAACGCCTTTGTCCAGCCGCGGTCGGTCGATTGCGGCTGTGCCGCGCAGCGTATTTGGCCGATCGGTCGGTGAGGTTTCCGGGGCGTCCACGCGGCCAGAGCAGGTCCACCGTCCGTGTGGTCGGGTTGAGATCGCAGTGTCCACTGAGCGGTTGCAAGTCGCACCTTACAGTGCTAGGTTGGCACTGCGTAGATTCAAAATGGGCGAAGATAAGAACAATGGGCGGCGGAATGACCGCCGGAACGCCGAGGTGAGAGTGCCGCCACGTGCTTGGCTGCTGTGGCTGGCCATTCTCAGCCTCATACCGCTGCTTGTTTTTTTCAGAAACAACAACGAGTCACGGTACCGGGTTCTAAATCACCTCGAGTTCTTGAATCTGGTTGAGAGCAACCTGGTGACGGAAGCCACAATTTACTACAACCCACAATCGCTCCGGCGCGAAATCATCGGGAAATACATCGATCCAGACAGCAAGAGCAAAGGACCGGTGTTGTTCAAGATCGAGACCAGGCTTTCCGAACAGCTCGAAGACCAGTTGCTCAGGACCGGGCGCTTCAAGGTTGCCGAACCCAACACGGTACTTGTTCAGCTTTTTTACGGGGTTTTGCCATTTCTCGTGTTGGCGCTGATCGTCTATTTCTTCCTTATTCGCCAAATTCGGATGGCCGGTAAAGGCGCTCTGAGCTTCGGCAAAAGCAAGGCTCGAATGCTCAGCAAGGAGAAGAACAAAACCACTTTCAAAGACGTGGCCGGAATCGACGAGGCAAAAGAAGAAGTGGCCGAACTGGTCGAGTTCTTGAAGGACCCAAAGAAGTTTCAGCGTCTCGGCGGTCGGATCCCGAAGGGGATTCTTATGGTTGGCCCGCCCGGAACCGGGAAAACTCTTCTCGCCAAAGCAATCGCAGGCGAGGCCGAAGCAGCGTTCTACAGCATCAGTGGATCTGACTTCGTCGAAATGTTCGTCGGCGTCGGCGCAAGCCGCGTCCGCGACATGTTCGAACAAGCCCGGAAGAACACACCCTGCCTGGTTTTCATAGATGAAATCGACGCCGTCGGGCGCAGCCGGGGTCATGGGTTGGGCGGCGGCAACGACGAACGCGAGCAAACCCTTAACGCGTTACTCGTCGAGATGGACGGATTCGACACCACCGACGGCATCATAATAATCGCCGCCACCAACAGGCCTGACGTGCTCGACCCTGCATTGCTTCGCCCGGGCCGATTTGACAGGCAAATCACCGTGAACCTCCCCGACGTGCGCGGTCGCGAAGCCATCCTGCGTGTCCATGCCAAGAATGTTAAATTGGCCTCGGACGTTGACCTGTCTGTAATCGCACGCGGTACACCCGGGTTCTCGGGGGCAGAACTGGCCAATCTCCTCAACGAAGCCGCCCTCTTGGCCGCACGAATGAACAAGAAGGCCATTACCATGGCCGAGTTGGAAGAAGCCCGCGACAAGGTCCGCTGGGGACGTGAACGACGAAGCCTCGCAATGACCGACGAACAGAAGAAATTCACTGCATGGCACGAAGCCGGGCATGCCCTGGTCAACGTATTGCTCGAACATACCCACCCGCTTCACAAGGTCACCATCATACCCCGCGGACAAGCCCTCGGCGCCACAATGTCCCTTCCGAAAGAAGACGTCCTTAACCGCGGTCGCAAGGAAATGCTCGCAATGATCACCGTAATGATGGCCGGGCGCATCGCAGAACAGATTGTGTCCGGAGATATCTCGACCGGTGCCGCAGGAGACATCCAACAGGCCACTCAACTGGCGCGAGCAATGGTTTGTCACTTCGGCATGAGCGAAAAACTCGGCATGGTCCAGTACGGCGATGACAGCGAGTATGTCTTCCTCGGACGTGACATGGTCCGCAGCAAAGACTACAGCGAAAGCACGGCCCGTGAAATCGACGCGGAAGTTAAACGGATCATTGACGAGTGTTACGCGCGAGCAAACGAGATAATCACCGCAAACCGCGACAAGCTTCAATTGATTGCTGAATCATTGCTCGAGTATGAAACGCTCGACGGCAATCAGGTCGAGGAAATCATCCGAACCGGCAAACTCACGCCAACACCAGCCGAATCCAAGACCGGCCCGCCGACTGGCGCCAAGGCAGCAACGCCGTTGCCCGAGATCCCGAAACCTTTGCCGCCGAAACTTCCGCCGGGCTTGACTTCACCGGCTCCCGCGCCGATTTGATCGGCGAATCAAACCGGAGTCAGAACCAGCGCAGTGTGACACAGCGCTGAGCCAGCCATAAACGGCTTTACCCCGCCGCGATCATTCGGTCGCGGTTGCACCACGCTGAAAGTTTCGCAGTTTGGTAATGCCCCCAACCGTGCATGTCCTTTCCGGTGTTTCCGTCACGCACCGGGCGAAAACGGCACCAGCACAGCCAACGACCCCGGCCGAATCGTCAGCGTCGCCGGAGTGAATCCGACCACGTCTCCGTCGATTGCCAGTGGAGCTTTTGGGTCGGAGTCAACTTCTAATCGCTCACCGCTGAAGTAGCGGACTTTTGGATGGCCCGTATGAGTCCCGTGAAACAGCTTTGGCATGTGCACCAGCGCTTCCAGTCGATTCAACCTGTCAATGATGCAGAGGTTCAGTTTGCCGTCGTCCGGCAGTGCGCCCGGTGAAAGGCGCATTGAATGTCCGCCTGCAAACTCGGTATTTCCTGCGCAGACGTGGAACAACGATCCTTTGAACACGCCGTGCTCGCTGCGTGCCTCCAGCCGGCTCTGGCGGTAGTGCCACAACGCACGAATGAAACCAACCGCATAGCACAGTCTGGGGCCGAATAACCGTTTCACGCCGGCTGTCGTTCGGGCCAGCAGCTCTGCACCAAACCCTGCAGCGGCAAACATCAGGGCGTGTCTTGTTTGTGCGCTTTGCGATCCGCCGTAACGCACCTCGATCGTATCGAAGAACCTTTGTACACCGCCGGCCAACGCATCAAAAGCCTGCTCGACAGATTTGATACCGAATTGGATTGCGCCGTCGTTTGCCGTGCCAACAGGCAAAATGCCAAGCGGCGTCTTGTACCCGCTCTCGAGCAATCCATTGGCCACTTCACTCACCGTCCCATCGCCCCCGACAGCAACCACCGCATCACAATTGCCTGCGGCATCACGCGCCAGAGCAATGGCGCGGCCGGGGCCTTCTGTGTAAGCGATCTGAAGCGATGCGCACAACTCCTCCATGCGCCGGCGCAGTCTCATCCACCGCTGCGCGGACTTTCCGGCACCCGCGGCAGGATTGACAACAACGAAAAACCGATTGTACATGCGTCCTTCGGTGAACCTCGGTCAACCGTCAGTCAAGACCTGCTGCCCGGCGCGCCCGTTGAAGCACGACAGAAGCAATCGCACGTGCCTTTGTTGCGCTGTCACGCAGCACCTGCCTGACGTAATCAAGGTTCTTGGACAACTCTTCTCTGCGACGCCGTGCCTCGGAGAAATAGGCCCAGTAATACTCGAACAACGTTTTCTTCAAATCGCCGTAACCAAGACCGCCCGCGCGCAGCCTGTCCTCGTAATCGCGAGCCACTTCAGGCGGCGCCACAAGCCTCAGAATCTGAATTGCAAGATTGCGGTCTGCGTCGGGCTTCGGCTCCGCAGGGCTGCGGCTGTCCATGACAATGCTCATGACCTTTTTTCGCAGGACCTTTTCATCTCCGAAGATTTCGATGGTATTGCCGTAGCTCTTGCTCATTTTCTGCCCGTCGGTTCCGGGGACGACAGCCACCTCTTCGCGTATGAGCGGTTCAGGAATGACGAATGTTTCGCCATAGATGTTATTGAACTTGATGGCGATGTCGCGCGTGACCTCGACATGCTGTTTCTGATCGCGTCCAACGGGTACCACGTTCGAGTCGTAGATGAGAATGTCCGCCGCCATCAGCACCGGGTAAGCAAACAACCCGTGATTTACCTTCTCGAGGTCGTCCTGAGCGAGTTTGGCCTTTTTGTCCTTGTAAGAATGGCAGCGCTCGAGCAACCCCATCGGCGTCACTGTCGAAAGAAGCCACGTCAGCTCGGTCACTTCCGGTATGTCTGATTGTTTGAAGAACAGAGTGCGCGAGGGGTCAAGGCCGCAGGCCAGAAAATCAAGGGCGACATCGAGGCTGTTTCGGCGCCGTTGTTCGGCGTCGAAAAGCGACGTCATCGAATGAAGATCAGCGATAAAATAGAGCGCTTCGCCCTGCTGCTGCAGTTCAATGGCCGGCTTCATCATCCCGAAATAGTTGCCGAGATGAAGCGCACCAGATGGTTGAATACCTGACAAAATACGCACGGACACACCCTAACAGGTCGCGCCGCGCCAATCAACAATTTGGCTTTGAACTTGGCGCGCCTGCTGTACCGTGATTCCGTCATGGGACACGACCCTGAAATGGAGATTGACTCGCTGTGGAACGAATATGGCGAGGTCTTTCGCGAGTTTGACGATCTGACGTTGGCGCGTTGGATGGCCCAGACACTCGGCCAGTTGCGCGGGCGCGTCTGGCGCCTGTCGCATCCATTGGTCGGTTGTTACAGACTGGCAGCGCGGACCGCCAACGAAAGGCAGGTTTGGCTGAAAAGATTGGTCGTTGTCCCGGCTGATTACCCGGAGTCGGCCTGTTGCCGCGCCCCGGTTTTGCCCCTGCTTACTCGCGATGTCCTTCAATGCGGGTTGGGGTGTCTGCATTGCGACGGCACTGCTGTCCCTCTGGACGAACTGCCGCCGGACCTCCTACCAATGATAACCGATTGGGCCGAGCAGTACGAGAAAGTGCACGCCGTGGCACACTGGGACCAGGCGCAACAAAGTAGCGTTGCCGATTACGATCAGGAATTTGATGCGGCGGCGGAAAAAGCCGAGGAACTGCTTTCATTGGCAGGCCGGGTCCTGGCTCCAAGGCTGCTGGAACTTTATCCCGCCGTTGTTTGGGAAGACCAGGACGAGTGCCTCGAAGTGCAACCCGAGGACATAAAGCTTTAGCGAGGCGATGACTGGTTAAAGCTTGTTGCGCACCGCGGCGCTGCCCATGCGCGTCAGGCTAAGCTTTAGCACGGAACTGGCGGGCTGGCCTATTCCGCGTACGGCACAACAATAGTGTGTTTTTGTCTTCGACCAGCCATTTCATTTCCTCCCCTTTTTCGATTTCCAA
>Ga0315298_1000686_pt1 | contig 65378 bp, 45 predicted proteins | sample WHS_1_MG_FD_203077 | JGI IMG/M metagenome (GOLD analysis project Ga0315298, IMG submission 203077) | Extremophilic microbial mat communities from Washburn Hot Springs, YNP, Wyoming, USA - WHS_1_MG | ecosystem: Environmental > Aquatic > Thermal springs > Hot (42-90C) | place: USA: Wyoming...
AATCAATCACCGCCAAGGCACGTGGAGACGTGCCTGCCGGGAATGTAACTGCATTGGTGAAGGCGTAAGGCTTTACGTTGTCAAAAAAGGCAACGTCCACCGTCACAGTAGCGGGTTCGCTGGTGTTGACACCGTCGCTAACCGTGTATTCAAAGGTATCCCGACCGTTGAACAGCGGGTCAGGAATGTATGTGGCGATGCCATTTTCAATCGTCACCGTACCATGCAACGGCCCGGTCATTATATAATATGTCAATGTGCTGCCAGGGATGCCCTGACCTGAAAGTGTAATATTCAGCGCCTGATTTTCGGCGGTTTGGTTGTTGGAGAGGTCATGCGCAGCCGGTTGGACATAAATGTTGGCGACTGCGCTGGTTGTGGCGCCGGCGGTGTTGGCGGCAACAAGATAGTAACTGCCGCCATCTGTTGGCTGGACGTTGGCCAGAGTCAATGTGGCATTTGTTGCAGAGGGCAGAGGCGTATTCAAATAGTACCATTGGTAAACAGGCGGCGAGCATGAGTTGACGATTGCAGAGAGCTGGGCAGAGTCGCCGGGAGCAAGATTGAGATTTGCTGGCTGCTGGGCGATTACCGGAGGCAACTCGTGAACTGTCACGGTTTGTGAAGCCGAGGCGCTGTTGCCGGTGGAATCCCAAACTGTCCAAGTGACAGTGGTTACTCCGAATGGGAAGGAGGCGGGTGCGTTATTTGTGACCATGAGAATCTGGCAATTATCCGCCACCAAAGGCGTGCCCAAATCCAGGTTGGAAACCTGGCATGAGCCGGCGTCAACGACGCCGATTTTATCAGGCGGCGCGATTATTGTTGGGAGCTGAGATTCGCATATTACAACAAGATTGGTGCAAGAGGAGGTATTCTGAGCATCATCAGTTGCCGAGACTATTACAGGATAAACTCCCGGGGTCAGCATCGAGCCGGCAGGTGGTGTCTGCAAAAGCTGGAAGCCATTGCAGGCGTCGGCGGCTGACACGAATTCAGGAGTTGTGAGGTCTGGAAGCGCGATTTGGCCGGAGCCGTCAGTTTCGAGATAAATTGCGCCATGATTGGTGAGCAGCACAGGCGGTGTGGAGTCCACAACATGCAACCATGCCACAAGGCTTGTAATTACAGAGACACTGTTTGAAGCGACAACCCAATAGGCTCCTTCCTGCGATTGGGAAGGATTGGCGAGCACTAGCAGCGGATTGTTTTGGCCGGTTAACAACTGGCCCGATGGCGGTTCAGTTGAGAAGTACCATGAGTAAGATACCGGGCTGGAGCCGGCGACCGTCCCGTCAAGGGTTGCCGTGCCAATGCCACATTCAGCGGTGATATTTTGAAGCGGCTGCCGGAATTCGAGAGGCACGGTCAATGGATTCGGCGTGGTGGCAGACCAATTTGCAGGGTCATCGCCATAGGCGTAAACAGACACTCTTGAGAGCGCCAGTCCGCTGCCGTCCGCGCCTGATGGCCACGGGGCGGAGTCAGAATAGGCGACGCGATCAATCAAGACGTAAGGCACATTATTGCTTTCAGGCGCGCCGGGCTGGTACAGCTCAAGCACATCGTTGTCATTGTCCAATTTTCCGGCATAAGGGCCGTACAACGGCACTTCCGGAGCTATTCCGTACTGGTTGCGGAAATGCTGTACCGCATAAGGCTCGCGCAGCGGGTCGAAATTGACCAACAACACAACGCCGCCCGGAGGCAGGATTGTGTTTGTCGGGAAATCGTATTGGACGCCGCCGCGAATTCTCCATGTGTTGGCCGGATTGTTGGTGTCAAACAGGGCAACCGGGGCTTGAGAAATATTCAACAACTCGATGTATTCATCCGTGGTGTTGTCCTGATCCCAGAGGGCGGGTGGATGATACATGATTTCGGAAATAACCACCGGGCCAACAAGCGGGCTGCTGTTGTTTGTGCCGAGTGTATTGGCAGCCATTGCCACGAAATGCACATCGCCAACGCTGTTTGTATAGCGGCCGAATGTTACGCCGGGGTTGGCGGCGCCAAGTTTGTAGCCCTGGACGTAGCCGGTCAGGTTGGTGGCGGAATCGCCGGAGAACAGATAGGCCTCCTCGCCGCTTGAATTGAAGGCGAAGCCGTTGCCGTTTGGATTGAAGTCAGCCTCGGTGAACACCATGTATCCGCCGGCGGGGATGATTGTGCCGTCGGGGATGCGGTATTTTTTCGGGATGTTGAAATTGTCAGTTATGAACCATCCGCCAATGTCCACCGGATTTTCAGTTGGATTGAGAAGTTCGATTGCATCAACTTCAGGTGCGATTGAGTAGGTGAGGATTTCGTTGATGACAATCGGTGCAAAAGCCGGAAGCGCGACATTATCTGTGCCCGGGGTGCCGTTAAGCACGCCGTTTGGCCGCCATGATTCCTTGATGTCCCAGCTCGCCGGGGGCGCGTTTTCGTCAACGATGGCGAGGGCGAATCCGGCGCCATCTGTGATTGGATACCAGCGGTTGTCATAGGTGAAGTCAAGGATCGGCTCGTCGGAGCCGTCGGCAAGGCGGATTCGTTCCCCTGCGTTGTTCAAGCTGCCGCTCCAAGTTCCTGCAACAGGCAGGCCATTGCCGTACCGGCTGGCAAAAGCGGCCGGGTTTTTAACCACAAGGACGCGTTCGCCGGGGTTGAGAACAGTTATGGGCGAGCCATTGAATGAGAACTCGATGCCGTCAGTGAAATGCACGCCAGCGAGATTGATGGCAACTGGTCCGATGTTTTTAAGCTCGATGTATTCGTACTCCTCCTTGTCAAAGGAACCGCCTGGGGCAGGGTGATACATCAGCTCGGTAATTCGCAGGTATTGTTGAGCAAGGCTCGGCGAGCCGGTGTAGGTCAGGGTCGTGTTGGTATTTCCGCCGGCGTCAACTACAACCAGGGTCTCGCCGCGGGCGGAAAGCTGGCCCTGGTAATTGCCCTGGATGAAGCGTTGCTCGCCGCCTTTTGGACTGGTGGCGCGGGCGCGGAAGGCGGCAACGTCTTTTACGAGAAATAGTGAGCCGCCTGCCGGGATGACAGTGCCGGGCTTGAAGGTATGGCGGATGGCGCCCTGGACGCGCCAGCCGGAAATGTCCATGGCAATGGTATTGGTGTTGATAATCTCAACATATTCCTCGTTTTGATTTCCTGAAATGGGGTTGTAATCCAGATTGCCTATGGTGAGGTACAAATCGGAAGGCTGTGCCAGCGGGATTGGGCCGCCATTTGTAACCGAGAGGGTGTTGAACAAGTAGCGGCGGCGTCCGGGCAGATAATTTTCGGGAGCGGAGGCGTCAATGCGCTGGAGGGCCTGTGTCAATGTTTGCGGCCCCAAGCCCCAACTTGGCTGCCATAGGGCGAAATCAAGCGCGGCGTCGGATGCCATGCGTGCCGCGTAGGTATGCATGCGGATATGGTAGTGGTCGTTTTGCAGCGGCGTGTCCGGAGGTTGCAGCACTGTATCCATCAATGTGCGCACCCTGCGCAGCCACATGGTGCGGAATGGCTCGAGGTTCTTGAACTGATTGAAGAGCACGTTGTAACCGGCGTAGAAATCAGTGTTTGTGTAAATGGTATCGTCGAAATATGCCAGGCACGGGTTCCCACAAGTCCAATTATGGCCGAATGACAAGTCCACATCCTGCGGCATGGCCTGCCATAGGCCGGTGCCCAGAGTGTCGCGGTACAAGTAGTAGTTTTTATGTCCCCAGTCGTTGTCACCTGTGATCGGGGAGCGGGTGGCCATGTAATTTACAATCTCCGCTATGTCGAGGTTGTCGAACATGTAGGTTTTTCTGGTGTTGTCATCGGGCGTGTTGAGGTTGTTGATGAGCGACTGCAAATCATTGTTGTTTTCGGAGCGGCGAGTTTTCTTTTCCACGCCTGCGGTGGATGAATTCAGTGTGTTGTACAGCTTGTATAAAGCGCCCGCCGGGTCGAGGCCGAGGCGTTCGAGGAAGTGGCTGTTGGCGTTTTCGGAAAAGTTGGCAAGGCTGTGGAACTGGCCGTTTTGCTGGACGCGAATCGGGAATGCAAAGTGGGCCGGCACGCCGGTGTCTGCGTATGCATCGTATGCGAGCACGTTGCGCATGTGCGATTTGTCGGCGTAGGTGCTGAACAAAACGAACTCTTCGAGGGCCGGCTGGTGATCGTCGTATTGCAAATGATAGCCGGAATTGAGGTCGAAGTTGTAGCTTTTCTTTGGGAAACCAGCGGTGCTCTGGCCGTGCAGGCGCACCGCGATGTTATCGAAGAATTGTCCTTTGTAATAGATGGAGCATCGTGTGCCCGAGTAATTGTTTGCGGCGGAGGGGTTTTGCACAAACCAATAGAGGACGGGCAACGGTGTCACAACCGCCGGATCATGCACCATTGTTCCAAAATATTCCGGCGAATTGTACGGGTTTAGAAATGCCGGGTTGCGTGATTCGATGCCCGCGCTGTCACGCGCGATCAGATACCAGCGCACCATCTGGCCGGCGGAAGCCTGGGTTGATACCGGGATGGTTGCGCCCCAAACGCCGTCGCCGGCGGCGCCGTCGCCGTGCTGGCCGTCGTCAAACATTGGCAGCTCCTGTTCAGGGCCGTACATCACGCGATAGCGAAGGGTGAGGGAGGCCACCGGATTGAGCGCTGCGGTCGCCCTTACAGTCACTGTTACATCCTGTCCGGGCAGGGGTTCATTCGGCTGGAAAGCCATGCCGCTTAACAGCGGGCCGAGATTGGTTGTGCCGAGTCCGTTTACATCGCCTGGCGTTGGCTGGGTGAAATAAACAAGGGCGTTTGTCTGCGGCAAAATGGAAACCGCCGTCAGCTCCGGCGCCAGTAAAAAGTCTGAATCTTCGGCTGATTTGTTCAACGCATGTATGGCCAGTACATTTTGGCCGGATTGCAGCAATGGCAGGAAGCCGGTGAGGTCAAACTCCTCTGCCACCAGCGATAGGGCGGAAGGACGCGGGGCGGTTGCAGAGGAATTCCAGCTCAAGTCCGGAACGGCCTCCTGGTCAATGGTGACTGCGAAATAGCTGCCGTCGCAACCATCGGAGTCAGACCCGTCGGTGCCTGTCGGGTCCAGAGCAACATCAATCAAATCTCCCACCTGCACGCTTGCGACCGCCAGATTGGTGGTGAAGCCTGCCGTGTCATTTGCGGCAACAGTCTTTGCAAAAATTTCGGTGCCGTTGTGGAATACCCTGAAAGTAACGCCGTTGCCGCAATTGGGATTTTGCTTTGCGGCGCGAAGATTGACGCGAATCGAGCCGCTGGCTTCACAAAGCCATCTGCGAATAACCCATTGGTGGTGTCCGGAATTGCTGCCATTGGGGTGCGCAAACCAGTCCCCCAAAGTGGACCATGGTGGGACAGAGCCAAATCCCCAATCGCTACCTCTCCAATACCATCCGCCATCGGTCCTGAAATCGCTTGTTTCATAGATGCTGTTCGGATCGGAGGTTCTGTCGTAGTAACCGTGGAACCAATTGTTGGCGCCTTGTGTGCTTGAGAACTCACTTCTTGAATTGGCCAGCAGGCCGCCTGCCTGATAACTCGGGGCATTCCGCCGTGCTATTTCGACGCCGTTTAGATACGCCACAAAGCCGTCATCGTAACGGATGCGCATTGTCAGGCGGTCAAGCGCCGAAGGGTCGTTTACTGTAAATGGGAAACGGGCGTAAAGCGTGGCGTTGCGCCCGGCCATAAGGGATTCCACATTTGAGGTGAAATAATTGGTTAAATAATCGCGGCGGTAAATGGTGGCGGAGAAATTGGCGGAGTCGCAGCCGTCATGGCCGGAGCCGTCCACGTTGAGCGGCGTGAGTGCGATATCCAGAGTGTCACCAACATTGATGGACGGCAGGTTGACCGTGCGCGTGATGCCGATGGTATCGTTGCCTGCCACTCCGCCGACATCCACTTGCTGGCCGTTGTGAAAGACGCGCACAGTTGTGCCGCCTCCGCATGTGGCAGCGGCTGCCAGCCGCCAGACAATGGTGGCCGGCCCGCTGAAAGTGCTTACCCAGCGGCGGATTGTCCAGATTTCAACGCCCCCGCTGTTGGTGCCGTTTGGGTGTCCGCCATATTGATCCAGCCGGTTCCAGGGTGGATTGGCGTAGATGTTGCCCTGGTAGCCAAGCTCAAAGGCGCTGCCGGTGAAATTCCAGTCAGGGTGAGAGCCAACGAAGTCGGTTGCTTGATAGGTGCCATCCGGGTCGTCAGTCTTGTCGTAAAGTCCGTAATACCAGTTGCGGTAGCCTTGCTGGCCGGCGGGAGACCAGTCGGCAATGGAATCGGCCACAACGGTGTTTATAGAACTGTCCAAGCCGTAAATTGTTGCATAGAAAACCGAGCCGTCGGCGCCGTCATCAGTCTCGCCATTTGGTCCGATGGGCGACAATGCGATTTCAATTAAATCACCTGCATTAACGCCGGGGATTGTGGTGATTCGGTTGATGCCGGCGGTGTTATTGCCTGCGATGGCTTTGGAATCCACAATGGCGCCATTGTGCATAATGATGCCGGTGACACCGGAACCGTAGGGCGATATTTTCACAAGTCGCCAATCCACTCGCAGCGTGCCTGTGTATGTGCTTACCCAGCGACGGATTACCCAGTGTTCCTCGGCATTGTTGATGCCATTTGGATGGGCGTTATCTTGCGCAATCCAATCCCATGGCGGGTCGCCGGGGCCAAGCCGCCATGAGCCGCCATCCCAGCTCCAATTGATATCGGTCCTGTTGAAATCAGTTGCAGGATTGTAAGTGCCGTCGCCATCGGCTGTTTTGTTGTAGTAACCGTAGTACCATCCTTTGTAGCCCTGTTGGCCTGAAGCGCTCCAGTCTGCGCGCGAATCTGCCAACAAAGTGCTTGTGGCCGCCGGATCAAATGCGTTGCGGAAAATAACAACCTTGAACTGGGTGCCGTCTGCCCAATCTTCCTGTGCGTTGTCAGGCCCCACGGGTGTCAGGGCGAAGTCAATCTTGTCATTCAATTCAACTGTTGTGGTGATGATGGTGTTGATTCCAGTGAAATCGCCGCCTACGGTTGATGCGCCGATTTGCTGGCCGTTTTTGAAGACTTTGATGGTTGTGCCGCCGCCGCCATTTTGCTTTCTATGATTCCATGCAATTGCGATTTGCCCCTTGACGGTGCTGACCCAGCGCTGGATTGCCCATTGTTCGCCCGGACTGCTGTTGTAGCCATTTGGATGCCCCCAGGTCGGGCCGATGCTGGTCCAAGGCGGCCATGTCGGGCTGCCGAAATGCCATTGACCGTCAAAAATCCAATTTGGATCGCTTGTGATGAAGTCGGTGTCTGCGTTGTAGATGCCGTCACCATCTGCGACTTTGTTGTAATAGCCGTAGAACCAATTGTTGCTGCCCTGTGCGCCTGCCACCCATTCGGCTTCAGCGTCGGCCACCAACTGAATGGCCGGTGTGGCCTCCTGAATACGAATCATGAAGGCGCTGCCGTCGCAACCGTCACTGCCATTGGGATCAATTGCAAAATCCAGCAGCGTTCCCTGAACAACATCCACTGGAATCCAGAATGCAGTGGCGCTTCCGGAAACCACCTGCTCAAAAATTTGCTGGCCATCCTTGAAGACGCGGCCCCGAATGCCGCCGCTGCAGCCGTTGTAGTTTCCGAGCCGGCAGCTCAAGAGCACCTTGCCCGTGTAGTCGCTTGTCCAACGCCGTATCGCCCAATGTTCGCCCGGACTGCTGGCGGGATGCCCGCCGGTCTGGGTGATTTCCGTCCATGGGGCTGTATCCGGGGCCAAATCCCACTTGCTGCCATTCCATTGGCTTTGGTTGAAAAGTATGAAATCGGTTGTTTGATAAACTCCGTCGCCATCTGCCGACTTGTCATAATACCCATAACTCCATCCCCTGGAACCTTGTTGTCCGGTGGATGACCAATCTTCCACAGAGTCAGCAATGGCGCCTTGGAGAATTTTCACCGCGAAGTTGTGGCCGTCGCACCAGTCATTTGCGGTGTTTGGTCCGACTGCAAAGTCAATTTTAGAGCCTATGGAGACGCTGACACTTACGCCAAACTCGCGGGTGTTGCCAAAAGCCGTGGTGGAATAAACCTGCGTCCCGTCCACAAAAATCTTCAAATCAACCCCGTCGCCGCACTCTCCGCCATCGGACAGATAACCCACCAGACGGACGCGTCCCTCAACCTCGCTTACCCATCGCCGGATGACGTAATGCCATACCGGGTCTTTGTTTGGATGCCCGCCATTAGGTCCGAGTTCATCCCATGGCGCAGTTCCAGCAGCCAAATCCCATTTCGAGCCGTCCCAGGCATTGTTTGGGCCAACGGTGTTGTTGCCCGGCTCGCGCGGGAATGGCACAAATTCAGATGCAGCATAGATTCCGTCGGCGTCCCCGCTGAAATCCCAATAACCATAGTACCAATTGTTAAGTCCCTGTGTTCCTGAAAAATCAGCCACGGAGTCCGCGACTGTTGCGGATGGAGGTGCCGGCGGCTGTTGCCGTGCGAATCCCAGGCCGTTGGTGACAGTAGTCCAGGATGAGTCATCGTAGTCGAGCCGAATCCAGTTGGTGGAATTGGAATCGTCTGTTGGGACGAGCACCTTTGCCGGCGAGCCTTGTCCGAGCAAACCAACTTGAGCCGATTCCATTGCCACACCGTAGGACACATCGGCGACTTGCCGCGGGAATGCAGGGGCGAACTGCATGGCAACCGAGCCGTCGGGTCTGACAAGCGCGAGGTACTCCCCATTGTTGCTGAGCTTGAAGTTGGTGTGCAGGGGCAGCCCTGGCTGGAGGCGGTTCTTTCCCGAAGCAAAAATTACCATCGTCTGGTTTGGCGCCAGATTTGTGGCTGGGAACACCCATTGCATCGGCCGCGATGGGTCATCTGTAAGCGCCCAGCCGGCGAGGTTCACCGGCGACTCGCCGATGTTCATTATTTCAATCCAGTCTTCGTGATTCCCGTTTTCATCAACAAGCGAGAGGTTGTTTGCGGCCATGAACTCGCTGATGATGATTGCGTCCGCAGCGCGAACACTGACGTGGCTGAGAACCAGGATGGACAGAACGAATGCGCTTATCTTTTTCATATCGCCCTTAATGGCTAAGGTTGTTTTGGTGTAAACTTGAGGCAAAACCTATCTTACATTGGTGAAACTTGCAAATAATTTTTTGCCGGTATCGGAGAGCAATAATGAAGTGTCCGGTCACTCGATGCCGGTCAGGCGGGATTGGCATTTGGCGAAATGGCAGTTGCCAATCAGGGGCGCAGTGGTGAAGTTGTTATGTTCGGGCGGGGCGGCGGCGCCATGCCCTCCCCAAGGTAGAACCCGGTTTGAGTTGGTTGATTGTAGCCGACGTTTTGCCAGGCAACACTCAGGCGATAGATGGGGTCGTGCATCAAAGTGTAAATCCGATGTGTCGTTGGAATGGTACTGACGTAGATTCGCAATTCAGAGTTGTCGGCACTCCGGCAGACCAGCTCCTCGCGCCAGTCGCCAAGTATGTCTGCACAGAGGCATGGATTAGACTTTGTGCCGTTGTTTTTGGCGCAGCCGGCGGCGGAGAAGAGGCGGACGGTCTGGCCGCGTTGCCAGTCCCATTTGTCAATTGTGACGCCATCAAGCAGTTCGCGGAGCAGATCGCCATCCCACCAAATCCCCATGTTGCAGGAGCGCGGGCGATTTTCCGAGATGATTTCACCTTTTACATTCCAAAGGCCGCGCAAGCCTTCGCCGAAAGCCCACATTTCATAGCCTTTGCATCGCGGATCAATATCGGCCGCCATGCCGCGGCCGACATCCGGCGATTGATGGCCCCAGATTAGTTTGCCGGTGCGGGCATCGTGAAGTTCGGCTCCGTATGGGTGGCGCGGTTTTTCGTGTATTGCAAAGATTTCAAGGCCGGGCTGTGCCGGATCGATTTCGGCCAAATGCAGCGCATCGCCATGTCCCCAGCCTGTGGAATAAAGGCCGGTTCCATTGTCATCAATGCAACAGGCCCCATAGATGATTTCATCCCTGCCGTCACCGTCCACATCGCCGACGCTCAGGTTGTGATTCCCCTGGCCGCGGTAGGCGCGGTTGGCAGCCGGGCCGCTGTCGGAGTCAAAAGTCCATAGATGGGAGAGCGTGCCGTTTCTCCAGTTCCATGCCGCCAGAACGGTGCGGGTATAGTAACCGCGGCAAAAAACGAGGCTTGGGCGCACGCCATCGAGATAGGCGATGCATGCCAGGAACCTGTCCACGCGATTGCCGTAGTTGTCGCCCCAATCTGCCACACGCCCGCGAGGGGGGATGTAATTGGTGGTGGCAAGCGCCGCGCCGGTGCGACCGTCGAAGATGGTCAGGTATTCCGGCCCGTCAAGGATGTAGCCGTCCTGGTTCCGGTAATCTGCCGTCGGATTGCCCAGGACTTGTCCGCGACCGTCGCGTGTGCCATCCGCAGTTTTGCAGGCAACCTCTGCGCGACCGTCGCCATCGAGGTCATATACCATAAATTGCGTGTAGTGTGCGCCCTCGCGGATGTTGTGGCCCAGATTGATGCGCCACATGAAAGTGCCGTCCAATTTGTAGGCCTCAAGGATCGGCGGGTCAGTGATGCCACGCTGGGAATTGTCGCGGCCACGGCCGGCCTGATGCAAAACGATCTCGTACTCACCATCGCCATCCAAATCGCCTGCGGAGGCGTCATTGGGCGTGTAACCGTTTGGTGTTTTCAAGGGTATGGAAAGGTAGGTGCGGGCAGGCGGATTTGGCGGGAGGACAAATGGCGCGCTGCGCTTTCCTTCAACGCCGGCAACCAAAGGGCAGACCCAATACACGTTGGAGTTGGCAATCGGCGCGTTGGTATCTTGAAAGCATGTTGCCTGCGTGATGGGTGTGGCGTTTAACTTGATGGGCGCGCCAGCGCCTGAGGCGCGATAAAGGTTGAAGGCGGTTTCCTCGGGATCAGTGCCAAGCAAACGCCATGAGAGGAAGACGTGCCCTTCGCCAAGGTGTAATGCAACCAAGCCGCGTCCCAGGGCTTCCATTTGCCGCGGTGGCTGGGCTGCAAAAATGGCGCAACCGGCCAATGCGATCAGACAAAGTATGGCCTTTTTCATTGCCGCGCCCAATGTAGCTTCAGGGAGCCCTTGAAATCAACCCGCCATCACGATGGCGGCACGTCGAGGACCGCTTCCACCCCCGCAATAAACGTAGCTGCCGCCGTAAGGCGGCAGATATGTCCGTAATCTTACGCTGGTGGCAAGGTTAGGCGGATGAAAGATTGACGGCGGGCAGGCGCAACTACTAAGGTAATTGGCGGTTATGAATACCAAGCTGATAATCAAGACGCTTGTTTTGATAGTGATTTTGCTATTCCTCGTGATGATGGGGATGGAGAATCGTTCACAGGTGGAATTTACCCTGTCGCATGTATTTCCAAAAAAGGCGCTCAAACTGCCGGCGGCGCTGATGTATTACGCCTTTTTTGCAATTGGCCTGTTCACGGGCACGTTGCTGACCGCCGGCTCAAAGCGCGGCAGCAGCGGAAGCAATAAAACAAACAGAGTAGATCGTTGAAACCCGCGCAATTTTGCAGAGTGAAGCGCCTGTTTGCGATTCTGGCTTTTGGAAGCGGATTTTTTGTTGAGGCTGGTGTTCCGGCTGTTATGCCCGCCGATGACTGGGTTACCAACACCGTAATCTACCCGCGTTTTGTCAGCAACGCGGCGCCAGAGCGTGAATTGTTTGCAACGCTGATGGCCGAGCCGGTGGCGGGCAAGCTGCGGATTTGGTGGCAGCCGTCATTGTTCAATTCCAATTCAACAGCCATTTTATGGACGAGCTTCGATGCGCCGGGGCACTGGCCGTCGCGTGACTGGCGTTCGCGGCCCATGACCGGCAGGGGCGGGATTTGGGATGCGCGGCTTGCAATTACGGAGCTTGACGTGCCGGTGGTTTATTTTGTCGAGGAACGCCAGAAGGGCCGTACGAATGTATCGGCAATGCGCGCGTGCCATCCACAGGCCGCCGGTCTGGAAATGCCGAGCCGGATGTTCTGGCCGTTTATTGAGGGGTTTGAAGAGGGATTGGAGAGCTGGCAATTGCATAGGGCGCCGAAGGGTGCGGAAATCAAGGAGGGCGCGCCTGCCTTTCATGGCCGGTTCGCGCTCGAAGCCAGTCTGCCGGCTGGAAGCACGTCCATGGTGGTGGCCACAACGCGGATTCGCGGCTGGCAACTGACGCGCCACGGCGTCAATGGAATCGGGCTTTACTTGCGTATGCGCACGGGCAGTGGACGGGCCCGATTTGCATTTCTGGCGAACACTGGCACGCGAAACGAAAAAAAATTTGAAAGCCGCGTCACGGCGGAACTCAAGGAGGAGTGGAAGCCCGTGGAACTGCCGCTTGAAAGCTTTCCGGAGCTGCGCGCCGCCGCAGTGGACAGCATGCTCATAGAATTTTTTGGCGAAGGCCCCGCGGAATTTTTGATTGATGATGTGTGGCTTTTGGGGCCGTGGCGGCCGGGAGGCGGTTGATTGAAAAATTTTTTTGAAAAAAATCTTGCATTCAAAATGGCGGCGTCATAAGTTGTATCGCGTAAACGGCAGCCAACAAGAGCAAGTTTGAAAGAAGGCTGCCTGCTCTTTGAGAAAAAAGTGAAAGAGCACCGAGGATTTGCCCTGCCCGGTGCGTGATTTGAAACAAAGTCCTTGAACCGTAATAAATAAATTAGGGAGCCTCAAGTTCGGCGTTGGCCGACATGCCTTGACTGGAAGTCGAAAGACGCTGAACCGGTTCCACTTGTTTCGCTGCAGTTCAGAGGAACTGTTTACACACGGCCAGGGTGGGGCGATTATTTGAGAACAACCGGAGTTCCAGCAATGGGACTCCGGTTTTTTATTGCCTTGACCTGCGGATTGCGGATGGCGCAAGGTTTGCGCCTGATGAAACGCGCTTTTTGCATTTTACTTGCGTGGATTTTGGCAATTTTATCCTTTCCTGCCCTTGTAGGGGCCGAGCCTGAAAAATCGGTAATTCAAATTTTTACATTCAGCAGCGCGCCGTCATGGGATGCGCCGTGGCGGTTTGAACCGGTCAGGCGCGGCAGCGGCAGCGGGTTTGTGTTGAAAGGCAAGCGCATAATGACGAATGCGCATGTTGTAAGCTGGGCGCGGCAAATACTTGTGAGGCGTTATCAGGACCCGAGGCCTTTTCTGGCGCGGGTTTTGTACATCGGACACGATTGTGATCTGGCCATTTTGAGCGTGGATGATGAGAGTTTTTTCGACGGGTTGGAGCCGCTTGAAATTGGTGAGCTGCCAAAAGTCCGCTCCCCGGTTGTGACTTACGGCTACCCGGCGGGCGGGGAACAGATTTCATACACGCGCGGCGTTGTTTCGCGAATTGAAGTGCAAAATTACGTGCATCCCGGCAACCGCTCGCTTCTAGCCTGCCAGACGGATGCGGCCATAAACCCGGGCAACAGCGGCGGGCCGGTTATTCAAAATGATTTGGTTGTGGGCGTGGCATTTCAGGGTACTCATGCCCTTGAAAACACCGGCTTTTTCATCCCACCGCCAATTCTGAAGCATTTTCTAAAGGATATTGAGGATGGGAAATATGACGGGTTTCCATATTTGGGTGTGCGGCTGGCGCCGTTGTTGAATCCGGCGCATCGCCGCGCGTTAAAGCTTGCCGCGGATGGGAAAGGCGCGCGGGTGGATGGCTTTTTGGGTGTGCCATCTTCAGAGAAGGTGCTGCGCGAGGATGATGTAATTTTGCAAATCGGCGATTATGAGGTGGGTGGTGATGGGACGATAGTTTACCAGGGGAATCGTTTGCACCTGACTGCTGCGGTTCATGACGCCCAGCATGGCGACACCATCAAGTTGCGAGTCTGGCGGCGCGGGGCCGAGACAAACGTGCTGCTACAGGTCTTTGCGTTTGATGGCGACCGCGCAAGAGGCAATCAGTATGACAGGCTGCCGCGTTATTACATATACGGCGGGCTGGTGTTCACGCCGTTGAGCCTGGATTATCTGAAGACATTTGGCTCCCGCTGGTCGGATGCCGCAAATGTGGAGCTTGTTTATGAGCTGCTTTTCAAGCAATTCGAGTCGCCTGAAACGGCGCGGGCGGAGCCTGTTGTGATGGCAAACCTGCTGGCCGATCCCGTCAACGCCTCGTTCGCCGTCAAGGGACGCGTCCTGGTGGACAAGATAAACGGCAAACGAATAGAGCGGCTCGAAGATGTCATTGGCGCAATTGAAACATGCACCAACGCGCAACACGTGCTCGAATTCATGCCGCACGGAACGCTGGAGTGCCTGGACCGCGCCGCCGCCGAAAAGGCCAATGCGCGGATATTGCAAACCTACGGAGTGCCGAAAGATCGCCGTCTATGAGAACAAATCATCTGCCAAGTATTGCGTTTGCGCCGCTTTTGATGGCGGCGGTTTGTGTTTTGCAGTTGCCTGCATTTGGCGCCGCCGGCCGCAACGCATGGGGCGATTCAATAATTAGCATGCAAGTCACGCGCAACGCTTATGACTTGCAGCAGCCCTGGAGCAAAATACCGCGGACATTTATTAAAACGTGCATTGTTATCGCTCCGGGAGAACTGCTTTCAACGGCGGAGGATTTGTTCGACCGCACGCTTGTGCGCGTTCAAAAGAGCGGGCGCGGGCCGTGGTGGACGGCGGATGTGACCTGGGTGGATTACCACGCGAATCTGGCGTTGTTGACCGTGAAGGATGCCTCTTTTTGGAAGGGACTTCAGCCGCTTGAACTGGCTTCAGGGCCACTGGACACCACCAAATTGCAGGTTGCAAGGTGGAAGAGCGGCAACCTCGAGATGCGCAAAGTTGATTTCAACCAATATACGGTTGATGACGCGCGGCTGAGTTTCATCAACAGCCTGTATATGGAATTTGATTCGGAAATGACAGGCATCGGCGGCGCCGCGCCGGTGTTGATCGGACGAAAAGTGGCCGCAATTACATGCGAGCAAACCGAAAACCACGTCCGGGCCATACCCGCCGCATTTATTCGCGGCGTGCTCGATGCCAAACGCAAAAACCGATGGACCGGCCTTGGTTATTTCCCGTTTTACTGGCAGCCGACTGAGAACGCCTCCACGCACGCTTTTCTGAAACTACCCGGCGAACCGCGCGGAATTGTGGTGAGTTTTGTCCCGCCGAATCCCGAAATTCCGGAAAACTTGAAGGCGCGCGACATAATTCTGCAAGTTGACGGCTTTGACATAACGCCGCAGGGGTATTACCAGGACCCGTTGTACGGCCAGTTAATCCTGGAAAACCTGGCCACGCGCAACAAGTTTGCAGGTGACATTGTTAAAATCAAAGTCTGGCGTGAAGGCCGGGAAGAAGTGGTCAATTACCGGCTGCCCAAAGCTGATTACAGCTCGCGGCTCGTGCCGGAGCAGGCTTTTGATCATGAGCCGGAATACATGATCGTGGGCGGCCTGGTTTTCCAGCCGCTAAACAAACCGTATTTGAAGAGTTTCGGGAGCGATTGGCGGAAAAGTGCCCCATTTCGCTTGAGCTACTTTGACAGGGAAGACCCCACGCCCGCGCGGCCATCGCTGGTGGTGCTTTCGGTTGTATTGCCCGATGCCTACAACATCGGCTACCAGGACTTGCGGGCGCTGGTTGTTGACAGGGTCAATGGCCGGAAAATCTCGAAACTGGCCGATTTGAAAAAGGCCCTCGAACATCCGGCCGGCGGTTATCATGTCATTGAGTTTATTCGCAGTGACTCGCTGCGGCGAATCATGCTTGACGCCGCCACCGAGCCGGACGCAACGGCGAGGGTTTTGAACGCCTATCACATCCCGAAGGCCGCATTTTTTGCCGCTGAAACAAGCGCAAAAAATTAAGCGGAAAGGCAGCGGGACAAGGCGGGGCGGGTCTGCTCAACCGCCGGCCACGATCCGGACAATTTCGAGCCGGTCGCCTGCGTGGATCGTGCGGTTTGAAAACTCCGACGGCGCCACTGCCTCGCCATTATGTTCGACAACCACGCTGCGCGGCAGAAAACCGTGCTCGCGCAAAAATTCCTCAAGCGTGCAAGGCAGGCGCGCCTGGACAGGCTGGCCGTTTGCGATGACTTGTTCAGAAGTGTTTGTCATGGTTTTGTAAGCGGAGTCAGGTGCAACAGGCTGACCTCCGGCCTGCAATTGAAGCGCAGGCCGTGCAGATTGCCAACGCCTTTTGTAATGAAAATCCAGCGATTGTCCCAGCGGTGCAGACCCATGACGAAACGGCGGTCGCGCACAGGCGCAAATGGCTGGCCGATGAGCGGCAGGCTGAACTGTCCGCCATGGGTGTGGCCGCACAGCATCAGATGCCAGTCATATTCTCGCAGCAATTCTTTCGTGTCCGGATTATGTGACAGGGCGATGATCGGGGCGTCAGCATCTAGGTTGGCTCCGGCGAAAGCCTGCTGTGGATGACACATTCCAGCCCATAAATCGCCGAATCCGGCCAGGTTGAGCTTCCATTTGTCGGTGCGGCAAACAGCCGTCTGGTTGACAAGCAGTTTGATGCCGGCTTTTTCTATAACCGAGCTGACTTCGGAGACATCCGAATACCCGCCCCAGCGGACCGCCCAACTGCCCCCGTCATGGTTCCCCAATGTGGCGTAGGTTGGCGCCGCCGCCGAAAGAAGCTTCAGGGCTGATTGGAGAGCTTCAAGCCGGCCATCCTGCGCGTTTACATAATCACCGGTCAGGCAAACGATATCCGGCTTCAACTCGAGGCCGGTGCGAATGGCCCGCTCGATGAACTGCAGCCGGACATATTCGCCGGAGTGCAAATCCGATATATGGAGCAACTTTATGGATGCCCCGTGTGGAATCCCGGGCAACGGTATTTTCCATGAATTTGTCTGCAGCCACTCCGGCTCAATTTTGCGTGCATAAATCGGGGCGGCGACAAAAGAGAGGCAGCAGAGTCCCATGGCTCCAAGGAATATCCTGCGAGTGGAACCTGAACAGGAGGCTTTCAATGGTCGCTGATTGGTTGGTAATATCATCTGCACAAGGCTGCATCCCAATCTTTCCAGACAGGTTCGTAACCAAGGCGGCGGATGACCTCTGCCACTGCCTCCGGGGGGCGTTCATCCGCGATAGTGAATTGATTTGCTGCCGTTGTTTCTGTTCCCGCCCATTCGCTTGCCCCTTTGGCAAGTTGCTTTATGCGCCCGTGCTCAGTGAGATGCACTTTCTCGCGACCGGCGCCGGTATATCCGCCCGGCTCAGTATGGCTGCCGGCGCTCATGAGCGTAATGCCCAGCGGTATCAAACCATCCCGAAGGGCGGGGCGTTCCCGCGTCGAGAGCACCAGTCCAACATCCGGAAACATAAGTCTGAGGGCGCACACAAGTTGCACCAGATCGCGATCGCCCATTTGCGTGAGCGGCTGGAATTCACCTGCGCATGGGCGAATGCGTGGCAGTGAGATTGTAAGGCTCGATTTCCAGCAGTGGCGCAGGAGATACTGGGCGTGTGCCGCCACCGCCAGAGCCTCGTAGCGCCAGTCTGCAAGCCCGTATAACGCCCCGATGCCAAGCCGCCGGAAACCGGCGACGTAGGCCCGTTCAGGTGTTTCAAGCCGCCAGTTGAAATCGCGCTTTGGCCCCGAAGTGTGCAAATCCGAGTACAACTGCCGGTCGTATGTTTCCTGATAAACGACAAGTCCATCTGCGCCTGCCTCCACCATGCGCTGGTAATCGGCGGTTTCCATCGGGCCGACTTCGAGCGAAATGCTCGGTGTCGTTTCATGCAGGGCGCGGATGCACTCGGCCAAATAACCGGTTGAAACAAATCGAGGATGCTCTCCGGCCACCAACAGGATGTTGCGGAACCCCTGGGCATGTAACGCCTGTGCCTCTTTAACCACCTCATTCACGCTTAGGGTTACGCGCAAAATGGGGTTGTCCCTCGAAAAGCCGCAATACTTGCAATTATTTATGCATTCGTTGGACAGGTACAACGGCGCAAACAGCCGGATAACTTTTCCAAAACGCTGGCGCGTCAGCGCCTGCGATCGCCGCGCCATGATTTCAAGGCAGTCCTCAGCCGCGGCGGGCGAAATCAGCCGTGCAAAATCCGTCAGGCCAATAGAAGAACGACAAAGGCATTCCTGAACCTGCGCAGCCGTGGCATCGCGGGCCATCTGCTCCAAGTTTTTCAGCGGCAGTTTTTCAAACTCGGCAACAAAACTCACGCCCATACTTTAGCAGATGCCCGCCCCACAGGCAAAGGGCAAGTGGCGCATTTTGCCCGGACACGCGGCGCTGGATTCCGCGCTCCGCTTAATTTCAGATTTGAGATTTGAGATTCCACGCTGCGCTTGATTTGAGATTTGAGATTTGAGATTTGAGATTCCACGCTGCGCTTGATTCCACGCTGCGCTTGATTTCAGATTTCAAATTTCAGATTTGAGATGGGATGGGTAGAGTGTTTTGTTGACAGGGAATGGGGATTTGAGAATTATCTGCGCTCATGTTAACGAAAACTTTAAGCATCCATTTGTCCCAATCATGTTTTTTGGCAATGTTGGGGTGTGCCCTCTCCGTATCGGCGGTTGATTGGCCATACTACGGCGGGCCGAATTACAACTTTGTTTCCCCGGAAAAAGGGTGGCTGAGCCAATGGCCTGAAGGGGGGCCGAAAAAGTTATGGGAGGCCAAGGTCGGGACAGGCTTTTGCACTTTTTCGGTAAGCAACGGGCGGGTTTACACCATGGGCAACACCGCCGATAACGACACGGTTTTCTGCCTGGATGCCGAGACTGGCGCGGAGAAGTGGAAACATTCCTACCCGTGCAAACTGGCGGCGGATAATTTCGAGGGCGGGCCGTGCGCAACGCCAACAGTTGACGGGAATGTGGTTTATACATGCAGCAGGTTTGCGCACGTTTATGCGCTGGACGCTACCAGCGGCAAGGAGATTTGGAAAAAGGATTTGATGCAGGAGCTTGGGGTCAAACGGCCTCAATGGGGATTTGCCGGCTCGGTACTGGTTGTTGGCGACAAGCTGATTTTGAACGTGGGCGGCGCCGGAACTGCGCTCGACAAGGCAACCGGGAAGGTAATCTGGACATCCAACAAGGATGCAGCCGGTTATGCCACGCCGGTTTTGGCAACTTATGACGGCAAGCAGGCGGTGGTGATTTTTTCCGCAAAGTCGGTCGTTGCGGTTGCGGTGGCCGATGGGAGCAAGCTGTGGGAGCGGGAGTGGAAGACCAGTTGGGATGTTAACGCGGCAAATCCAATCATAATTGGCGACAAGGTGTTTGTTTCATCTGGATACAACCGTGGCTGCGCAATGCTGCAAATAAAGGGGAGCGAAGTGACGACGCTCTGGGAAAACAAAAACATGCGAAACCATTATGCGAGCTGCGTGTTCGTGGATGGATTTATTTATGGTTTTGACGGACAGGCAGGCGGTGGCAGCCTCAAATGCCTGGACGCTGCCAACGGCGAGGTGAAATGGAACAAGGACGGACTCAAGCCCGGCGGATTGCTCGCATCGGATGGGAAATTGATAGCTCTATCCGATGGCGGCAGGCTGGTTGTGGCCGAGGCTGCGCCCACAGAATACAAAGAGACCGGCTCTGCCAAACCGCTCAGCGGCAAATGCTGGACAATGCCGGTGCTGGCCAATGGCCGCATCTATGCCCGCAACAATAAAGAGGGCATTGTGGTCTGCCTGGATGTAAAGAAGTAAAGGCGCGTTCTTCAACTGCCTTTGAGTTGGGCGGCAACAAACCGGCCAAGCTCAACCGCATCCTGTATCGGGCGTCGAGCCTCAGCCCTTTGAATTTTGCCGTCTATCTCGGCCAGCGCCTTAAGCCGCAAAGATTCGCCGACTACATCGGCATGCGCTGCGAAAGAGCTGTGACATCCACCGCCCATCTCCTTTAGAAAAGCGCGCTCGGCAGTCACTGCCTGAAAAGTCTGGTAATGGTTGAGCCTTTGGCATACGGCGGCCATTCGCTCATCATCGGCGCGGATTTCAATGCCAATGGCACCCTGGCCGACCGCCGGCAACATCTCATCTACCTCAAGCTTTGTGGCCAGCAACCCATCAGGCACAGCATCGCCCGATAATTCGCCGCTTTGACTGATGGAAAAGTGAAGGCGATCCAAGCCGGCTGCGGCCAGTATGATGGCGTCAAACTCCGCCCTTTCAGCCAGCCGTTGAAGGCGGGTTGGGACGTTTCCGCGCAATTCGACGATCTTCAAGTCCGGCCTCAGATGCAGTAGCTGCGTTTTGCGGCGGACACTGCTGGTGGCCACGGTGGCGGATGGCGGCAAGTCATTCAACCGGAGTTTGGGTGCGAACCCGCGGCGCTGGCGCTGGCCGGGTGTCCATTCAATTGCGGCGGCATTCTCGGCCTCTTCTTCCAGCCACTTTGCGCTGCGGTAAATCAAGACATCCCGGACATCAGCCCGCTTGCCGACAGCTCCAAGCGCAAGACCAGCCGGAAGCTCAACCGGCAAATCTTTAAGACTGTGCACGGCCAAATCCGCCTTATGCTTGAGCAGAGCCGACTCCAGCTCCTTGGTGAACAGTCCTTTGGGAAGCGAGGCGGCGGCCTTTGCAAGCGAGGCAGTTTGCAACTTGTCGCCGGTGGTTTTGATTATTTTAAGCTCAAATTGCAACTTTGGGAATACGGCCCGGCACTGCTCCAGAACAAGATGTGCCTGCGCGAGCGCAAGGGCGCTTCCGCGTGTGGCAATGATTATGGGGCGGTTGTCCATCGGCGGTGTCAAGACTGGCGGCTGCGTTGCATTCCGTCAAGCAGTTCACGGGCCTTCTGCCTTATAATCGCCTCGCATCGCCCAACCTCCTCCTGTCGGAGCCTCAGGTAATCATCTGCAATGGCCTGCAAGTCGTCTATGTTGTAGAGGTAAACGTTTTCCATGAGGTTGACCGCCGGGTCAATGTCGCGCGGGACTGCAATATCAATGAGCAGGAGGGGACGGTTTTGGCGAAGCTTCATCAAAGGGGCGAGTTTGCCGGGTTCAAGTATGTAATGAGGTGCGGCGGTGCTGCTGATGATGATGTCCACGCGGGTGAATTCATCGGCCCATTGCTCGAAGCGTACCGCCCTGCCGCCCAGCTCCTGGGCAAGGGCGACGGCGCGTTCATGGGTGCGGTTGGCCACGATTACGCTTTTTGCGCCACGCGACAGGAGGGCGCGCGCGGCCTTCTCGCTGGTGTCACCGGCGCCCAGCACCATCACCTCACGATTGGAGAGTGTTGAGAAGATTTTCTCGGCCAACTCAACTGCCACAGAGGCGACCGAGACACTGCCGCGCTGGATGTTTGTGTTTGTGCGGATGTGCTTGGCGACGTTGAAGGCGCGTTGAAATGCTTTGTTGAGGCGCGCTGCGGTGCTGCGCTGTTGGACGGCCAGTTCGTAGGCCTTTTTCAACTGGCCGAGGATTTCCGTCTCGCCCAACACCATCGAATCGAGGCCGCATGCAACCTTGAACAGGTGTTCGATGCTATGCGGCTCGGACATGGTGTAAAACTCATTGTTCAACGGCTCCTGATGTCCGGCGGCCTCGCATAAAAAACGCCGGAGTGCGGCAAAAGCATTGTCCGGCTCCAGATGTGTGACAGCATAGATTTCAACCCGGTTGCAGGTTGAGAGGATGACAGCCTCCTCTGCAAGGCCGGTGTCGCGCAAAGATTGGAGCGCAGCCGGAATGCGCGCTGGTGTAAAGGCGAATTTCTCGCGCAGTTCGACCGGCGCGGTGTGGTGACTCAGACCTATGACGACGACTGGCATGGATTAAATCAGGGGCTGTGGATTGGAGAGGCGAGGTTTGCCCCCCAAAATGTAAGCAGGACGAATGCAAAGGAACCGATTGCGCCCAGGGCCAGACGGCGGCCGCGCTGGGCGAATTGCCAGTGGGCTACAAGAAGGCCGAGGTACATCAGCCAGACAAGAAAGGACCATATAACCTTGAAATCGCCGCGCAAGCTCATGCCGGGGGGCGGTTTCATGAAAAATGAACCGACTACCAGCCCGGCGGTCAGCAGGATAAAGCCGCAGGCAAGCATCCAGCTTATGACCAGCTCCAGCCGCTGGATCGGGGGCATCATCGAAACCAAGGCGCGGATTTTGTGGGATTTCAGGTCTCGCTCCTGACAGAGGAACATGATGCCGGCGGCTGCGGCCAGTCCAAATGCGCCATAAGCAAGCAGTATCAAGGACGCATGGAGGCTTGTTTCGAAGCCCTCGAGCATTTTTTCGGGCGCCTGGTTTTTGTCCAGGGCTGGCATGAGTGCAAAGATGCCGAGGCCAAACACAAGTTGTGAGACAAATGCGCCCAGAAATCTAAATTTTGGAAACAGGCCGATTACAAGGAAGGCGGCCAGCAGCGCCCAGCTTATGAACAGGGTGGCTTCGAAGAGGTTGTGGATTGGACAGCGGGAGAAACTGAACCCGCGTTGCAGCATGGCCACAGTTTGGAATATGAAACCGGCCAGCAACAGGCTGTAGTTCAGGATGTGATCTCTTCGGATTTCGCGCCGCAGCAGGAAAAGGGAATAGGCCGCGCTTATGCCGTAGAGTACAAGCGCAACCATGAATGTCTGTCTGTCAGTCAGCCAATGCACATGTTTAACTTACCAGCAAGTCTCCGCGAGGAAAAGCTGAAAGCTGGAAATCCATGGCAGGCATTGGAAACCGCCATGATACGATGTTTTTCCATTATTGACATGCAGGCGACTTGTGGTAAGCTGGCGGCGATGAGTTTGATGACCATTGGTCTGTGGCTGTCAGGCGTAGCCGTATGCGGCTGACGCGGGCCCGGACTTTTGGTCTGATGATTCCGGCAGCCCGTTGTTCCCGCAAGGGGAACGCGGGTTTTTATTTTGGCCGGATTCGGACTGAAAAACGACAGGAGCAACAACTATGCGACATACAATCTCGGTTCTGGTGGAGAACAAGTTCGGCGTGCTGACACGCGTGGCGGGGCTGTTCAGCGGACGCGGTTACAACATTGACACGTTGAATGTGGCGCCGACGGTTGATCCGGGCATTTCGCGGATGACGATTGTAACCCGCGGCGACGAGGATACCCTGGAGCAAATCATCAAACAGCTCAACAAATTGATCAACGTAATCGAGGTGATAGATTTCCGCGATGGCGAATATGTTGACCGCGAGCTGGTGCTGGTGAAAGTGGCCGTCAATTCGAAAACCCGCTCCGAGGTGATGCAGATTACCGACATTTTCAGGGCGAAAATTGTGGATGTCCAGCCCAAGAGCCTGACAATCGAGATTACAGGCGGAGAGGGGAAGGTTGGGAAATTCATCGAGTTGATGAAGCCCTTCGGAGTGCTTGATTTGACGCGGACGGGCAAGGTGGCGTTGCCACGGTCCACAGACTGATGGGGCCGGCGGTTTCCCGCAGTCAGTTGCATCGCATGGTGGCGCGGCATGGAAAAAGTTTGACCGAAGGCGATTCTTCCATAGGATTGTGCAGGCCGAAAGTGACGTTGGGCCGGCGTGGCGCCGGCTGATTGAGTTGAAATAAAAACCGGGTGGCGGCAAAGGCTGAATTGGTTTTGCGCCGCAAACCCACAACCAGGAGAAAGAGAAAATGGCAAAGATTGATTTTGGTGGAACACTTGAAACTGTTGTTACGCGGAAGGAATTTCCGCTGTCCAAAGCCCGCAAGGTATTGAAGAACGAGGTTGTGGCCGTGATTGGCTACGGGGTGCAAGGGCCGGCACAGTCGCTGAACATGCGCGACAACGGCATCAACGTCATTGTGGGACAGTCGCCAGCCTTCAAGCGCGACTGGGACAGGGCCGTCAAGGACGGCTGGGTGCCCGGAAAGACTTTGTTCGACATTGAAGAAGCGGTCAAGAGAGGCACGATTATCCAGATGCTGGTCTCGGACGCCGCCCAGCGCCAAATCTGGCCAGTTGTGAAGAAGAATCTCAAGGAGGGCGACGCCCTTTATTTTTCGCACGGTTTTTCAATTGCTTACAAGAAACAGACGGGCGTGATTCCGCCGCCGAATGTGGATGTAATCATGGTTGCGCCCAAAGGCTCCGGCACGTCGGTGCGGCGCAATTTTCTGTCCGGCGCGGGCATAAACTCCAGCTACGCCGTAGAGCAGGATTACACCGGACGCGCGGAGGAGCGCTGCCTTGCAGTCGGCATAGCCATAGGCTCCGGCTATCTTTTCCCGACTACTTTTGAGCACGAGGTGTTCAGCGATTTGACCGGCGAGCGCGGTGTGTTGATGGGCGCGCTGGCCGGCATCATGGAGGCGCAGTACGATGTGCTCCGCGCCAACGGCCATACGCCGAGCGAGGCCTTCAACGAAACCGTGGAGGAGCTTACCCAGAGCCTCATCCGCCTTGTTGATGAAAACGGGATGGATTGGATGTATGCCAATTGTTCCGCCACGGCACAACGGGGCGCGCTGGATTGGAAGCCAAAGTTCAAGAAAGCCGTCATGCCTGTTTTCAAGGAACTGTACCAGCGGGTGAAGAGCGGCAAGGAATGTGCGCGGGTGCTGGCGGCTTGCGGGCGGCCGGATTACCAGAAGCGGCTGCAGGCCGAGCTTGACGCCATGGGCAATTCCGAGATGTGGCGCGCGGGCAAAGCGGTGCGCGCCTTGCGGCCCAAAGAGGCGGCGAAGACCATCTCAAAATCCACAAAAGGCGTTGCCGGCCGCGCCTCAAACTAAGGGGCGCAACGGATATTCAGAGAAAGCCTTGAAAGACACTCCCGCTGGCAGGCGGGGCGTTGTCGGTTGTTCATGCCGGCTTGAAGCCGTCGTACTCAATGCCGAGGTCGGCAAGGGTGAGCCTGAGCCACGCGAGTGATTTCTCAATCATTGGCCCGCCCATGCCTTCACATTCGATGCTCAGGTTGCCTTTGTAACCGTGGGCATTCAGCAGTTTCAGGCATTCGCGGATGTTTTCAGCATTGACGCCTTCTCCCAGCGCGCAGTGGCTGACGGCGATACCGGTCTGCCCGCCTCTTACGGCGCGGGCAAGCGATTCGGAAACGTCTTTTACGTGCACGTGGCTTACCTTGTTGATGAAGCGCTTCAAAAAGGCAACCGGGTCCTGTCCGGCAATGAACGTGTTGCCGGTGTCCATGTTCATCCGTAAAAGCGGGCTGTCCACGAAACCGAGCATTTCTTCCATTCTGTCCGGGTTGGTGGTGAAATAACCATGCGGCTCGATGTTTACAATGATCTGATGCGCCTCGGCCACGCGCATGATCTGGCGGTAACTCTTTTTCATCTGCGCCATGGCCTCCGGCTCGGAAATACCCTCCGGAGCATGCAGGCCGTCGGTGGTGTCAACGCATGGGCAGCCGATTTGCGCCGCCCAAGCGATGCTTTTCATCACATAAGGCACCCCGCGCAGTGGGCCGTCTTCGTTTGACAACGGATAGGCGGCGTCCACCTGTGAAAAGCGCACGCCGTAACGCTCCATCTTTTCCCGCAAAAGCGCGGGGTCTTCGTAGAGGGCGACATGCGGCTGGTAACCAAGGCCGTGAATCCAGCTCACTCCGTCAATCAACCCGCACTCGATAAAGTGCACTCCGTTGCGTTGCGCCCATTGCAGGCATTTTTCAAAGGACCAGTAGGCCGAATTGAAGGCGTCAGTGTGAAAACCAATTGTCATGGCAATTTTTACTTTTCCGGTATTGCCGGCCCCAGTTGCCGGCGTGTTCCGGTGTTTTTACCAATGGAAACGGCCTGCGCAACCGCGCATCCGGGCCGCTCCCAACTCAAACTGGGACGCAGCAAAACTAACTTTCCCGCCGCAATTGTCAATTCCATACGGCGCGGGCGCCTGATATCCGGCGTGCAATCTTGCAAATTTCACCATGACCGCTTTCACCAACAGCTTGACATTCATTACATGGCACAATTTAATTTGCCAGCCACGGAGCCAAAACGATATGAGCACGCCAACCAGCAACGTCGTAACAAGCCTTGCGCGCCGCCTTGCAGGTTTCGTGTGTATCGAAGTTAATGGCGATTCGCGCATCACCGGCAAGCGTTCGCTTGACTCGCTCTTCAAAGAGCGCATGTTTATCGGAGTGGAGATGGCATCATGAGAATAAGTCTTCCACGAGAACTGTTGGCTGAGTTTTGCCGGCGGAATTATATCCGGCGCCTTGCAGTGTTTGGCTCGGTGCTGCGAGAAGACTTTGGCCCGGATAGCGATGTTGATGTTCTGGTGGAGTTTGCGCCGGAGCACGTTCCCGGTCTTTTTGGAATGGCGCGGCTGGAACGGGAACTCTCTGCTCTGCTGTGTCGCAAAGTAGATTTACGCACACCCGAGGATTTGAGCCGCTATTTCCGTGAGCAGGTACTTAAGGAAGCTGTGGTGGAATATGCGGAAGGATGATGCCATCCGGCTGCGCCACATGCTCGACGCTGCGCGAGAAGCAGTGAGCTTCGCTGAGGGAAGAACACGTTTTGACCTGGACAGGGACCGTATGTTGGTTCTTTCTCTGGTAAAAGATATCGAAATTATCGGCGAGGCCGCTTATCAGGTTTCTGCGTCAAGCCGCGAACAACTCCCAACTCTTCCATGGGAGGACATCATCGGCATGAGACATCGGCTGGTTCACGCCTACTTTGATATCAACCTGGATATTCTTTGGAAAACTGTTCAAGCAGACTTGCCGCCGCTTATAAAGATACTCGAACAAGCGCTTGAGGGAGGTTGAACCGTGCTGGACAAGGTTCAGCAATACAGCAAGCCCGCATCGCATTGTTCCACTGGCTTTGCTGAATAGCCTTCCGGGCTACAGAAAGCGGTTTTAATCGCGGCGGTGTTCTTCGAGGAGTTTGGGGCTGCGCTGCTGAAGCGGGAGGTGGATTCGGAAGGTGGTGCCGCGTCCGGCGTGGCTTTCCAGTTCGATGCGCCCGCCATGGTCGCGCACGATACGCTGTACAATCATAAGGCCAAGACCTGAGCCTTTCTTCTTGGTAGTATAGTAAGGCTCAAAAATGCGGTTGATTTGGTCAGTTGGGATGCCGCAGCCGGTGTCGCCAACTTCCACCCACACGGTATCTGAAGTTTCGCCGGTGGCAATTGTGAGGATGCCGCCGGCGGTCATTGCCTGCATGGCGTTTTTGACAAGATTGACCAGCACCTGTTTCATCTGGGCTGCATCCAGGGGCACAAGCGGAAGCTGTTTTGAAAGTTTTTCTTTTACGGTAATCTGGCGGTTTTCCAATTCCGGGCGCAGCAAGTTCAGTGTGGAGATTGCAACATCGTTGAGGGAGCCGACAACCAGATGGGGCGGGGTTGGGCGCAGTGCTTGAAGGAACTGGGTGATGATGTAATCGAGTCTGGTTATTTCGCCTTTGCAAACACCGAGGTAGTTTTCGATTTTGTCCAGGCCGTCGGGTTGCGGCGCTGCGGATGAACCGCGCCGGGGTTTACGCAAAGGCAACAACGGGCGCAGCTTTTTAAGCTCGCGTTCCATCAATTGCAAATGGATGTGGAGGGCGTTAATCGGGTTGCCGATTTCATGGGCGACGCTGGCCGCCAGGAGCGTCAGCGCCTGGATGCGTTCGCTTTCGATGGCTTGAAAGGTTTGTTTCCGCATTTCGGTGGCATCGTGCAGGATCAGCGCCATGCCGCTTGCGCCCGCCGATTCGCCGTCCAGCGGTGCGGCGTAAAGCCGGATGAATCTGGGGCGCGGGAAGTTGACTTCAAACTCATGCCTTACAACCGCGGCGCCGCCTGCGGCGTCAATCTGGCTGATCTTGCTCCAGTCCAGCTCCGGCAGGTATTTGCTGATGTGCTGTCCTTCTGTGGACTCCGGATGCAATCCCAGCAGGCGCGTGACTGCCTGATTCAGGTAGATTATGCGGCCGGTGGCGTCCACAACCAGTACGCCGTCTTCGATGGTGTTGAAGAGTGTTTCGAGGAAGGCGCGCTCGCGGGCGAGCCTTTGCAGCATTTGCTGGAGTTCCTCCTTGTCCAGGCGCTCAAGCCGGCCCAGGACCTTGTCAAAGAAACTTGATTTTGGAGCGCCGGGTTTCATGGGAGGGCGTGGGTGGTGTTAGAACCATTTCTTTTTTTTGAAGTACCACACAGTCAAAGCGGTGGAGAGAATTGTTACGGAGATGGCCATGGCGTAACCATAAGGCCAGTCCACCTCCGGCATGCTTTTGAAGTTCATGCCGTACCATGTGCCAACCAGCATGAGCGGGGTGGTGATGACGGTGATGAGCGTGAGGAGTTTCACCACTTCGCTCGTCTGGTTGGATGACATGTTCAAGTACACCTGCAGTATGCCGGTGAGTGTGTCATCGTAGGATTGGGCAAGTTGATAAATCCGGAAAAGCCCGTCGTGCACGTCCCGGTAGTAGGGGACGAGGTGGGCGCGAATGAGCTTGAATTCGCCGCCTGCGAACCTCGCCAGCACTTCGCGTTGCGGCCCGATAATGCGGCGGAGGTGAAGCACCTCCTTTTTTATCTGGGTGATTTTTGTGAGAGATTTTGGACTGTGCCTGCTGAGGACTTCCTGCTCCAATTCCGCGATTTCAAGCGCCAGCTCTTCAAGGGCGGGCTTGTAGTTGTCCACGATTGAGTCGAGCAGGGAATGTGCCAGCCTGTCAGGGGCGCGGCCGATGTGCATGCTGCTCTTAATACAGCGTTCGGCGATGGTGCTGACGCTTCTGACGGCCTTCTCGTGGTAGGTTACGAGAAAATTCCTGCCAAGGAAAATGTTCAGCTCGTTGGTTGCGAAAACGCCGTCCTTCCGGCTGTAGTCAACCGCGTGGATGACCATGAAAATGTAAGGGGAAAACATGTCGCCTTCTTTGGGTTGGTATTCTTCAACCTTTGGGGTGGGGCTTGCCATCACGCAGTCTTCTATCGAAAGCGGGTGGAAGTGGAAAATATCTTCCAGCACAAGCTTGGTTTCCTCCGGCGTGGCGTTTTCAAGGTCAACCCAGAGAAAAAGGTTCGTGTCCGCCAGCAACGTGGGCATCAGGAACGTCGGGATGTCCTGAGTATGCAGGCGGCCTTGCGTGGTAAATGCAAAGGACCGAATCATGCGTAACGCGGGTTGCCGGAAACCAGTGGCAACGTCCCGCCTACGCACACTTTACGCCGTGGAATGGGCAAGGCAAGCCTCTGTTTTTTGAAAGCGGAGTTCATCGGCGGGGGCGGCCATCAGCGTGTCAACAGCAACGGGACTGTAAGTTCGGGAAACCGCGGGTGCGTGGTCTTTATGTGGAGGGCGGGGGCCGGCGTGTTGGTGACGTTGAAGCCGGTGGGGAACTTCAATTCAACAACCGATTCAGTGCCTGGTTTTTGTTCCTTGACATTTACCGCGACGCTTGGGGAGTCGAATTTGGCCTCAGTGACCTGGACTTTTGTGGTGCCCAGGTTGCGCACCCAGACATTGTATGGAAACTCCTGGGCCAGCGGAAGCGAAGGCATGCGTATGACGTAAGGGATGGTCAGCACGGTTGGATAGATGTTTATCCGGGTTTTGATTGGCACAGTTGAGACGGCCGGCGAGGTTGATTTGAGTTGAATTTCGCCGAATTGGTTGTTGGTCGGGAAGGGCGGGATGGTTCTGAGCACCAGCGAGTATTCCTTGCCGGGGACATTGGTCTGAAGCTCGGCTGCAATGTTGGCGTTTGTGTTCACCAATTCAGTGAAGTAAAGCGGCTCGTCCAACTGGCTTGCAAGCCGCACTGTCACACTGTTGGAGGGAGTTTCCACGTTAAGGTTGAAGTTTGCCAGTTCAGGCGTGATTTGGAGCGGGCGCCATACATCGCCGGTTATCTGGAGGCTCAAATTGCTGCGAACTGGATCATTGCATATAACGGTGGCTGATTTGGCTACGCGCCCGAGATAATGGGCGGTGTTGAACTCAATTGGCACCGAGCCTTTCTGGCCCGGGGCAACCTGCTGCGTCCATGGCTTTGCAGTCATGCAGCCGCAGGATGGAATCACGTTGCTGATTATTAGCGGCTCGTTGCCCGTGTTTGTGAAAACAAATTCACAAAGTATTTTTGTGTCGCCGGTGACTTTTCCGAAGTTGTAGGTGGTGCTGGCGAGATTTAGCTGCGGGCCTGATGCAGGTGTGGCAGGCGGTTTGGCGGTCTGGGTGGCGGATGCAACTGAAGATGTGGAAAGCAACAGTTGCTTTGCATTGTCCTGGCGGATTTGTGGCGGGCGTTCGGTTATCAGGGCATAGGCTACGAGGCAAAAAAACAGCGCTGATGGCGCCAACCAGAGCCATCGTTTTACTCCGCCAACCGGGGCAACCGGCGGGGCATCGGCAGGTGATGGCGAAGTTGGTTGAGCCGTCGGCGTGGTGGAAGACGGTTGCTGTGCCTGCTGTTTTTGTTGATGTCGGCGATGTTTCTTCGATCCCATATTGTCCGTTTACACCCAATGAAATAGCGAAAGGCGCGCCAGGTGGAAATAATTTTTTTGGCTCGCTTTTTTCGAATACAGGCACAGGCTTGAAACATGTTCCCTGAAGCACTGTATTGTTTCCGGTTAAAAACCCTCTTGGCAAATGGGCGGGGTTGAATATTATTAATTTGTCCGGCAGCCAGAGGCGTCCCAACGGGGCTCCCCAACTGTTGCCCCCTTTGCCATGGCTGCCGGACTGCTGATTAGTTGGGATGGCAAAATCGAATTGTCATTCTGGAAAGCTGCCGTATCATCGTGGCGGATGAACAAGAAGCCCAGTCAATGGCTGCCGATTCTGTTGATGGTCATCGTGGTGGCCATCACACGGATGCCCGGGCTTTTGCCGCCGAATTTCAGCGCTGTTTGCGCGCTGGCATTTTGCGCCGGCATTTATTTCCCGGGCAGGATGGCGTGGTGGGTGCCGATGGCGACGTTTTTGGGTACCGACATGGCTTTGAATTTGTATTACAAGTACGTCCATAACATAGACACATTCAATCCAGCCACGCTTGTCTTTCTGGCGGCAAATTATGCGGTATATCCGGTGCTTATCTGGATGGGCCGGAAATTCACGCCCAAAGCATCGTTTGTCACGCTGTTGGGCGGTGGGATTTTGGGCGCCATTTTGTTCTTTTTGGTTACAAACACGGTGTCATGGTTTTTCAATCCGTTCGGGAACCCGGAATATACGAAAGATTTGGCCGGATGGATTCGCGCCCTTTCAGTTGGCACAAGCGGCTACCCGCCCACATGGGAGTTTTTCATCAATTCACTGACCAGCGGCGGGCTTTTCACCGGCCTGTTTGCCGGCGCCATGAAGTTGAGCGAAGCAGTTGATGCCGCCAAGGAGGAAGCAGAGGCCGAAGATGAGGCTGAGGAGCCCGCCAGCCCTGAAGAGGCGCCTGAAGAAGCCGAGGCATGAGCGGCCACAGCCTTGATTCCAACCAGCCGCACCTTGTTGTCGGGGTGATTTCCGATACTCATGGTTTTTTCGAGCCGGCCATCCTTGATTACTTCAAAGGCGCCAGTCACATTTTGCATGCCGGCGATGTTGGGGAAATGAGCATCCTGCGGATGCTTGAGCAACTGGCGCCGGTGACTGCAGTGCGCGGCAACTGCGATGCCTTTGAAGTTCTTCCCTGTCCTGAGCTGGCTGTCATTGAGTTGGGCGGGCGCAAGTTCCTCATTTATCACGAGGTGGAGCCTTCAGGTGAAAATGATGAAATTTTTGAGCAGCGGCTTCTGGCCGAGTCGCCGGATGTGGTTGTTTTCGGGCATACCCACCGGCGATGCGAGCGATTGATTGGGCGGACGCTTTACCTGAATCCGGGTTATGCCGGCAGAAAACGCGGCCAGCAGCCGCGCAGCATTGCGTTGCTGCGGTTGAAGCCGGACGGGATTGAGACTGAATTTGTGGATTTGGGCTGAGGCGCCGCCTGCAATGGCCGCCGGGATGCCGCTTAACATTCCATGATCTCTCCGGAGACAGGCACGGTGACCTCGGCTGCAGGACGGATTTTGCGGAGCGTTTCAGCAAAGGCGAGGCATTGTGATTCTTCGCCGTGCACCACCGCGATTTTTTTCAGATTGCCGCCGATATTCTCGACATAGCGCCGCAATTCGTGCATGTCTGCATGGCCTGAGAATGCATCAATGGAGGCTATGCGCGCGCGGACTTCGTGTGGCTCGCCGAAGATGTTGACCGGATTGCGCCCCGCCAGTATTTTTGCGCCGGGTGGAACGGCTGGGCAGCGATCTTGAAAGCCGCGAAAAATCTGCGCGAAGCGGAAGAATGCCAAATATCAAGTGCTGACCCCAAGGTGCTATCAGTTAAAACCACGAATGCACACGAATGCACGCGAATTTTCAATCTCCCGGCCTTCACATTGGCCATGGCTGCCATCCGTTCCAGTTTTTTCGTACTCATTGTTAATGTCTCCATTGCAGCGCCAATTGCTACCGTAACTGGCGTCCCATGGGACATTTTTCTGTTTGACTTTCCATGCCGTCGATGCAATGCTTTGTGTTAATGATTTACCTAATTGATATTGGCCCAAGTTATGACCGGCGGGAAACCTGGCCATTATCACCTTATCAGGTCATAATGACATGACAATAAATGGTTAGACTCGTAAGCGCGCTCACGATGAACTGGCTCAAAAAAATACTCGATTCGCAAACACCATCCTTGACCGTCACACATTCCGTCACTCCTCGCGAGATCAAGCGGGGTTTCCCGGTTTACGAAGCCGAGATTCGCGGCGAGGAGTTGAACAATCGTGATATTCTCGTGACGCACAATGGGGAAGAAAAGAAAATACCGATAGATACGCTCCGAGCTCAATTTTATGCTGGCTTACTTCCTGGAGATGCGCCCGTATTGGTGACCTGCTTCTATTGCCAGGAGACCTTTTACTGCGGAGAGGGAACTGTCGCGAGCATCGTTGCCGCTTGGGAGTCTGCGCCACTCGATCAGTTCGAACAGCAGGACTCCAAGCGCATGATCCGGGAGTTTGGTTTTCCCGAATACAACATCAGCACCAAGGCGACATATTACGATCTCAAGCGGCTTTACAGCCGATGCGATTTATACTACCGCTATATCGCCGCTCGTGATCGCGAGTTCAAGCGTTTTAGCAAGGCGGCAACGAAGGATCTGGTTTTCTTGCTTGATGAGGCCCAGCCAGGTTGGGATTCCGCCGATGGTGAGAAGCGCTTTGCTGAAGAGGTTCGGCGACATCATCCAGAACTCATTCGAACGGAGGCCGAGAAAAAGGCCAAGAAACAACGCGCCAAGCAACAGCAGCTTGAACGCGAGGAGCGTCGCCAGCTGATCGACACCCGCAATAACTTGACTAACTTTCCTCACAAGAGCATGCAGATAGAGATCAAAGACTTCGGGCTGGTCGAAATTCGTGCCATTAAGCCGATGCTTCGAGACGGTACGATCACGCCCGAGACCCTGGTTCGTTACCGCAGCGACTCGGAATGGATCGAGCTGTGCGAGTTCCTCAGCGACTGGATGCGATGCAAGGCAACAGACAGACAGATCGACTACTTAAAAGCGCTTCAGAGACAGCACGGGATCATTGCCGAAATTCCCTTGGACATTTCTCGTCAGGAGATTTCAGATCGGATTACTGCGCTCGCTCCACCACGAGATGAGGAAAGAGCCTAACAAGATCGGTCGAGCGAACCGCCGCTCCGCTTTTCCGTTCGAGGCCGGACGGCAGTTTGGACGCGCCACTCACTCTTCGCCGTCACTGTCGGTGGTGGTCGCTCAGTTCTGACGTTAGGTGTCACCGCCTTCGGTCGGTGGCGGCGCTTTTGTTGATACGGGAGGCTGGGTAGAGAGAGCGGGAAGTAGCAGGGTTACTTGGCATGGGAACTGGGGCGGTGATTTCGCATCAAATCCAGCGCCTGCGTCAACGCATGGCGGAGGAGGCGGTCTTGAGGGGCGGGTGGAATGGCTGGGCAGCGATCTTGAAAGCCGCGAAAAATCTGCGCGAAGCGGAAGAATGCCAAATATCAAGTGCTGCCCCCAAGGTGCTATCAGTTCGAACCACGAATGCACACGAATGCACGCGAATTCTCAATCTCCCAGCCTTCACATTGGCCATGGATGCCATCCGTTTCTGTTCCTTCGCACTCATTTTTATCGAGTCGAAAAGGGGACATTATTAAAGAGTTTTGACACCGTTTTTTTCTGTTTGACTATCCGTGCCGTTGAGGCGAAACTTAGTCCTAATGATGCACCTGATTGATATTGGCCCAGGTCAGGACCGCCGGAAAAGCTGGTCAATATCACCTTATCAGGTCAGAATGACATGACAATCAATTGTTAGAGCGAATGCAACCCTCGAACATCCATCGCGCTTCGGTTTGCAAAGGCGACCATCTTGGATATGTGCCACTATGAATAACCGCCGCACAATTGGCCGCGTGTTTCTGATCGGCTTTTGCCTATTCTTACTTCTCTGCAGCATCCGTTCGTTGCTCGGCTTCGTCTATCGCTGGACATCGTCGGAAGATGTGTTCGTTTGTCATGATCTTTTTTGCCTTCGTCCCGGCATAGCACATTCATACTACATTTTGGACCGTCGGACAAGGTGGCCAAGCGGGCGCACAACCGTGCTTTACGCATGCTCTCTCCATCCGCTCCCAAGCTTTGTGAGACTCAACGCGCTGGATCGTCCGACACCATTCTCCTTCCTGATGGCAAGTTTTCCGGTTTGGGGTTTGGCTCTGTGGGTATTCGGGAGATCCCGTAAACATGCACAAGCCGTCCGACAACGTGGTATTTCATCTCGCGAAGCACTCTCTGAGGCAGCTACGCCGACGTTTATGGCGTCGCTCGACAAAGCCGCCGACGGCGTTGCTGATTCCGTTTCATTCATTATTCGACGATTCTTCGTTAACGGTCTGTGCATCGCAGCGGTCGGACTCCCCGTCTTGGCGATAGCAGACATGAAACTTCCCAAAACTGCTAACGTGACGCTTGCGATCTTGGCCGTCTTGTTGAGTGTTGTCCTTTGGAGGTTGGCGACAGTCATTGAGAAGGATTACCCGGAGGATGATGAGTTGCACGACGAAGCCACCGCGCTTACCTTCCGCCTGTTCATCAAACGTGTCGTGAGTTGGAGCGTATTCATCTACGGGTTGGTGGGCATCGGGTATTTAATAGCAGCGATATTCTATGGAGATTCGCTCTAACAAGGGTTAACTTCGGGATCATCCATTGACAATTGACAATCTTGTTGATTTTGCGGTTGGAAACGAAATCACTATCGCCGCCATCCCATGGAGAACAGATGTGTCAGTATTGCATCAGAACCAGCGCCTGCGTCAACGCATGGCGGAGGAGGCGGACTTGAGGGGTGGGTGGAATGGCTGGGCAGCGATCTTGAAAGGCGCGAAAAATCAGCGCGAAGTGAAAGAATTCCAAATATCAAGTGCTGACCCCAAGGTGCTATCAGTTAAAACCACGAATGCACACGAATGCACGCGAATTCTCGGTGGGCCGCGCGCCTCCGCCCAATACCGCTCCCACACCCGCTTAGCCTGCCGGTAACTCAATCCCAGCGTCTCAGACGCTTCCCTCACGCTCTATCTCCCAGCCTTCATATTGGCCATGGTTACCATCCGTTTCTGTTCCTTCGCACTCATTTTTAATGTCTCCATTGCAGCGCCAGTTGCTACCGCAAATGGCGTCCCATGGGGACATTTTTATCGAGTCGAAAAGGGGACATTATTAAAGAGTTTTGATACCCACCACGCTGCGCTGGATTTGAGATTTCAGATTTGAGATTTGAGATTCCACGCTGCGCTTGATTCCACGCTCCGCTTGATTTGAGATTTCAGATTTGAGATTTGAGATTTGAGATACCACGCTTCGCTTAATTCCAGATTTGAGATTTGAGATTAAAGATGGCGGAGAAATCTCTGCCGCCTTACGGCGGCAGCTACGATCCAGAGGTTCACCGCAAAGACACGAAGACACGAAGTGGTTGAAATTGGGAATGCCGATGCTTGGTGTCTTTGTGAGTAAATTTTATCTTCCGGTTGCAGCCATAAAATTTTAGTGGTGGCATATCCTCATCGCTTACCGGCGGCAGAGTTGAAACGTCAACCGGCTTACGCCGGTTGCTACGAATTTGGTCATAACTCGTAGCCACCATCGTGAATTGGCGGATGAATCGCACCTATTTCTACCGATTGCGCCTGGATTCGTTTCATAAATTCGCGTTCATTAGCGTGCATTCGCGGTTTCCAATTTTCTTTCTTAACCGCGAATTACGCGAATAAACGCTAATTATGCCGTAATGATTTCTGCCGCCTTACGGCGGCAGCTACGATCCAGAGGTTCACCACAAAGACACGAAGGGGTTGAAATTGGGAATACCGATGCTTGGTGTCTTTGTGAGTAAATTTTATCTTCCGGTTGCAGCCATAAAATTTTAGTGGTGGCATATCCTCATCGCTTACTGGCAGCAGAGTTGAAACGTCAACCGGCTTACGCCGGTTGCTACGAATTTGGTCATAACTCGTAGCCACCATCGTGAGTTGGCGGATGAATCGCACCTATTTCTACCGATTGCGCCTGGATTCGTTTCATAAATTCGCGTTCATTAGCGTGCATTCGTGGTTTCCAATTTTCTTTCTCTTAACCGCGAATTACGCGAATAAACGCTAATTATGCCGTTATGATTTCTTCCGCCTTACGGCGGCAGCTACGATCCAGAGGTTCACCGCAAAGACACGAAGACACGAAGTGGTTGAAATTGGGAATGCCGGTGCTTGGTGTCTTTGTGAGTAAATTTTATCTTCCGGTTGCAGCCATAAAATTTTAGTGGTGGCATATCCTCATCGCTTACTGGCGGCAGAGTTGAAACGTCAACCGGCTTACGCCGGTTGCTGCGAGTTTGGTCATAACTCGTAGCCGCCATCGTGAGTTGGCTGGTGAATCGCACATATCTCTACCGATTGGGCCTGGATTCGTTTCATAAATTCGCGTTCATTAGCGTGCATTCGTGGTTTCCAATTTTCTTTCTTAACCGCGAATTACGCGAATAAACGCTAATTATGCCATTATGATTTCTGCCGCCTTACGGCGGCAGCTACGTGGATGGTGGGACGGCTTACACGCTGCGCTTGATTCCACGATTCGCTTGATACCACGCTCCGCTTGATTTCAGATTTGAGATTTGAGATTTGAGATTCCACGCTTCGCTGGATTTCAGATTTGAGATTTGAGATTTGAGATGCCACGCTTCGCTTAATTTCAGATTTGAGATTTGAGATTGCAGATTGAAGAAGGGGTTTTCATGTAGTTCCTGACAAGTTTCGTTTGATAACAGAAGGGATTTTTTTAACTCAGTTTTTCGGGCTTAACATTCCATGATTTCTCCGGAGACAGGCACGGTGACCTCGGCTGCAGGACGGATTTTGCGGAGCGTTTCAGCGAAGGCGAGGCATTGTGATTCTTCGCCGTGCACCACCGCGATTTTTTTCAGATTGCCGCCGATATTCTCGACATAGCGCCGCAATTCGTGCATGTCTGCATGGCCTGAGAATGCATCAATGGAGGCTATGCGGGCGCGGACTTCGTGTGGCTCGCCGAAGATGTTGACCGGATTGCGCCCCGCCAGTATTTGTGCGCCGAGGGTATGCTCGGCGCAGTAACCGATGAACAGGATTAAATTTTTGGGATTCCCGATGTTGTTTTTAAGATGATGGCGGATGCGTCCGGCTTCGGCCATGCCCGAGGCGCTTATGATAATGGCCGGTTCCTGAAGGCTGTTGAGCTTTATTGAGTGGGCAAGCTCCCGGATATAGGTGAGATTTTCCATGCCGAACGGATTTTCAACCTCGCGCAGAAACCGGTAAATCTCGTCATTGAAACATTCCGGATGCAGCCGGTAAACCTCCGTGGCGTTGACGCTCAACGGGCTGTCAACAAACATCGGCACCTTGGGCAGTTTTCCCTCCAGGATGAATTGGTGCAGGACATAGACGATTTGTTGTGTGCGTCCGACTGAGAAGGCTGGGATGATGACCTTGCCGCCCTGGGCCAGCGTGGTTTTCACCATGTCCACAAGGTTGCGGATTGATTCCGGCTTGGTTTCATGCTCGCGTCCGCCATAGGTGGATTCGACTTGGAGAAAATCCACTCCATCCACCGGCTGCGGATCGCGCAGGATTTCATCATTGCCGCGGCCGACGTCGCCGCTGAACAGATAGCGGAAAGAGCGCCCGTTTTCGCGAATATCCAGAACGACCTGCGCCGAGCCAAGGATATGGCCGGCGTCACGGAAGGTGACCTTGACACCGTCGGCCACCTGTATTGGCCGGTCGTAGTTGACCGCTACGAATTGCCTGACTGCCATCTCGGCATCCGTGGCCGAGTATAGCGGCTCGACTGGCGGCAGCCCTTTCTTGGCGCGTTTGCGCGAGACAAACTCGGCGTCTGCCCGCTGCACCTCAGCCGAGTCTTGAAGCATGATGCTGGCCAGGTCGCGCGTGGCAAATGTGCAGTAAATGTTGCCGGCAAACCCGCGCCGGCAGAGGTTGGGCAGGTTCCCGCAATGATCTATGTGCGCGTGGCTCAGGATGACCGCTTCCAGACTTGCCGGGTCAAACGGGAAGTTCCGGTTCCGTTCAATTGACTCGAATCGCCTGCCCTGGTACAGCCCGCACTCCAGCAACAATTTCAGGCCATTTATTTCCAGCAGAAACATTGAGCCTGTGGTTGTCCGCGCAGCACCCCAAAACTGAACTTTCATGCGGGCAAAGCCTGCCACGAAGCCGTTAATTTTCCAAGCTGGTTTTGCGCGCTCCCGTCCGGCGGGCTTAAAATAATGTTTGTCATGGAAAAACCTTATGCTAATGTTAAATTAGATTGATATGATAAACAAAGCCAAGACGCAGCAGGCGGACCTCAAATTTATCGAACCGGCCGGTTTCTGGGTGTCGGTTGATCGCGTCATGTATCATCCCGACCTGCCGGCGCCGCCGGACCGGCCGCATAGCTTTGTTTACTTTATCAGCATCCACAACGACACCGACACGCCGATAACCGTCAGGGCGCGCAAATGGGTTGTGACAAATGACAGGGGCCAGCGGCTTGTGGTGGTTGGAGGGGGTGTGGTTGGCGAATTTCCAACAATCGCGCCTGGGGATAAATTCAGTTACAACAGCAGGCATCTGCTTGACAAAAATTATGCCATAGCTGAAGGCAGTTACTTCGGAGTGGACGGCAAGGGCCGGCTGGTGCGCGCCCGGATTCCGAAGTTCAAAATGGTGGTGCCGCAGGCGATGAACGTGCCTGAGGAAGAGTAGTCGGCGGTCTGGCGGTTTTACCGCAGGGTGCAATTTGTCCGGCCGGATTATATCGGCGCGTTGTTCATGGTGTTTTCTTCAATTCTTTGACCTCGACTCCGGCGGGGCACAAGCGTTAAACCAAGGCGCAACAAGATGAGCAATGCCGCCATCATTGTAGCCGCTGGAAGGGGCACCCGAATGGGGCCGGGGATGGACAAGATTTTTCTGCCCGTTGCCGGCCAGCCGGTGATAGCCCATAGTTGGCGCGCATTTGAAGCGTGCCCGCAGATAGACTCCATTGTCCTTGTGGTGCGCGAGGGCATGGAGGCGCATTTTGAGCGGCTTGCCGCGGAGCTGGGTTTCAGGAAACCCTTCAGACTTGCTGCGGGCGGGCCACAAAGGCAGGACTCGGTCTGGAATGGTTTGCAGCGGCTTGATGCCGGAGTTAAGCTGGTTGCGATTCACGATGGAGCGCGTCCTTGTGTAACTCAGGAATTGATCTTGGCCACGCTTGAGGCGGCGCGAAGGACCGGCGCGGCCACTGCGGCGCATCCGCTGACTGATACAATAAAGAAAAGCGAGGATGGCCGGCTCATTTCGGGCACTTTGGACCGTTCCAAACTCTGGGCGGTGCAGACTCCGCAGACTTTCCGCGTGGAAATAATTCGGCGCGCACTGGAGGAAGCACAGCGTCGCGGGCTGAGCCTTACCGATGACAACGCTGCCTGCGAGCTTGTCGGGCAGCCGGTTGAGCTGGTTCATTGCAAGACGCCGAATCCGAAGGTGACAGTGCCGTCGGATTTGCCATGGATTGAATGGCTGTTAAAAAACGCGCAGGCCGCCGCCCCGTGTTGAATCATTGAACTGTAACCGGCTTCCAGTCCAAAAGTCGGAAGGCGGCGGGGTTAATTTTCAACCGGCCAAGAATGGCGTGTGTGGCGACAAATTTATTATCTTCCCAGCCTTCCAATTTAAGTGTCAGGTAGCCGCGTTTATGGAAATTGGCGCGCATCTCGCCGGGTGACGTTGGGACGGGGCCGCGTGGCCCTGTGGCGAGTTGGATTTCTTCAATCCGGCCGATGGGTATGTCCAAAACTCCGTAAGCGGCGGCGATTTTGAAGTTGCCCTGGTTGAAGGCAGTCAGCGTGCCTGCGACAACATCGCGATTAAGAAGCCTTACGACGTCATTTGTGATGTTTTGGACGATTGGGTTTGGGTTTTCAAGGCGGCCGTCCCACTCGGAAACAACCAGGTTGCTCAGCCGGAGCGGATTTGGCCCTTGATTGACGAAGCGCAGGCATGTGCCTTTACCAAGCGTGTCGGCGGTATCGCGCCACTGTTTGACAAGGGTGCCGTCCAAATAAAGGTAAACAGCGCGCTCGGGCTTGTGAGTGCGAATTGTGACGTGAGCGGTGGTTTTGCCCTCAAGGCCGGGCACAATGCCAATTCCCAGGGAGTTGAGCGGCACGCCCTTTTTGACGGTGAGAATGTTGACGATGTTGGCATTTAGCTGAAGGCTGTAAAATCCACCGAAATCGGGTGCTTCGTCTTTTAATGAGAGATTGATGGGCTGCAGTGAATCGGCATAGAGCGCGATTGCAAGATGAAGATACGTGCTCCATGACAAATCGAAGTCAATGGAAGCGATGTCAGGCAATTTGACATCGCGCGCAATCGAGCCTGAGGCTGTTGCGACAAGGGCGCCCTGGCTGTAGGTCCATGCATTGGACTCAACACCTGCGGCAACGGCGTTGCCCATGGTCCAGCCGTCCAGGCTGGTTGGACCTTCGAAAACGATGCGTGGGTTCAGCACCACCGGGATCAGCCTTGCCGCCATTGCGCGTGGGATTCGCAACGTGCCGGCATACCATGTCTCCAAAATCAGATGCGAGGCGTCCAACCCGGCCAGTTCGCCCTCCAACTCATCCTGATTTGCCAGACGGACTCGGCATGGAAATGAATAGCGCGGAATTGTTGAGGGACGCTGGCCGAGGCGAATTCGCAGGATTTGTGAAGAATCAAATGGCAACGGCTCCTGAATATCCGGATGCCGCCATACAACGCCCTCGCCGGGCTGAAAGACCTCCAGCTTGCCCCGCAACCTTTCGCCGGATGCCAGCCAAATCATGTCATCGCCGTCGGAAAGCCCGTCTGATTCAGCAGCAACGCCGGTTGCAAGGCATGCTGCGGCCATGGCCAGCGCCGCGGCGCGACATACGATGCAGAATGCGCGCCGACTCATCGTGTTTCGCTTCGACGCCCTTCAGACGGCGCAAGCACCGTAACTTTTATGGCGCGGGATTTTTCCTTTTCGTCCTTTGCCTTTACGTTGACGTATTGCACCTTGAGCGGCTGTCCGATCTTCAAATCCTGAATTTTGATTTGGTTGGAGCCATCCATGAATTTGGTTTTGCTGTCGTATTTGAAGTACTTGACCTTGTGATCGGGGCCGCGGTCCAGCTTGAATAGCCGGTTTCTTGTGTCCACTTTTGCGAGCGTACCGGTGAGTTCATTGTCGGCGTAACGGTCCAGGGCCGGGGCCGTGCTTGAGGCCATAAACAATGCTGAGGCGGCCAGCACCGCCGTCAACAAACCGCGATGAATTGTTTTCATAGGCATCTTTCCACTTGGGTTTAATTTAACGTCAGTTGAATCAAAATGCCAGTTGTTTATTGCCGTGGCAATCTTTCGAGCAGACGCCTGCGGGCATTTTCGATGGCGCTTGTGGCCGAGGGCAGGTTGCTCAGGTTTTTAAGTTCATCGAGGAAGGCGAGCCGTTGGATGATCTGCTCTGGAGTCAACGGTTGCATCATGGAATAAAATTGCTGGTTGCCACTCCGCAGATTCCAGGAACGATAGTTGACTCCGCCGGCAGGGGGCGTGCCGATGTAGAACTGCTCGCCGGCGATAGCCAAAGCTGCGTTTATCCATGCGCCGGATGGCAGATTTCCCTTTTTGACCTGTTCGAGGAAAAGATTCCTTGCATCAGGATTTTCAGGCGCCAGTTGGGCAAGCGCTTGTATGGCCGGAGTGCGCAGTCCGGCGTTGGCGGATTCGGGGTCGTTGAGTATGCGGCCCAGCTCGGCCACTCCACTGCCGTCCGGTAACTGCGCCATGGCAATGGTTGCGTAGTACTTCCACGGCCCGGAAGCTGCCTGACGCAATTCGTTGACTGCTTCGCTGCCGCCTTGCTGCGCAAGCACGCCAAACAGCGGGCCGATATCGCGGTTTCCCAACTTGCCTTCCGCGGCCATGCGAATGGTATCGCGTACTGCGCCGAGGATTTGGTCGCGAAATTGATCGGGCGATTCCTTTGTCAGGGCGCTTGCAAGCCATGCAATTTCCCGCGGGTCGGCCGTTGTTTGCAGCGTGTCCAAAAGCAGGCTTTGCGCCTCCGGACCACCAATTGAACTGACTGCGTCCAGCAATGCCAGCCGCAATGAGGCGTGCCCGAGCAAGTTGGTTCCCTGGGGCAGGGCGCTGAAGTTGATGTCAGTGTTTTGCTCCAAAAATTCGCGGATGGCGCCAAGCGCGCCCGGCCCGGACTTGATTAGCTGTTGCAGGTTGGTGCGCCATTGTCCGGCGGTTTCGGCGGTCAAAGCGACGCCGGTCAGGTTGGTCAGGGATTGAACCATCTGGCGCATTGACGGATCAACCGGCGGTCGCGCCATGGCGGCAGGAGTGGACGCGCCTGTTGACGGCGTGCCAGGCGTTCCGGAGTTGTAAACGACCGGACGGGTTGTCCGCATTGGCGAGCTGGGTGAAACTGCCAGAAAATTTGACGATGTGGCGGTGGCGATTTTTTGCGTGGTGGCATGTCCGGCGCCGGGTTTGTCGGGTTGATTGCTCTTGCCACGCAGCATGAGCAAGATGGCCGCCAGCGCCAGTATGCCCAGCACTGCATAGACCACAGGCGTCCGGATGCCCGGCTCACTCGACGGTTTATTGTTCATTTCACGAATTAAACACCGTAAACCTACCAGAGTTACAAAATTCTGGCAATGGCACAGCTTTACTAGTTGCAAATGGCCTTTTTAATTTTTGCAGGGCTTCTGGTTGGAAGTAGATTTTGAACTGTGGCTGCAGCAGGTCAAATAAAGGTTGGCGGGCGTCGGAAGGCCCCTGAGGGCCTCATGGCAGCGGAAAATTTGTTTCAAACATTGCTGAAGTTGCGCGGCACACGGCGCTTTGTCCCACGCGGCGTTTATCGTTTCAAGACTCATGAGGAAGCCAACCAATGGCTGATGAAAATGCTCACCCGTTAGAGTCCCGAACTCCACTGCCATCCGACCTGGTAAAAATATGCCGGAGTCTGAACGAAAATTGGCCTCAGAAAACATGGGTGCCAGGGATGACGAAACAAAGGGATAATGCCCTCATGGCGCCAATGTAACCCTGTAGAATTTTCTGGCGGCGCCGGGCGTGTTGTCAGTGAATGTGGTTGAGGGGCCGGCTGCCATTACATTGGTTGCAATCGGCGACATGGGCTGCAGAACATCGGAAGTGGCCAAAACCTGATAAACTTTGCCGGGGATGCTTTGCCAGGTAATTTGCCGCCCGCCGGCTGAGGTTGCAGTGATTTTCAATAGCGAAGCCGCATCCTGCGGATTTGTTCCGGCAAGGTATTCTTCGAGGTTGCTGAATCCATCCCCGTCTGGGTCTCCGCTTGCGCCATCGTCACCTGTGGCGCTGAATGGGTTCAGTAGAAATTGATTTTCCCACTCATCAGGCAGGCCGTCCTGGTCTGAATCCGGTGGCAGGAAGCGGACTGCAAGCTGGCGGGTGGCGGTGTCAGTGCCTGCGGCGAAGGCATCGGCACGAATTGTAAAGACGCCTTCAACAATGTTTGTCCAGAGGAACTGCCAGCGTTTGGCCTGTCCGACAAAGTTGGTGTCTGGCGAGGCCGGGCCGCCAACAAAGCCTGCATTTGCAGGCAGGAAACTGATGATTACATTGGTGACGGCTTGGGGCGTTTCGACAACGATCATGTAACTACGGTCGGAAGGGGTTGGATTTGCGATGGCCGGCAGAACCAGAACAAAAGGCTGGCCGCGGGCATCAGTCAGGGGCGGCGCAATGAATGACGTGTCAGGGCCGATCAAGTTGAAGTTCACAAAGCGCGATGCCTGCAAATTCAGCGCGCCGTCGTTATAAACTACTTCAATTGAATGTCGGCCCGGACTTATGCCGCTCCAATCGAAACGCAGCTCGTTTTTACCATCGTTGGGTGTCCAATCGTCAAACCGGTACAAGGCCGAGCCATCCTGCCGCATGCGCGGCTGGGCGGCGCCATCGAGGTATATGGTAAAGAAATTCGAGTTGGCTGTGAGGGTCTCGGTGAATCGCGCCACAATGGTGTAAGGTGTGACGGCATCCAGGTTGATTGTCTCGCCGTCCTGTGATGGAAAAGCTATCGAAAGCGTTTGTTCGGGCGCGGCGGCGTTGATTGAACGGGTCAATGTGGTGAAGCGATTTGTCAGCAACGCGCTGGTTGCCTTTTTCAGTCGAGCAGTAATCAAGGCCGGACCGGAGGCAGGCACGGCGGGATAATTAAGGCGAAATTCAAGGGGCAAATTAGGGTATTGCGCATTCAATGCCGGGTTAGGTGACACTTGTGTGGCTTTTGCAAAGACTGGCTGGCCGTTGGCAAGGCCGTTGCCGTGGTTGAAACCGGTGGCTGTGTCGTCATTATTCGGGTCTGCGTCCTGAATGTTTATTTCCACCTCGGTAGTTGCGGTGTCGGCGCGTATTACAATACCGTACTCGCGGCTTCGGAGTGTCTCGCCGTCCTGCGCCGGGTAGGCGACCACGCCCTGAGGCAGTGCGGCGTCGTAATAGAAAGTTTGGAAGTGGGTGTTATAGACGCTGGACTTGCCATTGCGCGGGAGGAATGAGCGGACACGAATGATGTGAAAGCCTTCTTCAAGACCGGCACGGGTGTGGGCCGGGTTGAGGTTGTTGTGCAGCCAGACTGTGGCAGTTTGGGGATTGAAATTTGTGATGATGAATTGTGTGAGGCCGTACACCTTGTCGGCGCTGGCATCAGAAATTGGGCTGATGCCGCTTTTGTGCAGCGCGATTTTGTATTTCACCAGCGTATTTGCAGGCTGGCCCGGAACTGTAACCCGCCACCAATCGAAATTGCGGCCGGTGCCGCTTTCGGGCGTGGTATGGTCGAAGGTTAAAGGCAGGGTTAGAGTTGTTCCCCAGCCCTGGCCGAAAGCGCCTTCTGGGTTGCTGCCGTCAACTGTGTAGTAGAGAAAGCCGGCATTGATTTGGAATTGGTAGCCAACTTTCACCCAAATCTGAAATGGCGTTGCTGCCGCCGGGTCCAACGGCATTCGTTGTGTGGCAGGGCCGCCTTCGACTGCCGCGGAAGGATCGTGATAAACCCAGTCGGCGGTTTCGGTGTCAACGTCGGCGCCGCCACCGGCTCCGTTGACCACGGTGCTTCCGCCGCCAATGGTTAGATGATAAGTTTCGGCGCCCAGCGATACCACCGTATTGCGGGACACATTCCGTGCCGCGAATTTTTCAGGGCCTGTGCGCGATTTGAACAACGCCTGTTCGTAGCCGAGAAACACATCGGTGGCCGTGCCGGGGCGATTGTCGCGCCTGTCGGTCCCGGAAAGCGGTCCGAGTCCAATATGGCTGTTGATATCGGTGCCGCCGTCGAGTTTGATGAGCACATTTACCGCGCTGGCATCCAGTCGCGTTAGGATATCCAACGGCCCATTGGTTACCACGGGCACGTCAATCGAGTAAGTATATGGCGCAATATTGGAACCTGTTACAACGCTGCCGTACGGCGTTATGCTGCCGCGCCGCTGAAATGGATAACGCGGGTTGAAGCCTGAATCGCCATTTCGCCCGTCAGTGCGCTGAACAATCATGCGTGGCGCCGGCTGGCCTCCCTGACGCAGCACGACCACCCCTTCCGGCGCGGCGCGGGATGGCTCCGGCCATTGGTAGGCATAGGCTACATAACCGCCGCCGGGTATCTTGAATTCAATGGCGCCGCCTCCCGGCGCAAGCGCCTGGTTGCCCACGTACACCTTGCGGTTGACCGGATTTGGGTCGTTTTTTGTGGCATCGGCTTCCTGCCGGTCGTTTGTAGCCAGCCGCACCAATAATTTTGAGCAAGCCCTGTCGGCGCCGGGCGAGTCCGCCAGTTGCGCGAGAACCGAACCGGGCGGGAAACCCACCACCAAGCCCTGCCCGCGGCTGTTTTCGACAGGGAAACATTCGTAGTAAGTGCCGGCGGTTGTTTGCGCCACGCCGTCGTCGAAGCTGATGTCGCCCGGGTAGCCGTAGTTGTCATTCATGGCAAATAAAACAACGGTTTGGTCGGCTGGCGAACTGCTGCTGCCTTCGCGGTAATCGTATCGCTCGAATGCAACGATGTCTGCATCGCCCCAGCGTGGGCGGGTTCCGCCGCGTGCCAACTGGCCGTGCAACCACGCCAGATCGGGCATCTTGGGGTCGCCGAACTGGCCAAGAAACGGCGCGTACGCATGCCTTGGAAACGGGCCGCCGCAATTGGCGCAATCCGGCGACTGGTTGTAGCCATCGGTGTAAATGCACGGAATTCCTTCCCGGAAAAAATAGAGCGCATTTTGCAATTCACGATGTGTCGCCCATGCGTTGTCATGGCTCTGGGCATGCATCACCCGAATTGCGGCGCTGAATCCGCCAAAATCGCGCTGTTCAAGGCCGGCCAATGAGGCGGAAGGATTGCCCAGAACGTTGTTCAGATGATTGCGCAGCGGGTTGTCCAGCAGCCGCATGCCCGCGTCCACATATTCGTTGTAGCTCGGAGGTTCCCCAAGATGCTCTCCAAACAAAAGGGCATCGTCACGCGGGATTTCGGTGTCGAAATTGCTGTTGCGATGATTTGCATCGGAAAATCCGTGTGTGAAATTGAACTGCATCTGGATGCCGCCGCAATAGCCGGCGCTGCTCTGGTCGCGTCCGGCGCCGCTTTGCTGGCCGAAAAAGTAACTTGGCACATGCTTGACTGCATCCAGCCGGAAACCGTCGCAGCGTGTTGTATCAAGCAGATACCGCACCGCCCGAATCAGATAGGCGTTTACGTCCTCCTTGTAAAACTGCGGATTGGCAGTTAGCACCGCCTGGCTGACGTTGCCAAAGCCGACCCGGCCAAGAGTTGGATGGTAATCGTAATATTCGGGATTTTGCGGGTGTCGCACGAAGACGAGTTTTGGCGCGGTTGCGCCTTCGTAAGGGCCGAAATTGGCGTTTGGATTTTCGTGGGCAATATCTAGCAACCCGCCGAGGCTCAAATTCTGCACCTGCCACGCGCTGTTCCAATCGCGGACATTGTCCGCGTTCCTGTAAAACCCGCCTTCGATGGTGCGCAAATGAAAGTCCTGCGGCAACAAACCGGGATAAAGGTTGGTTGGTGAAAAGGCGTTGTAGCCGGGCACATCAAAGGCGCGATGGTTCATGATGTTGTCGAAATAGACCCGCAGCCCGAACCGGTGCGCCATCTCAACCATGCGCACCAGTTCCTCCCTGGTGCCGTATCTGGTGCGGATTGTGCCGCGCTGGTTTTTATCGCCCAGGTCGAATGGGTCAAACAGGTCGTATCCAACCGAGTAACCGCTGCTTCCTTTTGTGGGGGGCGGCAGCCAGAGGCTGGTGTAGCCGGCCTCGGCGATTTCCGGTAGTTTGCGTGTAACCTCTTCCCAGGAGAGGTTGAACAATTGGAGCATGGCATCGGGGCGGCCTTGTGTGGCGGCCAGCAGGAACAATAACCCCGGCAGCAAACAACGCGTTTTAGCGATCACGCGGTAAAGATACCCCGGAAAATCACCATTCTCAAGCCGCCTGATGCAGCTAGCGGCACTGGCCGGTAGAATTGTCCGCCATCTTATGTTGGCTGCTGCGTCATTTGTTGGACTGGGCGGGAGGGGGCTTTCAACTGCAGTGGCCAGTGAGAATTGCATTTTTATGCTGGCCGAATCCGGCTGTTGTGGACATTCTAGGTGACGGGCATGAAGCGGTACGATTTGAATTTTTCCACGCTGTTTTTTCTGGGCCTGTTGATGGCCTTTTTCGCGGCGTTTTTGTTTTACCCGGTCGGTTTCATGCTCAAAGGCGGGTTTTTCTCGGAGGGGCGGTTCACGTTGGAATTTTTCCGGCAACTATTTTCAAGTCCCTTGCAGCGGGAGGCGTTGCTGAACAGTTTTTTAATCGGGCTGTTGACCACGATTTTGACCACGCTGATCGCAATGCCGCTGGCGCATCTGATGACGCGGTATGAATTTGGGGGCAAGACATTGCTGGGCGGGTTGCTGCTTGTGCCGATGATACTGCCGCCGTTTGTCGGGGCAATTGGGCTGCGGCAGTTGCTTGCACAGTACGGTTCGTTGAACATGTTCTTGATCAAGCTGGGGCTGGCAAATCCTGCAAATCCGCCTGACTGGCTGGGAGGCGGCGGTTTTTGGGGAATAGTGATTTTGCAGACGCTGAACCTGTATCCGATAATGTTTTTGAATGTGTCGGCGGCGATGGCAAATGTGGACCCGGCATTGCGCGAGGCGGCGCAGAATCTGGGCGCGGGCGGCTGGAGACTGTTCCGCACCATAACGCTTCCGTTGATTTTGCCGGGATACTTTGCCGGCGCGATCATTGTTTTCATCTGGGCATTCACTGATTTGGGCACGCCACTGATTTTTGGGTTTTCGCGGGTGGCGCCAGTGCAGATTTTTGATGCGGTGACGTCCATTCACACCAATCCGATGGGTTACTCGCTGGTGGTGGTGGTCTTGTTGATGACGCTTGCACTGTTTTTCATAAGCAAGAAAGTGCTGGCCGGACGGCGGTACGAGATGATGGGACGCGGCCATGCGGGGGAAGGGATGGCACGGGCAACATCGCCGCAAACGATCGTCATCTGGGCCGTGGCGGGCGGACTGGCGCTGGTGGCGTTGCTGCCGCATTTCATGGTGGTGGTGCAATCGCTGGCCGGACGTTGGTTTATGAGCGAGCTGCCATCGGAATGGACGCTGGCCAACTACAGCGAGCTGACGCGGACAGGGGCAACGCTTGGGAGCATTCGCAACAGTCTTTTTTACTCCAGCCTGAGCGCGGGGCTGGATGTGGTTTTGGGCGTCGGCATAGCGTGGCTGTTGACGCGGCGGCGGATACCGCTGGCGGGATTGTTGGACGGGCTGGCGATGCTGCCGCTTGCCCTGCCGGGGCTGGTGCTTGCATTTGGATATGTGGCGGGATTCGATTTCAAGATTTCGTGGCTTAACCCGCGTGAGAATCCGACGCTACTGTTGATCATCAGCTACAGCGTGCGGCGGCTTCCATACATGGTGCGGTCGGCGTACGCAGGTTTCCAGCAAACCAGCGTTACTCTGGAGGAGGCATCGGCAAATCTGGGCGCGTCGCCATTCCGGACATTGCGCAAGATTACTTTGCCATTGGTGGCGGCCAATCTTATAGCGGGGTGGGTGCTGACTTTTGCCTTTGCCATGCTCGAAGTCAGCGACAGTCTGATATTGGCGCAGGTTGAGAAATTTTATCCCATCACAAAAATGATTTATCAGCACATGCAGCGCATAGAACCGTCGGCGCCGTCGGTGGCATGCGCGCTCGGCGTGTTGGGAATGATTTTGCTTACTGCGAGTTTGTTCATCGCCGGCAAGTTGCTGGGTAGAAAAATGGGGCAGTTGTTCAGGGCTTGATCGGCTTTGTCAATCCGCCTTGCTTGAAGAGCATTGATTAATGTTGGAAGCGGCTGACCAAATTGAGGCGGCATTTCCTGACCCAGCTCTGAAAGGAAAGCGGACTTATTGCAGGGAAACAAGCAGCCGTTTGATTTCGTTCAAGCGCGCCGCAGGTTGTTTTTTTTCAAGCCGCGGGAAGCGCCCGGCCAGTGTCAGATATTGGTTGTTGCGGATGAGCTTGAGCTTGTCGCCTTCAGTTTCAATAAGGGAAACATTTTTCGATGCAGCCAGCAATTTAATCTCCGCAACCTGAAGAAGCAGGCAGGCTGCCTCAGGCAGCGGTCCGAAACGGTCCTGCCATTCGGCGCGTAATTTGTCGAGTTGCGCTGAATCGGCGGCATCGGCCAGTTTGCGGTAGGCCTCGATGCGCAGGCGCGGCTCGGAAATGTACTGCGGCGGCAGGTATGCGGGCGCGCGGGCCGGCTGGCCGGTTGTCTGGCCCGGATTCATCGCCAGGAAATCGAGGCGGGTTGCAATTTCGGCGCGCGGCCTTGTTGTTTCGCCTTTGAGCGCGCCAATGCTTTTCTTGAGCAACTGGCAGTACAACTCAAAGCCAACCGCGGTTATATGGCCGCTTTGTTCGCGTCCGAGCAGGTTGCCTGCGCCGCGGATTTCGAGGTCGCGCATTGCGATTTTGAATCCGCTGCCGAGTGAAGAATATTGTTTGATGGCGCTGATTCGCTTTCGGGCGTCGCTCAGGAGGCCGGCATGCCGGGGGATGAGCAGGTAGGCATAAGCCTGATGTTTGTAGCGGCCCACCCGGCCGCGCAGTTGGTACAAATCGCTCAGTCCGAAACGGTCTGCGCGGTCAATGATGATGGTGTTGGCGTTGGGTATGTCAACGCCGCTTTCGATGATTGTGGTGGAGACAAGGACATCGGCATCGCCATTGATGAAGCGGGTCATTACTTCCTCAAGTTGTGAGGACTTCATCTGTCCATGGCCGACCACAAGGCGTGCATGGGGCACAAGCATTTGTATGCGTGAAGCCACGGCGTCAATGTCGTAAACCCGGTTGTGCAGGTAAAAGACCTGTCCGTTGCGGTTAAGCTCCCGCTGGATTGCGTCGCGAATGAGCCGCTCGTCATACTCCGAGACAATGGTTTGAACAGGCAGCCGGTCATGGGGCGGTGTTTCGATTGTGCTCATGTCGCGGGCGCCTGCGAGTGCGAGGTAAAGTGTGCGCGGGATTGGCGTTGCACTGAGCGTCAGAACATCCACCAAACAGCGCAAACGCTTGAGCTTTTCCTTGTGCTCCACGCCGAAGCGCTGTTCTTCGTCAATGATTACAAGGCCCAATTCCTTGAAAGCGACATCGTCCTGCAGCAGGCGATGGGTGCCGATGACGATATCAACTCCGCCAGAGGCCAGCTCGGCGATTGTCAATGCCTGTTGGTGGCGCGAGCGAAAGCGGGAAAGCAATTCCAGGCGGATTGGATAATCGGCCATGCGCTCTGAAAATGTGCGGTAATGTTGATGGGCAAGCACGGTGGTTGGCGCAAGCACGGCCACCTGTTTGCCGTCCATTACCGCCTTGAATGCGGCGCGTATGGCAACTTCAGTTTTTCCATAGCCGACATCGCCGCAGATCAGCCTGTCCATCGGCTTGGGCATTTCCATGTCCTGTTTGGTTTCGCGGATTGCCCTGTCCTGGTCGGGAGTTACTTCGTAGATGAACGCGGCCTCCATTTCACGCTGCCACGGCGTGTCCGGACTGAAGGCGTGGCCGGGCAGGGTGGCGCGTCTGGCTTGAATTTCAAGCAGCTCTGCCGCCAAATCACGCACTGCGTTTTCGGCGCGCGCCTTTGTGTTTGCCCAGTGCCGTGTACCTAGACGGTTTAGCTTTGGCCGCGCATGACCGGCGCCGACATACTTGCTTACCAAATGTGCATGGCTGACCGGCACATAAACCCGTGGGGCAGTGGTCTGCCCTTTTCTTGGCGCATATTCAATAATAAGGCATTCCTCGCCAAAGCCGCCGGCTGGTTGTTTGCCACGTTGCGGCTCATGATGGGACTGCGGCTGGCCGAGACCCAGGAATCTACCGATCCCATATTGGACGTGTACCACGTAATCACCTTCCTCAAGCTCGGTGAAGTCTGTAAGCAAGGCTGATGGCGCGGCGGCTGCGCCCGGGGTCTTCAGCCTGCGCGGGCGGGATACGCGGTAGCGTCCGAATATCTCGGCATCGGTGACCACCACAACCTTCGCTGATTCGCAATGGAACCCACGTGATAAAGCGCCCGTGACAAGATGCGGCTGGCTGTCAACGGCGGACTGGCCGGAGTGTTCCCGGAGCATTTCCCGCCAGAGTTCTTCAAAGCGCTGGCGTTCGCCCTCGTTGTTGCAGACAACCAACACAAGGAATCCCTGCCTGAGCCAGCGATGCAACTGGCCGAAAAATTCGCGCCGTTGAATTTCCGCCGCCTGCGCAATCGGAGGCTGTTCGGTCAATGGCCTGAAAGCCTCCAAACTTTCCATGCGCAAGACATCGGCTGATTGAGTGACGGCGTGCTCTGAAACCGGCCATGCGGCTCCGGCCAATTCGATGGCGGTCATGCCTTTGAGACTGATGCCGGCTTGGAATTGCTCCCAATCAATCAAGAGCGGATGCGTTCCCGGAATTTGTTCCCGGTATTGTGCGGCCTGCTTTTTGAGTTCGTCCGGGTCGGACAAAATGAAAATGCAATCTGGAGGCAGAAAATCCAAAAGCGTTGCCGGCGATGTAGCGGATTGGTTTTCGTTTTGAGAGCTGTTGGCGGTGTTGCCATCAAGCCTCCGTTTAAGGATTCCGAGTTCCCCGGCCGGTGTCAGAATGATTTCATTGATTTTTTCCCGTGAAATTTGTGTGACCGGGTCAAACCAGCGGATGGATTCAACCGAGTTGCCGAAAAATTCCATCCGTACCGGCCATGGGCTGGCTACGGGAAAGACATCCACGATGCCGCCGCGGAGTGAAAGCTCGCCTTTTTGTGTCACTTTGGCTTCCGGCTCGTACGCCTGGTCTTCAAGCCACTCGATCAAGTCCAGAGGATCAAGGCTTTCGCCAACGGAAATTTTGCGCGTCCGCTGGCGCAGTTCCGCCGGCGAGAAGCTTTTCAGCATCAAAGCGCTTGCTGATGCGACAACAACGGGGGCGTTGCCGGTTGGCTCATCCTGCCATAGCAGAAGTTTTGTCAGCGCATCCAGCCTGTCGCTAATGACATCAACCGGCGGTAATTTGGATTCGTGTGGCAGGATTTCCCAATCGGGGTAAAAGAGGGCGTTGTAAGCATCCGCCTGGTTCAGGAGAGAAAGCCATGTGGATAAATCTTGATGGAATGTCTCCTGAATCTTGCGTCCCGGTGTTGCGACGATGATCGGGCGTTTTGGGAAAAAACGGTTTAGCAATGCCACAAAGAATGGCTGGGCGGCGGGGTCAATTTCATCAAAAGACAACACTCCACCCATCTCCACGCGATTTTTCAGGGCCTCAATCGCGGGAGCCTGCTCAAATGCGGCGGCCAGCAATTTCAGCACCGCCGCCGTGTCTTTCCCGTTCAAGACAATCCAATTTTGTCCGCGGCCATAAAAAGAATCAAGAGTTGGCAGGGGCGTAAAAAAATCTGTAACCGGTTACTCGTTTATTGACACCGGCGGGAGCGGGGATTAAAAGCTTGCCCATGAAATCTAAATCTCGCTCTCATTCGGCATCAAAGCCATCTGGAACTCCTGCGCCGTCGCGCCGCCAATTTCTGCAACTTTCAGCCATTGCGGTGTCGGGGGCGGTGCTTGCAGGTTGCAAGACTGCGCCAACGGCCGAAACAAAGACTGCCGCGGTGACTCCGGCGGCGACACCGGCTCCTCCTGCGACACCTGCGCCGGCGCCGGCTGTCCCGCCGCCGCCACCTGTCAACGTGTTCGGAAGCGACATTATTAAAGTTGGGATGATTGGATGCGGCGGGCGCAATTCGGGCGCCGGAGTGCAGGCGTTGCGAGCCGACAAGGGGGCGCGGCTGGTGGCAATGTGCGATATCTTCATGGATCGCGTGAAAAGCGCGCGCGAAAACATATCGAAACAATGCCCCGGACAGGTGACAGTGGATGATGACCATTGTTTTGCCGGGTTTGATGCCTACAAAAAGGTGATTGAATGCGCGGATGTGGTGCTGATAGCCAATGCGGCCAAGTTTCATCCGTTTCATGCAAAGGCGGCGTTGGAGGCGGGCAAGCATGTTTTTGTTGAGAAGCCGCACGGCATTGACCCGGCGGGGATCAAGACGATGCAGGCGGCTTCGGAATTGGCCAGGCAAAAGCGGCTCTGCCTGGTATCTGGTTTGCACAGCCGCTATCACGCCGGCTATGCCGAGACAATTCAGCGCATCCACGATGGCGCGATTGGCGACATAATGTACATCGAAGAAAATTTTTTGCGCGCCCCGTACGGCATAACCCAGCGCAAGCCCGGATTGAGCGAGCTGGAATGGCAGGCCAGCACACAGTACCACTTTGTGTGGCTTTCCGGGGATGATGTGGTCCAGTCGCTGGTTCACAATCTGGACCGGGCAAGCTGGGCGATGAAGGAAGCGACGCCGCTCAAGTGCCACGGGATGGGCGGGCGCTCTTCGATGACGGAGCCGTTGTACGGGAATGTGTTTGACCATCATGCGGTGGTGTATGAATTTCCAAACAACATACGGCTGTATGCGTTTTGCCGCACCACAACCGGCTGTTATGATGAGTATTCAAGCTTGGTTTTTGGAACAAAAGGGCGCGCCAACATCATGGGCTGCCGCATTACCGGCGAAACAAACTGGCGCTGGGAGGGAAGGTGCGACCCTTACCAAGTTGAGCACGACAGGCTTTTTGCGGCCATTCGCTCCGGCAACCCGATAAATAACGGCGATTACATGGCGCGCAGCACGCTCATAGCAATCATGGGCCAAATTTCCTGCTACACCGGCCAGGAAATTACATGGCAAAAAATCAGCCAGTCGGACTTTTACTATCCGCCGCGCCCTGAAGAGTGCCACGACGGCATGGAGCCGCCGGTAAAGCCGGGGCCTGATGGCACGTATCCAGTTTACATACCCGGCAGGACGCGGCTGTTATAGGATGACGCCATTACTGGCGCGTTGAGTTTTCCAGGGCGCGGTTTTTCAGCTTCGGGGGACGCCGCCCCATTCGTTTAGCGAGCGTTCATCTGCGGGCAGATGATTGGCGTAGCCGAGCAATTCAAGCGCCTCACCGACCAGATAAAGCGAGCCTGTGATTACTACAAGCGGCTCGTCCTCAATAGATGCCAGCGCTTCGGATAAGGTTGGGTGACATGTTATTTCGGCCTTTGGATGGGCTTGGAGGCAGGCTTCGCGCAGTTCAACGGCTGCGGCTGTGCGCTCACTGTGGACGTTGACCAGCGCCATACGCCCGGCCAGCGGCGCGAGCATCTGGCACATGTGGCTGTAGTCTTTGTCGCGCAATATGCCTACAACAAGGGCAGGATGCCGGCCCGGATAAAGCTCTTGCAAGGCATCGCAGAGAGCCTGAATTCCAGCCGGATTATGCGCGCCGTCCAGGATGAAACTGCGGCCGTCTGGTTTTTGGATGCGTTGAAGCCGTCCCGGCCATGAGACGCGCGCAAGACCTTCGCGCAATTGGGCGTCGGATACCGGCAGGACATCCTGCAGCACTTCAACCGCGGCAATAGCAGTTGCGGCGTTTCGGCGCTGGTGCGCTCCAAGCAAGGGCAAGGGCGCTTCGGCTGCCAGACCTTTCCGGGCCTCCTCTGGCGCAACAATCCGGAGCGGCGCCCCCTTCTGGCGTGCCACCCGGATGATGACATCGAGAGGTTCAGGCAAATCTGTGCCTGTAATGGCAGGCACGCCCGGCTTGATTATGCCCGCTTTTTCGAAGGCAATTTGTGCGAGGGTGTTGCCGAGCCATTTTTCATGATCAAAGTGTATATTTGTGATGATGCTCGCCAAAGGCGTGACAATGTTTGTTGCATCAAGCCGCCCGCCAAGGCCGGTTTCCCAAATAACCAAATCGCAGTTTTGTTCGGCAAAGTAAACCAGCGCCATGGCTGTCACCACCTCGAAGAAAGTTGGGTGCCCGTCTTGCGGAAAGTCATCCAAAAGTGGCGAGAGCCGCCTGGTTATACGCGCCACATCGGTTTCACTAATTGGCTTGCGGTTTACCTGGATGCGCTCGCTGAAAGCCACAAGATGCGGGGATGTGAACAAGCCGGTTCGCAGACCTGTCTGGCGGTAGATGCTTTCGAGCATGGCGCAGGTTGAGCCTTTGCCGTTTGTGCCGGCAACATGGATGAAACGCAAGCGCCGGTGCGGATTTCCCAGGGCTTCCGCCATCTGCTGTATGCGCTCCAGACCGGGCTTTGCGCCGAACATCTGAAGGCCGCGCAGCCGGGCGATGGCTTCAGGATATGTCATTGGTTTGTGTGTTTCTGGCGGCGTTCCAATGCCGCGGCGATGAATCCGGCAAACAATGGGTGCGGGCGATGTGGCTTGCTTTGGAATTCGGGATGGAACTGGCTTGCGATGAAGAACGGATGAGATGCCAGCTCGATTACCTCGACAAGGCCGCCGTCGGGCGTGGTTCCGCTGAGGACCATGCCGGCCTGCTCATAAAGCTTGCGGTATTTGTTGTTGAACTCGTAACGGTGCCGATGCCGCTCGTTTATGATAAATGCGCCGTATAATTTTGCAGCCAGCGAACCAACTTTCAATTGAGCCGGTTGCCGGCCAAGGCGCATTGTGCCGCCCATTTTGGTGACCTTTTTCTGCTCCTTTTGCAAGTCAATGACAGGATGCGGTGTTTTCTTGTCGAATTCAGTCGAATTAGCTTTCTTGAGTCCGAGCACATTGCGGCCGAATTCGATGGTTGCAATTTGCATGCCAAGGCATAATCCGAGATAGGGGATTTTGTTTTCGCGGGCGAATCTTGCAGCCGCGATTTTTCCCTCGATGCCTCTTTCGCCGAATCCGCCCGGGATCAGGATTCCATCCATGGCGCCCAACAATTTTTCGGCGCCTTCCTTTTCGATGTTTTCTGCATCAACGCGCTCGATTTCAACTTTGCAATCGTTGGCAATGCCACCGTGGCTGAGGGCTTCATAGACGGATTTGTAGGCGTCCTGCAAATCAATGTATTTGCCGACAACAGCCACCTTGACTTGATGTGTCGGGTTTGTCAATTTCCGCAGGATTTCCTCCCAGTGCCGCATGTCTGCCGGGGGTGTGTCCAGTCGAAGGTGCTCGCAAACGATCTGGTCGAGGTGCTCACGTTGGAGCATGAGAGGCACTTCGTAAATGCTGTGCTCGACATCGCGCTCTTCGATAACCGCCTCAAACGGGACGTTGCAAAACATGGAGATTTTTGAGCGCAGTTCCGGCTTCAACTCATGTTCGCAGCGGCAGACAAGCGCGTCGGGTGTTATGCCAATTTCGCGCAGTTTTGCCACTGATTGCTGCGTTGGCTTTGTCTTGAGTTCGCGCGCCGCCTTGATGAACGGGATGTAGGTGACATGGATGAACATCGCGTTTTGCGGTCCGACTTCGAGCGCAAATTCGCGTATCGCCTCCAGGAACGGCAGCCCTTCGATGTCGCCCGTGGTGCCGCCGATTTCAGTTATTGTTACATCGGCGTTCGAGGTTTCGGCCATATCGCGCACGCGTTGTTTTATGACATCGGTGACGTGCGGGATGACCTGGACGGTCTTGCCCAGGTACAGCCCCTTGCGTTCGTTTTCCAGGACTGTCTGATAGACCTGGCCGCTGGTCAGGTTGTTTTTCCGGCTGAGTTCGGCGTTGGTGAAACGCTCGTAGTGTCCGAGGTCAAGATCCGTCTCGGCTCCGTCGTCCAGCACATACACCTCGCCGTGCTGGAAGGGATTCATGGTGCCCGGATCCACATTCAGATATGGATCAAATTTCTGCAGCGCGACTTTAAGGCCGCGGTTTTCGAGCAAGGTGCCCAGCGACGCCGCCGTCAGACCCTTGCCAAGCGAGCTGATCACCCCGCCAGTAATAAAAATAAATTTAGGTTGTCGTTTCATGGGTTTTCAACCTCAGCCCGGGCCGCACGCCGGCCCGGAATTAAATTTTATCATCCGATGCGGACTCTTTTGCGTGCATTAAGAGCCGGCTTTCGCCGCGCGCCTTGCCAATGCCTGCTCAACTCGCGCCACATCCTCCGGGGTATCCACCCCGGCGCCGTCATACTCGACTTTCACCACCGCAATGGCCATGCCGTTTTCCAGCGCCCGCAACTGCTCAAGTTTCTCAGCCGCTTCGAGCGGTGAAACCGGCAGCGCCACAAGTCGCAACAATGTTTCCCTCCGGTATCCGTACAGGCCCAAATGCTTCAAAAAGGGAAACGCCGCCATCTGCTCGGCTGTCGAACGATGAGCGGCTTCGCGCAGATACGGTATCGTGCGCCTGGAAAAATATAGCGCATGGCCGGAGGCGTTGACAACCACTTTCACCACGTTCGGGTTGTCAAACTCGGCTGGGTCGCGCAGTAATGTGGCGGCGGTGGCCATTCCCTCCTTTTCAAGCGCCGCGCCCACTGCATCAATCACATCGGGCGGTATCAACGGTTCATCTCCCTGTATGTTTATGACGGCATCACATTCGCACCGGCGGGCGGCTTCGGCAATGCGGTCGGTCCCGCTGGGATGACATGGCGAAGTCATTTCCACACGGCAAAGTTGGCGCACGGCCCCGGCTATGCGCTCATCGTCTGTGGCCACGACAAGCTCCGAAAGGCTGCGGGCTTTGCGGCACTGTTCTATTACATGCTGAATCAGGGGTTTGCCGGCGATGAGCGCGAGCGGCTTTCCGGGAAATCGGCTGGAGCCGTAGCGGGCCGGTATGATTCCGACAATTTTCATCCGGGCCAATAGGATGCATCCGGCGGCCAAAAGTGTCCACTGCAAACGCGGCGGGCAACCTAACAATTTGGTTTTGCGCCAAATCCGTGATAAATAAGGCGGCGTGTTCGATGGACAGGACAACGGCGGGCTTGATGCCATTATTGTGCGTGGGGCGCGTGAGCATAATCTTAAAAATCTAACTGTAGCCATACCCCGCGGCAGGCTGGTGGTAATAACCGGTGTAAGCGGCTCCGGAAAGAGCACGCTGGCATTTGATTTGCTTTTCGCCGAAGGGCAGCGGCGCTTTCTCGATTCGATGAACACTTATGCGCGGCATTTTATCGAGCAGATGACGCGTCCGGATGTTGATTTGATTGCCGGAATACCGCCGACTGTCAGCATCGAGCAACGCATTGCGCGCGGCGGCGGCAAAAGCACGGTGGCAACCGTCACCGAGGTGTATCATTTCATCCGGCTGCTGTTTGCGCGGCTGGGCACGCTGTTTTGTCCGGATTGCCAGATTCCGGTTGAGGCTCAAACACCGGAGGAAGTATGCCGCAGGCTTGAGAGGGAGGTGCGGCGTCGCGGGCCGCTGCGGTTGCTGGCGCCGGTTGTGCGCCATCGGAAAGGAATTCACAGCGATGTCGCCTTGTGGGCCGCACGGCAGGGGTTTGAACAAATTCGGGCTGACGGCGTGATTCGTCCAAGCCGGGAGCCTTTGCGGCTGGCCCGGTACAATGAGCACAACATAGAAGTTGTAGTAGGCAGCGTTTCGCATTCGAGGGGGCGGGATGCAGCCAGACGATTGCGCGAATTGGTGGCCAGGGCACTGGATGTGGGCCGCGGCACGTTGCTGGCTCTGGATGAGCGGGACGGGCTGTCGGTGCATTCAAGCGTGCGCGCCTGCCCCAGGTGCGAGCGTTCATTTGAGCCTCTTGACCCGAAGCATTTCAGCTTCAACTCCGCACAGGGTTGGTGTCCCAAATGCCGCGGGTTCGGCGAGTTGTTTTATCTGCCTGATGTTGAACGCGGTGCGCGCGCTGACGCCATCGAGGAATCATGGTATGAATGGATGGAGGGCAAGCGCGAGCTTTGCCCCGAATGTCACGGGTCGCGGCTGAATCCAGTTGCCCGCTCGGTGCGGCTTTTGCCTGAGTCGGGCATCAGGCTGCCTTCACGTTGGCCGGAGCCGCCCACTGTTGAGACGATTGCGCGCATGTCAGTTGGCGAAGCGCGCGAATTTTTCGCGGGCATGAAGTTCAGCGGTCTGGCTGCCGCCGTGGCGCGGGATGTTATGCCCGAAATCAAGGCGCGTCTCCGGTTCATGGAAGAAGTTGGGCTTGGCTATTTGCAACTCGGGCGCGGCGTTCCCACTTTGTCCGGAGGCGAGGCGCAGCGCATCCGGCTTGCGGCACAGCTCGGCTCAAACCTTGCAGGCGTTCTGTATGTGCTGGATGAGCCAACCATAGGATTGCATGCCCGCGACAATGAGCGGCTGTTGGCAGCGCTGGAGTTGCTTAAGCGGCGCGGCAATTCGCTGGTTGTGGTCGAACATGACGAGGCCACCATGCGCCGCGCCGATTACATCATTGATCTTGGGCCTGGCGCCGGTGTGCGTGGCGGGGAAGTGGTGGCGGCGGGCACGTTAAGCCAGTTGATGCGCCATGCTTCATCCATTACCGGCCAGTGCCTGCGCCAGCCTAAAAAATATCCTCTTCGCGGAAAACGCCGGCCAACAGCGCTGCCCGGCAGCAACAGTCCGGGGGACGCCCGCTGGTTGATTCTGGAGGGTGCGCGCCGTCATAATTTGAAGAATCTGACGGTGCATTTTCCGCTCAACAGGCTGGTGTTGGTTACCGGCATAAGCGGCTCAGGAAAAAGCACGCTTGTGCGCGAGTGTCTGATGCCTGCGTTGCGCGCCCGGCTGAAAGGCGGGCAAGGCGCGCCGCCTCCGCCGGATGCAGGACATATAGTTGACGGCCATCAATGGATTCGGGCTGTTTACGAGGTTGATCAATCGCCCATTGGCCGCACGCCACGTTCAGTACCTGCAACCTATGTTGGATTTCTGGATGATATCCGCGCTCTTTATGCGCAGGTGCCTGAGGCCCGAATGCGAGGCTATGGGCCGGGGCGGTTTTCCTTCAACAGTCCGCAGGGCCGCTGTCCTGAATGCGACGGGGCAGGGGTTGTTAAACTGGAGATGAGCTTTTTGCCGCCGGCTCTCGTAAAGTGCGAGGTGTGCCAGGGACAGCGATTCAATCGCGAGACGCTGGACATACTTTATCAGGGGCGGAATATTGCACAGACACTTGAATTAAGCGTTGCTGAAGCGCGGGAGGCGTTCGCATTTCACCCCAGGATACGGCGCGCTTTGGATGCTCTGCACGATACCGGCCTTGATTACTTGAAACTTGGCCAGCCTAGCCCGACTCTCAGCGGCGGCGAGGCGCAGCGGCTGAAATTGGTTACACATCTGCTGACCGGCTTTACGGATGGCGGACGCGCCCGCGGCTGGAAATCAGATATTGACGAGCGCCGGCCCGGCGCGTTGTTCGTGCTGGAGGAACCCACGATCGGACTGCATATTGCGGACGTGCGGCGGCTGGTTGAAGTGTTGCACCGGTTGATTGACGCCGGGCACTCGGTGCTGGTTATCGAGCACAACCTGGATTTGATTGCCGAGGCCGATTGGGTGATTGATTTGGGGCCGGAAGGCGGCGATGGTGGCGGACAACTGGTGGCGCAGGGCGCCCCGGAACAAATTGCCGCCAATAAAAACTCGCATACAGGCGCGTTTTTGCGCAAAATATTGAAAAAGACCGGACCATGAGTTCTGCCTACGAGGAATTGATAGACGGCGAGGTTGTTTTGCGCAGCCCGCCAGGCCAGCGCCATGAATTGATTTGCCAGCGGCTCCATGCCATTCTGAAGGACTGCCTTGCCGAGCTTCGTACTGTTCGCCTTCTTGAGGCGCGGTCACTGGTCCAATTGTCCGACGGCAACCAATTCAGGCCAGACCTCGCCCTTGTGACGGTTGCCACAGGGAAGGTTTTCCTGGCGGTTGAGATTGTGGATTCACATGACCACAAATGGGACACAGTCAGGAAAAAACAGATTTACGAAGAGTTGCGCATACCGAGGCTTTGGATGATTGATCCGCGGTACGACAACGTCGAGGTCTATCATGCCACCGAGTACGGCCTGGTGCTGCAGGCAATTCTGGCCAACAAGGAGTACCTGACTGAATCCTTGTTGCCGCTGCTCAAGCTCCAGGTTGCGGAGCTTTTCCGCCCGCCGCCTGCGGTGAACTAGGCGGTGGCGATTTTATTAAACTGCGCCTGCGTGATGGCCATGCCAATCGGGCCTAGCAAAATAACGCAAATGAAACATGGGACTGCGCCCCAGGCGTTTTGCGTGACTTTTTCCACCCCTTTGGCCCATTTCCAGAGCCAGTAGAGATTTACTATGGGTATGAATGCCAGAATGAATGTCGGGATTTCAGCCCCGGCTTTCACCATCTCTTCCTTGGTATAGTAATACCAGAAGCAGGCATAAATCCCGCATGTGATTAATGACAGTCCAAATACTGCCAGAGGATTTCGCTTTTTCATTACTGCCAGACTACCAATGTTCAGCCACAAGTCAACCGGCAAATTCTCATTTCAATGAATGAGAACAGGCGATGTTCTGCAAAGGCGAAATCGCCGGATAATTCGAAAGCCTTTGTGTGGTTGGTTTATTGTGTGGCGCCACCGGCCCATGCAGGACGATTCTTCAGATGATAAAGCATTTCGCCGGCTTTTGGCACCAACAGAACCCCTTCGGACTCCCGATTGGCATAGTCTTCCATCCGGATAGAGGCCGGGTCGCGATAGCCCAAATTGATTTTGCGGCAGACTTCCTCCGGTATGCCAGTGGCGAGGGTTACTTGAGCGCGGCATTTTTCGATGCCGTTTTCCATCCGGCCAATGCCGCGGACATGTGTGCAATGTGCCAGCACCCCCCAGGGGTAATGTTTGTATCGCTCCCAGTTTGCCAGGAAATAGTCCCTGCAATGATAGCCAACCTCGGCGATGAGACGGCCGTGTGTTACAGAAATTTCCGTGATATGAGGCGCGTAGATAATCAGTTCGCCGCCGTCGGCCAGCACCGGCTCGAGCTTGTACATGCATTTGCCGCCCGTCCAAAGTTCATCATACATCTTTGGAGCGCAGGAGAGTATGGTGTGGAACGGGTGGTCTTTGTAGATGATGTGCAACTGGCGGGACAATTCGCTGGCGGCTTCCCATGATGCTTCGGGTGAGCCTGCGTATAGGCCGGCCAGTTGCGTCCCTTCAACCACAAGCGAGAAGCAAAGTTTGGGCACGTTGACAAGGGCCGCCGCCTTGTCAACCACGCGCCTGACGGGTGTCCATTTGTTGCCGATAATCATCGGATTTGTAACCACCGCGCCCAGCCAGTGAAAGAAGTTCAGTATCTGCGGGCCGGCCACGCCGGGGAACAGATACTTGTTGCCGCCGGAGAACCCCACCACTTCATGCGGAAAAACCGGGCCAATTATCACCACCTGATCATACTCGAAAACAAGGCGGTTGACTTCGACGGGGACATCCATTGCAAACAGGCCGCCTGTAATTTGATGGATTTCGTCATGGCCAAGGGTTCCGACACAGCGCAGCGCCGATGGCTCGTTCCAGGCATGATTGAAGAAGCGGACGTTTTGGTAACGGTTTTTGCGCTCGTCGAGGCTGATCTCCAATCGCTGGCAGATCGCCTCCTCGCTCATTGCCACATGCGTGCCCAATGCCACCAGTACATCAAGATGGCGCACAACACCGCCAACCTGCTCGAAAATGGCCTTGAACATCATGCCAACTGGAGCGGTGCGGGTGGAGTCGGGGATTATGAGCAGCACTTTTTTGCCGCCATACTCCGTTGCGGGCATGGCGCGCGCGACCACTTCGGCGGCCTGCTCCGGTGTCACTCTCCGATTTGACGGAGCCGCCTGCGCCAGCAATGTGTTCATTATATTTGTCAGATGGTTTGGCACAAAAATCCGCCGTCAACGCGCAAATCCGCGCCGGTCACAAAGCTGGAGGCCTTTGAGCTTGCCAAAAATATGGCTGCGCCAACCAATTCATGCGCCTCGCCGAAGCGGTGCATCGGTGTATGGCCCCAGATTTGCTGCGTCCGCTCTGTCGGGGTGCCGTCGTCGTTGAACAACAGTTTGCGGTTTTGATCTGCCGGGAAAAAGCCCGGTGTGATGCTGTTGACGCGGACGTTATACGGCGCCCATTCGCGCGCCAGAAATCTGGTCAGGTTCAGCACTGCTGCCTTTGATGCCGAATACGATACCACGCGCGACAACGGGATGTGGGCCGAAACGCTGGCGATGTTTATTATGCTGCCGCGCTTGCGGGCCACCATGCCGGGGCCAAACACCTGGCATGGAAACAACGCGCCTGCCACCAGATTCAAATCAAAATTGCGCCGCCAGTTTTCAATCGGCAGATTTTCAAACGGGTTTTCAGGCGTGACGGTCACCTTTGGATCGTTGCCGCCGGCGGCGTTTAACAAAATGGTTGGTTCGCCCAAGGCGGCCACGATGGCTTTTCGCGCTTGTTCCAAGCTTTCCTTTTCCATGGCGTTTGCGGCAAAAGCCCGGGCAACGCCGCCTTTTTGAGTTATGCGGCGCGCGCATGCCTCGGCGGCTTCGGGCCGCAAATCTACCACCGCCACTTTTGCGCCGGCCTCGGCAAAACCTTCGGCCATGGCGCCCGCGAGCACGCCGCCGGCGCCGATTGCAACAGCCACTTCCCCATGCAAATCAAACAAGTCCATGATAATACCCTTTCGTTTCGGGCATCTACGCGGACGGGTTGCTGCCACGTAAAGCCCAACAGAATTGTGACATGCTGGCAGATTTTCTCAATCCAATATTTACGCCATTCCTTTCCGCGTAGCCGCCGCTACGTGTTAAGACCAAACTCGTAGCAACCGGCGTAAGCCTATTGATTTTTCCCCCGTTTACAATGAGACCACAAAAACATGCCGCCCCTACGGGATTATACCGGCGACAAGAAGAAAAAAGTTCCATCACAAAGCCACCAAGAATTGGCGTTTCCAATTTTAACCCCTTCGGTGTAGCTGCCGCCGTGAGACGGCAGATGTGTCCGCCAACTTACGTTGGCGGCTACGGGATTAGTGATAGAATGTCCGCCGGCTCACGCCGGCGGCTACGTCATATTCGTGTCTTTGTGTCTTTGTGGTGAGCCTTTGGAGTGCTTGCCATTTGTGTAGCTGCCGCCGTGAGGCGGCAGATGTGTCCGCCAACTTACGTTGGCGGCTACAGGATTAGTGAAAGAATGTCCGCCGGCTCACGCTGGCGGCTACGTCATATTCGTGTCTTTGTGTCTTTGTGGTGAGCCTTTGGAGTGCTTGCCATTTGTGTAGCTG
>Ga0315298_1000687_pt1 | contig 65373 bp, 70 predicted proteins | sample WHS_1_MG_FD_203077 | JGI IMG/M metagenome (GOLD analysis project Ga0315298, IMG submission 203077) | Extremophilic microbial mat communities from Washburn Hot Springs, YNP, Wyoming, USA - WHS_1_MG | ecosystem: Environmental > Aquatic > Thermal springs > Hot (42-90C) | place: USA: Wyoming...
GCGTGCTCCAACACCATCCGAACCGCACGCTCGCGGACCTCAGGCGAATATTTCTTCAATGTCTTTCGCTTCTCCATAGCCCCATCCTCTCAAGAGTTGGAGCCTCCGGCAAACCCGGCGCAGTTCATTTCGTCCATCGCACCGCCTCCGAATCGGTGCCGGACAAGGCATCACATACGATTCGAGCCGGGCAATACCCCAACCTCAAATCTCTCAGAAATGTGGGTAATCGAAAGCCTCACCGGATGGGTACTTGCAGTCGGTAATACGTACTGTTGATCTCGATGCTGGATAATTGACGTGCGGCATAGCTGAGTTCGCATCGGTGGGGCAGGTCGTGCGGGTAGAAAACGCCGCGCCACGGGGCATAAGTCCAACCGCCCATGCCGACTCGAATCTTGCCAGAGGTTCGTCGGGTCATTGCAACGATCGGTCGTCTTGCTCAGTACATGTGTTGGCCGCCGTTGATCGAGAGTGTTGAGCCGGTGATGAATTCAGCGTCGTCGGCGGTGAGAAAAACGACGCCGCGGGCGATGTCTTCGGCGTGGCCGAGGCGTCCCACCGGGATTTTTGCGATGATTTTATCCAGAACATCGGGCGGCACGGCTCGGACCATGTCGGTATCGACGTAGCCCGGCGCGATCGCGTTGACGGTGATATTAAAGCGCGCGCCTTCCTGGGCGAGGGCTTTGGTGAAGCCGTGGATGCCGGATTTGGCGGCGGCGTAGTTGACCTGGCCATACTGACCGGCCTGCCCGTTGATCGAGCCGATATTGACGACGCGGCCGAACTTTTTGGCTTTCATGCCGTCGAATGTGGCTTTGCAGAGGTTGAAACAGGAGCCGAGATTGGTGTCGATCACGGCGTCCCACATGTCGCGGGTCATGCGCGACATGGTGCCATCCTTGGTGATGCCTGCATTGTTGACCAGGATTTCGATCGGACCGAGACGGCTGGTGATCGTGGCGACGGAGGTTGCGCAGGCATCGAAGTCGCAGGCATCGAATTTCATTGCTTCGATGCCGTGGACCTCGGTGAAGTTTTCGGCGGCGGTCTGGTTGCCGGCGTAGCTTGCGATCACGGTGCGGCCAGCGGCTTTCAGCGCCACGCTGATGGCGGCACCGATGCCTCTGGTGCCACCGGTGACAAGTGCGATTCGCGACATTTCGTTTCCCCACGGTGAGATTGGCTCAATGTGAACCCGTTCGGGGGCGGCTGTAAATGATTGGTTTCAGGGCTTGTCGGATGCTGCGTCGCGACATGCAGCGAGAGAGCGGCGCTGCACTCCTGCCGCAGTGAAATTCGCGGGATCGAGCCAGGCGAGGAAGCCAGCTTTGACCCTTGGCCATTCTGAATCGAGGATGGAATGCCAAGCGGTATCACGGTTCCGGCCCTGGGTGACATGGGTCTGGCGAAATATGCCTTCAAGCTGGAAACCAAGCCGAAGTGCGGCTTGTCGTGAGGGTAGATTGAGGCTGTTGCACTGCCATTCGTACCGGCGATAGCCGAGTTCATCGAAGGCGCGGCTCATCATCAGGAACATGGCTTCAGTGCCGGCGCGAGCGCGATGAAGGGCACGGGTATAATTGACGGCACCGACTTCGATCGAGCCATGTTCAGGGTCGATTCCCATGTAGGCAGCGTAGCCCACGGCGCGGGCCGAAGCGTCGATGATGGCGAAGGCCATGAAGTCAGGGTTCTCAGCGAAGTGGGCGAGCTCGGCGTGGAAGGCTGCAGGGTTGGCAGGACGGGGTGTGCGCCACCACGTCCAGTCACGATCATCCGGTGCGGCGAGAAAGAGGGTGACGAGGTCGTCCGCGTGACGGGTGCAGTCGAGCGATTCCATGCGGCACCAGCTACCGTACATGGGGCTGGTGGAGGGGGCAGCACGCGGGGTCCAACGGGGCACTTCGGGACCGACGATTTGCCCATAACGGTTTCTGGGCAGAGTCATTGGTTTGATCCCGGACCCAGAGCACCCCAAGCTTGGTCTGCCCAGCTCTGTCGGTTTCCGCCTGGGAAAAGGAGAGTCGCTTCAACCTGCATAGGTACAAGACTCCCCTTCGCTGTCTCGAAAAACAGTCACCCGGGCTAGGTTTGGGCATGAGGAGCGGAGGTTGCGCCAGATGAAAGCCGCGAGATTTTCAAGGGTGGCGGGCCCGAGTTGTTCGACGTCATCGAGGAAGCGGTGGTCAAGCTGACCACGAACAACGGCAATGTGGGTGGCGAGACTGCCGAAATCCATGATCATGCCGGAGGCATCCGGGGTGCCGCGCAGTGTGACGCTGGCCCGGTAGGAATGGCCGTGGATTCGCCGGCTAGGTTCGGCATCGATCGTGCGGTTCAGCGTATGGGCCGCTTCGAAGCGGAAATCCTTGGTGAGTTCGAACATCAGGGAATGCCCAGATATTTGTGGGTCTGCATCGAGAGACGCCATTGGGGGTGGGACTGGCAATAGGCGATTGCGGCTCGCGTGTTGGCGAGGCGATCGGGCCCGTCCATCGGTTGAAGCAGAAAGTTTTTGAAATTCAGTGAGGTGAAGCGATCGGGCATCGCTTCGGGCTGGGGATAGACGAGTTTGAGTTCGTCGCCTTGGTCAAGCGCAAGCGGTGCGCGTGATTTGGGGCTGACGCACAGCCAGTCGATGCCCGGCGGTGGGATGATGGTTCCGTTGGTTTCGACCGCGATGGTGAAGCCTTCGGCGTGGATCGCCGCGATCAGCGCGGTGTCGAGCTGCAGGAGAGGTTCGCCACCAGTGATCACCACGAGCGCGTGGGTGGTGACCGGTGCTGCCCAGGCGGCGCGGATGGCTGCGGCAAGGCTGGCGGCATCGGCGAATTTACCGCCGCCTGTGCCATCGGTGCCGATAAAGTTTGTGTCGCAAAATTGGCAGATCGCGGTGGCGCGATCGGCTTCACGACCGCTCCACAGATTGCAGCCGGCGAAGCGGCAGAACACGGCGGCGCGACCTGCATTGCTGCCTTCGCCCTGCAAGGTGAGGAAGATTTCCTTGACGCTGTATGTCATGCCCGAGCCTTCATGACTGCGAACTATCGCAAACAGCGCATTTTGGCGACCGGTTTGGTGCAACGCCGCTATCGCGCTTGATCGGGGCGGTGGATGCGGCATGATCAACGGATGAACCCACATGCTCAACGACGCCAGGCGATCCTTGTCCTTGGAATGCATCGCAGCGGGACCTCGGCGCTGACGCGGGTGATTGCGCTGTGCGGAGCAGGATTGCCGCAGCATCTGATGCCGGCTTCGGAAAACGTCAACGCGACCGGCTTTTGGGAATCACAAGCGCTGGTCGACTTCCACGACGAGGTGCTGGCAGCTATCGGTTCTACCTGGAGCGATGTGCGCCATTTGCCCCCCGCGTGGTTTGCTGGTGAGGCAGCACTGAGGTTTCGTCACCGGCTTGGTGCGTTGCTCGACATCGAATACGGCGACATGCCGTTGATCGTGGTCAAGGATCCGCGGCTGTGCCGACTCCTGTCGCTCTGGTTGCCGGTGCTGCGGGAACGGAATATTACGCCGAGGGTGGTGATCCCGGTGCGCCATCCGCACGAGGTCGCCGCATCGCTGGAGCGTCGCGAGGGATTCGATCAGGCGCGAGCGATCGCTCTTTGGCAGACCCACATGCTGGATGCCGAACGCGACAGCCGGGGGTTGGTCCGCGGATTTGTCGCCTACGACGCCTTGCTGGCCGACTGGGAGACTGAAATCGCCCGGTTGGGTGCTACCATCGGCATCGATTTAGCAGCGACCGTCGATCGAGATGCTGTTTCGCGATTCCTGTCCGCTGGCCTGCGGCATCATGTCGTTGGTCCCGGCGGTGCGGTGCTGCCCGAGTGGGTGGCTGGCGTATATCGCTGGATGATGGCGGCGGTTTCGGGACAGGAGCCGCCGTGCGGAGACCTCGATGGGATCGCTGCCGCCATGGCCCAGGCCAACGCCTATTACGGACCGGTGGTTGCGGCGTTGGAAACCGAACTCGCCGCCCGAATGACGGAGCGGCAGCACTGGATCGATACCGCGGTCGATCGGTACGCCATCATTGAGAATCTGCGTCGTGAGATCGAGCGTTTGTCAGCCTTCCGACCAGACGCAGCAGGTGCGGGTTCCATTTCCTGATCGAGCGTTTTTTTTCGGATATCCTGCGACATGGGGCGGCATCAGAATTCGAGGTCGAGTTCGGTGATCGTATCACGCTCGACCTCGGCATCAGCGATCCATTCGGCCATATCCGGCCACGCAAAAATAGTTTCGACATAGGCGGTGCAGACGGCGTCGAGGGAGACGTCGTAGGTTTTGAAACGGCTGGCGACCGGGGCGAACATGGCATCTGCGATGCAGGGGGTCGCCCCGAACAAATACGGGCCAGCCGACCCGGCAAAGCAATCGCGCCAGATCGTGGTGATGCGGTCGATATCGGCCTGTGCGCCGGACCAGACGGTGAAGCCGGGCCGGTGGGCACGAATATTCATGGGCAGCGAGGCACGCAGCGCGGCGAAGCCTGCGTGCATTTCGCCGCTGATCGAGCGGCAGCGGGCGCGGGAAACCGGATCGGCTGGGAGCATTCCCGCTGCCGGGTAGGTTTCGTTGAGATATTCGGCGATCGCGATGCTGTCCCATACGGTGACGTCGCCATCGATCAGGCATGGCAACAGGATTGATGAGGTCCGCATCAATAACTCGGCGCGTGCCTGCGGATCATCGGCAGCGGCGGGCTCCACAATGAAATCGATGCCGGACAGGCGGGCGAGCAAAAAACCTCTGAGACACCACGATGAGTAGTTTCGGCTCGATATCGCAAGACGTGCCGGAACTTTTCTTCGGCGAGCAGGTGAGGGGGGGGACGGAGACATGCCGCGCTTTCCTTTTCAATAAGTTTACGTCATGTTCGAAAGATGTTGCACTGCGTCGCAGATTGCCGCAACCGTGGCGGATCAAAGCGGAAAAGCCCGCCGATGCAAAGCAGAAATGTTCAGACGGCATCCTGCGACATAGATGCCGCAACCCAAATGCCTACAGGGGATCGCACGATCTCTGTCGGACACGGATGATCGGAAGGACGTGTTATGTCGAGGAGCTACGAACTCTACCAGACCCAGGAAGATCTGGTCGGCCCGTTGCGGGTCGCGGCGAAGACGTGGGCCCCGATGGTCGATGCCATGGCCCTTCCGCGCGGATTCGGCGTCATTGCCCGACAGATGAGAGCCGGCCTGGAGATTTTCGGCAATGGCGGCATCCTTCACACCCGCCCGGCCTTTGGAATCACCACGGTTAGACTGGGTAATCGGGATGTCGCGGTCACCGAGAATGTGATCCAGGCAACACCATTCGGCAAACTGCTTCATTTCCGCAAGGACACCGACCGTGCTCAGCCCCGGGTGCTGATTGCGGCCCCGCTATCCGGCCATTTTGCGACGCTGTTGCGTAACACCGTCGAGGTGCTGCTGCAGGATCATGACGTGTTCATCACCGACTGGAACAATGCACGTGACATCCCGCTATCCGCAGGTACGTTCGGGTTTGACGACTATGTCGAGCATGTCATGTCGTTCATGCGGGAAATCGGGCCAGGTGCTCATGTGGTTGCGGTTTGTCAGCCAGCGGTCGCGGTTCTCGCGGCTACCGCCTTGATGGCCGAAGCCGACGACACGGCGACACCGCGAAGCATGACGCTCATGGGTGGCCCCATCGACACGCGACGTAACCCATCGAAGGTGAATGCGCTGGCTAAGACGCGTGACATCGCGTGGTTTCGAAAGAATCTCATTTCGATGGTTCCCGCCCGATATGCAGGTGCTGGACGGGCCGTGTATCCCGGGTTCATGCAGCTTGCCTCATTTGTGTCGATGAATCTGGATCGGCATATTGCCGCCCATCTGCGCCAGTTCCGCGCGATCGTGACCGAAGATGGAGCAAGCGAGGCTGCGCATCGTAAGTTTTATGACGAATATCAATCGGTGATGGATTTGACCGCCGAGTTCTATCTTGAAACCGTGGAGCGCGTGTTCCAGCGGCATGACCTGCCGATGGGCACCTTGAAGTGGCGCGGCCATCTCGTCGATCCGGGTGCGGTGCGTCGGACGTTCCTGTTTACCGTCGAGGGAGAGCGCGATGATATCTGCCCACCGGGACAGTCCGTCGCGGCACTCGACCTTTGTTCCGGCCTGAAACCGTCGCGAAAACGCAACCATCTACAGTTGGGCGTTGGCCATTATGGCGTGTTCAGCGGTTCACGTTGGGCGCATGAAATCTATCCCCAACTGCGCGAGATCATCGCGCTGAACGAAAGATCACAGCAATGAGGGCGGACTTGTTTGGGCTGCGCAGCATGACGATGTATCAATAATGCTCGACCGTATCATCAGGAGATTCCGCTCAATGCTCGATTCCAAACAACTCGTGACCAACGCTTCCGCGGTTACCACGAAGCTGTCGCCGTCTGCGGCGGTAGCTAAATTGTCCGATCCCGACACGTTGTTCGTCGATGTTCGCGAGCGGTCCGAACTCGATAAAACGGGTACGATAAAAGGTGCTGTGCACGTGCCGCGCGGCTTCATTGAATTCAAGGCTGATCCGGCGAGTCCGAATCATGAGAAGGCGCTTGACCCTGAAAAACACCTTGTTCTGTTCTGCGCTTCTGGCATGCGCGCATCACTGGCGGCGAAGACCTTGGTGGACATGGGTTACAAGCGTGTGGCTCACGTCAGCGGAGGCGGGTTCGATGCATTGAAACAGGCTGGTGCGCCGACGGCTCGATAGAGCCCGAACCTACGTCCATTACGAATTACACAGACAAAAATCGCGCGCTGAACATCGTTCAACGCGCGATTTCGTTAAAGCTCTAACGCTGATCAGTCCGATGTATCAGGGCTCGCCGGCGTCGCCGGCTTTTGGCCGGTTTTGCGAGCCACCGGGCCCTTGCGGGCGGCGCTGGTCGCCTTGCCGTTGACGGTTTTACGAGTGGTCGGTGCAGACCGCTTTGCCGGAGCCTTTGCTTGTTCCGATTTGGGTGCTGCCTTGGTTGCGGCTTTTGGCATTGCCGCCTTGGCTGCGGGCTTGGCCGGCATTTTTTTTGCAGTCGTCGCGGCAACCAGCTTTGATTGCGATTTAGATGTTCCTGGCTTCGATACCGGTGCTTTGGTGGCAGCTGGCTTCGTGGCCGCCGCCTTTGTGGCTGATGTTTTTGGCAAGGTGGACTTGCCCTTTGCAGTCTTTGGCGGTGCGGATTTTGGTGCCGATACCTTGGTTGACGGCTTGGATGTCGCGGTCTTGATTGTCGGCTTTTTGGTCGTCGCCGTAGCAGGTTTTTCAACAGTCTTTGCCGGCTTGGTCTTGGCTTTGGTCGGAGATTCGGCTGCCTCTGCCTTTTTGCCTGTGACCTTCGATGTGGCGGTTTTTACTTCGACTGTCTTGGTGGGTGCGGTGCCTGATTTTGCCTTGGTCGTTGATTTTTTTGGCGTTGTCGTCTTCGTTGTCGTGCGCATGGCGAGTGCTTGCACGCGTATGGCGGTTTCAGTGGTCACGAGAATTCTCCTTCGCTCGGGGGATATGGTGGAAGACGGTCTAAGACCGGCAGACAAGAGACATCATGCTCAACATGAATCCGGGCCGTATTGTGACGATTGTCCACCATCAATATGCGCCGGTGCATATCGAGATAATGATCGGTGGATGTGGTGTCGTCATCCGCTGCAGCGTGTGCGGTCAATGGCCGTTGTTCCCTTCCGCGTGCGATACTCGATTTAGACAGACTGCTCTTGACAAATTGCGACGCGAATCGCGCGACGCACGCAGGAATCGCTATTCACTGTCTGTGGAGTCGATGTCAACAAAAAGCAGCGATTTTCGAGAATATCCGTACGGTTTTTCATCTGGTGTATTTTCGGACTCCGCCTGTGAAACAGCGGTTCCCGCGACGGCGGCGTTGGTGATCTCGGAAAATCGTTAATGCTGAATGATGATTCCGAATTTTCCCCATTGCGGTTCGTTCCGGCATCCTGTCGTTGTCCGTACACTTGCAACAGGACCCGTTCGAGTCGCATATGATCGCACCGCTCAAGCATTCCGAATGAAAGAAATCGATTGTGTCCGATCCTGCTTCGACCGCCTGGAGATCCGACCGCAGCCGCCCGGTCAATCCGGTGGCGATGCCGGGTTGGGGGCCGGCACTCCGCCGCGGTCTGATGATGCGCTGCCCATCCTGCGGCACCACGTCTGCGTTCGAAGGCTATCTCAAGGTTCGCCCGGAATGCCCTCATTGCGCCGCGCCGTTGGGACGGGTTCCCTGCGATGACGCACCGCCGTACATCACTCTGGTGATCGCCTTGCATTTCATCATCGTATGCATGCTTCTGGCCGACTTTGACGGCGGTATGAACTGGATCGTTTCAATGGCGATTTTCGTTCCGTTGACCCTTGTCGTGCTGCTCGGCATGTTGCGTCCGGTAAAGGGTATGACGCTTGCAATCATGTTGAAGAACAATATGTTGCGGCCTGTCGCGGCGGCAACTAACGTAAAGTCAGCTGATCGGTCGTCTGTTCGTAATGGATGAGGCAAAGAGGGCAGGGGGCGGGCGGTTGCTACGCGTCGTGCTCAATGAAGATGCGTCCGGCCTCAGTCCCATGCAGGAAGCCGATCGCAGCCAGGCGATCGAGGATCTCGCGGCAGATAATCGCTTTGCGTTGGTCACTCATCCCGACCAGGCAACCATTCTGCATCTCTCGATTCAAGACGGCCGCCTGGTGTTCGACATCCGCACGGAGGCGGACGAGACGTTGCAAACCTTGATCCTTGCGCCCGGCCCGTTTCGTTCGATGGTTCGCGATTACCAGATGCTGCTGGACAGCTATGCCGACGCGATCGCCGAAGGCCGCGAGGCCCGTATTCAGGCAATCGACATGGGGCGGCGGGGCCTCCACAACGAGGGGGCTGAACTCGTGATGGCGCGACTGAACAATAAGGTGCTGCTTGATTTTGATACCGCGCGTCGGATCTTCACCTTGGTCTGCGCCCTGCACCGGCGTATGTAGGGGCGCAACTTCAGCGCGGATCATCAGCATGAAAATCGACGGCACGGCCTTTCGTTCACTCTGGCTCGACGAAACCGATCGATGGTCTTTGCGGATCATTGATCAGACGAAGCTGCCCTGGGCCGTGGAGATGCCACGCCTGACCACACTTGATCAGGTTGCACATGCGATCAGCGCGATGTTGGTCCGTGGGGCGCCATTAATCGGGGCAACGGCGGCCTATGGCGTTGCTATCGCCATGCGTGCCGATCCTTCGGATGCTGCCTTGCAACAGGCAATCACGACGTTGTCCGCCACCCGCCCCACTGCAATCAATCTCCGCTGGGCGCTTAACCGTATGCAGAGTCTGCTGCGAGACCATCCAAAGGCCGAACGCGCCGAGGTCGCATATGCCGAGGCGGCAGCGATCTGCGATGAAGACGTCGCGACGAACCACGCGATCGGTCGGCACGGGCTTGGCCTGATCAGATCCCGGGCCTCTGCGGGGCGCCGCGTCAATATTCTCACCCATTGTAATGCAGGCTGGATCGCGACGGTCGATTGGGGCACGGCGCTCGCACCGATTTACCTGGCGCATGACGAGGGTATCGACGTCCATGTGTTCGTCGATGAAACCCGCCCGCGCAATCAGGGTGCTTCGCTGACCGCATGGGAACTTGGAAAGCATGGGGTCAAGCATACCGTCATCGTAGATAATGCCGGCGGGCATCTGATGCAGCGAGGCGAGATCGACATGGTAATCGTCGGCACCGATCGCGTTACCAATGCGGGTGATGTCTGCAACAAGATCGGCACCTACCTCAAGGCGCTGGCCGCGCGCGATAACGGGATTCCATTCTATGTGGCGCTCCCGTCATCGACGATCGACTGGACGATTGCCGATGGGCTCACCGAGATACCGATCGAGGAGCGCGCGACCACTGAAGTGACCACCATGACCGGTCGTGCGCTTGACGGCAGCATCGCCACAATCCGTATCGTACCCAAGGATAGTCTGGTGGTGAATCCGGCGTTCGACGTGACGCCGGCGCGTCTGGTATCCGGACTGATAACCGAACGCGGTGTCTGCACGGCGAGTGCCGCGGCGCTGTCTCAGATGTTTCCGGAATACGGTCGGCAGAACGCTGCGTAAACGGTTGTTTTCTTGAAAGAGACGATCAGGAAGTATTTAGCGGGCACCGGCGTACTCCTCGCTCTGTCGGGCTGCGCGGTGCGACCCGACGCCCATGCTCCACCCTTTGCCAACCGGCCCTACGAGGCATTTTCGCGAACCGCCGCCATCCAGATCGCGCAGGGGGAATGGCGTTACTGGGGCAGCCGCGTGGTCGATACGCCACCTTCGGCCTACCATCCGGTCGACGCGCAGGCGAAGCAGGAGCGTGATAACGGCGACTGGCAGGAGGTCGGGCTCTACTGGTGGATCGGCGTGAATGCCGGGCATTACTACGATCGCTGGACCGGCAAGCACGACGCCGCGGGCCGGAAATTCCCGCCGCGGGATGACGGGCATTTTGCCTGGTCCGCCGCTTTCATTTCCTACGTCATGCGCATGGCCGGTGCTGGCCCCGATTTTCCCTACTCACCCAATCACGCGAAATATATCGACTACGCCTGGAACGCTGCCCATGGTAAAATCTCCGACCCTCTCCTCCTCGCCGAGAATCCCGTAACCTATGCCCCGGTCCCCGGTGATCTGATCTGTGCGGGGCGGGGCAGTGCCGATTCCATGACTTATGCCAATCTCCCGAGCCGTGGATTTTTTCCGTCCCATTGCGCCATCGTCGTCAGACAACGCCGGTCGATGCTGTCGGTGATCGGAGGGAATGTCGATGACACAGTCGCCCTGACGCATGTTCCCACCACAACTCGAGATACGCTGGAGCACCGCGATGGAACTATCGTTGACCCAAGGTACGACTGGTTTGTCGCGCTGAAGGTTTTGTATCGACGATAAACATCGACAGCTCCGGATCAATCAACGCGTTTCGGCCGAAGGGCCTACGGCTTTCCTCAACACGAAGAGCCCTTGCTCGCCGAACAGATTGGCCAGCAAGCGCGCGCGTCGCCACGGCGCACGACGCCCTGCCTCATCGGCGGCCAACCACTGGTCGACCACATAACCCTCGGCATCGCAAAGATCGAAAAAGTCACGGATGGTGCAGGGATGGATATTGGGCGTTTCATACCACATCCGGCTCCAAGTCTGCGTCATCGGCATACGACCGGTGGACAACAATTGCCACCGCAAGCTCCAATGACCAAAATTCGGAAAGCTGACGATCGCGCGTGTCCCGATGCGCAGCATCTGGCGCAGAACTTCCAGAGGTTGCTCGACCGCCTGCAACGTTCGAGACAGAACCACATAATCGAAGGCGTTGTCAGGATAGTGGACGAGATCGTTATCGGCATCGCCCTGCATGACGGGCAGGCCGTGTGCGACCGCCCGAGTCACTTCTGCCATGTCGATTTCGATGCCTCGCGCGTCGCATCCGCGGGTTCTGAACAAGTAGTCGATCAAGGCGCCGTCGCCACATCCGATGTCCAGAACACGGGTATTCGGCTCGATCATGCCGGCAATCAGTTCGAGATCGACGCGCATATTCTTGGCGACGAAGCGCACGGGTGCAAGCTCGGTCATTTCAATCTTGCCGCTTCTGCCGCACCGCCTAGAAAGCCTGAGACCGTGCGATGGAAATCGGGCTCATCCAGCAGAAAGGCATCATGTCCCTTATCGCTGATGATTTCAACGAAACTGACATTGGCCGCAACCTGATTGAGGGCGCGGGCCAGGATGCGGCTCTCGGTGGTGGGAAACAGCCAGTCCGAACTGAACGAAACGAGAAGAAATCGGGTCCGGGAGCCTCGAAATGCCGAGGCAAGCGAGCCCCCATGATCGGCAGCGAGATCGAAAAAATCCATCGCGCGCGTGATACACAGGTAGGAGTTGGCATCGAAGCGACGCACGAAGCTCGATCCCTGGTGCTCAAGATAGCTCTCGACGGCAAATCGTTCGCCGAACAGGACAGGACTCAGTGCGTTGTTGCCTTGCAGGCGACGCCCGAATTTTCGGGTGAGGGCCGCTTCCGATAGGTAAGTGATATGCGCGGTCATCCTGGCGACGGCGAGACCACGCGATGGCACCACGCCGTGTTCCCAGTACCGCCCCCCGAAAAAATCAGGATCGGCGAAGATTGCCTGACGCCCGACTTCGTGAAAGGCAATGTTCTGCGCGGAATGATAGGGCGCAGTCGCCACCGGCACCGCTGCAAAGACGGCTTCCGGGAAAAGCGACGCCCAGGCCAAGACCTGCATTCCTCCCATCGAACCGCCCACCACGGCGAAAAGCCGGGTAATCTGCAAACGGTTCACGAGCATCTTTTGGGCGCGAACCATGTCCTGAATTGTAATCGGCGGTAGATCGATGCCCCATAAGTCTTCGGACCCAGTACTGCGCGGGCTGCGCGGGCCGGTCGAACCCATGCACCCACCAAGTACGTTAGCACAGATAACGAAATAACGATTTGTGTCCACCGGCTTGGCGGGTCCGACGAGATTGCCCCACCATGCAGGTTTACCGGTCAACGGTTGTTGTTCGGCGACGTATTGGTCACCGGTGAGCGCGTGACAGATCAGGATCGCGTTGCTGCGGTCGGCATTCAGCGTGCCATAGGTCCGGTATGCGATTTGCAACGGCGCGAGAACGGTGCCGCAATCCAGCAGAAGACCTTCCGTGAACGTTTCGTGCTGGTGGTTGATCTGCGGGAGAGGCGTCTGGTCCATGACGGGCGGGGTATGCCTGCAACGGGGAAGGGGAGCAAGCAGATCCGAAGGTCTTGCCGTCAGCCGTGCCTCCTGTATCAAAGGATACCGAGTTCATTTTACCAGGTTCGCATGTCCGACATATCGTCCTATTCACCGACCCAAGATGCGGTTCCGGAAACGCTTGCGCGGTTGCGTGCCGAAATCGATCAACTCGATGATCGTTTGCACGATATGCTCATGGAGCGGGCGGAGATCATCGAGCGGGTTGCACGGGAAGCCGGTAAACGTGGAGTTCCGATCAGGCCCGGTCGCGAAGCGGCGATGCTTCGCCGGCTTCTGGCGCGTCACAAAGGGGCTTTGCCGCCGCAGACGATTGTCCGGATATGGCGGGAATTATTTTCCGGTGCTCTGATGATCGAAGGCGGTCTCATCATCGCGGTGGCCGATGGAGCGCAGATCGAACTACCCGCCGTTGCCCGCGAACATTTCGGCCCCCTGACCAGTCTGCGCCGTCACCGGACCACATCGCAGGCACTGGCCGATCTCACCAACGGGGCGGCTCACGCCGCGGTACTGCCAATGCCGTCTGATGAAGACGATGAGCAGGCGGCCTGGTGGGTCGGCTTGATGCATGGTGGAATTCCACGCCTTGCAATCGTTGCGAAACTTCCGTTCTGGACGCGGCGCAACGAGGGCGTTCCCCATGCCGGCGCCTATGTCGTCTCGTCACTCACCCCGGACCCGAGCGGAGCTGACCGTAGCCTGATCGGTATCGAAATTGCGCCCGACACGAGTACGGCCAGGATTGCGGGTATCCTGAAGGAAGCCGGATTCGACGTGGGTTCCATCCTGCCGCGCCGGGCGGCGAAACGGGAGGTCGGGTATGCGTTAGCCGACGTCGAGGGCCTGATCGCCCGAGATGATCCGCGTTTGGCCACCATCACCGGATTTCTCGCAGTTCCCGTCATTCTCGGTGCCTATGCGGTGCCGCCTGAACCGACGGCGGGGGCCCGATGACCGAAGACTCCGTGGCAACGCAACCAGCGGCCCGGCCCGCCGTATTTTCCGTACCGCCCTATGTCGGCGGCGAATCGAAGTTGACCGGTGTGAACCGTGTGATCAAGCTGTCCTCCAACGAGGGGGCTTTCGGGGTCCCTCCGGGTGCCGTGGACGCTATACGGAGGGCGGCGGAAAGCGGGCATCGTTATCCCGACGGCGGCGCCACCGCGCTGCGTCAGGCGATCGGAAGGTGTTTCGATCTTGATCCCGAACGGATCGTATGTGGGAACGGCTCGGACGATTTGATCAACCTGCTGATCCAATCCTATGGCGGGCCGGGCACCGATCTGGTGATGAGCGCGCATGGATTCCTCATCTACGAAATTGCGGCGAAACTGGCTGGAATGGAGGTACGCAAGGCAGCGGAGCGCCACGATCTGACCGCCGACGTCGATGCCATTCTTGCGCTGGTCGGGCCAGAGACGCGCTTGGTGTTTCTGGCCAATCCGAACAATCCAACCGGCACGCTGGTGCCAGCGGCTGAGATGACGCGGCTCCGCACCTCGCTGCCGCCCGAGGTTCTGCTCGTGCTCGATGCCGCCTACGCCGAATATGTTGACCGTCCCGACTACGATCCCGGTATCGGGCTGGTCGATGCAGGCGAGGGGGTGGTGATGGTGCGCACCTTCTCCAAGATTTTCGGCCTTGGAGGCTTACGCCTCGGTTGGGCTTACGGCCCGTCATCCGTTATCGATGTGCTCAACCGCGTAAGGATGCCGTTCAACGTGAGTGGTCCTGCGGCAGCGGCCGGTATTGCAGCGCTCGCCGAGCCGGACTGGATCAATCGGTCCCGGGAGCACAACCGGCAGGCGCGGGCACAGATGACAAATCGTTTGTCGGCCGGGGGGCTGACCGTCTATCCGAGCGAAGCGAATTTCGTATTGGTCGACCTGTCGACCCCGGAGCGAGCCGGCGCTGCGGACCGCTATCTGCGTTCGCGCGGCATCATCGTTCGCAATGTGGCTGCATACGGACTTGCTCAATGTCTGCGTGTGACGATTGGGACGGATCAGGAATGCGCGGCAGTGACCGACGCTTTGACCGAGTTTGCCGCACACAATGGCTGATCCGGTTTTTGAGCGGCTTGCCCTGATCGGCGTTGGGTTGATCGGATCATCCGTCGCACGGATTGCCCGCTCTCGGGGGGATATTGCCCGAGTCGTGGTGGCGAACGCCCGGACCGAGGCGACATTGAACCGCGTCGCAGACCTCGGGATTGCGGATCTCACCGAAATCGACCCTGCTCGAGCGGTCGAGGATGCTGATTGCGTGATGCTCTGTGCACCTGTGGGAGCCTACGCCGCGCTCGCTCAGCAGATCGCACCGCATCTTATGCCTGGGGCCATCGTGACCGATGTCGGATCGACGAAACAGTCGGTGATCCGTGATATCGGCCCGTTTCTACCTCAGGGGACCCATTTCGTACCGGCCCATCCGATGGCAGGCACCGAGTTTTCCGGACCCGATGCCGGGTTCATTGAGTTATTTCAGGGGCGCTGGTGTCTGCTGACTCCCCCGACCGGAACCGACGATCGCGCGGTCTCAAAAATCCGGACATTGTGGGAGCGGTGTGGTGCGACTGTCAGCATCATGGATGCTGCGCACCATGATCGGGTGGTGGCGATCGTGAGCCACCTGCCGCATCTGATCGCCTTCACGATCTGCGGAACAGCGGATGATCTGGCGGACGAAACCCGCCAGGAAGTGCTACGGTTCGCTGCGTCCGGATTCCGCGATTTCACCAGGATCGCTGCATCCGATCCGGTCATGTGGCGGGATATTTTCCTCAATAACCGCGACGCGTTACTCGAAATGCTGGCACGCTTTACCGAAGATGCTCAGGCGATGGCCCGGGCGGTTCGCTGGGGCGACACGACGTATATCGAGGATAAGGTCCTTCGCGGTCGCAAGATCCGTCAGGCTCTTATCGATCTCAATCAGGCCTGATACCGGCGATCGGCGACGATCGGTGCCGGGCACCGATATCAGTGCGTATCCATAGCATATAAGGGAATTGTGATGGCCAAGGGCCAAAGGCCAAAGAGGCGGGGGCGGAAAATCGACGGATGGATCATCCTCGACAAACCGCCGGGCATTACAAGCGCTCATGCGGTCGGTAAGATCAAACGCGGGTTGGATGCGGCCAAGGTCGGGCACGGCGGAACGCTTGATCCGCTGGCGACGGGGGTTCTGCCCATTGCTCTCGGTGGCGCAACTAAAATGGTTCCTTACGTCATGGATGGAATCAAATTATATCAGTTCACGCTCAAATTCGGCGAGGCGCGTGATACCGACGACGCCGAAGGCGCGGTGATTGAGACCAGCGATAACCGGCCGGATGACGCCATGATCCAGGTTGCCCTCTCCGCATTCCAAGGGGCGATCATGCAGGTGCCTCCGGCTTTTTCTGCCATCAAGGTGGCTGGAGAGCGGGCCTACGACCTCGCTCGCGCAGGCGCACCCCCGGATCTGGCGCCCCGCCCGGCCCAGATAGACCGGTTTGATCTGATCGATCGGCCGGATGCCGATCATGCTGTTTTCGAAGTGGCGTCGGGTAAGGGCGTCTATATGCGTTCGCTCGCACGTGATCTGGCTCGCGCAGTCGGCACGGTTGGGCACATCGCGGTGCTGCGCCGACTTGCCGTAGGTCCATTCCGTATCGAAGATGCGGTAACACTGGACAAATGCATAAATTACGACCATAGCGCCGACTGTGAACCGGACCTCGTGAAGCCGGTCGAGACCGCGCTGGCCGACATCCCGGCGCTGGCCTTGACCGACCCCGAAGTCGCCGCACTCCGAAACGGGATGGCGTTGAGCCTGATCGATTTTCTTGGGCGGATTCCTGCAACGTCCAGCCCGGGAAATGGGCTGGTTCGCGGCATGGCGGGCCACCGTTTCGTGGTTCTCGGCAGGCTCAGCGAGGGGCTTCTGCGACCGGAACGTGTCATTTAACCATTTGCAGGAGTATATGCGATGTCGATTACCGCAGAGCGGCGTCAGAGCCTCATCGGCGAATACGCCAATACCGCTACCGATACGGGAAGCCCTGAAGTGCAGGTTGCGCTTCTTTCCGAACGGATCACCAACCTGACGGAACACCTCAAGACCCACGCGAAGGATTTTCATTCGCGCCGTGGTCTCTTGATGCTGGTCGGTCGTCGTCGCCGGTTGCTCGATTATGTCAAGCGTCAGGATCATAAGCGCTACGAGACCCTGATTGGGCGCCTTAATCTGCGTCGCTAGCCGCTGATCCCCGCGTACTCCGCTATTCGTTACACCGATCTCATCTGGGGACCGCCGATTATTCTTGATTGGTGCCCCGATATGATTGAAAATAGGTATCGGTAAGCGGCGATTCCGCCGCCCTTTTGGAGTTACGAGCAATCATGGCTATTGGTCCTGACATGCGATCCTATCGCGGTGCCAGCACTGCGATCGGCGCGGGCGTTTTGGACGAAGGTCTGCGCGCCTATATGTTGCGGGTTTACAACTGGATGGCGTCAGGCCTGTTTCTGACGGCCATCGTGTCTTTGGCGATCTCTCACACGGGTCTGATCGACGCATTTTATCCGTTGGTGACAACGGCAAGTGGTGCCGTGGTGCGCCAGCCTGGGATTCTTGCGTATATCAGCATTTTTGCACCCCTTGGGTTCATGCTGATCATGAGTTTCGGGGTCAACAAGCTGTCAACGACTCAGGCCCAAGCTCTGTTCTGGGCATTCTGCGCCGTGATGGGAGCGAGCCTAACGAATATATTCCTGATCTACACCGGACGGTCGATCCTCGCGACGTTCTTTGTGACGGCAGGTACGTTCGCGGCGATGAGCGTGTACGGCTACACGACGAAGGCCAATCTGGCGAAATTCGGAAGTTTCCTGATCATGGGCGTCATCGGCCTCCTCATTGCCATGGTGGTTAACATTTTTCTGCATTCATCCGCCCTGCAATTTGCCATCAGTGCGATTGGCGTCCTGATCTTTACCGGTCTGGCAGCCTATGACACGCAGCGGATCAAGGCCGATTATGTTCAATATGGGTACCGGTTCGGAGCGGACGTCGCGGCGAAGCGTAGTGTGTATGACGCATTGCAGCTCTACTTGACGTTCATAAACCTGTTCATGTTCCTGTTGCAGTTCATGGGCAATCGCCGTTCCTGATAGGTAGTCAGTCCACAAAACAGGCCTCCAACTTATGAGTTGGAGGCTTTTTTGTTGCTTTCTCTATTCAACCGTCACTGACTTAGCGAGATTGCGGGGCTGATCAACATCAGTGCCCTTGAGGATGGCAACCTGGTAGGCAAGCATCTGCACCGGGATTGCATATAGGATCGGTGCCACGAACGGATCACAATCGGGAAGAATCACGACTTCCGAAGCGATGCCGGCAAGCTTTTTAGCTCCTTCGGAATCGCTCAGAACAATGATCCGGCCTCCGCGCGCCGCGGCTTCCTGAAGATTGGAGGCAGTTTTTTCAAAAAGCGGTCCCGATGGAACAACCGCGATGACTGGTACACTTGCGTCGATCAGTGCGATCGGGCCATGCTTCATCTCGCCCGCAGGATAGCCCTCGGCATGGATATAGCTGAGTTCCTTCAGTTTCAGAGCGCCTTCCAGCGCGATCGGCATCATCGATCCGCGGCCGAAAAACAAGACGTCCCTCGCATCCTGGATTTGCGTGGCAAGTCGGCGAATTTCATCCTCCTCGTTAAGGATCTGCGCGGCCTTGGCGGGCAGTTCCATGAGGGCGGCGACCAGGGCTTCAATGCGGTCACGGGATAATGTCCCTCGCGCATGAGCTAAAGCCAAAGCAAACCCCGCAAGCACCGTGAGCTGGGCGGTGAAGGCTTTGGTGCTGGCCACACTGATCTCGGGACCTGCTATCGTCTCGAGGATGAGGTCGCTTTCGCGCGCCATCGTACTCTCCGGCACGTTGACCACAGACATGACCTTGCAGCCCTGAGTCCTGATATAGCGAAGCGCCGCCATCGTATCGGCGGTTTCACCTGACTGACTGACGACGATGCCTAGTTCATCCGAGTGAAGTGGTGGTTCCCGATAGCGAAATTCACTGGCTACGTCAGCGTCCACCGCGATCCGGGCATACTCCTCGATCCAGTAACGCGCGGTGAGGCCAGCGTAAAAGGCTGACCCGCATGCCGAAATGCAAATTCTGGATATGGTGTTCAAATCTAGGTCCTGCGCTGGCAGCACAGGCAAGCGCGTGGCCGGATCGATCATCCGATGAAGCGTATCGCCGATGACGATGGGGTGCTCGTGGAGTTCCTTCTCCATGAAATGCCGAAAATTGCCCTTTCCGATCGCAGCACCCGTCAGCCTGGTCAGTTTGATCTCGCGTTCCACCGCCTGGTTCATCGCATTATGGAATGTCGCTCCGGTGCGCGAGACGATCACCCAGTCACCGTCTTTAAGGTAGGCGATGCGACGCGTGAGAGGCGCCAGCGCAAGTGCATCGGAGCCCAGATACATCTCATCTTCGCCATAACCGATGGCGAGGGGCGCGCCGCGCTGGGCACCGATAATCAGGTCCGGATGCCCGGCAAAGATCAACGCCAGCGCATACGCGCCCTCGAGTCGTCGAAATGCCGATGCGGCGGCCTCAACCGGCGACATTCCGCGCGCGAGATGAAGGTCGAGCAGCTGGGCCACAGTTTCAGTGTCGGTTTCGGTTGAAAACACCTGGCCCTGAGATTCAAGCTCCTCGCGCAATGCGGCATGATTTTCAATGATCCCGTTATGGACGACCGCCACACGGCTGGTTCCGTGGGGATGAGCATTGCTCTCAGTGGGGGCCCCATGGGTAGCCCAGCGGGTATGGCTGATACCCGTCGTCCCATCGAGAGGGGACGAGGCCAGCGTGGTTGCAAGATTATGCAGCTTGCCCTCGGCTCGCCGGCGCTCGATTTGCCCATCAACAAGCGTAGCGATCCCCGCGCTATCATACCCCCGATAAGCGAGTCTTGATAAACCGTCCAGCAAAAGCGGGGCCGCCGGCCCCTTGCCAATGACACCAACAATTCCGCACATCAGACCGAATCCTTGAGTGGTCGCGGTTTCATTCCCCGCCCTTGTTTGACAACCTGCCGGCTTCTTGCAATCGCCATCGAGTCTGCATCGATGTTATCGGTGATGACGCTGCCGGCCGCGACGATCACGCGGTCGCCAACAGTTACTGGCGCAACCAAAGCGACATCCGACCCGATGAAGACATTCGAGCCTATCGTGGTGCGATGTTTCGCCACTCCATCGTAATTGCAGGTTATCGTGCCAGCGCCGATGTTGGTATGTGCACCTATCTCCGAATCCCCGAGATAGGTGAGATGGTTGGCCTTTGCGCCATTGCCCAGCGCAGTCGCTTTCAACTCGACGAAATTGCCGACATGGGCATCCTCGCCAATGTGACTGCCCGGCCTGATCCGTGCATAAGGTCCGATGACGGCACCGCGACTGATGACACAACCTTCCAGGTGGGAGAAAGCGCGAATACGGGCTCCGGTCGCGATCGTGACTCCCGGACCGATGACGACGTTCGGTTCTATGACCACATCGGTCTCAATTTTCGTATCCCAGGCAAGAAACACAGTGTCAGGCGCGGTCATTGTTACGCCCGAGTCCAGCAGGGCCTCTCGGAGTCTGCTTTGCAGCACACTCTCGGCACGTGCGAGTTCGCTCCTCGAATTGATGCCAAGGCATTCCGTCCACTCGGCTTCGACAATGCCGACATTCGCACCCTCATCGCGGGCGATTGAGACGATATCGGTCAGATAAAACTCCGACTTCGAATTCCGATTGTCGATGAGGCTCAACCAGCGCGCCATATCGGTGGCTGCTCCGGTAAAGCCGCCGACATTGCAAAGGGTGATTTTTCTTTCCTCGGGGGTCGCATCCACAAACTCGACAATCCGCTCCGCCAGTCCATTTTCACCGACGACGCGTCCGAACATTCCGGGATCGGGCGGCCGGGTTGCCAGTATGCCGAGCCTGCATCGCTGATCGCCGAGGGCGGCGGCAAGATGACGGAATGTGCCGGAGGAGATCAGTGGATTGTCGCCGTAAATGATTGTGACCAGGCCGGTTCCGAAATAGGGCAGGGCTGCCTTGGCCGCCGACGCGGTCCCGGTGCGCTCCGCCTGAACGACTATTTGGTGTGGCGCTGCTGCCGCCGCTACCGCCGGATCGCCGCTCGACACAACCACAACTCTGGTAAACATCGAGGCACAAGTGTCGATCAGATGGGTCAGCATCGGGCGTCCGGCCAAAGGATGAAGGACTTTGGGCAGATTCGATTTCATCCTCGTCCCAAGACCGGCGGCGAGGATCACGGCAACTTTATCCATGTAAGAGCGGTAGCCTCGGTGAACGGTTTATGTCAAAGGGGCGTCCGTAACATCGCGTGTCGGAGTATTTCGTTCGAATGGAGATGAACTTGGCCAAGGCTGTGGTATTCGATCTGGACGGCACGCTGATCGATAGTCTGCCTGATTTGGCGGGAGCGTTGAACCGTTCGCTGGCGCGCCATGGTCAAGGACCGATCGTGCAATCCGACGTCGCACCGATGGTGGGTGACGGCGCGAAAGTACTGCTGCAGAAAGGTTACGCAGCATGCGGGCTGTCGCCGACCGATGAGGACGAGGCGATTTTCCTGGCGGACTATGAGGCTCACGTCACCGATCTGACCGAACCTTTTCCCGGGATTCCCGCGGCGCTGACTGCGTTGCGAGACAGCGGCTATCGACTCGCCGTCTGCACGAACAAACCGGAGGTCTCAGCGCGGAAAGTTTTGGCAGCGCTTGATCTCGAGGCGTTTTTCGACGTTGTGATCGGTGGGGACGCGACACCTTACCGCAAGCCCGACCCCCGTCATCTTCAAGCTGTATTGAACGCCCTCGATGTGACAACGGCCGATGCGGTGATGGTCGGAGATCACATCAACGATATGAAGACTGCCGCCGGATTGCGGGTGGACGCGATATTCGTGACCTGGGGCTACGGCCGAACCGATGCTATGACGCGCGTGGATCAAGCGGCTCAACTGCCGGCTCTGGTCGATCGACTCCTTGGCTGAACCGTCAGAGCCGAGACCTTGACGGCTGGCGGCTAATGGCCCATTTCTGATACAGGACTGCTTTGGTCCGAAATCGAGTGGGTCATGTTGAGATTATCTCGCCTTACAGATTATGCGGTTGTCGTGCTGGTGCGGTTGTCACGATCGGACAAGGTCGAAACCGCGCCGGGTATTGCGGCCTCCACCGGAATTCCTGAGCCTACAGTCGCTAAGGTGCTCAAGGGCTTGGCACAATTCGGTCTGGTAACGTCCCAGCGCGGTGCCCATGGCGGCTACAGGTTGCGCAAATCTCTCGATGCCATTCCCGTGGCCGACGTGATCCTCGCAATTGATGGTCCCATTGCGCTGACGGCATGCGTCGAAGGTGCCGTGGGCAATTGTGAGAGCCAGTCGCTCTGCCCGATGGCCGGTCGTTGGGGCGTCGTCAACGATGCGATCAGCGAGGCGTTAAACGCTATCACACTGGCTGACATGCAGCGTGAGGCCATACCGAAAGGGTTACGGTTCGATCATTTGCCCACTCCTGAATCGTATATCCCCACCACCGTCGAATAGAGGATCCCTATGGCCGCAGTTACTGAAACGCTGGAAACGATCGATCGTCTATCAACCGGCGGATATAAGTTCGGTTTCGAGACGAATATCGAGATGGAGTTCGCACCGAAGGGTCTTAACGAGGATATCGTCCGTCTCATTTCGGCCAAAAAGCAGGAACCTGCCTGGTTGCTTGAATGGCGGTTGAAATCGTATCGGGCGTGGCTGGAGATGGAGGAGCCGAATTGGGCTCGAATCCGGCATCCTCGGATTGAATACCAGGATCTGCATTATTACGCGGCGCCTAAGCGTGAGGCACCGAAGTCGCTCGCAGATGTCGATCCCGAATTGATTTCGATGTATGATAAGCTCGGGATTCCGCTCAATGAGCGTGCGGCTCTTGCGGGCGTTGCGGTCGACGCTGTGTTCGACAGCGTCTCGGTCGCAACGACGTTCCGGGAAAGCCTGTCCAAGGTCGGAGTTATTTTCGGGTCGATCAGTGAGGCGGTTCGCGAACATCCGGAGCTGGTAAGAAAATACCTCGGCAGCGTCGTGCCGGCAGGCGACAATTATTTCGCCGCATTGAACAGTGCGGTTTTTTCGGATGGCAGTTTCGTCTTCATTCCGCGTGGTGTGCGGTGTCCGATGGAGCTTTCGACCTATTTTCGAATTAATGCTCGGAATACCGGCCAGTTTGAGCGCACGTTGATCATTGCCGAGGAGGGGGCAAGCGTCTCCTACCTCGAAGGCTGCACGGCGCCGATGCGCGATGAAAATCAGCTTCATGCGGCGGTTGTCGAGCTGGTGGCATTGGACGAAGCCTCGATAAAATACTCCACCGTGCAAAATTGGTATCCCGGCGACGCGCAGGGACGCGGCGGCATTTATAATTTTGTTACCAAGCGCGGCGCGTGCCGGGGGCGTAAATCCAAGATCTCCTGGACGCAGGTCGAAACCGGATCGGCAATTACCTGGAAATATCCTTCGTGCATTCTTCAGGGCGAAGGTTCATCGGGCGAGTTTTACTCTGTCGCGCTGACGAATAATTATCAACAGGCAGATACCGGCACCAAGATGATACATCTGGCGCCGAATACGACGAGCACGATTATCTCCAAGGGCATTTCAGCGGGGCACTCCAACAATACCTATCGTGGCCTCGTGCGCATTATGCCCAAAGCACACGGTGCGCGTAATTTCACACAATGCGACTCGCTTTTGATCGGCGATCAATGCGGCGCACATACGGTGCCATATATCGAAAGCCGCAATCAGAGCGCGAAAGTCGAGCACGAAGCGACGACCTCGAAGATCGCCGATGATCAGTTGTTCTACTGCCGTTCTCGCGGCTTGACGGAAGAGGATGCCGTGGGACTGCTCGTCAACGGATTTTGCCGTGATGTACTGAAAGAACTACCGATGGAATTCGCCGTCGAAGCGCAAAAGCTTCTCGCCGTCTCTCTTGAAGGCTCAGTTGGTTAAGGATTGAATCATGCTTGAAATCAAAGGGCTCACGGCGGAAATCGAGGGCAAGGAAATTCTGCGGGGAATCGACCTTGCCGTTCCGAACGGCGAGATCCATGCGATTATGGGGCCAAACGGAGCCGGAAAATCCACTTTGTCTTACGTGCTGTCGGGGCGTGACGGGTATAAAGTTACGGGCGGAAGTGTCACGTTCGATGGCCATGACCTGCTGGCGATGGAACCGGAAGCACGTGCAGCCTCGGGTGTATTTCTTGCGTTCCAATATCCCGTGGAACTTCCGGGCGTTGGTAATGCCAATTTCATCCGGACAGCCTTGAACGCAGTGCGGCGAGCGCGCGGAGAGCCCGAACTCGATGCCGTCGCGTTTCTGAAAGAGGCGCGCACCGCGATCAAGGCGCTCAAAATGCCGGATGATATGCTCAAGCGAAATGTAAATGTCGGCTTTTCGGGTGGCGAAAAGAAGCGCAATGAAATTCTTCAGATGGCCTTGTTGAAGCCGTCGCTGGCGTTACTGGATGAAACCGATTCCGGCCTCGATATCGATGCATTGAAAATTGTGTCGGACGGTGTGAACGCGCTTCGCGGGCCTAATTTTTCGGCCTTGGTGATCACCCATTATCAGCGGCTGCTCGATCACATCGTACCCGATCGCGTGCATGTGCTGGCGGGAGGGAAAATCGTTCGCAGCGGCGGTGCCGATCTCGCGCTTGAGCTTGAGGCTCATGGGTATGCGGGGCTGGAGGCGGCATGACCGTCGATACTTTTTTTGATCGTTCGGACGTTGCATCTCTGGTCGGTGGCTCGGTCCATCGGGAGGCGGCGGCATCGTTGATTCGATCTCAAGGGTGGCCGACGCGGCGAAACGAGGCTTGGCACTTCACGGATCTCAACGCCCGGCTTCGGACACTCGACCTGGCGCTGCCGGCACCACCTCCGGATGCTGCGTCTCTTGTTCCAGAGACGACAGGGCCTCGGCTTGTCTTTGTCAACGGTCGGTATGTCGAAGGGCTGTCGCATTCTTTGCCGTTCGTGACGCTACGGGCGTTTGAACCTGGTCCGTGTGGCAGCGCAATACTGCCGATGGTGGCTCTCAATTCTGCAATTGCGACTGAGGGGGCAGCGTTCGAAATTGCCGAAGGAAGCGACGCCGGGGTCGTCTTTCTGGTCTCGGTGGCCGATGCGACTTACGACAGCGTGATTTCACTGCGGCATCGCATTGTTCTGCAGGCCGATGCCAAGCTGACCATCGTGGAGATCGCTCAGGGACGTGGCGTTTATCTGCACAATCCGGTCCTCGAAATCGAGCTGGCGGCGGGAGCGGTGCTGAAGCACTATCGACTGCAGAATGAATCGATCGACGCGGTACACGTGACCACGATTCTCGTCGATATTGGAACTCGGGCGCAATATGAAGCATTTACGCTCACCTGCGGCGCTAAACTCGGCCGTAACGAGATTCACGCAAGCCTTAGGGGGCCAAACGCCGATGTTCATCTTAACGCTGCGCAATTGCTTTCGGGCGTGCAGCATGGTGATATTACTACTGTTGTTGCCCACCACGCCCCGAACTGCTCATCTCGTCAGACAGTGAAATCCGTTTTGGCCGGTGCGGCGCGCGGTGTCTTTCAGGGACGAATTGAAGTCGATCGTGTCGCCCAGAAGACAGACGGATATCAGATGAATCAGGCGTTGCTGCTTTCGCCAGACGCAGAAATCGACTGTAAGCCGGAACTTGAAATTTTTGCCGATGACGTGAAGTGCAGCCATGGGGCGACCATCGGCGCGCTCGATCCCGAGCAATTGTTTTATCTCCGAAGCCGAGGAATTCCTGAAGCAGAGGCGCGCGCGATATTGATACGTGCCTTTCTGGACGAAGCCCTGGAACCGGTGACAGATCATGCGGCTCGCGAGGTGTTTGAGACGGCTATTACGGAATGGTGGCATCGGAACAAATTGTAATGAGCACCGCTGTACTTCGCGAGATGAGCTTCGATGTGGACCGGATCAGGGCTGATTTTCCGATCCTTGCCCAGAAGGTTTACGGTCGGGATCTGGTGTTTTTGGATAGTGCCGCTTCGGCGCAGAAGCCGAAGGTAGTGATCGATGCGATGGTAAGCACGATGGAATCGCGCTACGCCAACGTCCATCGCGGTCTGCACTGGATGAGCGAACGATGCTCCGATGATTTCGAGGCAGCGCGCGACAAGGTGGCACACTTCCTGAATGCGGACCGCAACGAGATCGTTTTCGTCCGTAATGCGACTGAAGGTATCAACCTTGTCGCACAGACCTTTGGCCGAAAAACACTCGGGCATGGCAGTGCTGTGGTTGTCAGCGAAATGGAGCATCATGCCAACCTTGTGCCGTGGCAGATGTTGCGTGATCAGCAGGGGTCGGAACTTCGGGTCGTGAAAATTACCGATGCCGGGGAAATCGATTTCACCGATCTGGAACGGCAGTTTTCGGACGGAAGAGTGAAACTTCTTGCGGTTACGCATATGTCGAATGTGCTCGGGACTTATACTCCGGTCGAACGACTGGCTGAGTTTGCCCACGCACATGGCGCGAAGATCCTCATTGATGGCGCACAAGCCGTGGTTCATCGTGCTGTGGACGTCAAAGCAATCGACGCGGATTTTTACGTATTCTCCGGCCATAAGCTCTACGGTCCAACCGGAATCGGCGTGCTGTATGGACGGCGTGAGTTGCTGGATCAGATGCCGCCGTTCATGGGTGGCGGCGAAATGATCCGCAGCGTGAGCTACGCAGGCTCGACATGGGCAGAGCCGCCGTATCGGTTCGAGGCAGGCACCCCCGCGATCATTGAAGCGATTGGACTGGGTGCGGCTATCGATTACGTTAGTGCGATCGGGTTCGAAGCGATTTCAGCGCATGAACGATTGCTCACCGACCATGCGATGGCAACTCTGGCAGCGCTGAAAGGCGTACAAACCATTGGTCATGCTCAGGATCGGGGAGGTGTTGTGTCATTCACTGTGGAGGGGATCCACTCGCATGATGTCGCAACACTGCTCGACAAACAGGGCATTGCGGTTCGGGCCGGATTTCACTGCGCCGAACCTCTGGTCCGACGTTTGGGCCTGGAAAGCACGACCCGTGCGTCGTTTGGCGTTTATACGACGACGAGCGAGATTGATGCTTTGGCAACCGGTCTGCGACGTGTTCAGCAGGTTTTCGGGCAATGACTGCGACTTCCGACGATCTTTATCAGGATCTCATCATGGATCGTGCGCGCAATCCTCGCCACGCAGGTCAGTTGGAGCCGTTCGATGCTGAAGCGCAAGGGGATAATCCTATGTGTGGCGATCGGGTCATGTTGCGACTCCGATACGATGGGACCCGCGTTGGAGCGCTGATGCATGAAACCCGAGGATGCGCAATTTGTATAGCCGCAGCCGATCTGATGGCAGATGCCGTGATCGATTTTGAGCCCGCGGCCGCTTTCGATCTCGCCGACCAGTTCGACTCGATGATATCGACGGGTAGTGCGCCCGAGCAATCGTCATTCGCAAAATTGCGCGCCTTTTCTGGCGTTCATCTTTATCGGTCACGCCATCGTTGCGCCATGCTCCCTTGGCAAGCTCTACGCATTGCCCTGAGCCAGAAGACGGACCTTTATCATGAATGAATATAACACGCAGACAGAGCCGGTTTCGACATGGACCCCTGAGGGAGAAAATGTTGCGCCGCCGACTGAGGATGCAGTGATTGCCGCGATTGCGACGATCTACGATCCGGAAATTCCGGTTAACATTTTCGAGCTGGGCCTGATTTACGCGATCGAAATCGAGGCAGGGACCGTCAAGGTCGAGATGACTTTGACCGCGCCGGCATGTCCCAGCGCTCAGGAACTGCCCGAGGCGGTGCGCCTTGCAGTGGGTGCAATTCCCGGTGTCACAGAAGTTCAGGTCGAGACAGTCTGGGATCCGCCCTGGGATATGTCGCGTATGAGCGACGAAGCCCGCCTTGCAGTCAACATGTTTTGACGGAGATAGCCATGAGCACGACCAATACGCCCGATCGAGCGATATCACGGACGCTCCCGCCTCTCATGCGACTTACGGAAGCTGCCGTCGAGCGACTTCAAAGTCTCTATACGCGGGGCGAAGCCGGGAAGATGCTCCGTATCGGCATCAACACCAAGGGCTGCTCCGGAATGTCGTATCAGATGGATTGGGTTGAAACAAAATCACCGACTGATGAAAGTGTAACCGAACAAGGTATTACCGTGCTGATTGATCGCAAAGCGACGCTATTCCTGATTGGAACGGTGATGGATTATAAATCTGACAAATTTACATCCGGTTTCACCTTTGAAAATCCCAACGAGAAGGGGCGTTGCGGCTGTGGCGAAAGTTTTCATGTTTAAGAATGATGATTATCGATAGTGATATTAATAAAAAAACAGTTGTGGGCCCCGGTATGACAAGCGGGGCCAGTTTGATCGACTAGCGCCAATATTGTGTCACCATCGCAGTCGAGCCGGAGCTCAATCAGTTTCTGGAAGTGACCAGAACTTTCTCCTTTGATCCATAACTTGTTGCGGCTCCGGCTGAAATAGCAAACTTGTTTGGTGCGCAGAGTGGTTGCGATGGCCTCCTCATTCATCCAGGCAAGCATGAGCACCTCACCCGTATCGTATTGCTGGGCAATGACGGGTATCAGCCCTGAATCATTGAAACGGTATGCGGGGGCTTGCTCAGTACTCATATCTTGGGCTCATTGCCGTACAGATCCAGCATTTCATCTGCGAAGCATGGAGCAGAAGCAACGTGCGTTCTTTGCTGGCTCCGTAAAACGGCTAGCCCAGCAACAAGATCATCCATCAAGTCCTCGACGTGTTCAAGCCCGATTTGTAGCCGTAACATTTCACCGCCGAACTCCCCGGTATTTCTGCTGCGGGTTATGGTGAAGCTGGTAGGAAGTGCGAGGCTTTCGTACCCGCCCCAGGAGGCGCCAATCCCGAACAACTGCAAGCTGTCGACCATGGCGACGACGGCCTGATAGTCGAAATCCGGTTGAAATACGACGCCGAACAGGCCGCACGAACCGGAAAAATCGCGTTTCCAGAATTCATGGCCGACGCATGAGGGAAGGGCGGGGTGAAGTACTTTTTGTACTTCCGGCCTTGTGGACATCCATTCCGCAATCCGCAGCGCATTGGCTTCCTGAGCGTCGAGCCGAACATTCAGGGTTCGCGCGCCGCGCAATGCGAGCCAGCAATCGTCCGGCGAGGCATACTGTCCCAGATCGAGCGCCCCCGCCCGAAGCCAGGACCAGTCTTCTTCGGATGCGACCGTAATTGCGCCAAGTATGATATCGGAATGACCGCCGATATATTTGGTAAGCGCCTGAATGGATACATCGACGCCATGACTGAACGGCATGAAGTTGCGAATACCCCAGGTATTGTCCATGAACACCTTGCCGCCGAAGTCATGCGTGACGCGGCAGATCATGGGAACATCCTGTACTTCGAACGTATGACTACCTGGGCTTTCAACGAATACGACTTTGGCTTCGGCTGTGAGCATGGCGCGGAGATCGCGCTCGACAATCATCGGATCGTAGTAGGTTGTGGTTACGCCGAATTTCGACAGCGTTGCATCGCAAAATCGCCGCGTTGGCCCGTAGACAGAATCCGGCACCAGAATGCGGTCACCTGCCTTGAGATAGGCGAGCAACGGCACCGTGATAGCTGCCAGCCCGGACGAAACGAGCTGGCAGTGCGTTCCACCTTCGATTTCGGCAATCATCGATTCAAGGGCGAAATGCGTCTCGGTGCCGTACAGCCCATAGATTTCTGCCTGCTCGAGCCGCCGCTTACCAATCTCGCGACGATCGGCACAATTCGGGTAGAGCACCGTCGAACCGCGGACCAATTTCGGATTGACATAGCCGTGCGATTTCACAGGACGCCGACCGCTTAATCCGAGGCGCGTTTCGAACCGGTTCGTACTCATGCTGATTTTTCCACTTGAGTGTCTGGTGAGCCACCCCATTCGGCCCACGAGCCGTCATATAGCGCGCCTGGGGGAAGGCCAGCGTGTACTAAAGCGAGCGATACGACTGTGCCGGTGACGCCCGATCCACACATCGTTACTGGTGCGACGGTCTCGTTGATTCCAATTGCGTTGAATATCGTGCGCAACGCGTCGGATGATTTCAGTGTGCCGTCAGGATTGAGCAATTCTCCAAACGGAAGAGATCGGGCTCCGGGAACATGGCCGCTTCGGACGCCGGGTCGGGGTTCGGGAGCGGCACCGCTGAACCGATCCGCTGACCGTGCATCGATGACGATTTCGCTCTGTGTATCAAGATTTTCCTTGACCTGAGCGATCGACCTGACGAATGCCGGATTCAGCCTTGCGGTGAAATGCGCTTCTCGTTTTGCGGGCGCGTGACCTGACTCGATCGGGCGGTGCTCCGCCAGCCATTTGGGCAACCCGCCGTCCAAAACTTGAACGCGATCATGACCGAACAGTCGAAACAGCCACCACACCCGCGCTGCCGAAAACAATCCACGTTGGTCGTATGCCACGATCGTGGATGAATTCGATACACCGAAGTCTCCAATCATTCTCTCGAATGTGACAGGATCCGGTGCCATATGCGGAATCGACGATTGATGATCGGATACATCATCAATGTCGAAGAAGAGCGCTCCGGGGATGTGCTTCTGATGGAACAGAGCCAAAGGATCACGATTTTCATGCGGGAGGTAAAACGACGCATCGAAGATGATCAGGTCAGGATCTGCGAGATGGGCCGCAAGAGCATCGGAGGGAATCAAAGTGTGCATCCCCGAGGATTAGCGCGCGCCGCTATGTTTGTCTCCCCGCGCGCGGCGCATAAGTAGAACCAACACGCTAACTACGGTGCTTCCTCACAGAGAGAAAGCACCGCAGCCCGGTCTGACGAGTGAATGATCAGTTCGCCTGCTTGGCGAGCAGTGCTTTGATCTGCTTGGCGGCGGCCTGCCCCTTGATTGCTTCCCGCCAGGTTGCCTCCGCGATACGCTGGTGCGTCATGACCGCATCTTCCGCGCTCGTAATCATGGCTACCCCACATTGTGCACCGGGAGGCGCGTCCGTCGGAAATGGGTTGATGGCGAGAGAGGCCCGGTCCCGTGTTCTCAGAAGCATGAACGGCCCGTTCAATTCTGCGCCCGCAATCAAGCCGAACTGCAACCCGATCGGCTCACTCTCCATCAGATCAACCATGCGTTCAACCTCATGACGAGCCACATCCCGGCATTGCGCCTTAAGCCTATCCGAAAGCGGCAGGATGCCCGCAACCCCTTCCGATAGGAATTTCTCAACCGCTGAAACCGTAAAAATGGCGATTACCGAAGGACGGCGCGCGATGAACATTCTCTTGCGTGCGGATAGCGCACTAAGGACTTGTTCGGCGGCCGTCCGTGCCATTCCACGATCGACCCCGGTTGCTTCGGCATGCTCTTCGAAAATTTGCGCAAGGATCGAATCGTATTCATCCGACGTCGTCAGGTAACAGACCGGCCCATAAAGCTGGAGGATTTGATCGGCGGTTTCCTCGAGCTGGCGAATCCGCTCAAGATATCCGATCGGACGACTGTAGTATTCCACGCCAATGCCCAAAAGGGTCAAAGGTGAGATCTTGAGAAGTTCAGCAAGGCGCTTGACGGTGTCGAGCTTGATGACCTCACCCTTCTCGTACCGATAGAGGGCCGCGCGCGATACGCCAAGCCTCGCGGCAATTTCCTCGGCTTTGAGTCCGGATTCCATCCGATAGGCCCGAAGCTGCTGGCCTATTTCATTGAAATGCATCATTTTAGTCCCCCAAGTGAAACCGGGCCGTACCCCGGTGTTAAAGAAATGCGCCACAATAGGCACCGGTTGCAGATAAAAAAGGATATAAGAACCAATCTGAGATAAGCTTAAAAAATACTAAGTACGCTAAAGATATACCCGTGAATCGTGCCGAGATCAATGGATTTTTTCGAGAATTCCAAAAAATCGAGAAGCTTATTCACCCATGCAACCTCTCATTGTTTGGCCCTGTAAAAGCCCCCGTTGCGTTGACGCCATATTGGTAAACCGGAGATCATTCTAAGATGGTGAAGGACATTTCATTCACAAACTCCAAAATTAAATCATCGCGCCGAGCTGCCGAAATGCGAGGGCGAAATGCCGAGTGGGTGGCAGCAGACTTTTACCAACAGCAGGATTTTGTAATTCTTGCCCGTCGTCTGCGAAATGCCGGCGGCGAACTGGATCTTGTCGCGGCAAGCGAGACTGTCTTGGCGTTCATTGAAGTGAAGGCACGAGCAAGCCTCTCCGCCGCGAGCGAGGCCGTTACGCGACGGCAACAGCGGCGCCTCGTCGCTGCAGCGGAACTTGCAATGGCCGATCACCCGGATTGGCACCGCAATGAGACGCGCTTTGACGTCGTTCTCATTGTAGCAGGCAGCGTGGTACCTTTGGTCGACGCCTTTCGTCCGGACGATCCAAGTTGACGGCGACGGACCTGTCCGCTGGCATAAGCGGGGAGATACCCTTATATCACCGCCATATGAGGAGTGATTAAGTCGTGCTGGCCTCCGCGATCCGACATTGTCTGCCCGGCGATCTAGAGCATTTCATCGAACAGGATGCGGCCTTCTGGCCGTTACGAACGATATCGTATGGGTTTTCCGATGATATCGATCGGCTGGTAATTGATGCTGGGGTACCGGTTCGCGTCGTGATCCCGATCTTGGATCGCTCTGCTCTGGTCTGGGCGCGGTTGGCTGCCGAATGGCTTGCCCTCGTAAGCCATTGGGTGCCAGCCCCCTTGGCCGGCCTGGCGGCGGCGCGAATCGCTATCCAGTTCGCGTCGAGCGAGTCGATAGCTCTGAGCGGATCATGGCGGTGGATGATAGCGTTGCAGGGAGATGCGCCGCCGGCACCGGCGGAGATCGTCGCAGTCTGGCATACACTGCGACACTCGTGGGCCAACCCGGTTCCCGATTTGGCACAGCACGATTGCCAAACGCTCATAAATTTATGGCCCCTGATCGGCACAGCTGAAACAATCATGGAGACCGGTGGCGATGTCCGGCTGCTCAGGGATCCGCAGAGCAATCTGAACGGGTACGGGTGCAGTCATCGCCCTCGTCCCTGGGCAATCACCTACGCATCATCGACGGCATCGTCGATTTCGGAACGAGGTTATGAAGCGGCGGATCGTATCCGTCTGCGTGCAACCGCGGAAATGTTGATCTCCCGCAACCGCCACGCCTTGTCGAATGAAGCGAACCAGATCAGGCGGTCAATCGCTCGATCCTTACGCTTGCCAGCCGGTTCTGCCGTTGTGCTCGCGGCTTCTGGGACCGATTGTGAACTACTCGCTTTGGCGATCGCGCATCTTTCAACGGCGGACTGCCCGCTGACGACAATTCTACTTGCGCCCGAGGAGACGGGAAGTGGAGTGCCCATGGCCGCAGTGGGTAAGCATTTCGCAATTGATACCGCCAACGGCCACGACGTGATCAAAGAGGCGCCCATAGCGGGTTTTCGTGATGATACGGCTTTGGTCTCAATTCCACTACGCGATGAAAAGGCTGAAGTCAGACCACGACTGGATATCCAAGCTGATATTCTCGAAGCGATCGAGTCGGCCCTACATCGTGGACGAAAAGTGATCCTGCATGTTCTGGATCTCTCGAAGACCGGACTTCTTGCCCCCACCATGTCGTTTCTGCGCGATATCTGCGGGCGATACGCCGGTCACATTGAAATCATTGTCGATGCCTGTCAGATGCGTATGGCTCCCGAGCGATTACAGGCCTATCTGGCGCTAGGAGCCATTGTTCAAATCACCGGTTCAAAATTTCTGACCGGTCCTCCGTTTGCAGGAGCGGCGTTGCTACCGCCGGCGATCGCGAAGCGCCTGTCGACCGGTAGGCTCCCTGCCGGATTGAATGCCTACTCCTCGCGTGGAGACTGGCCTGCATCAGCGTTCGCCGCTCAAAATCTCCCAAGCGGGGCCAATTACGGCCTGATCTTGCGCTGGTCAGCCGCGCTTGCCGAATTGCGCGCGTTTGCAAAAGTCAGCAACCGGCGAAAAGCGCTTACAATTGCCCGCTTCAAGGCCACCATCGAAGGTATAATCCAAGGCCACCGCATTTTTATCCTGCAGCCGTCACCCGTACTTGAGCGTGAGTCCGAGGGCTGGGACACGGCACGCACTGTCTTTTCATTTGCGGTAAGACGAAAACCAGACAGCAACGAGTGCCTCGACCCGTCCGAAATGAGACGTTTATACCATTGGCTCAATGCCGATTGTTCCGAAGCGTTTGAGGACCCGAGTGAACGGACACTCGCTGCTCGAATTTGCCATATCGGCCAACCGGTCTCACTTCCAAACTCGTATGGCGGCAAAACTGGTTGGCTGCGCGTTTCTGCCGGTGCGCGTCTATTTTCCGGCGAGCCATCGCATCATCATCTCAGGTTTGAACGGCGAATGGATCGCGAGCTGTCAGACCTTAGAATTATCTTCGACAAAATAATCCTGCTGCGGAACAAGTGGTCAAGCTTATCGGCACTGGATCCACGTCCCAGCTATCGATGACACGACCGCCCGATCTCGACGGTGATGCGTTGTTTCAATTGATCAGCGCACTCTGAAGGGCGGCCAAGCCTTCCTGAAGAACGTCATCGCGAACAGTGAGCGGTACCAGGAGGCGGATCGTATTGGCATTCACGCCGCAGGACAGCAGGATCAGCCCCGCCTCGCGTGCTTTAGCGATTACCCGCTTGGTCTGATCGGCGTCCGGCGTGTGCCCTCCGCGCTCCTGCACGATATCGAAAGCGATCATGGCACCCGGACCGCGGATTGCCGAAATCGGCACAACATCGTTTCGCCCTGCTATGCTCTCGAGATGAGCCGTCATGGCGGCACCGATCAGATTCGCCCGATCAATCAATCCCTCGTCCTGAATGACGTCGAGAACGGCAAGTGCAGCGGCACACGCCAAGGGGTTCCCGGCGTAGGTGCCGCCAAGCCCACCCGGTTCGGGGGCGTCCATAATTGCGGCGCGACCAATTACACCCGAAAGTGGAAAGCCGCCGGCCAGTGATTTGGCAACTGTCATCAAATCGGGTTTCACGCCCATATGCTCGACGCCGAACATCTTGCCGGTTCGACCAAACCCGGTCTGTACCTCGTCGGCGATCAGCAGGATCCCGTGCTGGTCGCACAGCGACCGCAATGCCTGGAACAGCTCCGGAGGGGCGGGGATAAACCCACCTTCACCCTGAACCGGTTCGATCACGATAGCTGCAACCCGTGATGGCTCGATGTCGGCGCGAAACAGCATGTCGATGGCCCGCAAGCTGTCATCGACATCGACCCCGAATGGCTCAAACGGAAAGGGGACGTGATAGATCTCACCGGGCATAGGACCGAAATTTCGCTTATATGGCAGAACTTTCCCGGTCATCGCCATTGTTAGTAGCGTCCGCCCGTGATACCCCCCGGCAAACGTGATGATCCCGGGCCGTCCGGTTGCTGCACGGGCAATTTTGATGGCGTTTTCAAGCGCCTCCGCCCCGGTGGTGAGAAATATCGTCTTTGCCGGGCCCGCGATCGGGGCAATCGCGTTCAGCCGCTCGGCAAGTTCGATGTAGGGTTCGTAGGGTGTAACCTGAAAACATGTATGGGTGAACCGCTCAAGCTGCGCCTGAACCGCCGCAATCACTCTGGGGTGCCGATGGCCAGTGTTTAATACCGCGATACCTCCGGCGAAATCGACGTAGCGCCGTCCTTCGACATCCCAGAGTTCCGCGTTTTCCGCGCGAGCCGCATAGACCGGGTGGGCAATGCCAACCCCTCTCGCGACCGACGCCTCATGTCTGGCTCGAAGTTGCGCGTTCAAATCGGTCATGAAACTTTCCCCAATGCGAAATCAGTGTTCGATGGTGGGCGCCACGGTGAACTCGGCCTCCGTTGCTGCCGTGATGTCGGCAACCGTCACATCGTCCGGCTTGTCGACGAGTTCGAGTGATGGCGACCTCTCGGGATGAATATTGAACACCGCAAGTTCGGTAATGATCATGCTGACAACGCCCTTCCCAGTCAGCGGCAGGGAGCAGGATCTCAGAATTTTTGGTGCTCCTTTGGCAGTATGCTCCATCAGGACCACGACCCGCGGAACTCCCGCGACCAGATCCATGGCACCGCCCATACCTTTCACCATTTTGCCCGGGATCATCCAGTTTGCCAGATCGCCATTTTCAGCGACCTGCAAAGCCCCAAGGATCGAGATGTCGATATGCCCGCCGCGGATCATACCGAATGACGCCGCGCTGTCGAAGAAGCTGGTTGTGGGTAGAGCTGTCACGGTCTGTTTGCCGGCATTGATCAGGTCGGCATCCTCTTCCCCTTCGTAGGGGAAAGGACCGATCCCGAGCATACCGTTCTCCGAGTGCAACTGAACCGAAATGCCGGGCGGAATGTGATTGGCGACCAGAGTCGGAATGCCGATTCCGAGATTGACATAAAATCCGTCGCGCAGCTCTTGCGCCGCCCGGGCCGCCATCTGGTCACGCGTCCATGCCATCTTATGGGTTCCTCAAGCGCGCTTGCGCACAGTGCGTTGCTCGATCCGCTTTTCGACATGATCGAGGACCACGATCCGTTTGACGAAAATACCAGGCGTTACCACGTGGTCACCATCGATATCCCCCGGCTGAACAAGATGTTCGACCTCGGCGACCGTCATGCGCGCCGCCGTGGCCATAATCGGATTGAAGTTTCGCGCCGTCTTGCGATACACTAGATTGCCTTCGGTATCTCCCTTCCATGCATGCACGATCGCAAGATCGCCAACGATACCCCGCTCCATGACGAAATGCCGGCCGTCGAACTCCCGCTTTTCCTTGCCCTCCGCCACGGCGGTGCCGAAGCCGGTGGCGGTGAAAAACGCCGGAATTCCTGCTCCGCCCGCCCTGATGCGTTCGGCCAGAGTGCCTTGGGGATTGAATTCGATTTCGAGTTCACCGGCAAGATATTGGCGGGCAAATGTGGCATTTTCCCCGACATATGACGAAATCATCCGCCGTACCTGGCGCGATTCCAGCAACATGCCGAGACCCACGCCGTCGGTTCCCGCATTGTTCGATACGATGGTCAGATCCCGCACGCCGGAGGAACGGATGGCTTCGATCAGGGACATCGGCACTCCCGAAAGGCCGAAACCGCCCGACAGGATGGTCATACCGTCCCGTAATACATCGGCGAGCGCCTCGGTCGCCGTGGCAAACACCTTTCGCATCACATCAACGCTCGATGCACATCGCAACACCCATACCGCCACCGATACATAAGGTAGCGAGCCCCTTATGTGCATCACGTTTCTGCAGTTCGTGAACGAGAGTGACGAGTACGCGCGCCCCCGATGCGCCAATCGGATGACCGATCGCGATAGCCCCTCCATTCACATTGACCTTGGTCGGATCGAGCGCCAGCGCCTTGTTCACCGCGCAGGCCTGGGCGGCAAAGGCCTCGTTTGCCTCGATGAGGTCGAGTTGATCGACCTTCCAGCCAGCACGCTCCAATGCCCGCTGCGATGCCGGGATCGGCCCGGTGCCCATCATCGCCGGATCGACCCCGGCCGTCGCAAAACTCGCTATCCTGGCCAGCGGCGTCAGGCCACGTTTCTGTGCCTCTTGCGCGGACATGAGGATAAGGGCGGCTGCCCCATCGTTCAGCCCGGATGCATTTCCGGCGGTTACAGTGCCGTCCTTGCTGAAAGCCGGCTTGAGCCGTGCCATCGCTTCGGCAGACGAGTCATGGCGGATATATTCATCATCTTCGATCACGACATTGCCCTTGCGCCCCGACAACGTCACGGGCGCGATCTCCGCCCGAAACCGGCCAGACTTCTGCGCCGCCGAGGCTTTTTGTTGCGATGCCAGCGCCAACTCGTCCTGCTCGCTCCGGCTGATCTGATAATGGCGGGCGACGTTTTCAGCCGTGGTGCCCATATGGAACTGATTGAAGGCATCCCACAGACCATCGACGATCATGGTATCGACGAATTTGACATCGCCCATCTTGGTGCCACTGCGAAGGTGCGCGCAATGCCGGCTCATTGACATGCTCTCCTGGCCGCCCGCAAGCACGATACCGCTTTGACCAGACATGATCTGCTGCGCCGCAAGCGCCACGGCCCGCAAGCCTGAGCCGCATACCTGATTGATGCCGAACGCCGTCGTGTGCTCGGGCAGCCCCGCATTGAGCGCTGCTTGCCGCGCCGGATTTTGCCCTGCTCCGGCGGTCAGGACCTGACCGAGTATGACTTCGTCCATATCGTTCGCATCGAGCCCGGCTCGTTCGATCGCGGCCCTTATCGCAACTTCACCCAGTTGATGAGCGGGCGTATTGGCAAAAACACCATTGAAACTGCCGACCGGCGTCCGCGCAGCCGCCACAATTACGATGTCGTCCATAACTTGCTCCTTATCGATCGGCGTGCACCGAAACATACCGGTGTTATCGGCTCACCGCTACAGGCTTGTCACCCAATTCAAGAAGGGCTGCCACAAGGAATGCGGCGCTCCGCCCCCCGCGATCATGCCGATGTGTCCGGCACTAGGGGTGAGCACTTCGGCATACGGAATGAGCGGCAATAGAGCCGATGCCGACGCAGGCGGCACCAGACGATCCCGATTGGGGATCACCACCAGCGTCGGGATTTTGATGGTCGCGGGTGCGACCGGCAAACCTGCCACGAACCATCGACCCTGGTGCGGCGTATTTCGTGAATACCATCCGTCGAGCGTTTCGCGCGCGACGGGCGCGGCCAGAGGAACGCCGTCGTTCAGCCAGTCCTCCAGCGCTACAAAACGTATCGCCTTTGCTGAATTCGGATCAAGTTTCGCAAAACTTCGAAACTTCGTATGTACCGCGTGGGGATCGATCATGGCGACAAGGCCCTGAATGGCATCGATCGGAAGCGTGCCGGTCGAATGCATGATCGGTGCAAGTACATTCAGCACCCCGCGGGCTAGTGGGGCCGTGCCGGGGGCGTCGGCATGAAAATCCCACGGCGTTGCCAGCAGAGCCAGGGCACTCACTTTATCCGGTCGCCGGGAAGCAGCTGCGAGAGCGAACAATCCACCCATGCAATATCCGGCCAGAATGATGGGGTGAGGGCAGGCGGCAATGGCCCGTCCCAGTCGGCCTTCAATGTAGTCGGTGAGACTGAAATTCCTTTCATCCTGATCCGGCCAACCCCAATCAAGCAGCATCGGGTGGACGCCATGTGCCGCCAGATATCTTAGAAATGAGGATTCTGGTGAGAGATCAAATATATAAGCGCGGTTGATCAGGCTGGGTACGAACAGAACTGCGGGCCCGCTCCCACCATAATCCAGAAGTCGCGAGCCCCCCTCACGCCAGATGACCGGAGGATCCTCGACGCTTCGTTGGTAAGGATGCCGACGATAGGCGGCGATCGCTGCAATCAGGCCATCATCGAGTTGTCCGGGCGCTTGATCGCCCAGACAGGACGTGAAGTCAGGTAGATCCTGACCTGGTTTCCAGTTCTGCCAGGCGTGCCTCCAGCGCAGCAACCCGTTCGGCGAGGGAGGTGAGGGGAGGGACGCCAGCATCAGGTGCAGCAGCAGCGGCCGAGGCCCCCGCCGCGCGATGGTCTCGCAGGTCGCCGTATTCAAACCCATCGTGCCGCTCGCCGATCGAGCCTCCTGCGAAAGACGCCCACCAAAATGTCATCCATTGTGCCCAAACCTCGCCGATCTCCCTATCCTCCCGGATACCGCGAAGTTCGCTCTGCCAGAGTTCCTGCCAATCCTGAAGGACTGCGCGACCATCGACAGGATCATCGTCGGCACCGGCGCCTACCGCACGATCCGAGGGCAAATCATTCATGGTAAATCCGGGTCATCGGAATTCATCACCCACGTTTAGCTCAAAGCGCGACCCAACGAACAGTGCGGGCCGTCGATTCTGTGATCTGCCGGGGCGGCGTTTGACGGGCTTCGATACCCCCTTGCGGTTGGCGATTGTCGCCAGACAGGCATACTCTGGCTTTCGGCGGTATTCTCTGTCATTCTGATGCAGCGCACCACAAATCGGCTCATTGAGCCGGGCATCACACGGTGGCGGGGAAAGGGCGATGTGAATGGTTCAGACATCGGATAGCGGTACGTCGCCGCAAGTCGTCATTAAAAAATATGCCAATCGTCGCTTATATAATACTGAGTCATCTTCCTACATAACTCTCGAAACCCTGTCAGAAATGGTTCGTGCCGGACGTGATTTTGTTGTATACGATGCCAAGACAAGTGAAGATATCACACGCTCTGTTCTGACTCAGATCATTGTCGAGGAAGAAAACAAAGTTGGCCAATCGATGTTGCCCACGACTTTTCTTCGGCAGTTGATCGGATTGTACGGGGACAATATGCAGGGCATGGTCCCACGTTATCTGGAATCGGCGATGACGCAGTTCAGTCGTCAGCAAGCTCAGATGCGTGCTGCAATGCAGCAGACGATGGGGAGTTTCCTGCCGCCCGGCATGGAAGAAATCGGACGACAGAACATGGCAATGATGGAGCGTGCCATGAGCCTGTTCGCGCCATTCGCAACGCGCCCCGAGGCGGGGGGCGCTACCGCAGGCGCGGATGGAGGAACCGAGGATGAGATCGACACGTTGCGCCATGAGGTCGAACGGTTGCAAGCGGAACTCGCGGCAGCGAAAGAGAAGGTTGCAAAACGCGGATGAGTACGGCCCCGGGTTTTCCAGGCCTGCCGCCTCGGTGGACATCAAGCGCGAAAGACGGTGTCGGAACGGCGCTGTCGCCGCGCAGTGCCGTCTGGTTTACCCATAGTCACGGAATTCTCGACGAAATTTACTACCCCCGCGTCGATCAGGCCTGTACCCGTGATTGCGGATTGATCGTCACCGACGGCATTGCTGGCGGCCTCTTCGTCGAGGAAAAACGCGACACCGTCACAACGGTCGAGCGTTCCGCTCCCGGAGTGCCGCTGTTTACAATCAGAAACAAATCCACTGGCGGCGACTTTATAATAGAAAAGAGAATTATTGCTGATCCACAATACGATTGCGTCCTGCAGCACATAAATCTGATCCGTGGAAGCAGTACCACGGGATTGCGGCTGTTCGTCCTGCTCGCCCCCCATCTGGTAAATGGGGGCGCCCATAATTCTGGCTGGACTGGTTCATACAAAAAAGATGATCTTCTGTTTGCGACGGGTGCTGGTTCGTCTCTCGCCATAGCCAGTTCCACCGGGTTTTTGGCGCGCAGCGTGGGGTACGTCGGCTCGTCGGACGGCTGGCAGATCCTGCGGCGTCACGGTAGCCTTACGGAAGCTTACGAGCATGCCGACGACGGCAATATCGCTCTGGTCGCTGAACTCGATGCAACGAGGCCAATCCTGCTGGCGATCGGTTTCGGTCGAAAGCCCCAGGAGGCGGCGTTCCAGGCAACCGCAAGCCTTGGGCGTGGTTTCGATTTGGCCGAGGCCGAATACGTCTCGAACTGGCGCCACTGGCAAGCGACTTTGGAACCCCTCGATTCCGCAAGGTCTGCCGACCACCACAATTTCTACCGCATCAGTACCGCCGTGCTCCGCTGTCACGAGACGGCGATGTTTCCGGGCGGCACGATTGCAAGCCTTTCGATTCCATGGGGCGCCAGCAAGGGCGACGACGATCTCGGCGGTTATCATCTCGTCTGGCCTCGGGATCTGGTCGAGACGGCCGGTGCCATGCTTGCCTGCGGCGCGCTCGCGGAGGCGCGCCGGACTCTCGATTACCTCAAAACCATCCAGGAGGCCGATGGTCACTGGCCCCAGAACGTCTGGCTCGACGGCACGGCGTATTGGGGCGGCCTGCAGATGGATGAAACTGCGTTTCCCGTGCTGCTCGTCGATCTTGCATTCCGCAACGGCGCCATCGCGGAATCCATGCTGCCACACTATTGGCAGATGGTCCGTTCCGCATGCGGTTATGTCATCGCCAACGGTCCGGCGACCGGGCAGGACCGCTGGGAAGAAAACGCGGGTTACACGCCCGCCACACTTGCCGTGGAAATCGCTGCACTCCTTGCGGGGGCGGATATCGCCGAGCGACTCGGGCACGATACGATTGCAGCCTTCATGCGTGACACCGCAGATGCATGGAACGCCGATATCGAAAGCTGGATCTATGTACGCGAGACCGCTCTCGCACGGCGCTGCGGGGTGGCTGGATATTACCTCAGGATCGTACCTGAAGGTGACCACGACCTTGCAGACATCGCCATCCATAGCCGCGTCGCAGTTCGCAATCGTCCCGGTTCCGAGGCCGAGATTGCCGCCGAGGAACTCGTCGGGGCGGATGCGCTGGCTCTGGTCCGGCTTGGCCTGCGCGCAGCGAACGATCCGCGAATAATCGATACGATCAAGGTGATCGATCACCTCACCCGGGTCGATCTGCCCCAGGGACCGGTATGGCGGCGCTATAATAAGGACGGGTACGGCGAACATCATGATGGCCGACCGTTCGACGGAACCGGACATGGGCGTGCATGGCCCTTGCTGTCCGGGGAGCGCGCCCACTACGCAATTGCAAATGACGATCTGTCTGGTGCAGACGCGCTTCGCCGCACCATGGAGGGCTGCACCAGCGACGGCGGATTGCTGCCCGAGCAGGTCTGGGATTCAGAGGACATCCCCGATCACGAGCTGTTCCGCGGGCGTCCCAGCGGCTCCGCGATGCCGCTCGTCTGGGCGCATGCGGAATACATCAAGCTGCTTCGGTCGCTTCGCGATGGTGCCGTCTTCGATATGCCACCGCAGACGGTCCGGCGTTATCAGGTCGAGAAGGTCCAACCGCGATGCCGCGACTGGCGGGAAGCCTGGCGCCGGAGCAAAATTCCAACCGGTCAGCTGCTCCGGATCGAACTTCTCGTACCGGCCGTCCTACATTGGACGGATGATGACTGGGCAACCACTGCGGAAATTCCGACGGTTGATATTGGGCTGGGGCTGTTTTCCGCCGAAATTCCCTGTTCAGACTTACCTCCTGGCCGCTCGGTGATCTTCACATGGCGTACTCAGACGGGAGTTTGGCGCGGCGAGAATTTCTCAGTTTCGATCGTCGCCTGAGATAAAGCCTTGACCCGCCAAGTTGTGCTCGTGTGCGGGGCGGCCGGGTTCGTCGGTCGCGCCGTGACCAGAACTCTTGCTTCCAGCGGTCATGAGGTCGTTGTCGCATTGCGTCACGCCAGGGATGTCCCAGGTGCGACGCGAACCGTCGAGGCTGGTGACCTGTCCGCGCCAAGCCATATTCTCGGCAATGCGATGCGCAGTGTCCACGCGGTCGTTCATGCGGCGGGGCTTGCTCATCGTCATGGCGTGAACCCTGCGGATCTTTCGCGAGCCAATGTACAGGCCGCATCGCGGGTGGCGGAGGCGGCGGTCGCACGGGGGGTGCCGCATCTGGTGCTCGTCTCTTCGGCGGCAGTGTACGGCAAATCCCGCGATACGCTCTTCTCGGAAGCAAGCGAACCCTCACCCGATGACGACTACGCCAGAAGCAAGCTGGCGGGTGAGGGAGCCGTCCGTTCGATCGTCGCGGGGTCCCGCACGCGGCTGACCATCGTCCGACCTTGCGCCGTTTTGGGACCAGGCTGTGCCGGCAACATCCCGCGTCTGGTTCGCCTGATCGGATCGAGCGTGCCGTTACCCTTTGGTTCAATCGATAATCGTCGGAGCTTTATCGCGGTCGATGACGTGGCCAAGCTTATCGAGGTTATCATTTCCCATCCGTCTTCCCCCGAAACGCTTATCGCGGCCCATCCGTCTCCCATATCGACGGCGGATCTCATCCGGGCACTCGCCCGCGGTCTCGGACGCCGGAGGATACTTCTGCCGGTGCCGACAGGCATCCTTTCCCTGGCCGCGTCCGCGGCAGGTCAGGCGGAGTTATGGAAAAGTTTCTCCGGTTCGTTTCAGGCGGATGTTGCGCTCGCGGGCTCTGCACTTGGGTTTTCCGCATCAATCCCCATCCCGACCATCCTTGAACTTACCGCGGCGAATTCACGGTATACAGATACCACAACGTAATCTGGTTGACTGCTGCAGCGGCTTCCCGCATAAGCCGCGCACTATCCAAGTAGACCTTAAGGAACGAGTACCATGAAAACCACCGTTTCGCTGAAGCCGGCGGACGTCCAGAAAGACTGGGTGCTGATCGACGCCGAAGGGCTTGTCCTCGGCCGTCTCGCTGCCCTGATCGCAACCCGCCTGCGCGGCAAGCACAAGCCGCAATTCACGCCCCATGTCGACTGTGGCGATCATATCGTCGTGGTGAATGCCGAAAAGGTGAAGGTTTCGGGTAACAAGCTTGACCAGAGCGTATTCTATTACCACACGGGATTTGCCGGAGGCATCAAGGGAAGGACGCTGCGGCAGCGCCTTGAAAGTAAACACCCCGAGCGCGTCCTCGAAAAGGCGGTGGAGCGCATGATCACGCGTGGACCGCTGCAACGCCAGCAGATGAAAAATCTTCATATCTATGCAGGTGCGGCTCATCCGCATGACGGCCAACAACCGCGGGTGCTGGATATCGCATCCATGAACCGCAAAAACGTGAGGGCGTGAGTATGTCTGAAACTGGAACTCTCGCCGATCTCAAATCGGTCATCACGCCGGGTACCGGCATGTCCGATAGCGACCAGGCTCCGAAGCGCGAATCGAAACGCGACGCGCAGGGGCGCTCATATGCCACAGGTCGTCGTAAGGACGCTGTTGCGCGGGTGTGGATCAAGCCGGGCAAAGGCGAGATCATCATCAACGGTCGCAAGGCCGCCCAGTACTTCGCGCGTCCGGTGTTGCGCATGCTGATCACCCAACCGTTCCTGGTCGCCGATCGTTACAACCAGTTCGACGTCATGGCGACGGTAACCGGCGGTGGCCTCTCGGGGCAGGCAGGGGCAGTGCGTCATGGAATTTCACGGGCGCTGACCTATTATGAGCCTGATTTGCGTGGGATTCTGAAAGTCGCTGGCTTTCTTACCCGCGACCCCCGCACGGTCGAGCGCAAAAAATACGGTAAGGCCAAGGCACGCCGGAGCTTCCAGTTCAGCAAGCGCTGACGCGGCAGCCTTTGTCCAACAGGAAAAACCGCTCCCGATCCATCGGGAGCGGTTTTTTATTGACCGACACAGCGTTAACCATCAATGATCCTTGGAGGTCACGACTTCGATATCGTGTCAGGCACGCTGTCAGTTAATTCGTAACAAACTGGACTTATTCAGTTTTACGATATAAAAAATGAGATATCGCAAAGGCGGGGCGCTAGGGGCAGGGAATTCGAAAATCTTCGGCTGGATAATCAGTTGTGCTTTGCCCTATACGCGGCAACACATTCAATTACTAGAATATATAGGCCGTTATTAGCCAAATATAAAATTACCTACCCCCAGTACATCGTGCTGTTGGTATTGATTGAATGCCACGAGTCCACCGTGAACGGTATTGCAGAGGCGCTCAAGCTGGACGCGGCAACGGTTACGCCCCTTCTGAAGCGCCTCGCCGAGGCCGACTGGATCACACGTGAGCGGAGCCGTCAGGACGAGCGTGTCGTCGTCGTGAAGTTGGCTCCGAAAGGGTATGAACTTGCCAATAATCTTGTCACGATACAGAATGAGGTCAGGTGCCGTACCCGACTTGATGATTCTGCATTCACCAGGTTGAAAGGCGAGATCATCAAATTGACGGAGACGCTCGATATCTGACTGGACCGGAATATAACTGGCGTCTTCTCGAATGCGCGCTTCCCAAACTACCGACGATAGATGACCAACTTCAGCCCGGCCCGAGATTGCCGTGGCAATATTTGTATTTTTTTCCCGATCCACAGGGACACGGCGCATTGCGCGGCGTGGCGGCCCATGTTTCCGGTCGCGCCGGGTCCACCGCCTCGGCGCGCAGACTCGTGACCGGTAACGGCATCGCGCCCGCCACCTCGGCTTGAGCCAACCCAAGCTCGCCGTGGAAGGGATCCGCGTGGGAGTGACTTTCAAGCAACATCGAAGGATCGAATACAGGTGGGTTCGCTGCGGGATCGACCCCCAGCTCGACGTGCGCAAGCGCTGTCGATACCTGTTCCTTCAGATCCTCCAGCATGACCGAAAACAAGGCAAACGCTTCAGCCTTGTACTCATTCAACGGGTCACGCTGGCCATAAGCGCGCAGGCCGATGCCCTGGCGCAGATGATCGAGCGCGAGGAGATGCTCTTTCCAAAGATGATCGAGGGTTTGCAGCAAGATCGATTTCTCGAGAAACCGCATGAAGTCCGGGCCGAAACTTTCCGCTTTCGCACTCATATGCGCATCGACCGCTTCGGCGATCCGTTCGCGCAGATGCGTCTCGTCAATACCTTCCTCGGCAGCCCATTCCTCGATCGGAAGATCGATGCCGAAAATCCGCTGCACATCTTCCCTGAGTTCGAGGCTTTCCCACTGCTCGGCGTACGCTTTGGTCGGAATCCGCCGTTCCACGACTTCAGCGATCGTATCGGCACGCATCTCGCCGATGACGTCCGCAACGCTTTCGGCCGCCATGAACTCCCGCCGTTGCGCATAGACCTCCTTGCGCTGGTTGTTCATCACGTCGTCGTATTTCAAAAGGTTCTTGCGGGTATCGAAGTTTCTGGCCTCGACCTTTTTCTGCGCCTTTTCCAGAGCCTTGTTGATCCAGGGATGAATGATGGCCTCGCCATCCTTCAATCCGAGCTTCTGCAACATCGGACCCATGCGGTCAGACCCGAAAATCCGCATCAGATCATCGTCAAGCGACAGGAAGAACCGCGAAGCACCAGGGTCGCCCTGACGGCCCGATCGACCACGCAACTGGTTGTCGACCCGGCGGCTCTCATGCCGTTCCGTTCCGATGACGAACAAGCCGCCAGCCGCACGGACGATCTCGTGCGCGCTCTCGATCTCGGCACGAATGGCCGCCTCGCGCTCCGCTCTGAGGGCAGGGTCGAGCGCGTCGAGTTGCTTCTGCAACCGCGCTTCAAGGTTGCCACCGAGTTTGATGTCGGTGCCGCGCCCGGCCATATTGGTCGCAATCGTCACGGCACCCGGCGCACCCGCGTCTGCCACGATGCTGGCTTCCTGTTCATGGAACCGGGCGTTGAGCACCGAATGCTCGATTCCCATCGATGTCAGAAGGTTGGAGATGATTTCTGATTTTTCGATCGAAGTGGTCCCGACCAGTACGGGCTGTTCGCGGGCGCGGCACTCTTCGATCAATGTCGCGACGGCCTGATATTTTTCCGATTCGCTCCGATAAACCTCGTCATCGCTGTCCTTGCGGCTCACCGGCACATTGGTGGGCACCTCGACGACCAACAGCTTGTAGATTTCCTCGAACTCATCCGCTTCCGTCATGGCCGTTCCGGTCATGCCCGAAAGTTTCGGGTACAGCCTGAAATAATTCTGGAATGTGATGGATGCGAGCGTCTGATTTTCACGCTCGACCGTGACATGCTCCTTGGCTTCCAAAGCCTGGTGCAACCCATCCGAGTAGCGCCTTCCCTCCATCATCCGGCCGGTGAATTCGTCGATGATGATCACCTGACCGTTCTTGACGATGTAATCGACATCGCGGGCAAACAGTGTATGCGCACGCAACGATTGCTGCGTATGGTGAACCAGCGAAACATTGAAGACGTCGTACAAATTGCCTTCTGTCAGTAACCCGGCTTCTGCCAGCATCCGCTCGATCGTTTCAGAACCGGCTTCGGTCAGGTTGACGGTCTTGAACTTCTCGTCCTTGTCGTAGTTCAGCGGATCTTCGGCGAGGATTTTCACGAGCCCGTCCACCTGCGCGTAGAGCTCGGTCGGTTCGTCCGACGGGCCGGATATGATAAGCGGGGTCCGAGCCTCATCGATCAGGATGCTGTCGACCTCGTCAACGATGGCGTAGTTGAAATCGCGCTGCACCATGTCGGCCAGCGCATACTTCATATTGTCACGAAGATAGTCGAACCCGAACTCGTTATTGGTTCCATAGGTAATATCGCACGCATATGCGGCGCGCCGCTCGTCATCCTCGATCCCGGGCACAATGATCCCGACCGACAATCCGAGAAAATTATAAAGTTGTCCCATCCACTCAGCATCGCGCCGCGCAAGATAGTCGTTCACGGTGACGACATGAACGCCCCGTCCCGATAATGCATTCAGGTACACTGGCAGCGTCGCGACCAGGGTCTTGCCCTCGCCGGTTTTCATCTCCGCGATCTTGCCGTCATGCAGGACCATGCCGCCGATCAGCTGAACATCGAAATGGCGCATGCCAAGAACGCGTTTCGCTCCTTCGCGACAGACCGCAAAGGCTTCAGGGAGCAGATCGTCCAACGATTCGCCGCCTTCGATGCGCGTCCGGAATTCGATGGTCTTGGCCTGCAGCGCGGCATCATCAAGTTCAGCCAGGCTCGGCTCGACGGCGTTGATCCGGCCGATCCTGCGGCGATAGGCTTTCAGGGAGCGATCGTTGGTAGTGCCGAGAAGCGCGCGGGCGATACGTGATATCATGATGAGACGAGGTTCCGTTTGGTCAGGCAACGTCGCATACCGACACAAGCTGGATCCGGCTAGCGGCAGACGTTGTTTCAACGGTCAGACATAGGAGCGCGTGCCGGTCCGGTCAATAAACAAGCACGACCGGATGAGGTTCACCGCCCCGTCTTGCCCGGTTCGCCCAGTTCGGTCATGGTGCGCCGGTTCTTGAAATGGGATGATATCGGATGAAGCGTTCGAGCTACGGGTACTCTGCGGCAGTTTACGGCGCTGTAGCAGTTGTTATGGTCACTGCAGGCGTCGCCCGTGCGGCGACCAGCGACAGCGCCAACGATGCGACCAAGCCTGCCACGTCGTCGAGTGTGCCAGCCAAAGATCCTGTGGTCGCCATTGTGAACGGGCACGACATCCACCTGTCCGCCCTTGCGAAGGCTGCTCAATCCCTGCCACCCCAGTTGCAACAGGCGCCGCCGCAGGAGCTTTACCCCGTTCTTCTCAACCGTCTCGTCGATGAACGTGCTCTTCTGGTCAAAGCCCGCGAAAGCGGCATGGCCAAAAAACCCGCGGTCAAGACCCAGATGCGGGAAGCGGCCAACCGAGCGCTAGAGGCCGCGTACCTCCGCGCCGAGGTCAAGCCGAAACTCAACGATGCGGCGGTCAAGGCATATTATCAAAAGCATTACGTGGGTCAGAAGCAGCCCGAAGAGGTCAAGGCCCGCCAGATTTTGGTCAAAACCAAGGCTGAAGCTGAAAAAATCATCGATCAGCTCAACAAGGGGGCCAAGTTCAGCGCGCTGGCGATCAAGGACAGCATCGATCCGGGTGCCAAAAACGGCGGAGAACTCGGCTGGTTCACCAAGGATGAGATGGTCAAGCCCTTCGCCGACGCGGCATTCGCTCTCAAGCCCGGTACCTACACGAAAACGCCGGTCCAATCGCAATTCGGCTGGCACATCATCAAATCCCAGGGCAAACGCGAGAAGCCAGCACCCAGTTTCGATGATGTCAAAGACAGCATCCGTCAGAAAATGACCGATGCGGCCATAACCAAGGCTTTAGAAAATGCCCGTACTGGATTGAAAATAAAGCTCTTCAATCCCGATGGTTCTCCGGCAACGCCGTCTTCTGCGGGCGACTCATCTATGGCTCCTGCGTCCAAATAGGGCTCTGATTTGATGGCCAAGGCGCTGGCGGTATCTCCTCTTGCCCAACAACTGCCCGCCCTGCCGCCGGTCCGAGGCGTTCGATTTGCGACCGCCAAGGCTGCCATCAAATATCGTGACAGGGCCGATGTCATGCTGGCCGCTTTCGAGCCCGGGACCACGGTGGCCGGTGTCTTTACGCGTAACCGCTGTCCCGGTGCGCCGGTCATCTGGAATCGCGAGAAATTGCCTGCGGGCGTCGCGCGGGGGCTCCTCGTCAACGCGGGGAACGCCAACGTGTTCAACGGAGCAGCGGGTTACACCGCTGCGAGCCTGACAGCGCAAGCCGCCGCGGCTTCACTCGATTGCCAGCCCTCGGCTATATTTCTTGCATCCACCGGTGTGATCGGCGAGCCGCTCCCCGCTGAAAAAATCATTGCCGTCACGGATGATCTGGCAGCGAACCTGTCGCCGGATGGCTGGGCAGCCGCCGCACGGGCGATCATGACAACCGATACCTTCCCGAAAGCCGCGACACGCACCTGTCTGATTGATGGCGCTACGGTCCGCATCTCGGGCATCGCCAAAGGTAGCGGCATGATTGCGCCTGATATGGCGACCATGCTGGCATTTATAGTGACCGACGCCGCCATTCCGGCAAAAACCCTTCAAGCCCTCCTCAAGCAGGGTGTGGCACCAAGCTTCAATTCCATCACGGTCGATTCCGATACATCGACCTCCGACACCGTGCTCCTCTTCGCGACCGGCGCATCCATGCCCGCCCCGGTGGCCGATACGCGCAAGTTGGGTCCGTTTCGAGCCGCCTTGTTCGAAGTGCTCCACGATCTCGCACTGATGGTCGTGCGCGACGGGGAAGGGGCGCGCAAATTGATCGAGGTTTCTGTATCAGGCGCGGTCTCCAACCAATCCGCCCGCCGAATTGGCTTGTCGATCGCCAATTCTCCCCTGGTCAAAACCGCCATCGCCGGGGAAGACGCGAATTGGGGCCGGATCGTGATGGCCGTCGGCAAAGCTGGCGAGCCGGCTGATCGCGATCGTCTTGCCGTCAGCATCGGCGGCATCGAGGTTGCCCGGAACGGTTCACGCGCTGAAGCCTACGATGAAACTCCGGTCGCCGCCCATATGCGCGGCGGTGAAATCCACATCGGCGTCGATCTCGGACTCGGGCGGGGAAAAGCCACGGTCTGGGGCTGCGACCTGACCCATGGCTATATCGAAATAAACGGGGATTATCGTAGCTGAACCGAGGGGCCGTCCCCAGGCCGGATTGGCGGCATTGCGGTCAGATTTTCGGTCGCAGCACGATCCGGACCCCGATATTGATTGCCAGAACCACCAGCATCACCAGCAACGCCGCGGCGAACGCCAGCGCATGGGCTGATTTGTAGGGCTGATCGATGAAGGTCCAGATCACGTAGGTCAGATAGCCGATCGGCTGATGGATGAACTTGCCGTTCCAGACATAGTTGGACCAGCCAGCCGTATAGATCAGCGGTGCCGTCTCACCGACTGAGATCGCGAGCCCGAGCAACACGCCCGTGACCACTCCCGGCAACCCGGCCGAGAGCACGACATTGAACGCCACAGTCCGCTCTCTGGCGCCCAGCGCAAAGGCCGCCTCACGCATGGAAACCGGCACCCGCTGCAATGATAATTCAGTAATCCGCGCCAGATACGGCACGATCATGATCGCGAGCGTGATCGAACCGGCCAGCGCCGAGAACTGCCAGCCAAATCCGATCACCATGGTAATGTATGAAAAGTACCCCAACACGACCGAAGGCATACCGGTCAGAGTGTCCGACAAGAACCGGATAACCGATCCCAGCCGGTTCTGCCCGTATTCCGAAAGATACATCCCGGCCCCCACACCGATCGGCACGGCGAAGACCAGTGAACCGAGCGAGAGCACCGCGGTGCCGACGATCGCGGCAAGCAGGCCGCCCTTCACCCCGTTGCTCGATGTGGTGAACAGCGTGATCGAAAATGCCGAGGCACCCTTGATCAGTATGGTCAGCACAAGATCGAGCAGCGGTATCGCGACCAGCAGAAACGCCAAGCCACACAGGGCCCAGCCGATCGCGCTCGTGATCATTCGCCGCCGTTCGAGCGAGGAGCGTTTGGTCGGCACGGCTTCAAACGTTGCGGACAAGGGTTGCTCCCCGCACGATCACCCGTGCCAATGCGTTGACCGCAAGGGTAATCACAAACAGAACCAGCGCGATCTCGGCCAGTGATTTCACCGCCATTCCGGTCGGGTCCGACAGCGCGCTATCCAGTTGCGACAGAATAAAGGCCGCCATCGTGCTGATCGGCGTAAAAATCGTCTTCGGCAGGTAGTTCAGGGCGCCACCCGAAACCATCAGCACCGCCATGGTCTCCCCAAGCGCGCGCCCCAACCCCAGCACCACCCCGCCCACCAGCGTCACCCGCACGGTCGGCAGCATGGTCTTGGTCACCACCTCGAACCTCGTCGCCCCCAATGCCACCGCGGATTCCCGCAATTCGCGCGGCACCTGACGCAACGCATCGTATAGCGTGGTCGCAATGATCGGCGTGATCATCAGGGCCAGCACGATCGCGGCGGCCAGCAGCCCGAAACCGCTGCCCGTGCTGTTGTGGATGTTGAAAAACGGAATAAACCCGAACACCGCCGTAATCCCCGGTCCGATATAATGGGAAATCAGCGGCGCCAGAACATAAATTCCCCAGAGCCCGAAGACGACGCTCGGCACCACGGCCACCAGTTCCACCAGCATCGACAGTGCCGGCCGCAACCGATCGGGCGCAGCCTCGGCGAGGAAAATCGCCGTCCCGACAGCGACCGGCAAAGCAAACAGCAGCGCCAGAAACGAGGACAACAATGTGCCGACGATGAATGCCAGAATTCCGTAATTCGCTCCGAGTGGCACCGAATAGCCCCGTACCGTCACGGGGTTCATATACAGATTGCCCAGGCTCCAATCGATCGTCCCGATGAAGCGGATGCCATTGAACCCGATCGCCGGCCAGGCGTATTGAGCCAGAAACACCACGATGATGAACAAAGCGAGCGGGATCAGCAGCGCGATGCCGGTGAGACTCAGACGAAAGCCGCTTGCTCGTTTCATATCATCCTCTTAACCGAAAAACGCCCCGCCGGTAAAAACCGGACGAGGCGCTTCGTATAACCATGCTCAGCCGCTGATCTTGGCGATCTGCTCAGCCGACAGTTTCTTGACCGCTGCCGGCAAGGCCTTGAACTCGACCTGCTTCAGATAGCTCTCGCTATTGCCCTGATTGCTGGCCCAGGTCAGCAGATCCTTCACCGCCTTCGCGGTCGCGGCATCCTTCTGCTTGGAATTCACGATCGCATATTCGTAGTTGATGATCGGGTAGCTCATCGCACCCGGTGCGAACACGAGGCTGATCCGCTCATCCGCCGGCGTCTTGCCGACCAGCTCGTCCGCCGCGGCGCTGATCGTCTTGGCGGTCGGCAGCACGAACTTGCCAGCCTTGTTCAACAGCATCGCCTTGCCGAGATGCGCTTGCGCCACTTCCTTGTAGAACGACACACCGATATAGGCGATCGCATACGGGTTCTGCTTCAGCGCCTCGACCATGCCGGGGTTGCCGTTCGCACCCAGCCCGCCCTGCACCGCCGGCCACGACACCGTGGTGCCGTAGCCCACCGTGTTCGCCCAGGACGGCGTCGAGAAATCGAGATACTGGCTGAAAATGAAGGTGTCGCCCGAACCATCGGTACGGTGTACCGGAATGATCTGATGATCCGGCAGCTTCACGCCGGGGTTGAGCTTCTCGATCGCCGGATCGTTCCACTTGGTGATCTTGCCGGTATAAATCCCCGCCAGCACCGGGCCCGAGAATTTGAGGTGCTTGTCGTTCAGGCCCGGCAGATTGTAGTTGATCGCCTGAGCCGAAATCGCCAGCGGAATGTTCAGAATATCCGGGTTCTGCTTGATCTGCTGGTCCGACATATAGGCGTCCGACGCGCCGATCTGCACGACACCGGAAATCGCCTGCGCGATACCCGCACCCGAACCGGTGCTCTGCGTCGTCACTTTCACGCCCGGATACGCCTTCTCGAAATGCGGCACCCAGATGTTGAACAGCGGATAGAGCAGCGACGAACCGGTCTCGACCAGAGAAACACCGGCAGCCTGGGCAACGCCCATGCCGAGCCCGGCGACGAGGGCAGCGGCCGCGGCGGCGCGCAGCAGTGTAGAACGGCGCAGTTTGGCATCAGATCGCACGATGGATCTCCCTTTCGGTTGCGAACAGAAAATTGAAAACCTGCGGGGTATTCATATCGGTAAACCCCTGTCGCGCCGTCTAAGCGATCGATCATGACAAGGCGACGGGGTTTCAATGAAGCTTTGATGACATCGCCGTTGAAGTCACGATTTCGCGAGATTGCGTCAGTCCCGACGAGAGGCGTCCCTGCAGCATCTCGACCGGCGTTTCCAACATCCCGTAGCGAATAGCGCGGCGCGTCCGCTTGCCGCCATCACCGTTCAGATGAAGCATCAAGACCGATTTGCTCACCTGAGCATCGGCGATTTCGTGCCATGGGTAAGTCTCAGCCGGTCCGGCGTGAGGCGATAAGGTGACACCGTGCCGTCCGATGACGGCCCGCGTCCGCACCAGCGGATCAGCTCGCCGCCGCCGGAAGGACTCAAACGCAGCAATCAGCGACACCACACCCGCGACCGGCAGCAGCACGGTCATGACCGTCAGAAACACGCTGGGAACCGCGTCCCGGACGAACAGGATCGGGCCGATGATCCCTAGCGCCACGATCATCAGGGCAATCGGCAAGGGCGGCGAATTCGGCGGCGGCCCCGCCCGCAAAGCCAGACTGTCCGGATCATCGTTCATCCGGCAACTCTGCCTCGTCCCACCACGATTGTCGACGAGGAGAGAGGCGCGTAGCAAGGTGTCATGGTCGATGTTGCACCGCAGGCGAGCCCCGATCGTCTCAGCCGCTCAGCGCTTTTCAACGGCTTTTTCATCGCCGGCCTGTCCGGTTTCGGCGGGGTGCTGCCATTTGCCCGCCGGATCATCGTGGAGCGGAAGCGTTGGTTGACCGATGCCGAATTCGCCGACCTGTTCAGCCTCTGCCAGTTTTTGCCCGGTCCCAACATCGTCAATCTGGCCGCCGCGTTCGGCGCGCGGCATCGGGGTGCCAGCGGCGCGCTTGCCGCGATGGGTGGGTTGCTCGCCGCGCCCGTTACAATCGTCATCCTGCTCGGCCTCCTGTTCGAACGTTACGGGCGCCTGCCGGATGTCCATCACGGTCTCGAAGGCCTCGCCGCCGCCGCGGCCGGTCTCATTCTGGCGACCGCGCTGAAAATCGCTGCTCCCTCGCTGCGGGGTCCCACAACCCTCGCGGTCGTCATTCTGGCGTTCACCCTGTTTGCGGTGCTGCATCTCCGGCTGCCCATCGTCATCGCACTTTCGCTGCCGGTTTCTCTCGTCCTCGCTGCCCGGCGCATCCGTTGATCCGCTGATGATCCTGCTCGCCATCGTCCTGTTGTTCGCCGAATTATCTCTCCTCGCGATCGGCGGTGTTGCCAGCACTCTACCCGCCATGGCGCGCGCCGTCGTCGCCCGGCACTGGCTCACCGCACCCCAATTCGCCGCATTGTTCGGTGTCGCCCAGGCAAGTCCCGGCCCGAATATGCTGATCTCGACTTTGATCGGCCTGCATGTCGCAGGCTTGCCCGGCGCGCTCCTTGCCACACTCGCCATGGTCGGTCCCTCCAGCACGCTGACGGTGTTGGTCTCCGGCCTATGGCATCGCTTTCGCGAAGCCCGCTGGCGCCGGATCGTTCAGGCGGCGATCACGCCGATCACCGGGGGCATGGTGCTCGCAGCGGCCGCCTTTCTCCTTCGCACCGCCGATCACGACTGGCGGTTGATGATCGTCTCGGGATCGGTCACGATATTGACGCTGCGCACTAGGATCCACCCTTTGCTCCTGCTCGCCGGCGGCGCGGTCATCGGCGTCGCTGGCTTGGCCTGAGCGCAAATGGCTTGAGCCAAAACAAGCGTCGATCCGGTCAATCGTCAGCGTACGGATTTTTGGTCCCGCGCAGCGAGAGCCGCAGCGGCGTCCCATCAAGCTTGAACTTTTCACGCAGGCTGTTCATCAGATAGCGCTGATAGGTTTCCGGGGTCATCTCGCAACGGGTTCCGAACATGGCAAAACTCGGCGGCCGTGCCTTGACCTGGGTGATATAGCGCAATTTCAGGCGCCGCCCCTCGACCAGCGGCGGTGGAAACCGCTCCAGCGCCCCTTCGAACCAGCGGTTCAGCGCTCCGGTCGAAACCCGCTTGTTCCAGATCAGGTCCGCTTCCCGCACTGCCGGCAGCAATCTGCCGACGCCTTCGCCGGTTTCCGCCGACAAAGGGACGGTGACGATCCCCTTGAGCTGCGACAGCGACGATTCGAGCCGATCGTTGATCGCCCGTCGGGTCTTGTCCCGGTCCTCGACCAGATCCCATTTGGTCAACGCGAGCACGATCGCGCGCCCCTCCCGTTCCACGAGGCGCGCGATTTGCAAGTCCTGATCGTGAATACCTTCGAAGGCATCGACCGCTAGCACTACGGTATCGGCGAATTTCATGGCCTCGATGGTCGAGGAGGTCGACAGCTTTTCGAGCCCTTCCTCAACGCGCGCGCGTCGCCGCAATCCTGCCGTATCGAACAACCTGAAGCGTGTGCCGGTCTGATCCGTCAGCTCAGCCGCAATCGCGTCGCGCGTCAGCCCCGGCTCCGGCCCGGTGATCGAGCGTTCCTCTCCGAGCAGGCGGTTCAGCAGAGTCGATTTGCCGGCATTGGGACGCCCGAGTATCGCGAGATGCAGCGGCCGATCGCCCTCGGGCTCGGTCCCGACCATGTCTTCAGGAAGCGCATCGAGAATCTGATCGATCAGATCGGAGACGCCCTCGTTATGCTCGGCCGAAATCGCGACCGGCTCACCAAGACCGAGCGCGTAGGCTTCCAGCGCCGCCGAACCACCCCCGCGCCCCTCCGATTTGTTGGCAACCACGATCACCGGCTTGTTCGCCCGGCGCAGCCATGCGGCAAAATGCCGGTCTTCCGGCAGCAGCCCGGCCCGCGAATCGATCACGAACAGCACGAGATCGGCCTGATCCACGGCGGTTCCCGTCGAGGCCCGCATCCGCCCCGGCAAACTGTCCGGCGGGGCTTCCTCCAATCCGGCCGTATCGACCAACTGAACCCGCCGCCCGTAAAGCTCGCCCCAGGCTTCCTTGCGATCCCGCGTTACCCCGGGCTCATCCGCCACCAGCGCAATCCGCTTGCCGGCCAGGCGATTGAACAAGGTCGATTTGCCGACGTTCGGTCGCCCACAAATCGCGATGCGCGGTGCCCGGGTTGCTGTCGCGATGCCCGATTCGCTCATCGGTAGGCGGTCAGCACCGCATTGCGGGTCAGGGCCAGAAGCGTGCCAGACGCCGCGATCGGTGGATTATCGGCGACCCCGCGCAGTCCCAGCGCCTGATCCGGCCTGGTCAGCAGCACACCGGTTCGCGCATCGGCCACGATCATCCGCTCATCCGAACCGGTCATGATCAACCCTGCGCCCGCCAGCAGCGGACCATGCCAATAGAGCGGTCCGTAATCCTTTTTGGGGTTCTTGTAGGCGGGAAGATCGGTCAGCCACGAAACATACCCATCGGCCAGATGAACCGCGGCAAGCTGCTGCTTGTCGGTCAACAGGAACAGCCAATCCCCGGCGATTGCCGGTGTTTCAGCACTTCCGACATCCTTGCCCCAGATCCGCCGCCCCGATCGCAGATCGAATGCAACGGTCGAGCCGGCCACGCTGGTCAGCACCGCCAGATTATTGCCTATCACGGGGTTGGCGACGATGCTCGACACATTCAGCGGATTGGCGGAATTATATCCCGCCGCCAAGCTCTGTTCCCACACGGCCGAGCCGGTCTGCGCGTTCACACCCGCAACCATGCCGGTGCCGAACCCTGCAACGACGATACCCTGATCGTAAGCCGGCGCGCCTGCCCCGAACATCGAGTTCGAGGACGACCCCGTCGGGAATCGCCAGGTCGAAGCCCCGCTTTTCATATCCCGTGCGACCAGCGTATTGTCGAGGAGGACGAGATAGATCTGCCCGCCACCGATCGTCGGCGCGGACCGTGCCGGCTGGCCGAGTTGCCTGGCCCAGCGTGTCGCACCGCTCGCGGGGTCGAGCATCCGCAGTTCCGCAAACGCGGTCGCGACGTAGAGCGCGCCCTCCGCATAGGCGAGGCCACCGCCGAACGCGAAGCTGGAATCATGCTTCGGCCTCATCTTCTGCCGCCACAGATGCCGCCCATCGGCGAGCATCAGCGCATCGACGAAGCCGTTGGCGTCCATCGTGAACACCTTGCCCTCGGCGATCACCGGCTGCGCATGCAGCGACCGCCGATAGGTGGCACCCGCCCCGATGCTGGTGCTCCAGGCCTGGGTCAGCCGGTCGGGCAGGGCAATCGCGCCAGTATCGTGCCGGGGATTGGCCCCGGCCTGCGGCCAGTTCGCCAGCGGTGCGGAAGCCGGCAGTACGACGGGCGGCGCCTGCTCATCGACCTCCAGCGGTTCGTGCGGCGGCAGGACCGGTATCTTGAGGCCCGGAACCGGCTTCTTGTCACTGCCCTCGAACAGGCTGCATCCTGAGAGCAAGGCAGCCGACATCAGCAGCGCCCCGCGCCGTCCTGTCGTGATAAGCGCGCTTGAGCGTGTCATTGTGCTGTGGGTCATCCGTTCAGTTTCGCCAGCAGCCCTTCGGTCAGATTGCGGACATTGGCAGGAGAGGCCGGGTCGGCGCTGACCCGCTGGAGCAGCGATTTCGCATCGGCGACCTTGTCGCTCTGCATGTCGAGGACCGCGGCATTGACCTGCGCCAGATCGTGCCACGGGCTGGAATCGGCCATCAGCGGTTTCAACCGCGCCATCACCTGATCATCCGGCACCGTTCCCATCGCATGCTGCGTCCAGATCAGATTGGCGAGCCCTCGCAGCATCGGACCCGCCGTGCTGTCGCCGGCACCCAACTGTGTCCACAGCGCCATCGCTGCCTTGGTGTCGCCGCCGCCAGCATACAGAGCCGCAGCGCGAAACCGGGCGAGCGCGGCATAGCCGGGCGGTGCCTTGGCGGCGAACGCAATCAGCGACCGCGCATCCGCAATATCGGTGGTCTTGGTCGCACCTGCTCCGGTCTTTGCGATGCGGTCGGTCAAAGTCACATACTGCGTCGCGGCGCGGATATCCTGTTTGTGATGATACCATTTCAAAGTCTGCCACCCGCCGATCGCGATCAGCACGAGCCCTGCGGCCGCAATGAACACACCGGCATAGCGGACCAGAAACTTGCGGGTGCGCTCGGCGCGCAGGTCTTCGGCAACTTCATCGAAAATATCGGGCACGCGGGTCTCACCTCGGATACGCGCGCAACGCCGGATCGGCGCCAGCGCACAGTTTCAATTGGTTCAGCCCCGCGTTCATAGCCGCGTGTGCCGCCAAGGGCAACGCGACGGGTGAATCGAGCGGGATCGTCGGAAACTAACCGGATTTTTACCTTTCTAGGGCATGGTCCGCTCATGCGAAGTCTCATCGTTCTGATCTGCCTCATCCCGCTCACCGGTTGCGGTCTCGGTACCGGTGCCGACATGGGCATCGCCGCCGGCGCGACGGTGCTGTCCGTCGCCACCATCCACCGCACCATTCCGGACGCGATTATTTCGATGGTCACGGGGCGGGACTGCTCTGTTGTCCGCCTCGATAACGGCAAATCGTACTGCCGCCCAAAACCGCCTTTGCCGCCACCGCTACCCTACTGCACCCAAACCCTCGGTCAGGCGACGTGCTGGGCCGATCCTTCAAAACTGCCCGATCACGCGCCTGAAGTCGCGGAAGGACCTTATAACCTCAGCCCCGCACAGATCGCCAACCACGATCGCGGCTGGCCATGAGGTCAGGCCGGCCACAACCATGCGGCACCGCGCACGCCGGAGGAGTCGCCATGCTTGTTTCGCAGGATCGGCGTATCGAACGTATCGCTGATCACGAACGGTTTCATCAGCGCCGGCACGTCCTGGTAAAGATGGTCCAGATTGGATAACCCGCCGCCCAGCACGATCACGTCGGGGTCGAGAATATTGACGATCATCGCAAGCCCGCGTGCCAGCCGTTCGGCATGGATCGCGAGCGCGCGAACCGCCCGTTCATCCCCCGCCGCCGCCCGCGCGGGCAGTCCCCCCGCATCCCGCGCGCCGATCCCGTCGGCTTCCGCGGCCAGCGCCGGCCCCGCCACGTAGGTCTCAAGGCACCCGACCTTGCCGCACCAGCAGCGCCGCAACGGCATTTCCTCCGCGCGGGGCCAGGGCAGGGGGGTATGCCCCCATTCCCCCGCGATCCGCTGCCGACCTTCGAGCACCTTGCCTCCAACCACGATGCCGCCGCCGCATCCGGTGCCGATGATCACGCCGAACACGCACTGCGCGCCCGCGCCCGCCCCATCCGCCGCCTCGCTCATCGCAAAGCAGTTCGCATCGTTGGAAACCCGGACCGGCCTGCCCAGCCGCGCTTCCAGATCCTTATCGAACGGATTGCCGTTCAATCGCTCCGAATTCGCATTTTTGACAAATCCGGTCGCCGGGCTGATCGTGCCCGGAATCCCGATCCCGATCCCGCCGCACGGCCCGAGGGCACGCTCCGTCCCCGCCACAAGTTCCGCGATCGCCTCGATGGTCGCCCGATAATCCGGCGGCGTCGGCACCCTGACCCGATGTTCGAGATCCCCGCTACCCATCAAGGCTGCCACCTCGATCTTGGTGCCGCCGAGATCGATGCCGATGCGATACGTCATGATTTATCCTGTACGTTTATCCTCCGCCCTCTATCTCCCGTCTGCCGCTCTTGCTCAAGAGGGTGTGACGCGGCACGATAGCATCATGGCGGATGCGACGCTCGATGCGAAATATCTCAAGGGCCCGATGCCGGTGCTGCGTGCTGCGAAAGTGCTGCGCGGCCTCACCAGCGGTGACAAGCTGCGCGTCCTCGCCACCGACCCCGGAACGGTCGCCGATTTCCGCGATTTCTGCCGTGAGAACGGACATGCCCTGATCTCGTGGAGCGAGTTGAAGGGCGTGTTCAGCTTCACCATCCGCTGCACCGTCCCTCATTCCGTCGAGAAAGCACAGATCTGACATGCCGGTCGCCCTGATCACCCATCCGGACTGCTTCGATCACGATCCCGGCCCCTATCATCCGGAAAGTCCCGCCCGCCTGCGCGCCGTCCTTGCGGCCCTCGAACTTCCTGAATTCCAGCCTCTGCTCCGCGAAGCCGCGCCGGAGGCCCCCGAATCGGCGCTCCGGGGTGTGCACAGTGACGAATACGTCGATGCCATGCTCGCCCTGACGCCCGAACCCGACGAGCGCATCCACCTCGATGCCGACACGATCGCCTCCGCAGGCACTTTGCGGGCGGCGCTCCGTTCGGCGGGCGGCGCCATGCGCGGAGTCGATGCCGTGCTCGAAGGCTGGGCACGCTGCGCCTTCGTCGCCACCCGTCCGCCCGGTCATCACGCGGAACCTGCTCGTGCCATGGGCTTCTGCCTGTTCGGCAACGCCGCCATCGCCGCCAATCATGCCCGTTCCCATGGGCTGCGCCGGATTGCCGTCGTCGATTTCGACGTTCATCACGGCAACGGCACCCAGGCGATGTTCGAAAACGACCCCGACCTGTTCTATGCCTCGTCCCATCAATTTCCCTGCTATCCCGGCACCGGCCGGCCAGACGAACGGGGTATCGCGGGCAATGTCGTCAATTCCCCGCTCGATCCGGAATCCGGCTCCGCTGAGTTCCGGGCCGCCTGGCAGACCATCCTCATCCCCGCGCTCGATGCCTTCGCCCCCGAGCTTCTGATCATCTCAGCCGGCTTCGACGCGCACAAGGCCGATCCGCTGGCGCAGATTCACGTCGAGACCGGCGATTTCGCATGGCTCACCGCCGCCCTGATGGACGTCGCGGATCGGCACTGCGGCGGCCGTGTCGTCTCGTTGCTCGAAGGCGGCTACGATCTGGACGCGTTGGCAGCCAGTGCCGCTGCCCATGTCCGCACCTTGATGCGGATCTGATCCGCCGCTATCGGCGGTAGCAAAACCAAGGAGTTTCACAATGGCAGCTACCAGGGCCGAACAACAAGCCGATCCTGCTCCCGCGCTTGCGTCGCTCAGCTTCGAGGATGCTCTGGCCGAGCTCGAACGCATCGTTCGCGGCCTCGAATCGGGCAGCCAGAAACTGGAAGACGCGATCGCCGCCTACGAGCGTGGGGCGGCGTTGAAACGCCATTGCGACGCCCGGCTCGCCGAAGCGGAAACCCGGGTTCAGGCCATCGTCGCCGGGCCCGACGGCACGTTGACCTTGAAGGACGCACCATGAGCGAAGTGATGCAAGCCGTTGCGTTGCGCAGCGGTCTGGAAGGTGCGGCGGCCCTGATCGAAACCGAACTCGACGCGCTGCTTCCGGTCCCCGAAGGCGAAGAGTATCGGCTGGTCGAAGCGATGCGCTATGCGGTCATGGGTGGCGGCAAACGGATGCGCGGATTCCTCGTCATCGAAACCGCGCGGATGTTCTCGGTCAACATCACCTGCGCCGCCCGGGTCGCGGCTTCGGTCGAGATGCTTCACGCCTATTCCCTGATCCATGACGACCTTCCGGCCATGGACGACGACGACCTTCGTCGCGGCAAACCCTCCTGCCATAAGGCATACGACGAAGCGACCGCGATCCTCGCGGGTGATGCGCTGCAGACCCGCGCCTTCGAGGTTCTCGCCGAGGCCGATACTCATTCCGATGCCGAAGTTCGCTGCGAGCTGGTGCTCGCCCTTGCCGGCGCCTCCGGTCCGCGCGGTATGGTCGGCGGCCAGATGATCGACATCGTCTCCGAAGGCAAAGAATTATCCCCGCCGCTGATCACCCGCCTGCAAGCCCTGAAAACCGGTCGGCTGATCCAGTACAGCGCCGAGGCCGGTGCCATTCTCGGTCGTGCCTCTGCCCCCCAACGCCATTTCATCGCCGCCTATGGCCGGGATCTAGGTGCCGCGTTCCAGATCGCCGACGACATTCTCGACGCCGAAGGTACGGCTGAAACCCTCGGAAAAACCGCCGGCAAGGACGCCGCTCAAGGCAAAGCCACCATGGTCTCGGTCATGGGGATCGACCGCGCCCGGATGCAGGCCGAGCATCTGGCCAAACAGGCGTCGATCTATCTCGAAAGCTTCGGCGAGAAAGCCAACCTCCTGCGCGCCCTGGCCGCCTATACGGTCAATCGCCGGAACTGACCCTGTGTCATCCCGCCTCGTGTCGGTGACCCGGAGTCTCAACGAAGACGACATCGTCGAGGCGTTCGTCCGCCATAACGCGGCGAGCCTTCACCATATGGTGTTTCTGGGCACTCGATCCCGCGATGAAGACGCTCAGTCTCGCGCTGCGTTATGCCGAGCAACTGGCCCGTGAGCACGGCGCATTGCAGGATCGATCGCCAGAGGCAAAACAACTGGTCAACCGCTGGAACGCAGAGCGAAAGTTCCTGTTCTGACAGGGTCACGCCCGACTCTCACGCAGCGTGCCGACGGTCAATGCGCGCCGAAATCTCACATCGGCATGTCCGGCGACGAACGAAACTGCGATCAACGCGGCAACCAGCGCGAGTCCGAACAGCGGGTGGTGCAACGCACTATTGCCATGCCGGCGTTCCCAGCTGTTCAGAACCAGGATGACCGGGAAATGGATCACATAGATCGGATACGAAATCAGGCCGAGCCACCGGCATAGCTGGACCAGGAACGGGCTGGCCGGTCCGTCGAACGAGCCGAGCAGCACCAGCGCCGGCGAGATCAGCAGCACGAAGCCGATATCAAACCCGATCCGCGCGGTCCCTGACAGATGCGCAAACATCACGAGCGCCAACAATCCTGAAAGTGCCGGTGCCGGCACCACGATCGGTTGCATCCGCCGATGAAGCCGATACAGCATGATGCCGACCGGAAAGCCGAAAAACACCCGCCCCAGCGCCCAGACCGTCGACGGCCAGGACGTCCCCTGGTCGATATGGCCGAATATGAAAGTCTGAACGATGACCGCAGCGGCAGCCACGCCGGCGACGACCATCAAAACCCGGCGCTGCGAGAACAGCGACGTTGCATAGACCGCATTCGCCAATAATTCGTAAAACAGCGACCATGCCGGTATGTTGAGCGCAAATATGTTGTCAAAGAACGGGGCCGGTAACATCAGCAACGCCGCCGGCACCGCAATCATGAACTCACGCGCAGTCCATTGCGAGGCATCGTGTTTGACGAACAACGCCACGGCGATCGCCGCAATCGTCAGCGCGGTTCCCGCGATATACAGGGGATAAAGCCGCAGCAGGCGGACACGCACGAATCCCGCCGCGCTCAGCCGCCCGGTAGCCAGCCGGTCGTCATAGGCATGCGCGATCACGAATCCGCTCAGACAGAAGAACAGATCGACCGCGAGATAGGCACTATGCGGATAGACCGTCCCGAAATAGGCTTTCGCGTGGAACATCACGACCGCGATCGCCGCAATGCCGCGCATGCCATCCAGAGTGGCGTAATGGGTCGTCTTGCTCAAATGCGGAAATCCCGGACAATTATATAATCGGTCGATATGAACCGATCATTGACCCGAATGCGAGCATAATTTGATGCGAGAGTGTATCAAGAATGAGAATAATGCGCTGCTTGCGTCCGGCGCCACTTGGCTGCATCTGACGGGCGCACGATGATCGCCGTCCAGGAGAGCCCAGCATGAACGATGCGAACGACCGGAGCACGAGCAGCGAGCTGATCAACCGCGCCCGTGCCTTGCTCGAAGCGATTTCGGACCCCGAATTGCCGATGCTCAGTATCGCCGACCTCGGAATATTGCGCGATATCCGCCCCTATCAAGGCGGTGTCGAGGTGTTGATGCTGCCCACTTATCCCGGCTGCCCGGCACTGGACATGATCGCGCTCGAAATCAACGCGGCACTCACCGCCGCGGGCATTTTCCCGGTGAAAATTACCATGGTCACCACCTTCACCTGGACGACCGACCTGATGTCATCCGACGCCCTGCATAAATTGAGCGCGGCCGGCATTGCGCCGCCTGAGCGAAACAAACCCGTGGTCTGCCCCAAATGCCTTTCGCCCTCGGTCGAGGAGATCAACCCGTTCGGCGCCACCGCGTGCCGGGCAATCTGGCGCTGCACATCCTGTGGCGAGGGATTTGATCGGTTCCGGTGTCATTGAGCGGGAGCCGGCCCGTTTGAACCTGCTTGATTGACTTGGATCGGGTCTCATACCAACCTGCCTATCCAATGACCGCTTTGATCCAGTCTCGTTGGGTGATCGAAGCGATTTGTTCTGGCATCTGCATGAACTTGTTCCAGGCGTTTCGGCAGGCGGCAAGGTGAACTGCGCCGGGTTTGCCGGAGGCTCCAACTCTTGAGAGGATGGGGCTATGGAGAAGCGAAAGACATTGAAGAAATATTCGCCTGAGGTCCGCGAGCGTGCGGTTCGGATGGTGTTGGAGCACGC